>Ga0335081_10004388_pt1 | contig 22247 bp, 24 predicted proteins | sample Lox_Sample_35_FD_206713 | JGI IMG/M metagenome (GOLD analysis project Ga0335081, IMG submission 206713) | Soil microbial communities from Loxahatchee National Wildlife Refuge, Florida, United States - Lox_Sample_3.5 | ecosystem: Environmental > Terrestrial > Soil > Wetlands | place: USA... | reverse complement strand
CCCGTAGCTCCCGAAGTAGAACCCCGGAACGATCCCCGCCACCACGAACACCAAGCCGCCTATTGCAGCACCGATCTTCATTCCTGTTTTTACCGTCTCGTTCTTCATGATACTATCTCCTTTTTCAGCCGTAGCTAAATTATGTTTATGTTTTATTTCTGATGTTTCTTATGCCTACCTGTTCCTGACAACGGTTTTTTCTTGGTCAGCATCATATGCCATGCTCATGCCGGGGTCCAGCACCCTGCCTACGAGCCATCCGGCGGCAGATGTTGCGGTTATGATTGCGATCCCGGAGACCAGGACTCCCACGAGCATGAATGCGAGCACGATGGCCCGTGATACGATTCCCGGATCCAGCGGAAGTCCGAACAGCATGCCCGCGAATTTTATGCCTGCTGCGCCGCCTAGAAGACTGCCGGGCAGAAGCCCGAAGATTGCGAAAAGTGTCAACCCTACACCAGCCCCTATGTAAGCCGACTTTTTTGATATTGTGGTTTTCATTTTTGCGTCCTCCTTTTCATCCTGTATTGGTTAGGTATAATGCATCAAGCATGCCAAAGCATAAGTGATTGAATTTGTAAAGAACTACTTCCTGATGTAGTTTGCATATATGAGAAAAGCATGACACGAGCTTATGAGAATGCAAAGAGACAGTGTCATATTTTGAAGAAGAGGTAAGGGTTAGACAACAATTCTATCTGGAAATTCATCCAAGGTGAATTTCGATAACTGGTGTAATAAAAAAGGCACCTCATTTCTGAGGTGCCTGGTCGTCACTCATGATTTACAGCTTAAGCGTTATCCTTTCACGCCGTAAACCCCGTCTCTTGAGGGCCGGATATAAGGCGCCGACCTAACATGGTTGGATGCATTGTTAGGCCACTACTTTCTGTTTGACGAATAATAAATCATCAGATACATTGGAGGTAGTCGCACTGCAGGGAAACCAACCCTGTTTTGTTCTTTGAAACCATAAGTATGCGGTTCCGGCAAGAAGGTTGCCGGGTAAAACTTCTGCCGTCAAAGAAATAACCATAGACGCCAGATCATGAGTTTCGCTAAATCTACAGTTCGCGATGCATATGCTCGCGGTACCCAACGACCAACGCTGGGAACCTTGAGAACAATGGTTTAGCAAAAATCTGTGGTGTCATAATTAGCGCCTCTGTATAAAAGGTATCTCCCGAAACCAACTGGTGGTTTTTGGAGGTGTGGCTGCTTGGCACAACCTGCAGTCAACCGGTTCGCCCGGAAAAAAACCAGGACATCTGCATCAGCCCATGAACCGGGGACGCGGCAAACATCCCTGCCGCATCTGCGAACAGAATCAGTCTTGGCTCTCAGGAGATGCAGAGCCTGATTCGGGAATCCTCGGCCTTCAGGCCGGGGAGGATGTCAAATGCCATATTCCCCCGCAACAGTTCCTCCAATACTCCGCAACTAGCCGCGGACCGTGACATTTCCACATTACATTAGAAATTTTGCCTTCATTAACCTGCTACTGCCAGCCTCTTCTCGTAATCATTACACATGCAGCTTTAATATTATTGTCATCTGTTCAGGCGAATGTTGCAATGCAATCATAAATATACTCGATTGTGTTACTGATAGGGACGCTCGTTCAGCATCATGTTTTTTCCTCAAAATCGCCGAACTCGTCTTGATAATTTCCTTGTCACGTGATAATCTTTTTGCATGAAGAGACGCAGTTCTTGCCGGTTAGCATGGATTTCACCTGTGTCATGAACGGGAAAGCAGACAGTCAATTCCACGGCCGCCGGGGTCATACCGCACGGGGCATGGGCCAGTCATGCGGTATCCACAATGAACTAGAGGATCCTGTAATGAGGATACGGATAAAATGAAAAAACATACCATAAAAGAGAAACGAAAAACTGATGATAATCTTTATGAAGCTGAGCAGTTCTGTCGTACTGTATTCGAGCAGTCCCCCGATGGTATCTTGGTCATAGATACGAATGGGAATTTCATTGAATTCAATGAAGCTGCCCATCGCGAGCTCGGCTACTCAAGAGAAGAATTTAAGAGGCTTCGTATCTCTGACATCGATCCGATCCAGCGCCCTGAAGAAATACAAGCCAGCATTAAGGAAGTTGTAGATAAGGGACGCGCTGAGTTTGAAGTTAAGCATAGAACAAAAGAGGGAGAAATCAGGGATGTTCATGTTATTACTCAAGTATTCGTCTTGTCCGGCCGCACGTTTTTTCATACCATATGGCGAGATATCACTAAGTACAGACGCGCGGAAGAGGAAATCCGCTTCCTTGCATCAATTATAGAAAACCTTCCTAACGCCGTATGCGCCATCGATACAAAGGGTGCAACGATAGCATGGAACAGGGGAGCAGAGAAGATGCTGGGATACAAAGCCGAAGAAATAATCGGAAAGCCGATAACGACCATTATCCCTGAAGAGATCAGCCGGCAGGAACTTGAGCACTGCCTGACTATCTTGAACAAGGATGGGTTCTTTTCAGGATATGAATCGGTACGGCTTGCCAAGGATGGCAGAAGAATACCGGTGGAACTGACAGCCGTGGCGATCAAGGGTGAAGCGCAGAAAATCAAGAGCTATGCTTCTATCATGGTGGACATCACTGACCGCAAAAAAGCAGAAGAGGAACGCTTGAAGAGTCACATGCTTGAGTCGATCGGTTTACTCGCGGGAGGTATTGCCCATGATTTTAATAACCTTCTCACCATTATCTTGGGCGATATCACTGTTGCAAAAATGTTTGCTCAACCTGGCGATAAGTCATTCAACAGTCTGGGTCATGCGGAACAAATCTGCGAAAAGGCCGGTGATCTCAGCAAGCGCCTGATCACCTTTGCCACAGGCGGAGATCCTGTGAAAAAAATCACGTCGTTGTCAGGACCGCTTGCAAAAACGGTTAACACCTTATTGAAAGACACAAAGATTAATATGGTAATTGATTTACCAGCAGACCTCTATGGCGTTGCCATAGATGAAGGGCAGATGAAGCAGGCCATTGGTAATCTGGTCCAAAATGCAATAGAAGCAATGCCGCAAGGAGGCACTCTCACTGTTCATGGAGAGAATGTCCATATTTCCGCACAGGACAACTTACCGTTGCAGACTGGCAATTACTTAAAAATATCGTTCCGTGACACAGGTGCCGGCATACCCTCGGAAAATCTAGCGAAGATATTCGACCCGTATTTTACGACCAAGGACACTTATTACCAGAAAGGTCTAGGGCTCGATCTTGCGGTATGTTATTCCATTATCAAGAAGCATAATGGCCTAATTACTGTCGCATCTGAAGTCGGGAAGGGGACAACCTTTGTTATTTATCTCCCTGCGTGAGCTTTGCGGAGCCTGATCATTCGGGAGGTCATTGTTTTTTACTAAATACCTTTTATTGCATTAACTTGCATTACGGGCCGCCCTGAATGGTAACGTTATATCTCCATCCTCTAGGTATTATCTTCAAGCCTTTAGAGACGCAGCTTCTCGAAGGTGGTAAAATTAAGAAGTAAATCATCAGAATCTCCGTTTTCTCCTGTGGAGAGCGCAAGATCCATGTCGAAGAGGTAGAGGTATTTGTCCATGGCTGAACAGAGTGATTCCCATCGCGGAACGCGCATACTCGTCATCGTGGCAGCTCTCGCAATCATCTCGGGAGGAATTCATCAGGCACAAGAGATCCTGGCATCGTTTCTCGTCGCTGTTTTCCTTGCTGCCATTGGCACGCCATCGGTCATCTGGCTGGAGCGGAAACGCGTTCCTTATGTATTCGCGGTGTTGCTCGTAGTGGCGGGCATGGCTGCTATTCTTGTAATTATCGGAGTACTTGTTGGCACATCCCTTAACAGTTTTTATGCTGACCTCCCATACTATCAGGCGCGCCTACTGAAGCATGCTTCTGCACTCCAGACGTTCATGGCAACCAAGGGCATCCCGCTCGAGGACTCGTTTCTGGTCGACCTTGTCAAACCAGAAGCGGTGAAGAGACTGACCGGCAGCTTGATCAAGGGGCTGGGCTCGGCGCTGTTCGAAATCGTCGTGATCCTGCTCATCGTAACGTTCATACTCCTTGAAGCCTCAAGCTTTCCCGTCAAGCTCCGCGCCATCCTCGGTGATCCTCAAAAGGACTTTCATCCGTTTATGAGGTTCGTCTATGATATCAACCGGTATATGGTCATTAAAACGGCGATCAGTCTGACAGTGGGCGCTCTTATCGGGGCATGGCTGCTAATCCTCGGCGTAGATTTTCCCATTCTCTGGGGTTTCCTGGCATTTTTGCTCCACTATGTGCCTAATATCGGCGCCCTTATCTCCTCAGCTCCCGCAGTATTTCTCGCCCTTATCCAGCTCGGGATAGGTCATGCCGCGCTCGCGGCCGCCGGATATCTGGCCGTTGATTTCATTCTTGGCAACGTGGTTGAGCCGAGACTCATGGGTCGGAGGCTTGGCCTGTCCACGCTGGTTGTAATTCTCTCGTTGATTTTTTGGGGAGGCCTGCTCGGTCTTATCGGTGTGGTTCTGTGCATACCTTTGACCATGACCCTGAAGTTTGCATGCGAGAATAACAAAAGCACAAGATGGATCGCGGTCTTGCTCGGACCCGAGATGTCCCCTACACAAGTTCCACCGGCGTCGAAAAAGAAAACTGATTCTGTAACCTGAAATAAGTCAGAGAAGACTCGACAGAGAAAACAGAACAAAGAAGAAGCGGGTGGCGGAAAAAAGCGAATGAACGGAACTGAACGCACTGAAGGCCGTTATCGCGATTTTGTGCGAAGATCTGATGATTGAAAAAGGCTTCAGCGACGTGCACCGCGGTTGAGAACCAGGTATTATACTGCCATAGATTATTTCCATGAATGTCAAAAGAAATACGAAAAAGTTAATCAAAAAGAAAGGGATTCCCTTGCAACAATATCATTATCTATGATACTCTTGCAAGAGGACTTTATGGATACAGGAAGGAGACGATGAGCTATGGCAGACCGTGACATCATGCAGGAGATTGAGGATTTGAAAAAACAGCTGCAGGCGCTTGAGGCAGCCAAAGGCCGTGCAAGCGCGCAGGCATCCTCGGAGGAGCCTGAGCAGCGACCGCTGGAAGAGACCGGAGGAGAGGCGGGAACATGGCTCCATGACTTGATCAAACAGGCTGAGGAACTGATGGGCGGGCTGGACCTTCAGTTCAAGGACGTGCCGGCTAAGACCGCTCTCGTGATCTTCGCGCTCGGTGTCCTCATGGGCCGACTGCTCAGCCGCAGGGGGTAGAAGTATGGATGAGTTCCTCGTGAAGATACGCCTCTTACTGAAGGCAGAGATGCTCTTGTTTCGCCTTCAAATGCGTCGCACCGTCCGGCAGGCCGCATTCTACATTGCCGCCGCTCTTCTGACTGTTCTGGCTGTCGGCATGCTGAATATCGCTCTCTATCTGTATCTCGCACCGCGTCTTGGTAATGCCGGTGCTGCTTTCGCGGTTGCCGTCGTCGATATCGTGCTGGCCGCGGCAGTGGTCGTTGTTGCCGGCCGTCTGCACTTAGGCCCCGAAGTTGACGCCGTGACGGCCCTACGCGAGGCCGCGATGGCAAAGCTCACTGCGGATGCGGAGCGTGTCAAGACCCAGATCGCAGAACTACACGACGATATCAAGCAGATTCGTTCCGCAGTGACTGGCTTTCTGAACTTTGGCGGCGTCAATCTTACCTCGTTGTTCCAATGGGTGCCGGTGCTGATCCGCGTGCTGTTTCGGCGAAAGGACCTGTAGGGCGATCGGCAGCCGTCCGCCAAGCTTGATAAACGGCTTCAATAATTTCATGGTTTGTAAATCGGGTAGAGTCAAGAGAAGCCTGAGAAATGATTCTAATTATTCAGGTCGAGCGGTTAAACCCCTCAACAGCCCGATTGATGCATAGTACAACCAGTTCTATAATTTTTTCATCACATACCACTGCAAGCACTGGATAAAACGAACACTCGGGATTTTGCTCATTCAAAATTTGCAATTGCAATCGGCGTTGCATGAGCTTGCACTCTTCTAAAAGAATTCTATGACCGCACAGGAAATCAGGACTCGATTGCGACGACTCGCCAATAAAGAGAAGGCTGTAACCCTCCAGGGTTTTTTTAAGACCGGGCCTCATGAATATGGCGAGGGCGATGTTTTTCTCGGCATCACCGTGCCGAAGCTCAGGAATCTGGTGAAAGAGTGCGATGGCATTCCGATCACGGAGACGGCAACATTTCTCAAGTCGGGAATCCACGAAGAGCGCCTCCTCGCTCTCCTGATTCTTGTCCGTGCGTTTTCGAAAGGCGATGCCTCCGCACGACAGAAGATATATAACTTCTATTGCAAGAACACTCGCTACATAAATAACTGGGACCTCGTGGACCTTTCGGCTCCGAACATAGTCGGGAGCTATCTCCTGGATAAGAGCAGGAAAACGCTCTATGAGTTCGCGAAATCTCGCGATTTCTGGAAGCGCAGGATCGCGATCATGGCCACCTTTTGCTTCATCAAGCAGAACGAGTTCAATGAAGCACTCATCATTTCGAAGATGCTGTTAGCGGATGACCACGATCTGGTCCACAAGGCCGTGGGTTGGATGCTGCGCGAAATAGGGAAACGTTCTCTGTCTGTTGAAGAGAAGTTTCTGAAGCAGCATTATAAGAAAATGCCCCGGACCATGCTCCGGTATGCCATCGAGCGGTTCCCGGAAGAAAAACGCCGGCGCTATTTGAACGGCGCCGTCTAACCTCTGCGCACATATGATCATTTCCCTCATAGCTGCCATGTCGGAAAATCGTATCATCGGACTTAATAACAAGATGCCTTGGAAACTCCCCTCCGATCGTAAGAGGTTCCATGAAATTACGAGGGGACATTATGCCATCATGGGACGGAAGACGTTCGAGAGCATCGGCCGTCCTCTGCCCGGAAGAAAGAATATCATCCTCACCCGACAGAGAAACTACATGGTCGAAGGTTGCATTATCGCTCATGACCTGGATTCGGCATTCGCCGCATGCGGGGATACAGACGAGGTCTTTATCTGCGGCGGCGGAGAGGTCTTCCAGGAGACCATATTCCTGGCCGACAGAATCTATCTTACCATCGTACACGCCGTAATTGAAGGGGACACCCTGTTTCCGGACATCCCTCCTGATTTCAAAGAGGCCGAACGGGAGGAAGTCGCCGACGCAATCCCCTGCACCGTTGTTCTGTTTGTACGGAAAGACGGGTCGTAATCATGACGGGGAGGCACAGTAAAAAGCCTTGATATGGTTGCAAATAAAAATATCTTATGATAATCTTTGTGTCACAGGTTGATTCACGCCGTATGGTAGGCGGGGAGGCGCGTCATGAAACACGTCGAGAAGGTAGTGGCGAGATTCAACAACGGTCAAATCCTGAAAGGCCATGTCAGGAATTTCGAAATCGGCACCGAAACTGTGACGCTTGAAGACCCGGAAACCCATACGGCGCACAAGATCTCGATTGACAAGCTTAAAGCTATCTTTTTTGTAAAGACATTCGAGGGGCGAGGCGAGTATGTAGAGAAAAAGGCCTTTGGCATCAGAAAGAATCCCGGTCGCAAGGTATTCGTGAAATTTAAGGATAATGAGACGCTCATCGGCTACATTGACGGCGATATCCCGTGGGAAAAAGGCTTTTCTCTTACAAAAGAGGGCAACAAGGCCAAGGGATTTTTCCTGGTCCCTGTCGACAGCGACAGCAATAACATTAAAGTGTTCGTCGTGGGAACTTCCATTCAGGATGTAACGATCATGATTGTTTGAGCCTTCCACCCGCGATTGACCACGCACAGCGTGGTTATATGTTTTATCGGTTACGCGGCGTTTTCCATGGGCCGTATGACGCCTCAAGGCAAGTCATAGAGTCTTAGGACTTTACAGCACAGGAGGGCAACTGTTTGGCTAAGGGTAAGGTGAAATGGTTCAATGATGCCAAGGGCTACGGCTTCATTACCCAGTATAACGGCGAGGATGTATTTGTGCATTTTTCCGCCATTCAGGGTAGGATTCAGGTCCCTGCAGGTAAATCAAGAAGCTGAATTCGAGGTTGCCAGTGGACCGAAAGGTCCGCAGGCGACGAACGTTGCAAAGCTATAAAATTCTGAAGCATCTTACTAGGAGAACCTATACAAGCCCCGGTTGTTGAAAAACAACCGGGTTTTTTATTTTCCATGGCTGAGAGAGTGGATAGATAACAGTGGTAATGAAGTTGGACCATCGACCATTGATCAGTTAGCGGTGACGGGAATGTTGCCTATGTTCCTGACCTTGTCGGTTGCTTTGAACGGTGGCGCGGGCTGTGACGGGGCACCAACCTCTGACTGCTGCTGGGGTGTCGGCGCAGCGGGTTGGGTCGGTTGCAGTTCATTTGGTGTCTGCTGCGGAGACGCTTCGGGTGCCGGGACTTGCGGGTTCTCGGTATTTTTTTGTTCCGGTTTCTGTGGTAAGGGTTTTGCCGGCCACAATCTGGTCGGAGTGAAGTTCGGGTCCAGCTCGTAGGCCTGCTCAAAATTCTCCATGGCCTTCTTTCTGCTCTCTCCGTCGCCCTTCCTTCCCTTCATGTAGTATGCGTATCCCAGGTAGTAAAAAGCCTCAGCTTCAGGATAGGTTGAGGCTGATTTTTCTAATTCGTCAATGGCAGCGTCATATTGTTTTGCCTTGAGGTGTGCGATGCCTTTTGCCATGTGTTCTGCCGCCGTCTTAGCGTCGAAGAGCTCGTCCGCCGCATAGCTCACTATCTGTGTCCCCATTATTATGGCCGTAATGAGCAGCGCCATGATTAGTGATTTCCGCATCGAGTCCTCCTGAAATGACAGCTTTTCCTCTTACCATATCACAGGGTTGTAATTGATGTCAACAGGACTGTCGCTCTCCCTGAGAGTAAAAGTACAAATTTGTCGAATGCTAAATATAAGGAATTTCAAAGGGGAAAAATCTTTTTCTTCGGGACGAACGCTTCCCATCCGACAAAATTTTCCGCTTGTTTCTTCTAGAATATTCCTGATTAACTAACAATTTGTTTAAAAACAAAATGTTATAGATTTGGCACACGATTTGAAATATAAATCCAGAGAGTGATTAATGGGCACTGTCTTCGCCCTTATCCTCCCTGCCTCGGAGGAATTACCCATGACAGTGTCCATTGTTCGAGGTTCTTAAAAATCTCCGATCGGATAACGGGGTGAAGTGAGGAGTAGGAGGAGACAATGTTTTTTAATACGCTTAGCTGTCAGAACATCGGTCCAGAGGAGCTGACCGAAAAGATGAAATCAGGTGAGGATTTCTTTCTCCTCGATGTGCGGACACCAACAGAGCATGCAGCACAGGCAATCGAAGGGTCATCCCTAATCCCGCTTCAGGAGCTCGGGGGCAGGATCGATGAACTCCCCCGGGACAAGGACATCGTTGTGTACTGCAGAGTAGGAAATCGAAGCGCTTATGCCTGTGCGCATCTCGCACGGATGGGATATAACGTAAAGAACCTTGAAGGCGGAATCATGCTATGGAATATGTCTGGAAACGTCTTGATGACGGGGGCGTAACGAAGAAAGCGAGGAATCGTAAAATTACTTTTTTTATCATCTACATCTTGCTAATCTTCGTTCTCACTCTTGCAGTGGCGGTTTACAGCTACGCTGCCAAGAGCCTCACCCTTGAGGATGCTGTCGAGATGGCACAGCGGAACAATCCCCGGATCAAGACATCGGATGATCAGGTTGAAGATGCCGACTCGGGCGTGCTTCGCTGTGCATCAGTATTGCTTCCGAAGGTGACGCTCTCCGAGTCCTGGAGCAAGGCAGCAACCCACTCATGGGGCCTGGCACCAACCTGAACCAGGAGAATGTGACGCCGTTCACGGGCTGCTAGACGAAAGAGTACTGCAAGGTCGCACTCCCGTCGATCGAGACGAGGGCGAAGAATGAAAAAATCTTTCGAAATTAAAAAATGCAAGGAGGTAAAAGAGAATGGGAATCTGTGCATGGCATATCATGCGGGAGAAGATCAGTGCGCGGCCCGATGCAACGGCACGTGAGGTGGCAATGAAGATCATCTCATCGGGTCTGGCCGCGATGCCGGTCGTGGACGACACCCATGAGATCCTGGGTGTTGTGTCGGAGAACGCTATTCTTGACGCGATTCGGGAAGACCAGGACCTGGAAAACATTCTGGCGTCAACGATCATGGTGCCTGCGCCGGTCATAGCTGATGCAGGCACATCGACTGACGAGCTCATTAAGCTGCTCCTAAAGAGCTGCTGCTCCGTCGTCATGGTAGTTAAGGACAAGAAGTATGTGGGTGTAGTGAGCAGACACATGCTGATGGATATCTTCACCTCCCCCCACTATGCGCGGTTCGCTGCAAAGGAGCGGCAGGCCCCGTTTGCGTGCAAATAATAAAAGCAAAGGCAAGGGCATCAAGCAGGGGTCAAAAAATCATAGGCCTGAAAGCTTTTTACGTCCTGGTACCTGGCCCATGCGACTCTTTTATAACCAGGAGAAAAGAGTAAATCGCAAACACAAAAACGTGGTCTCTTGAAAGGCTCGTCCGGCTATTGGCCGGGGTTCTCGTGTCCGGGAGCGTGCTCTTCGGTCACTTCGTGCACCCGGGGAGGTTCATATTTCAGGCTTTGTGGGCCTCGTGCTCGCGATTTTTGCCTTGACAGGCCTCTATCCGGTGAGTATTATACTGTACGTTTTTGGCGCGATGGAGCATTATAAATTTTAATGTTATGGAGCCGGTGCTAGAAGGGAGTTCATACTATGCCGTTTTACGAATATATATGTGAGGCCTGTGGCAAGGATTTTGTGCTGCTGCAGTCACTGACAGCCAAGGCGGAAGATACGGTCTGCCCATATTGCAATGAGAAGAAAGCCAAAAAAATGGTTTCCAAGTTCTCTTCTTATGGTTCAGGCGAGCACGCAAGCTGCGGCACAGGGGGGCATTCCTGGGGCGGAGGCTGAGGCGTATAAGCGGATCTGCCGGGTGCAGATCTTAAAATTGTATGGAAGGCCTGAGAGTCGGTATGATTCTCAGGCCTTTTTGTGCATGCGAACAAGTTCTAAGCTCGAAGCACGGGACCATAGATATTTTTTTTAAGTCCGTGTGCCAGAATGCTTTAAAATCTATATATTCGACATTTTCTAAAGACAAGGATTTCAGAATCAGAGATCATCTTAACTATTATGCCCAACGTTTCCCTTCGTACATTTCTCCATCCCCGTTACTGGTATGCATGGCCGGTTCTTGCGCTTATGCATATCTTGAGCTGGCTGCCAAGCTGCGTACTTTGGGTACTGGGAAACGCGCTCGGCGGTTTTTTCTATCTCTTCCCCTCTCCAGCGCGCCGCGTTGCCGTCAGAAATCTAGAGCTCTGCTTCCCGGAGATGGATCAACGGGAACGCCGGCGGCTGCTCCGTCGCCATTTCCGGCTCAGCGGTTTTGCCGTCGTGAGCCTCAGTGTCGCCTGGTGGGCGCCTCAGTGGCGGGTCAAACGGTTCGTCGCACTGCGTAATCGTAACCTACTAGACGAAACGCTTAAAAGCGGAAAGAACATTATTTTGCTTACCCCCCATTTTATCGGACTCGACATAGGTGGTTCGCGCCTGACCGTTGAAGGTAACTTCGTGAGCATGTACCGGAAATCCAGAAATCCCTTTTTTGAGTACCTGTTCCAGAGGCGCAGCCGGTTCGGTGCACCGGTGGTGGAACGGATGGCCAGTTTGAAATCGCTCATCAAGTATATTCGCGAGGGCTGGCCGTTCTATTACCTGCCGGACCAGGACCTGGGCGAACGCGCAAGCGTGTTCGTTCCCTTCTTCGGTGTTCCCGCAGCAACCGTGACCGCTCTCAGCCGCATTGCCCAAAGCACGAATGCGGCAGTCCTCCCCTGCATCACCCGCATGCTGTCCTGGGGCCGGGGCTACGAGATATGTTTGTATCCTCCCATGCAAGATTTCCCGAGCGAAGACCCCTTGGACGATGCTAAACGGATGAACGAGGAGGTCGAGAAGTGGGTCCGCGAGATGCCGGAGCAGTACATGTGGTCCTACCGGCGCTTCAAGACCCGTCCGAACAACGAGCCATCCCTCTATAATAAACAATAGGACTGCACGTCGAAGAAGTCCGCGGAGATGGCAGACACATATTGGAGCCCTGAACCCCTGTCACCAACAAAACCGAGGATGCAGACTGAGAGAACAAAGGCGCTCGGACCTTTTGTTTTATAGTTTGTATCCTGTATCCTAAATCGTGTATCATAGCAAATCATGAGTGCCTGGAAATTCCTTGATACAGGCCCCAACATCGGTGCGTACAACATGGCCCTTGACGAGGAACTGCTTGCGCGGGCTCAGGCAGGGGATGCCATGCCAGTGCTCCGGTTCTACGGATGGACACCCCCTGCAGTCTCGCTCGGCAGGTTTCAGAAGATCGAGAATGCGGTGAATGCCGATGCCTGCAAACGGCTCGGTTTTGACATCGTGCGCCGGATCACCGGTGGCCGCGCCGTACTCCATCATCACGAACTCACCTACAGCATCATCTCACGTACGGACAACCCGCTCTTCCCTCCCGACGTTCTTGGCACGTACAAAATTATTGCCGCCGGCCTTCTCGCCGGGCTTAGGAATCTCGGGGTCCATGCGGATATGGTCTCGCGTTCGGACCGTCACGCTGCGCTAGTAAAAAAAGAAACGAAAGACCCTGCCTGTTTTTCTTCCCCCTCGTGGTATGAGATTCTGGTTCAGGGGAAAAAGATCGTTGGCAGTGCACAACGCAGAGTAACCGGCGCTTTTCTCCAGCACGGCTCCATTCTCATCGGTTATGATCCATCACTCGAAGCTCAGGTCATTCACGGCAGCGGCACACTTGAGGCCATTACCTGCATCGAACGGGAACTCGGCAGGGATGTCACCCTTGAGGAAGTGAAGCATGCGTTCAAAGAGGGATTTGCTCAAGCGCTCGGGATAATGTTTGTAGAGGCGTTATCATGATTTTATAGAAATGCTCAGATGCGCGGTTTCGCGATAAACGCAGGTTTTCTTTAGGTAAAAAATCGTGTCGCTTAGAAGCGCTTTCTTTATGGCAGCTACTAGATATGGTTTCTGAGCATGAGCTCAATAGGGTGGGGGTTAAGGTAATACTGCTTCTTGAGATATTCCACGTTGTATTTCCTCACATAGTGCTGCAGCAGAGTAAGGGGAACGATTAGCGGCACCAGTCCTCTGTGATAACTTTCGATGACCTCCTGAAGTTCCTGTTTTTCATCCGACGTAAGTCGCTTCTTGAAGTATCCTGTCATATGCTGAAGCACGTTAGTATTCTTCTTTGCCGTTGCAATGAGCCGTAGCCCTTCCATCAGGGCGGTGATGTACTTTTCATGAAGCGCCTCGCGATGATATCTCTTCGATTCAGCCACCAGATTTCCGAGCGCAGCGTAGTGCTTCGGACTGTGGGCAAGAGTGAGCAGTTTGTTCATGGTGTGGAACGAGACCAGGTCTCCCAAGGTGTCTTTCTCCCGCACCTGTTCCTTCCATCGTTTAAACACGAATACCCTCTCGATGAAGTTTTCTCTTAGTGCGGGGTTCTGGAGCCGGCCCTCGTCCTCCACCGGGAGAAGGGGAAATCGTTTCATGAAAGCCCCGGCGAATATACCGATGCTGCGCCCCTTCAACACGCCTTCCGGCGTGTAGAGTTTTACACCGCGCATGCCTGAACTGGGTGATCTGCTCTTGAACACGAAGCCACAGAGATCCATCCGTTCGAGCTCAGATAGTTTCTCATTCGTCCATCGAATCATACGGTTCGTATGATCGATGCCCGTATTAACGGTCACGAGGCGCGGCGCGTCAGGATCACCGACGAGGTGCATGGCATCCCGCGGCACGGGCAGTCCGCTCTCGACTTCGGGGCAGACAGGCACCCACTCGACATATTTGCCGAGGGTGTTCCTCAGAAAAGGGTCGAGCTTGTGCCCGCCGTCGTAGCGGACCTTTTCGCCGAGGAGGCAGGAGCTGATGCCGAGTTTTATTTTACCATGCATACCCAGTTTAGAGGGTATCACAGGACCACCATGAATGCAATGAGTTCCATCAGAGGATGTTGACTCCAGAGTAAATGGCTTATATAATCGAAGTAAATCGAATACAGGATTTCTCGTCCCGTGTGTGTGATTAAGAGATACTATCGGGAATGGAGGTCTCCCTGTAAAAAAAGAGATTGTTCCACTGCTTTATTCCTCATTTTGTCCTATTTCTTATTTATTGCGTGCGAATTAAAATGCGGGCGCGTCACGACCAGGGAGGCAACAATGAAGGCGGTCGTTTTCAACAAATATGGCGGAAACGAAGTGGTGGAGATCAAGGACGTGCCGATGCCGACCTGCGGGCCGGAGGATGTGATGATCAAGGTGTACGCCGCAAGCATCAATCCAGTAGATTGGAAGGTCAGGTCCGGCCACATCAAGATCATCACGGGGAGCAAATTCCCGAAAATACTCGGGAACGAGTGTGCAGGAGAAGTGACCGAGACTGGCATCCGGGTGAAGAAATTCAAAAAGGGAGATCACGTTGTCGGGTGGCCCAGTGTCCGCCGCCTCGGTGCCTTTGCAGAATACACCTGCTCGGGCGAAACGTCGACGTTTCCAAAGTCCAATAATATAACCTTCGAAGAGTCGACATGCATCCCGATCGCCGGGCTTACCGCGCTCCAGGCTCTTCGGGACAAGGGTCGGATATCTTCGGGCAAGAAGGTCCTTATCAACGGCGCCTCAGGGGGGGTTGGGCACTTCGCGGTCCAGATCGCGAAGATCTTCGGAGCGGAAGTCACCGGGGTCTGCAGCGAGGCAAACGTGGATTTCGTAAAGAACCTGGGTGCTGACAGGGTGATCGATTATACACAACAGGATTTCACCAAAGGCACTGAGCGCTACGATATCATATTCGACGCCGTGGCCAAGCGCTCCTTCGGAGAGTGTAAGAGCGTGCTCATGCCGAACGGCTGTTACGTCAGCACGCTTCCTTCCCTTTCTGTTGTTGTGAGCCAGTACGGAACAAGTTTTTTTACCGCCAAGAAGGCCCTGACCATCTGGGTCGCTCCGAATGAGTCTGATCTCGCGTGGATGACCAGTCGGATCGAGACGGGCAAAATCAAGGTCATGATCAGCATGGTCTATTCCCTCGAACAGGCCAAAGAAGCTCTTGCGCACAGCGAGGCCGGGAAGGCGAGGGGAAAGATCGTGCTCAAAATGATATAAGGAAAGGCGGGACGCTACATGTATGCACGGTTTGGTATCGCAATCGCAGGGATGCTGCTTGTTGCAGCAACAGGGTGCGCACCGGTGAAGTATGACTCGCTCCGGCAGCAGGTGCAGCTTCTCACTGATCAGAACGATGTCATCGCGGAGGCAAACAGACTGTTCATCTGCACGGACAACAGGGACTGGCAGTGCGTAAAGGACGTGTTCGCACCTGAGGTCCTGTTCGATATGACCTCGCTCACAGGAGGCCAGCCGTCAAAGCTTACGCCCCAGCAGATCGTTGACGGCTGGGACCAAGGCCTCAAGAACCTCAAGGCAATCCACCACCAGGCCGGCAACTACCAGGTCATGCTCAAAGGAAACGAGGCAGATCTCTTCTGTTACGGCATTGCGTTCCATTACCTGCCCAACCCGTCGAACCAGAACACGCGGACCTTTGTCGGCAGCTACAATTTTCACCTCATAAGGGCTGATGCCGGCTGGAAGATAGACCTGTTCAAATTCAACCTGAAATATATCGACGGTAATAAAGACCTTGGCGCTATAAGCAAGGAAAACAAGTAAATGATGTGAGGTTGCATTTTAGAGAGAGTTTGCGAACCGATCTTCTTTCCAATAACCTGTTCCATCACCGATCATGCGTCGGTATGGTAAGATAGAAAATCTCTCCGGGGGCTAAGGAGATAATTATGGCGGCAGGTGCTCAAATACCTCAACCTCAAGACATCATGTTATCCGGCCAAAGACTGCATTTCTGGCGAGGTGGGACGGGCCCCGGCCTGTTGCTGCTTCACGCAGCCTGGGGGGATGCCGAAATGTCCTGGAGAAGCGTATGGAACCAACTTTCCACCTCTTTCATGGTCATCGCGCCCGATCTCCCCGGATTCGGACAGTCATCGGGATTGCCCCGCCCCTCGCTCTCAGCGATGTCCCAACTGCTCCAGCAGCTTCTTGATGCACTAAACGTGGATAGCGTCATGGCTGTCGGAAATTCATTTGGTGCGGCAGTTGCCATCCAGTTTGCCGGAGACTTTCCGAACACGGCCTCCCAGCTCGTTCTTGTGAATGGGGGCTATATGCCTCCCGTTCCGGGTCTTGCCAGGAAGCTCGCTGCCTTACCGCTCCTGAACCAGGGATTCCGCCTTCTCATTCGACATCTCTCTTTTTCTTCGCACGCCCTGAAAAGATCCTTTGTCGATGCTCCCAAACTACCCCTTGGCTTTTTCGAAAAAATACTGCAATATGCTCCTGTATACTCTAAAATATCTTTTGATACCATCATGAACATCTCAGGGCCTCTGGCAAAGCCCCTTGTTCCCACGCTCCTCCTGTGGGGATCCCAAGACGGCCTGGTGCCCTTGAAGCAGGCCCAGGCGCTTCAGCAGTGGATACCCGGTGCCCAACTCATTGCAATCGAAGGAGCAGGCCATATGCCACAGGTCGAACGTCCCGACGAATTTGTGGCATCTATCGTGGGTCTGAGGCATTAGACAAGGACCTGGGAATGTTGCGTCTTTTAGGGAGCTTACGCATATGAAAAAGAAAATGCCGGTACTCTTTATCGGGCACGGATCACCGCTTAACATTGTGCTGGATAACAGCTATACTCAGAACCTGGCGGCACTGGGAAAGAGCCTTCCCAAGCCAAAGGGGATCATGGTCATATCCGCTCACTGGCTTACCAACGGTACTTTCGTCGCCTGCATGGAAAGACCCAGGACCATTTATGATTTTTACGGATTTCCCAAGGAGCTGTACGATATGCCTTATCCAAGTCCCGGTGCGCCGGATGAGGCGGAGTTTGTGACAAAAATCGTCAGGAAAACGGCTGTGCAATGCAATCTCGACTGGGGGCTGGACCACGCTTCCTGGGCAGTCCTCAGACATATCTATCCGCAGGCGGACATCCCCGTGTTCGAAATGAGCCTCGATTATACGTTCAATGAATGGCACCCGAAACCGGTCCAGTATCACTATGATCTTGCAGCGGAGCTTTCGGAGCTGCGGAACCGGGGAATATTGATCATCGGGAGTGGGAACATCGTACATAATCTCGGGCTGCTTGATTTTGAGGACATCGACGCGAAACCGTTCAACTGGTCTATAGAGTTCGATGAGCAGGTGAAGGCCAACCTGCTGAGCAGAAACCACCGAGACCTGGTCCATTACCCGAACATGGGACGGACTTCATCTCTGGCAGTGCCGACCCTGGACCACTATTTGCCCATGATCTATGCCATCGCCCTTTGGGAAAAAAACGAACCTCTCACGTTTATCCATGAGGGGTTTCAATACGGCTCGATCTCGATGCGATGCTTTCATATTGGGTAGAATGGGAGAATTACGGGGACCAGGGCGTAGGACTTGATGAGCCACTCCGTGCTTTAACGAATGATCTGATCGTCGCCGCATAACAACAGGTGAATCCCATGTCAGAATCCACAGCAATGCACAAAACTGTCTATCTCAAAGATTACCGTCCGCCTGATTACCGCATCGAAACGGTGAACCTCCAGTTCGAGCTCGATGAGACACGAACGCGCGTCGGGTCGCTCATGACCATCGTCTGCACCCACGATCGGTGCGAGGGTTTCCACCCGCTCGTGCTGAACGGAAGGGACCTCGTGCTCAAGGCAATCAAGATCGATGGGCGGCTTCTGGACGAGCACGACTACAAGCTCGATTCGGAGTCACTCACGATCCTGGCGGTGCCTGAACGCTTCACGCTTGAGATCGAGACCGAGATCAATCCCAGGGACAATACCGAGCTTTCCGGCCTCTACATGTCCAGCGGGAATTTCTGCACCCAGTGCGAGGCAGAGGGATTCCGTAAGATCATGTACTACCTCGACCGGCCCGATGTCATGGCCCGGTTCTTCACGACCATCGTTGCGGATAAAAAGAAATTCCCGGTGCTCCTCTCGAACGGCAACTTGATCGATTCCGGCAATCTCAAGGACGGCAGGCATTTCTCCAAATGGCATGACCCTTTTCCGAAGCCCGCATATCTGTTCGCCCTCGTGGCAGGCGACCTTGCGCGTATCGGCGATACGTTCACGACCATGTCCGGGAGAAAGGTAGACCTGAACATCTTTGTTCAGCATCATAACAAAGATAAGTGCGGTCACGCCATGGAGTCGCTGAAACTGGCCATGAAGTGGGACGAGCAGACCTACGGCAGGGAGTACGACCTCGACACCTTCATGATCGTTGCTGTCGATGACTTTAACATGGGCGCCATGGAGAACAAGGGGTTGAATATCTTTAACTCCAAGTACGTACTCGCGAAGCCCGAGACTGCGACAGACGGTGACTTCCAGGGCATCATGGGAGTGGTAGGGCATGAGTACTTCCACAACTGGTCCGGCGACCGCGTGACCTGCAGGGACTGGTTCCAGCTCTCTCTCAAGGAAGGTTTTACCGTGTTTCGGGATCAGCATTTCATGGAGGACATGACCTCGCGGGGTGTAAAGCGCATCAGTGACGTCAACATCCTGCGCACGCACCAGTTTCGCGAGGACGCAAGTCCCATGGCCCATCCGGTGCGGCCCGAGTCCTATGTGGAGATCAATAACTTCTACACTATGACCGTATACAATAAGGGCGCCGAAGTGATCCGCATGATGAGAACGCTCCTCGGTTCCGCAGGATTCCGCAAGGGCACGGACCTTTACTTCTCGCGACACGACGGTCAGGCAGTCACGACAGATGATTTCGCGAAGGCCATGGAAGACGCGAACGGTGTTGACCTCACCCAGTTCAAGCTCTGGTACACTCAGGCAGGCACACCGGAACTGCATATCTCCCGCGTCTATGACCCCCTGGCAAGAACGTACACGCTTACGATCAAACAGACCTGCCCGCCCACGCAGGGTCAGCAGGAGAAGAAGCCATTCCATATCCCCGTTTCCGTCGGGTTGTTGGGGAATGATGGCAAGGATTTCCCTCTTCATCTGAGCGGAAAGATGAATGCGGTTGTCGGAACGCGAGTGCTTCAGATCAAAAAAGCGGAAGAAACCTTCGCCTTCACCGATATCCCTTACGAGCCCGTGCCGTCGATTCTGCGCGGCTTCTCGGCGCCGGTAAAGGTGAAACTCAACTTATCCGATGATGAGCGGTTGTTTTTAATGGCAAATGACAGTGACGAGTTCAACCGCTGGGACGCCGGTCAGCAGCTCGCTGTAAAGCTCATTATGGACCTGGTGAAGGGTTTCCAGCAGGGGAGGGGAGGGAAGCTTGACCGCAAGTTCATTGATGCCTTCAAAAAGACGCTTGAGAGCGACATGAAGGACAAGTCTTTCCAGGCCTTTGCCCTTACGCTCCCGGCAGAGACCTATCTTGCCGACTTCATGGACGTGATCGACCCTACGGCCATCCATGAGGCGAAAAAGTTTGTGCAGCAGACCCTGGCAGAAGAGCTGAAACAAACATTCCTTGACGTGTATAACGGCAATCAGGATACCGAACCATATCGGGTGGACCAGGTGTCAATCGGCCGGAGGAGCCTTAAGAACACCTGCCTTGCTTATCTCATGGAGTTGGAAGATAAAGGCATCCGCCGCCTCTGCATTAATCAATTCCAAACCGGCGGTAACATGACCGACACCATAGCAGCGCTTGCGAACCTTGCGAACAATGAATGTCCGGAACGGCAGGCGGCGCTCGCCTCGTTCAATGAAAAGTGGAAGGACGATCCGCTCGTGATGGACAAGTGGCTCTCGATCCAGGCCATGTCTCGCCTGTCAAATACGCTCGAGACAGTAAAGGCACTCACCCGCCATACAGCCTTCAACATCAAGAATCCAAACAAGGTCCGCGCCCTCATCGGCACCTTTGCCCAGGGAAACCCTGTGCGGTTCCATGATCCCAGTGGAACGGGGTATGAGTTCCTAGCCGCACAGGTCATCACCATCGATCCCCTGAATCCCCAGATCGCTGCCCGCCTGGTATCTGCCTTCACCCTCTGGAAACGCTATGATGAAAAGCGCAGGGCCCTGATGAAGGCACAGCTTGAGCGGATTCTGAAAACCCCGGGCCTGTCGAAAGATGTTTACGAGATCGTATCGAAGAGCCTGGTTTAGTCACAGACGGAGATAAGAGGCGCCTATAAGCGGCACGGATAACATCAGGAGGAGGAATACCGGTGAAGGAAGGTTTTTCTCGAAATAGATTCCGATGTGCATGAATACCAAGAACTTGCTGATTGAGGCAATCAGTCGTATCGATGCCCGGAATGCTGCCGCTCAAGTGAATGGGGCTAAAAGCAAGAGATTCGTTAACGGACAATCCGGCAACACAGATATCATGTTGTGCCCCGTGGTTTTACCCCGCTAGATATATGCGGTATATTCAATAAGCAAACAAAACAACATAGGTCTTTCAAGCAAAGAGCGAATGCAGGAGGATGGATACCAATGAAAAAACGTAAACTCGGAAATTCGGCATTGGAAGTGGCTCCCTTGGCATTCGGAGGCAATGTCTTCGGATGGACGGTGGATGAGCCGACAGCATTTGAAATATTAGACGCTTTTGTGGCAGCCGGATTTAATCTTCTTGATACGGCGGACACCTACTCCCGGTGGGTCCCGGGTAACAAGGGCGGAGAATCGGAAACCATAATCGGCAAGTGGCTCAAGAGAAGCGGGAACCGTAAGAAGGTCGTCATCGCCACGAAGGTCGGGAGTGAAATGGGACCGAACAAGAAAGGACTATCGAAGTTCTACATACAACGCGCCGTGGAGGATTCTTTGAAACGCCTGCAGACGGATTACATTGATCTCTATCAGTCGCATAAAGACGATCCGGATACGCCCATGGAGGAAACGCTGGAAGCCTATGCACAATTGATCAAACAGGGAAAAGTAAGGGTGATAGGCGCATCGAACTTCAATGCGGAGCGACTTTCTCAGGCATTGCAGGTCAGTAAACAGCATGGGTATCCCGGCTACCAAAGCCTGCAGCCCTTATATAATCTCTATGATCGTGCAGAGTACGAAGCGAATCTTGAACCTCTCTGCCGGGAAAAGGGATTAGGTGTGATCAGCTATTACTCGCTGGCCAGCGGGTTTCTCACCGGCAAGTATCTGTCGGAACGTGATCTATCAAAGAGCGTCCGGGGCCAGGGGATCAAAAGATATCTCAATGAACGGGGGTTTAGGATCCTCAAGGCCTTGGACCAGGTGGCAGAGTATTATCATTCGACGCCTGCGAGCGTGTCGCTTGCCTGGCTGATCATGCGCCCGAGTATCACCGCACCTATTGCCAGCGCTACGAGCGTAGCACAATTGAACGATCTCATCGAAGCGGCAAAGCTTAAATTAGATGAGTCTTCAATAACTACCTTGAATAATGCGAGTGCCTAGTTCATGGTGCTGGTGATGCACATGTTCGTCGCTTCGGAGCACGCTAAGCAGCAGAAGACCGTAGGGACATTCAATGTCACACGAGTAAGCTCTGATCAAAAGCTGCCCCAGTCGATTGCGATCCGCAGACCGCAATATCCATGGTGTAGATCCTTGAGTACGACATATCGGTGTAACACAGTACCGGATGCCCATGTGCACAAAAATCGGTCGTGGGGGCTGGAAATAAATGAGCATTAACACCCATAAAGTGTGTTATACTTTAATATTATGCTAAAAGATTGCTTTCTGTCAACTGTCGTAATGTGTTACATCTGACATTTGAGCATTGCGTCTCGTTGAGCATCATTCCACCACAAAACATTAATCATGGCTAATGTTATACCATTTCTGATGCAGCATGGGTACGCTGTGCTGTTTTTCTGGGTCCTTGCAGAAACAATTGGGCTTCCGATACCAGTTGCCCCATTGCTAATTACAGTCGGGGCCTTGGTCGGTGTCGGCCAGTTGAACTTGTTTCTCTGCATCGCTTTAGGAGTCTGTGCAGCGTTACTGAGCGATATTTTTTGGTACATTATGGGCCGGC
>Ga0335081_10004387_pt1 | contig 22257 bp, 17 predicted proteins | sample Lox_Sample_35_FD_206713 | JGI IMG/M metagenome (GOLD analysis project Ga0335081, IMG submission 206713) | Soil microbial communities from Loxahatchee National Wildlife Refuge, Florida, United States - Lox_Sample_3.5 | ecosystem: Environmental > Terrestrial > Soil > Wetlands | place: USA... | reverse complement strand
CGCGCAAAACGTGCAGTACTCTGTGCAATAGTTCGTGTAGTTGATGTTCCTATCAATGATGTAGGTGACAACATCGTCGGGGTGCAGCTTGCGTCGAAGCGCGTTCGCTTCCATTCCGAGACCGATTAGGTCATCGCAGCGGTACAAATCAAGCGCCTGCTGTTTGCTGAGCGACATAGGGCTACGGTTTTGATTCTAGCGGAGGCCCCGCGCTGATTCCAAATCTGCCGTAGCTTCAGGCCGCTTCCGGACGGCTTGGAGTCTGGTTGGCGCTGCGTTCTCTTTTGTGCCGACGATATTCCACAAGGGCCAGAATTCCGGCAGCCACGGCAAGACCAATGAGTATGGCCAGTGCTGGTTTGTAATATTGCGAAAAGAAGCCGGTGATTGCATCTCCAAAACGTGCCCCTAATCCTGCAAGCAGCAGAAACCGGACTCCCCTCCCCAGCAGGAGAGAGCCGACGAACCTTCCGCGCGGAAACTGCAGAGCTCCTGCTGCGATCAGAAACGGGACCATGGGGAATGGCGGGGGAAGAACGGCGGGGACGGCAACTGCCCAGAATCCCCAGTGTTCAAACGTCCGCGTGATCTTTTCCACCTGTTTTTTTCGTAACCGCCGCTGCATCGCTTCTCTACCACCCCTGCACGCGATCGCGTAGGTGATGTAGCCGCCGACCAGGGCTCCAACTGTTGCCATCGCGGCGTAGAAGAGCCACAAATTCGGTCTGCTCGCCGCGAGGTAGATCGTGAGGACATCCATGCTGCCGGGCATGGGGATGATGGAGTTGTCAGCAATGCCGACGATAATCAGGCCTTCGCTGCGGAGGTGCTGGAGCCATCCCCAGGTGGATAACAAGAGCGCGAAGTGGGGGGCGGTGGGCATCCGGCTTTAGTTAGAAGCAGTTTACGTGTCCGGAGTGGCACGGAGAATACAGCTAAACCACTGCGGGGTTAACGGCAGACATGAAATGAAGCGACGGTATCGAGGGCAGCGCGCGGCACTCGCGCGCGTATTGATAGAACAGCTTCAGGCCCTCGATACAGGGGGGATCCAGGTAGTAATGGATACTTTCGGTGAGGTATTCCCGGATTTGCTGCTCTGAAAGGCCGAGGCGAGGCGCCCAGAGCCTGCCGATTTCCGCGACGTTGTTTGCCAGCAGACCATGGTCGCGCGAAGTTTGGAAGATGGAGGGAAGATCGAGCTGGGGAAGGTCTTTCAGGCTCGCTTTGCGTATCGCCCAGAACGCGAAGACGAAAGGCTTGCCCGTAAACCGGTTCCACTCTTCGGCCAAATCGTACGTAATGTACTTGCTGCGGTCGATCTGAAGCGCCGGGTCACCAATCAGCAGGGCCGCATCGTGTTTCAGAAGCATGTGATCCAGCACAGGTCTGGTATTCAAATAAATATGCGAACCCCCCCACCACCTGGCGAATAACACTTTTGTGAGTGCCGCCGATGTCATGGAGGAATCATCGAGCGCGACAGTGGTAATCTCCTCCACCGGAACTTTGCTGACCAGGAGAATTGAACGAACCGCACGCCGCGAGGCGATCGCAACGTCTGGAATGACTAGCAGGTCCGGGATGCTGGCGTATGCGGCGGCCGGGATGATGCCAATATCGGCGGTTCCTTCACGCAATTGGCCAGCGCAGCGGGAAGGCAGAGTATAGGAAATGTCGAATGCCCGAGCAGCATCGCCGTGCTCAAAATCCCACATCAGTGGCGCGGTATTCAGGTAGGAGATCGCTGAGATTCGCAGGCGTTTCATTCCGGAATTCGATTCTAGCAAACGTGTTATGTAACCTTGACAGCGCTTTTGCCCTCTGGGTAGAGTCCGCCATGTTCTAAGGACGATGTTCTGAACGACATCTCAGGAGGATTCTGTGGCGGAAGCAATCGCGGTTCCGTATCGCGCGACCCACACTTTGCAGTGGCTGGCACTAACGCTGACTCCGGGCGTGGGGCCCACAAAGGCGCAAAAGCTGGTGGAGTTTTTTGGGGGAGTAAGTAAAGTTTTCGAAGCCAACCTCACCGATCTCGAAGCGTGCGGCATCCGCGCCGAATCGGCGCAGGCACTCGGCACGGGACGCTCGATGGAAATGGCGCACGATGAACTGGCAAAGGCAGCCGCACTTGGGGTGCAGATTGTGTCAATTGACGATCCGGCATACCCGTCGCGACTGCGGGAAATCTATGATCCGCCAATAATTCTTTACGCGAAGGGCAACCTGCAGACTATTTCGCAGCCCGGAATCGCGCTCGTGGGCACCCGCCATCCCACTCCGTATGGGATCGGGATGGCGGAACGGCTGGCCTGCGACCTCGCCGTACGTGGTCTGCTGATCATCAGCGGGTTGGCGCGAGGAGTTGACAGCGCTGGCCACCGCGGCGCAATTGCGGCGAAGGGAAAAACCTTGGCTGTGCTTGGAACTGGCGTTGACGAGATTTATCCAAAAGAGAATAAACGGCTGGTAGAGCAGATTTTCAGCCTGGGCGGAGCGCTGATTTCCGAGTTTGCTCTCGGTACGTTCCCTGCGCCGCAGAATTTTCCCATTCGTAACCGCATTATCAGCGGAATGTCGCTCGGCGTGCTTGTGGTTGAGGCGGGCGAGTACAGCGGAACTCGCATTACCGCCCGTTGCGCTCTGGAGCAGAACCGCGAGGTATTTGCAGTGCCTGGCAATGTCACGAACAAGAACTCCTGGGGGCCGAACACGCTGATCAAGCAGGGGGCAAAGCTGGTTGCCACCTGGGAAGACGTCTGGGAGGAACTGCCTGCGGATGTGAAGCTTGCGCTGGCCCCGGAGAGCCAGGATGAATCGCAAAGCGAAGGAACTGCATCATTATTCCAGGACAGCGAACTGCCGCCCCACGAAAAGAAGATTTTTGCTCTCCTGAAAGCCGACGAAGCCACGCATATTGACACGATTGTTGAGCGGCTGGAGGCGGAGCTTTCGTCATCCGAGATTTTTGCCGCTTTGTTTGAGCTGGAGCTCGCCGGAAAGGTGAAACAGTTGCCGGGGAAGAATTTCGTGAAAGGCTTCTAGCTACCAGCTGTTAGCTTTTAGCTTTTAGCTCTTAGCCTTTGGCCATTAGCTCAACCGGAGTTTGAGCATGAGGAACTACGAGGATTTGCAGGCCTGGCGAAAGGCCCATTGTCTGACCCTCGCCATCTATCGCGAGACGAAATGTTTTCCGGGCGAAGAGCGGTTTGGGCTTACAAGTCAGATTCGCCGGTCCTCTTGTTCGATTGGAGCAAATCTTGCCGAGGGCTGTGGACGGCGCTCGGATGCCGAGATGGCTCGATTTATTCAAATCGCAATGGGATCCGGTACAGAGCTTTCGTATCATTTGCGTCTAGCCCGAGACTTAGATTTGCTCTCGATGGAATCTTTCGAGCGACTCCGGTTGGAGTTGGATGAAATCATGAGAATGCTATCTTCGTTTTCGAAAAGAGTCAGGCCGCAGGCTAAAGTTGTTCAGCTAAAAGCTAGAGGCTAAGAGCTAAGGGCCACGCCAGACAGCTGACAGCTTAAAGCTTTTCGTGCTAGCTTCAAAGGCACACGAGCAAGAAGTTGAGGACACATTGCCAAAAGGTTTAGTCATTGTCGAATCGCCGGCCAAGGCGAAGACCATACAGAAATATCTCGGGAAGGGGTATACGGTCGAAGCTTCGCTCGGGCACGTGAAAGATCTGCCCAAGAGCACTCTAGGTGTGGACATTGACAAGGACTTCGACACCGAATACATCGTGATTCCCGGCAAGGAAAAGGTCCTTACCAAGCTGAAGAAGCTGGCCTTGTCGGCTGATTCGATATTTCTTGCGCCTGACCCGGACCGCGAAGGGGAAGCCATTGCCGCGCACCTGGCAGAAGAACTCGGCAACGGATCGAAAACAAAAAAGAAGAAGAAAGCCGCCGAAGACGGCGAACGGATTCGCCGCGTCACCTTCAATGAAATTACTCAGCGTGCAGTCCGCGCAGCTTTCGAGCATCCGCGAGACATCGATCAGCACCTGGTCGATGCCCAGCAGGCGCGGCGTGTGCTTGATCGGTTAGTCGGATATCAGGTTTCGCCGTTGCTTTGGGACAAAGTGCGCCGCGGCTTGTCCGCCGGACGTGTGCAGACGGTTGCGCTGAGGCTGATCGTTGAGCGCGAGCGCGAGATCAAAGCCTTCGAGAAGAAGGAGTACTGGACGATCGACGCCCATCTCGCTGCTTCCAAGCCGCCGGCTTTTGACGCCCGCTTTGTCGGCAAAGGCGAAGAAAAACTGGAGATCCCCAACGGAGAAGAAGCCGGGAAGATTCGAACTGCGCTGGAGAAAGCCGATTGGATTGTTCGCAGCGTGGACCGGAAAGAACGGCGTCGTAATGCAGCTCCGCCGTTCACCACCAGCAAGCTGCAACAGGATTCCTCCCGCAAGCTGCGCTTCAGCGTGAAACGCACCATGATGATTGCTCAGCGTCTTTATGAAGGCGTGGAGCTGGGAGAAGAGGGATCGATCGGTCTCATCACCTACATGCGTACCGACTCGACGCGGGTTGCGCCGGAAGCGCTGACCGAAGTGCGCGAGTACATTGGCAAGGAATATGGTCGGCAGTACCTGCCCGAGTCACCCAATACCTATAAGGAAAAGAAGGAAGCTCAGGCAGCCCACGAGGCGATCCGGCCCACGTCGGCAATGCGTCATCCCGATCAGATCAAGCACTATTTAAAAGAAGATGAGTACAAGGTCTACAAGCTGATCTGGCAGCGGTTCGTTGCCTCGCAGATCACCCCCGCCGTGTTCGATCAGACCACCGTGGATATTGATGCGAAATCCGGGGCGGAGACTTTCTGGTTCCGTGTCACCGGGTCGGTGCTTAAGTTCGACGGCTTTTTGAAGGTTTACGAGGAATCGAAGGAAGGCAAAGACGAAGAGGACGAGGAGCTCAAACATAAGCTGCCACCGCTGGAACCCGGTCAGAAGCTCACGCTGCGAGAGCTGAAGCCGGAGCAGCACTTCACCGAGCCTCCTCCGCGTTACAACGAAGCGTCGCTCGTCAAAGAGCTTGAAGAGCGAGGCATTGGGCGTCCTTCAACCTATTCGGCGATCCTGAGCACCATTCAGGAGCGGCAATACGTTCAAAAGCTCGGTGGCAAGTTCGTTCCGACCGAGATCGGCTTGGTAGTTACCGATCTTCTGATCGAAAATTTCCGCGACATCTTTGACGTGCAATATACCGCTCGGCTGGAAGAAGAGCTCGACGAAATCGAAGAAGGCAAAGAGAAGTGGACGGACGCCCTTGCCGAGTTCTACAAGAAGTTCGAGAAGGACCTCCGCTATGCCGCCAAGCACATGGAAAACATCAAGCGGATGGAGAAGCCGACCGACGAGAAATGCGAGCGTTGCGGCTCACCGCTGGTGATCAAATGGGGCAAGCACGGATCGTTCTACGCATGTAGTTCTTACGACAAGGAAGATCCGAACAGCTGTACTTTTACCAAAGAAAATCCCATAAACCTCCCGGATCTCGACTCAGCTGATCTGCAGGAAACCACCCAGGAAGAATATTGCGAGAACTGTGGCCGGGTAATGGTTCTGAAGCGCGGTCGTTTTGGCCAGTTCATGGCCTGCACCGGCTATCCGGATTGTAAGACCACCCGCCGCCTGGACCAGGGGAAGAAGGTTCCGGACATTCCTCTGGATGAGCTTTGCCCGAAGTGCGGACGAAATCTGATGATCCGGCATGGGCGCTACGGCGAGTTTACTTCCTGCAGTGGCTACCCTGATTGCAAATATGTAAAGCAAAACTTCATAGGCGTAAAGTGTCCACTCTGCAAGGACGGAGAGTTGGTAGAGAAAAAGGCAAGGAAGGGCAATACGTTCTATGGCTGTTCCAACTACCCAAAGTGCAAGTTCACTTCGGCCAGCAAGCCGGTTGCGGAAAAATGTCCAACTTGCGGAAGCGACTACCTTGTGGAAAAGACGCTCAAGTCCGGACCGGTCATCGCGTGCCCGAACAAGGAATGCGAGTATGAGCGGGCGCTGGAACCGGCGACACTGTCATAGCTCACAACTCCAGCCTGAGCAGCAGCTTACCAATTAGCAGAGGTTAGATTCCAAATAGCGTAGGCCATCTCCCGAATTGGCTCTATAATTTTGGAAATAGCTGAGTCTCTGCGATTTAGCTTTTCCAGAATTTCAGATACCGTGGCCCAGAACGTGCAATCTTTACATTCGGGAAAGTCTACCCCAAGGCTCCCTGCGTCCGTTCGACCTATGAACAGGGAATTCCAGGCGCGAACCACGGCCGCTCTGCTGGCCATCTTCACGGTTACCGCGCTGGTCTATGCCGCTTACAACTTTCAGGTTGAGCGTGCTTTCCAGCAGCCCTCGGATGGAGTCTGGTGGTCGGAAAAGGGCGGGAACCTGGTTGCAACCGCCGTTGAGCCGGGAGGGCCTGGCGAACGGGCCGGGGTTAAGCCGGGCGACCAGCTTACCGCGATCAATCAACACACCATTCGAAGCGCCGCGGCACGTGTGCGGCAGCTCTACAATGCTGGGTCCTGGTCGAAAGCCACCTATTCTTTGACCCGCAACGCTGTACCGGTGGATGTCACGGTTATTCCAGTTCCGGCGGATAAGTCTCTGAATTATTGGCTGCGGCTTATCGCAATCATTTACCTGGCGATAGGCCTCTACGTTCTGCTTCGTCGCTGGACCGCCCAGGGCTCGACTCACTTTTATATTTTCTGCCTGGTTTCGTTCATCTTTTACGCCTTCAAATACACCGGAAAACTTAACGGCTTTGATTGGACTATTTACTGGGGCAATGTTGTGGCAGGGTTGTTGCAGCCCGCCTTGTTTCTGCACTTCGTATTGACCTTCCCGGAGCGCCGCCATTTCGTCGAGAAGCACCGCTCGGTCCTTCCGCTGATTTATCTACCGGGGGCGTTATTACTGGCTCTGCACGTTGTCGCTGTCCGTTATTTACAGGCGAGCGAGAACTTGCGCTGGAACCTCGATCGAATTGAGCTCGCCTATCTGACTGCATTCTTTATCGCCGCTGCCGGTGTGCTCGTCTATAACTATCGGTCTGCGAGTACGCCCATTCTGCGGCAGCAGCTCAAATGGATCACCCGCGGAACCATACTCGCGATCGCGCCCTTCACCTTCTTTTACGTGATTCCTTCTCTGACCGGAGTGCTGGCCACAACTCCGATGAAGGTATCGGTGCTGTCGCTGGGCATCTTGCCTTTGACTTTTGGCTACGCGATCTTCCGCTACCGGCTGATGGACGTCGACCTGATTTTCAAGCGGGGCATGGTATACACGCTGGCCGCGGGCGCAATAATCGCGGCCTATTTTGCCGTAGTCGCTGCCGTCGCTGAACTGATCAACGCCCGTGTTCCGAGTTCGGGGGCGACAGGATTAATCATCGCGGTCGTCATCACCGCTTTGTTGTTCGATCCAATTCGGAAGTGGATCCAGGATCGAGTCGATCAATTCTTCTATCGAACCCGTTATGACTATCGCCGGACCCTGGTGGAATTTGCGCGCGAGCTGAGTTCCGAGACCGACCTCGACAGAATGCTGAGCGCGGTGGTGGAGCGTCTTTCCAGCACGCTGCTGGTCGACCGGATGGCAATCTTCCTGGCGGGAGCCGAATCGCCGGATTTCAAGCTGATGAAATCTTTCGGCATGAGTCAAATGGGCGGGTTGGACCTGAGCTTCCTGAACGCTCCGCGCAAGGAGGTCGAAGCCGGCCACCTGTTCTTCGACAATACTCATCTCCTCCCAAGGGAAGCACCTCAGGCACAGCGTGCGATTTCAACCCTCGATTTGAATTACTACATTCCGTGTCGCGCGCAAAAGCAGACAGTGGCATTTCTCGGTTTGGGCAAAACGGTGGAAGGCGACTTCCTTTCGAGCGAAGACGTTGAGTTGCTTGAGACCCTGGCAGGGTATCTCGGCATCGCTATACAAAACGCGCGGCTATATGCGTCGCTCCAGGAAAAGGTTGCGCAATATGAGCGTCTCAAGGACTTCAACGAGAACATCGTCGAATCAATCAACGTAGGCGTATTGGCCCTTGACCTCGAGGACCGGATCGAGTCCTGGAACTCGCAGATGGAAGTCATGTATGCCCTGCCCCGCTGGCAGGCGCTTACTCGTCCGGTTAGCGAAGTCCTGCCGGCAGCCTTTGTGGAAGAGTTCTACCGGGTGCGGCAGAACCCCGGCATTCACAACCTCTACAAGTTTCGCTTGAGCACGCCTGCGGGCGAAACCCGCGTGCTCAACGTTGCCATTGCGCCGCTGGTCACCAGGAAATTTAACGTTGTCGGCCGTCTAATCATCATGGACGACATCACCGAGCGGGTGGAACTCGAGACGCAGCTCTCCCAGGCGGACAAGCTTTCGTCGATCGGTTTGCTGGCGGCGGGAGTGGCGCACGAGGTCAATACTCCGCTTGCCGTTATTTCCTCTTACGCCCAAATGCTTTCCAAGCAGCTGCAAGGGGATGTTCCAAAGAGTGCGCTGCTCGAGAAGATCACGCGGCAGACTTTCCGTGCGTCGGAAATTGTCAATAACCTGCTGAATTTCTCCCGTACCAGCGGGACAGAGTTCGGGGAAGTGGATATCAACAAAATCATTGCGGACACGCTGGCGCTGCTTGAGCATCAGTTCAAGACCACGAATATCCGGGTACAGGATGAACTCTCATCCCACCTGCCGGCAATCAACGGGAATGCGGGCCGCTTGCAGCAAGTGTTTCTGAACCTGTTCCTGAATGCTCGTGACGCCATGCCCAGGGGCGGCACGCTTAAAGTCGCGACTTCCAATGGCGAGGCAGTCAGCATCGTAGTCTCCGACACCGGCGGAGGGATTGCGCAAGAGCATATTCACCGCATCTACGATCCATTCTTCACCACCAAGACTTCAGGCCGCGATGGCCAGGCACGCGGAACCGGCCTGGGGCTATCTGTGACGTACGGAATTATCCAGGAGCATGCGGGCAAGATTCGTGTCGAGAGCCGCCCCGGCGAAGGCACCACCTTCTATCTGGATTTTCCTCTGACCAGGAAAGCAGTCAATGTCTGAAGCGGTCCTTATCGCCGGAAACCGTCTAGGGCAAAAAAGTGCGACCGTCCCCAGTTCAGTTCTGATCATCGATGACGAGGCCGCCATCCGTGAGTCGTTGCAGACCTTACTCGAACTGGAAGGGTTTGTGGTTGAGTGCTGTGCTACGGCTGAAGCCGGCGTTTCCCGGATGGGTGAGCGGAGTTTCGACCTCATTCTGCTTGATCTGGCTCTGCCGGACCGCAACGGGATTGATTTGCTGGCCGAAATCCACGGGTACGATACGCGGTTGCCCATCATCATGATTACCGCCTACGGCACGGTGGAAAATGCTGTCAAAGCCATGCAGGCTGGTGCGGCCAACTTTGTTCAGAAGCCCTGGGATAACGAAAAACTGCTTGCCGACGTTCGTGCAGCTATTGCGCGGCGCAGAGTGGAAGAGGAAAACGTCCAGCTCAAACGCGCACTGAAGCAGCGTTACAGCTTCGAGAATATTGTCGGCAAGAGTGAGCCGATGCTGAAGATTTTCGACCTGGTGGGCCAGGTTGCATCCAGCCGTTCCACGGTTCTACTGCAAGGCGAGAGCGGCACCGGAAAGGAGGTCATCGCCAAGGCCATTCACCTGAACTCGCCGCGGCACGATCGGCCATTCGTTCCGGTAAACACGGGCTCTATGCCCCCGGACCTGTTGGAATCCACTCTATTCGGCCACGTAAAAGGCGCGTTTACCAGCGCCATCGCCTCGAAGAAAGGCTTGTTCGAGGTCGCAGACCGCGGCACCCTTTTTCTCGATGAAATCGGCAACATGAGCCTCGACACCCAGAGCAAGATTCTGCGCGTTTTGCAGGACCGAAAATTCATGCATCTGGGCGGCGTGCAGGAGATTCAGGTGGATGTGCGCATCATCGCCGCCACCAATGTGGACCTGAAACAGCAGGTGCGGGAGGGCAAATTCCGCGAAGATCTTTTCTATCGGTTGAATGTCATCATTATCGACCTTCCGCCGTTGCGCCAGCGGAAAGAGGACATTCCTCTGCTGGTCGACTTCTTCCTGAAGAAGTATTGCGAGGAGAACGAGCGCCCCATGGCGCATATGAGCGCCGAGGCAATGCGGGTGCTGATGACATATTCCTGGCCCGGCAACGTGCGCGAGCTGGAAAATGCAGTCGAACGCGCCGTCGTCCTGGCATCGAACAGCCAGATTGGGCCTGAGCTGCTCCCCGACCACATTGTGGGGCGAGGCTCTGCGATTCCTTCGCTCGATCATCATGGCGATGCGTCCCTGTTCGACATCATGGAGGAATGCGAGCGGCGCATCATCACTGACATGCTGGAGAAATCAAACTGGAACCAGACCGAAGCGTCCGAGCGTTTTCGCGTGCCGTTATCGACGCTTAATCAGAAGATTAAACGTTTGAATATCGAGATAAAGAAAAAAGGGCGCGAGTAGTTGCGTTGCTGATCCATCCCGATTTTCTCGGAGCCTGATGCTCCCAACTTTCTCTGCTATATTTCGGTCAGATGGAATTTCTGTCCCCCAGTGAATTTGCAAAAGAGAAAGTCCAGGCGGTGCAGGATTATGCGATCCTGGCGGGGCAATCACTGGCGAATCTGTTCCGCTATCCGCGCTATTTCGGTGACATGGTTCAGCAGGCCGATTTGATCGGCTTTGGTTCGTTACCAGTGGTTGTGCTGACCGGTGGTTTCACCGGCGCTGTATTGACCTTGAACAGCGCCAACTCGCTGCAAAGGTTTGGCTCTCTTTCGTTGCTTGGCCAGTTGGTCTCAGTCGGCATGGTGCGTGAGCTTGGCCCCGTGCTCACTGGCTTGATGGTTGCCGGGCGAAACGCATCGGGGATGGCCAGCGAACTGGGATCGATGATCGTGACAGAGCAGATTGATGCCATGCGCGCGCTGGGGACCGACCCGCTGAAGAAGCTCGTGACGCCGCGGGTTGTCTCAACGGTCTTCATGCTGTTTTTTCTCACCATCATTTCCGATCTGCTCGGCCTCATTGGAGGCAGCTTGTTCGCAACCCTGCTGCTCGGGCAGGACTATCACCAATACTGGAGTTCCGCCTGGCAGATTCTGCAGTTTCAGGACGTTTTCATGGGCCTGGTCAAACCTGTGTTTTTCGGATTTCTCATCGCGACTATCGGGTGTTACTACGGAATGTTCGCGCGCGGCGGCACTCAGGGAGTGGGCCGCGCGACCACGCAAGCCGTGGTCGCATCTTCGCTCATGATCATCGTCAGCGACCTCATCTTGACAAAATTCCTCATGGCCATCTTCGGGTACCGGTGACGCAATGGTAGCTCCGCCAGCGACGAGCGTCAGGCCCACCGGTTCTGCCATTCAGCCGTCTGCTCCCGTTGTAGTCTTTGAGAACGTCTCGATCGCATTCGAAGGGAACCAGGTATTAAACGGGATTTCGTTTCACCTTGGAAGAGGTGCAACGAAGGCCATTTTCGGAGTCGCAGGTTCGGGAAAGAGCACGATATTGAAATTGACGCTCGGCCTGATCAAGCCTGATTCGGGACGTATTGTTGTCCTCGGCGAAGATGTTACCCAAATGCGCGAAGAAGATCTCTTCGAACTGCGGCGCAGGATCGGCATGGTTTTTCAGGAGAGCGCGCTTTTCGATTCGATGACGGTTCGTGAAAATGTGGCATTCCGGCTGCTGGAAGAAGGCGATATACCCGAAGACGAGATCGAAAAGCGCGTCAGGGAGGTGCTGAGCTTTGTTGAACTGGAAAATACCATCGATAAATTTCCCTCGGAACTCTCGGGTGGGATGCGGCGAAGGGTAGCTATTGCACGCGCAATTATCGCGCAACCCCAGTTGCTGCTTTACGACTCCCCGACCGGAGGCCTTGATCCAGTAACCTCGACCACCATCATCCAGCTCATCGTCAAGCAACGCGATGTGTATAAGACGAGTTCATTGCTGGTGACACATCGGCTGCAGGATGCCTTCATGATGGCCACCCACTACTTCGACCGGAAGGCCAACGAAATGCGCCCGCTACCGCCCGAGATGCACTCCGAAGTGCCCATAAGCTTCATCGTGCTAAAAGACGGAAAGATCATCTTCGATGGCGATGTGCAGGAACTGGCCCACACCAAAGACGAGTATATTCGGGAGTACATTTCGTGAATCGAGTCACCAACGGCGCCCGGCAGTTGTCATTCCGAGGGAGTTCAGTCCCGGGGAATCGCTTTTATCTTTCCCTTGCAGACTCCCCGGCCGTCCGAACTAGCTAGCTGGCTTTCGCCATTTTCGCCATCATGTCTTTGCGCCGGGCCATTTGTCCTTCCATGTACTTGAGGAATTTGCGGCCCTTGTCCGAACTGTTGATCAGCGCCTCGATGTTGGCGAAGAAGTGCTCGCTCTGCATCTTCTCGCGAATCTCTTTCACATGGGGCTTCATCTTGGCATAGATGACGAACATTTCCCCGCTAAAGCTGGGTTCGAGGAAAAGATCTTTGTTCACGGCCCCGCCGAGTGCCAAAGATGCCGCCATGCTCCAGTAGCCCATGACCTGGCGCAGCCAGTTGTTTTCCTGGGCACCAAATTCCATGGCGATTTTGATGAAATCGTCCGCACTCTGTGGATTAAATGAGACCAGCCACCAGTTTCGCGCCTTGCGCATCTCCGCTTCGCGGCGAAGGTCATAGAGCTTAATGAGTATCTCAGCATCAGCAGCTTTAGCTTTTGCAGGCATACAGCCTCCTTTCAAGCATCCATGCTACACCGGAAGGCAGACGGCCGCGCCTGTTCACGGGGATTTTACAAATGCGAAAAAAGAAGGGAGGGTCAAAACCCTCCCTTATAGAAGCGACAGAGGCGATATCATTTAGATAGAGTGTTGCCCAACGAAAAAAGTTGTCCTCCGGTTGAAAACTCCCCGAAATCCGTGTCAGTTAAGGCATTTGTCCTACCGGAAGAACATTGGGTGCAACTCGATGGCGTGAAGATGCGGTATCTCCGGTGCGGTAGCGGGCCTAACCTGCTATTGCTTCACGGACTGCTGGGCTACTCGTTTTCGTGGCGGTTCACCCTGCCCGCACTCGGTCTTACGAGGACGGTCTATGCGCCGGACATGCCAGGATTCGGGTTTTCGGAGTTTTCCAACCGGCTCGATTGTTGTTTTAGCGCTAGCGCCGGCCGCCTGCTTCGATTCATGGACGTGGCTGGGATCGACTCATGCGATCTACTGGGAACTTCGTTCGGCGGTGCCGTGGCTATGATCGCTGCTGCCACTCAGTCGTTTCGGATTCGACGGTTAATTCTAGTCGACCCGGTAAATCCGTGGTCTGCGCACGGGCGAACTCTGGCGGCAATCCTCGGTCTCGCCCCTGTTCGGCCGGTGATGCGCACACTCGGGCCGCAAATGAGATTCCTGCGTCCCTGGGTGCTGCAGAGGCTATACGGAGATGTAGCGCGTATTTCTCCAGGAACGCTGGAAGGGTACAGCCGGCCGTTTGAGTTACCCGGTGCATTCCGCGCCACGACCAGCATCTTGAGTTCCTGGGGGCGAGATGTCGAGGCTATGAGATCAATTTTTCCCCGCATCGCGAATCTCCCTACGCTGCTCATCTGGGGAGACCTGGATCGCGCCGTTGATCCGAATTCAGCTCCCTTCCTTCAACGCCAATTCAATAATTCAAAACTGGTGATGCTCAAAGGCGTCGGACACCTGCCGTATGAGGAAGTGCCCGACGACTTCAATCGGGTCGTCATGGAGTTTCTGGCAAATCAGCGCTAGGGTACATACCCTGCACCTCGCAGCACTTTTCCTGATAAAGCTCCTGTCATTTTTCCTTCCGCAACGACAGGGATTCCGTTCACCAGCACAAACTCCATGCCCTGCGAGAGCTGATTCGGATTCTCGAACGTGGCGACATCTCGAATGGCGGCGGGATCGAAGACAACCACGTCGGCCCACATGCCTGCTTTCAGCACGCCGCGATCAGTCAGCCGCATTCTCTGCGCCGGAAGTGCGGAGAACTTGCGAATGGCGTCTTCCAGCGTCAGCTTGTGCTCCTCACGAACATACTTGCGCAAGATGCGGGGAAAGGTTCCGTAAGCTCGCGGATGGGGATGCTCTTGACCAAGAAGTCCTTCGGTAGATGTGCCTTGCGAATCGTTATCGATCGAGACCCACGGCTGCTGGAGCGCAAGGACCACATCGGGTTCGGACATCCCAAAAACTGCCACCGAAGTGAACGCGTGGTCTTGAATGAGAATGTCGCAGAGAGCGTCGATCGGGTCCTCATTCCACATTTTTGCCACTTCGGCGAGGGTCTTGCCTTGCAGTGGCAGCAGCTTGGGATTCTGCACCACGCAAATCAGGATCGCGTCAGGCCCGGAGATGTCCTGCCATTCGTTATTCCAGTCGCTTGTCGACGCTAGAAGGTCTTTGCGAATGCGGGCGCGGGTTGCTGGATCCTTGAGCCGCTCGATCAGCTTGGCATCGCCGCCATCATGCGCCCAGGGCGGAATGAACGCCGAAAATGAATTGAACCAGGCGGTGTAGGCGTAGGTGTTGGCCGAAACGTCCATACCCTGGGCCCGCGCGGCGTTTATCTTTGCGACGACTTCGGGCATGCGGCCCCAGTTCTTTTTGCCGGCGACTTTGATATGCCAGATTTCGACCGGAATGTGCGCCTCGCGCCCGATACGAAGCGCCTCGTCAATGGCCGCGAGCACGGTATCGCCTTCATCGCGCATATGCGTCGCATAGATCCCGCCGAATGTGGAAGCCTCGCCCGCCAGCGCGATTAATTCCTCCGTTTTGGCGTAAGGCGCGGGAGCGTATTGAAGGGAAGTAGAAACTCCGACAGCGCCGTCCCGCATGGCATCACGAACCTGGGCTTTCATCTGCTCGAGTTGCGCGGATGTGGGTTGAACATCGTTGTCGCCCAGCACCCTGCGGCGAACAGAAGTCGCGCCGACATAGCTTGCGAGGTTGATACCCATACCCTGTTTTTCCAGGCGCGCGAAGTATTGCCGAAAAGTTCGCCAATCCGGATCAATGTGGTAGTGGTCGTATCCCGGACGGTCGGCCTGGATCATGGCGTCATCCAGCGGGGCGACAGATTCGCCTTCGCCGGTTATTTCGGTGGTTATGCCCTGATAAATCTTCGACGGAAGCCGAGGGTCAACCAGAATGGTCAACTCTGATTGGCCCAGCATGTCAATGAAACCCGGCGCAACGACGTCGCCATGAGCGTCAATCGTCTGCTTGCGGGCGGCATCGTGCAGGTTCCCGATGGCTTCAATCCTTCCGTCGCGAATGCCGATGTCGCCTGAGTACCAGGGTGAGCCTGTGCCATCCATGATGTGACCGTTGGTGATGACGATGTCAAAGGTGGGGAAATCGGCGATCACCGGAGAGACGAGCAAAACAAGAATGAGAGGCAAGAGCAGTTGGAGCAAGCGTTGTTTTTTCATTGAGTGGTCACCGAGAAGATTATCAGGTGCGAACTTACCTCGCAGCTGGCAACCAGCTACTCGAGCTCCCGTAACATACCTCCCCACTGCTGCGCGGGATGAAGTCCGACGACTAACTATCGAACAATCGGCAAAGAGTGCCGTTTCCGCTTTCGCATCACTGCCAACCCCACGCCGCACCATACTGCCAGCGCCAGCCATTCATATCCGCTGAAGTGGCCGGGAATGCCCGGCAAAATTTTCATAAGGACCATCGCCAGCGCAACGAATATACCTAGGGCTGCCATCAGGCGTTTTGCCGGCGCGGTAGTCATCTTGTAATAAGCGGCGCAGGCTGCGAGCCATCCTGCTGCGGCAGCAACTGAACCAACCTCGGTGACCGGCACGAGAATCGAATCGCCCAGGAAAAGGCACACTGCACTCGCAAGTCCGACCCAGAGAACCGCTACCGACGGAGTTTGATTGTGCGGATGAATTTCGCCGATTCGCTGGTCGACAAAGCCCTTCCGTCCCATAGCGAAGAACAAACGGCTCGCGGCCACAAAATTCCCGTTGAAAACCTTTATCAGCGACAGCAACGCCGAAGCCAGAATGATGCTGACTATCCATCGCGAGCCGAGCGCCTGCTCGAATGCGACGGCAGTCATGAACTTCTCGCCAATTAGAGTTTTCCACGGGGCTACGTAGCCGACGGCGGCGATGATAATGACGTAGAACAGAATTCCGACGGCGATTGCTACCCACATGGCTTTGAAAAATCCGGAAGCCTGAAATTCCGGGCTTGATTCTTCCGAGCCTTTGACCACCGCTTCGAATCCCGACATGAAATAGGGCACGATCTGGATCACCAGCAAGACCGAAACGAACGTTCCATGCGTAAACAGAGGAGGGAAGTTTTTCGGCGAGCCTTTTCCGAGGCCAAGTGCGACAAAAAGCAAGAACAGGCCGATCGTGCCGAAAGTTGTCCAGTTCTGGAACGTCGCACTCAAACGGATGCCGCGATAATTCAGCAGCGTCAGCAATGCAGTCAAAGCGAGGCCAATGATGATGTTTGGAAGATAGACGGGAAAACCGCCGAGCCGGTACAGTTCCATCGAGTTAAGCGCTGGGAAGATATAGCTGGCTATTTTGCCGATGGCGATGGCCTCCCACGGGCAAACGATGAAGTAGCTCAGGATCATGATCCAGCCGGTGGCATAACTTACGCCCCTCGGAAACACTTTGGCCGTGTAAGCGACTTCGCCGGCGGCATCGGGCATAGCCGTAACGAGTTGGCCGTACACGTACGCAATCGGCAACAGGACGGCGCCACCAATGGCAAAACCTAGGATCGCGCCCAGAGAGCCGCCACGCAGCAGCCAGTCGTCCATCACAACCAGCCAGCCCACCCCCACCATGGTTCCCCAGCCGAGGGTGAAGTAATCAATGATTCGAAGTTTGCGGGCGAGAGTGGTCAAGGGTAAGGCCGGAATTATAAGGCATCAGAAGGATTTGCATTTGTGCAAGCAACCTTCTTGAAACTTCAGTTCTGCCCCGCGCATCTGTTTCAAATTACTGCGCTGTGTGGCAAGGAAAGACATGCCCCCAGAGACTCCGCCCCGACCGGCAGCAAATCCCTGGCTGATCGCGATCTCAGTCATGCTGGCTACGTTCATGGAAGTGCTGGATACTTCCATCGCTGCAGTGGCGCTCCCCTACATTGCAGGCAGCCTCTCGGCCACCAACGATGAAGCCACGTGGGTGCTGACCAGCTACCTGGTTGCGAACGCGGTCATTCTACCGGCAAGCACCTGGTTTTCACTTCGCTTCGGGCGCAAGCGCTTCCTGGTCACCTGCATTATTGTTTTTACCGTCTCATCGTTTATGTGCGGGGCCGCCGGTAGCCTGGCGATGATCCTGATTGCGCGCGTCGTGCAGGGCGCGGGCGGCGGCGCCCTGCAGCCTCTGTCTCAGGCGATTCTGCTGGAAAGTTTTCCTCCCGATAAACGCGGCGCCGCCTTTGCCGTCTTCGCGCTTGGAGTTGTGGTTGCGCCGGTGCTCGGTCCCACGCTTGGCGGTTGGCTTACCGACACGTATTCATGGCGTTGGGCGTTCTACATCAACATCCCGATCGGGATCTTTGCCGTTTTCATGATCCTGCGCAACGTGGAAGATCCGCCCTATATCAAGAATGCTCGCCCCGGGAAAATTGATGGCATCGGGCTCGGCTTGCTTGGCGTGTGGCTCGGGTGTTTGCAGATCATTCTCGACAAAGGGCAGGAAGACGACTGGTTCGGGGCGACCTGGATTCGCTACGCGGCCGGTGTCTTGGTCATATGCCTTATCTTGTTCTTGATCCGCGAATTCGTCCACAAAAAGCCCCTGGTGAACCTGCGGGTTTTTCGGCATCGGAACTTTGCGCTGGGTTGCTTGCTGATTGGAATTTTTGGCGCAGCGCTTTATGGATTGGTAACTCTGTTGCCTCTGTTCTATCAGGAATTGTTAGGATACACCGCGCTGGCTGCTGGCTGGGCGGTGAGTCCGCGCGGCGTAGGGGCGATTATCGCCATGCCGATTATTGGGATATTGACGGCACGGATCGATAACCGCTGGTTGATCATCGCGGGATTTATTTTGTTTGCAATCAGCAGTCTCTGGTTCGGCTACGCGAACCTGTCCATTTCTCAGTGGACGTTCTTGTGGGCCATTATCATCAGCGGATTTGGCTCCGGCTGTATCTTCGTTCCGCTTTCGACAACCACCATGGCCGGTCTGCCCAATGAAGAAATCGGCAATGCCAGCGGGCTTTACAACCTGCTGCGCAACATCGGCGGCAGCATCGGCATCTCGGTTGTGAACACGATCGTGATTCGGCACGCGCAATTGCATCGTACCGAATTGGTTCACAATCTCACCCCAGGCAGGGTAAGTGTGGTGAATCAGTTGCGTGGACTGCAGCAGTACCTGGCCTCCGCCGGGGCATCGCCGAGCACCGCCCTCAATCGCGCATATGCCTTGCTTGAAGCCGCCCTTGGGCGGCAGGCGCTGCTCTGGTCCTACGTGGACGATTTCCGCTACATGGCGCTGGCCTGCTTTATATGTATTCCGATTGTGATCGCCTTGAAGAAAACTGTGGGCAGGGGCGGCTTGGGCGCCGGACATTGACAAGATTCTTAGAACCTTCGAAAAAATTCGATTATCTGATCTTCCGCCCAGTGACCGCTTTCGCCATTTCCATTTCGCGCGGCTATGAAAGAGCAGTGGCCGCCATCTTCGGTCTCAATGAAATTGATATTAGGATTCGCCAGAACCTTACTGCGCGTTTGCGGCAGAATGCGGATGAATGGATCGTTGGCGGCGTGCAGAATAAGCGTGGGAAATGCGATGCGATCAATCACATTTGCCGCTGCCGCTCGTTCGTAATAGTCGGCAGCCCCTGAGAATCCCGAATAATAAGCGGTGATTTTGTCATCGAACTCGCGCAAGCTTCTTATACCGCGCAGCCGTGTGCGATCGAAGGCAGCAGGGAAAAGCCTGGCTTTTGCGATCAGACGACGCCGCAGTTTCCAGATGAAGTAGTACTCATATAAACGATTTGCCGGTAGATGAAGGGCGTCGGCGGAAGGTGCTAGATCCATCGCGGGGCAAACCGCAGCGACGGCCTGGAGTTGCGGTGGGGCCTCGTGTCCCCACTCGCCTGCGAGTTTCAGAACAAGATTTCCGCCCATGGAAAATCCGGCCAACGCGAAGCGGGAGATGTGGTCTTGCTGAATAAGCTTCTTTGTCACAGCGGCAATATCAGCCGAACGTCCCGAATGATAAAGCGTGGGGGCGAGGTGGTCAGTTCCTCCGCAATTGCGCTGGTTCATGCGAATGACGTTCATTCCCGCCGCCGTGCCCCTATCGGCGATGCCCAGCATGTAATCGGAGTCGCTCGAGCCCTCGAGACCGTGCACGATGATGACTGTCAGCGCATGCTGCCGCTCAGGCTGCCAGTGGCAGTGGCAGAGAACCTTCACGCCGTCTTCGACTTCGATGAAACGCGCCTCCGGCGCGCGCAGTCGTGTCCGGCGAGGCAGGAAAAAGCTCGCTAAAGTCTGGACATGGCCGCCGCGAACGAAACGCCGGGGTGTGAAACTGGGAACTGAGGTTTGCGAACTCCCCACCAATTGATTTTAAATGGAAGCACCAAGCAAGGAGTGAGCATGCCGATTTTCGAGTACATCTGCAAAGAGTGCGACCACCGATTTGAAGCGCTCGTCTACGGAAACCAGAAAGCCGAATGCCCGAAATGCCACAGCCGCAAGCTGGCGCCGCAGCTGTCCGTTTTCGCGGTGAGCGCTAAAGGATCATCGAGTGTCGCATCCTCCCCTGCGGCCGGAGCTTGCGGCAGCTGCGGCGACCCACGCGGTCCGGGCGCTTGCTCCTTAGGCGATTTCGACGCGTAACGAACTGCGAACATTTACAAATTTTTGACAACCTGCTGACAGAAAGTTGCTGTGATTGTGCGACGCTGGCGACGCTTTGCCTTCTAGATCGCTCGCGAAAGGAACCTGCATGAAGCGCTCTTTCTGGTTGTGCCCAGTCCTTCTACTTGCAACCGCAACATTTGCTCAAAATCCGTCTGCACCCGTCATATCGCAGGTTTTTGCATTTCTTTGTAATCAGGGATTTACCTCCTGCCCGGATGGTTTTGACCCCGCTCTCGGGCCGATTCAGCTTTCCGACGGAGCTTTCTACGGCACTACATGGTGGGCAGGCCAGGGAAGCTCCAGCAATGCCGGCACAGTCTGGAGAGTGACTGCCTCAGGCAAGGCCACCGTGCTGCACACGTTTGCCTCTTCCGGCGGGAAGTTTCCCAAAGGTGAGAATCCGGTTCTTGGGTTCGTCAAAGGCCCCGATGGCGCGCTCTACGGTGTCACCGAGCAAGGCGGGGCGAGCAACGACGGCGTGATGTACAAAATCACCAACAAAGGCGCCTTCAGCGTACTCTACAATTTCTGTTCGCTCAGCGGCTGTCCCGACCAGGCCGCGCGGATCCTTCTGGCGAAGGATGGGAACTTCTACGGTGCGATTTTTCACACCGTTTTCCGTATTACGCCGCAGGGAGCGTGGTCCCTTGTCTATTCCCTCAACCCCACGACAGACGGCGCAGCCTCCGGAAATCTGATCCAGGCAAGCGATGGAAACTTCTACGGAACCGGCACGGTGGGCGACGATTTCGGCACCATATTTAAGGTCACGCCCGATGGCCAATTCAGCATTATTTACCAGTTCACGCAGTTGGGGGAGGGTGTCGCCAGCAACTTGGTCCAGGCCGCGAACGGAAATTTCTATGGCGGCACGGCTTCCAGCATTTTTCAGCTCACCCCTTCGGGGGAATTCAGTGTGATTGCAGATTTGACGCAGGCCGAAGGTCCGACGCCTACGTTTCTCATGCAGGCGTCGGACGGCAACCTGTGGGGGCTTGACGAAAGCGGTGGCACCGCCTCCGATCGCCCGGGTACTTTGTTTGCGTTTAGCACATCAGGAGCGTTCATCACCACCGCCGAATTCAATTGCGCCCAGGGATGCAATCCTCAGGGCATGATCGAAGGCAGCGATGGCAATTTTTACGGCATCGCCATTGCAGATGGTACCGGTCCCGGTCATCCGGAGGGCACTCTGTTCAAGGTGGCTGCCGGCCTTCCTGTGCATTGAGCCAAGGAACAGGCGGTCATCATCGAGGCGGCCTGAGAAGGCCGCTTTTTCTTTTCTCCATTTCTTATCAGCAAGGATCAATCCGCTTTACACTTCTTCTTTGATTTGAGACATTAATCCGTGGAAGCCGAAGCCCTCCTCACCCAATCCATCGTCGTCCTCGATTTTGGCGCGCAGTATTCCCAGCTGATTGCGCGGCGCATCCGTGAACAGAACGTATTCTCCGTAGTCTTGCCCTGCACCGCGAAGATCGAGGAAATTCGCGGTTACTCACCGGTTGGTATCGTTTTGTCCGGAGGGCCGTCGTCGGTTTACGACAAGGATGCTCCAGTCGCCGATCCGCGCATTTTTGATATGGACCTGCCGATTCTCGGCATTTGCTATGGCCTGCAGTACATGGCGCATTCGCTCGGAGGGAAAGTTCGTCCGGCCGAGAAACGCGAATACGGCCATGCGAAAGTGGAAGTGCTGGATGGTTCCCGGCTCTTCGAAGGATTGCCCAGAATTCTGGCAGTCTGGATGTCACACGGTGACGAGGCCGAACAGCTGCCATCCGGCTTTCGTTTGATCGCGAAGTCTCCCAATGCAGTTGCCGCAATTGAGAATGCCGACAAGCGTATGTGGGCGGTGCAGTTTCATCCTGAGGTGCAGCACACCCCGCTCGGGACAGATATTCTGCGCAATTTCGTATTGAATATCTGCAAGGCGAAACCAGAGTGGACGGCACAACACTTCATTGATTCAACCATTGCGCATGTGCGCTCGACAGTTGGCAATGGCCGTGCGATCTGCGCTCTCTCCGGCGGAGTTGACTCTGCCGTGGCGGCCACGCTGGTGGATCGCGCATTGCGCAACGAAAAAGGCAGCTCGCGGCTTACTTCGATTTTTGTGAACAACGGGGTCCTGCGTAAGAACGAGTTTGAAAAAGTACAGCAGAATTTGCGCGACAAGCTGGGATTGCGCCTTGACGCCGTAGACGCCACTGACAGATTTTTGAGCAAGCTTGCCGGCGTTACCGACCCGGAGAAAAAGCGCAAAATTATCGGCAATGAGTTT
>Ga0335081_10004386_pt1 | contig 22257 bp, 16 predicted proteins | sample Lox_Sample_35_FD_206713 | JGI IMG/M metagenome (GOLD analysis project Ga0335081, IMG submission 206713) | Soil microbial communities from Loxahatchee National Wildlife Refuge, Florida, United States - Lox_Sample_3.5 | ecosystem: Environmental > Terrestrial > Soil > Wetlands | place: USA... | reverse complement strand
ATTGCAATCAGGACTCGTTGAGCCTGCCCGATGCTCATCTGAGAGGGATACTTCGTCAGGAATTCATCACTGGAAGGGAGACTCACGCTCTCCAGCGATCGACGGATTACCTGATCGCAATCGGACTGTCCCGACGCCTGTGAGGAATGGGCGCGCCATGCTTCTTTCAGTTGAGTGCGAATCTTCAGCGCAGGATTGAGAGATGACAGCGGGCTCTGCAGGACGAGAGAAACTTTCCGGCCCCTCAGATCGCGCATTTCCTTTTCACGGAAGTTCAATAGATCACAGCCGTCAAAGACGATCGAGCCCTCAAGCGATACTCTCTTGCGATCGAGCAATGCCAATATCGCGAGTGCAAGGGTACTTTTTCCTGAGCCGCTTTGGCCGATCAGGCCGAGCACTTCACCCCGTCGCACCTCAAGAGCCGCATCCTTCAACACAGGAGGCTTGCCGCCATAGCGCACCGAAAGGCGCGTTGCGAGCAGAACGTCTTGTGGGGCTTGATTCATTATTCCGTTTCTTCGGGTACTGATTTGCTCTTTAACATCTGCTGGCAGTGACTCTCACTTTACCGACAGCCGCTCTGCGTTCCAATAGGTCTGTGGCGACAGAATCACCGGACTGGCTCCGTGAACATCTGCGGCGACTGCTGATAATGCGTTCTTATTTACCAGATAGATGAAAGGCATCTGATCCACGGCGATCTCCTGCACGCGATCAAAACTCTCTTTTCTCTTTTTTGCATCGGCCGAAGACGCTTGGGCGCGCATCAGTTTGTCGATCTCCGTTTCCCATGCGGTTTCGGGAGTTTTCTCCGAAGGATTCCACTGATGATTGTCAGAAGAACTCAGCCAAACGTTCATCTGATCGTTGGGATCGAGACCAACATTGGTTAGTCCCAGCAGGATCGCTTCATAGTCGAAGGATTGTGTCATGCGCTCGATGAGGGAAGGGAAGTCGAGTGTCACGACGTTTACGTGGATCCCAATCTTCTGCAGGTCTTCCTGCATCATCGTCGCCATGCGCTCGCGGTATTTGTTCCCCGAATTCGTAATGATCGAGAAGACAACAGCATTCCCATCTTTGTCCTTGAGCGTTCCATTTTCCATGCGGAAGCCATCTGCCTGAAGCATTTTGAGGGCGGTGTCGGGCGAGTAAGGCTGCGGCTTGAGTTTCGCGTTGAACCAGAACTTGTTTGCCGGAGACACGGGCCCGATTGCGGGCTGCGCATGTCCACGGAAGACAATCTTGGCCATGTCCGCACGATTGACCGCTTCCGAGATCGCGCGACGGAAATTGGCGGATCGAAACCAATTCTTTTTGTAAGCCGGGATCGGCGCCTTCTGAACTTCGTTGAACCACATCTGCTCGGAGTCAAGGGACGGCCCGGCGTCATGTGCGACGTTCGCTGAGCTTTCGGATAACTTATCGAAGTATTCGCTGTCGAGCGAGTTGATCAGATCGATCTCGTTGCGTTTAAACCGAAGCATTTCGACGTCGCGGTTCGCCTGAATATCGAGGTGAATTCCGTCGAGGTAAGGAAGCTTGTGACCTTGTTCATCCATCTTCCAGTAATTCGGATTTCGTTTCAATTCGAGTGTTGCGCCGGGCTTGTAGTCGGCAACCATGAACGGTCCGAGTACCGCCATTTCTTTTTTCGGAGAATGCGACGACATGATGGCGACCTGATCAAATTGGCGATCGAGCCCAGCGACGGGCGCCGGAAAGGTGATGGAAATTTGAGTTGGGGAAATCACTTTTGTCTCAACCTTGCCCGGTCCGGTGCGGAACGCGTCGCCGGTGGCAGAGTGCAGCGACGGATCCATCAATTGCTGGACGGTGTAGGCAACGTCTTCTGCGGAAAACGGAGTTCCATCCGAGAAAGAAATCCCGGAGCGAAGTTTGAAACTGATTTGCTTGCCATCTTTCGAGACTTTCCACGACTGCGCCAGCTCTGGTTCGAGGGCCTGTGTTTGACGGTTCAGGCGAACTAACACGCCTCCCGTCAGATAGCGAATTGCGACGGAAGCGTCATCTTCAACCTTGAGGGGATCGAAGGTCTTTGGTTCCGCGCGCAGACAGAAGCGCAGTTCACCTTGGCCTGTGGCGCTGCCTATCAAAAGCCCGAGGCAGAATACCCCGGCGGGAATTGCTTTTTTGCAAGTCGCGAACATGGCGATAACAGTCTTTCTATGGCTCACGCAGCCACCTCATCAGAATTTGAAAGCACAAGTTGAAATGAAGTCACAACGACTACAAGCAGAACGAGCGGAACAAACTTCCAGGGCTCCTCGCCCACCGAGACCAGCCCCTCGAGTTCCTTCAGTAGGCTTCCCCACGAGGGCAGTGGTTCTGCGACACCGAGACCGAGGATTCCCAGGTTTGCTTCGCTCAGAATGAACGCAGGGATCGAAATCCAGAACTGCGCATAGAGCACTGGCTTGAGGTTGGGAAGCACGTGAATCCAGAACAGACGTGGTCCGCGGACGCCCGAAGCACGAGCCTGACGGACAAAATCCGAATTACGCAGCGAACTTGCGGTCGCGCAAAGCACGCGAGCGGCACCTGTCCAGCCGAGCAACCCCAGGAGCAAGAACGTCACCAGCACGGACACAAGCGGCGACACGTTCAAGGGCATCAGGGCGCGAACTGTGATTAACAGAAAGAGCCAGGGTAGAGACAGGAACAAGTCTGTGACGGCCATCGCGGCTCGGGCCCAAGCTCCGCCGAGATATCCGGCGAGTCCTCCAACAAAAGCGGCCATCAAGGTAGAAATCAATGCCGCGGCTGGAGCAAGAAGCAGGGAAATGCGGGTTCCGTAGAGTACTCGAGCAAAGCGGTCGCGGCCGATTTCGTCAGTTCCCAGCCAGTGTTGACGGGATGGAGGTGCGCCCGCGGCTTCTCGATATTGCTTTGCGTAGCCGTCCGGAGCCAGCCAATTGGCAGAGAGAGACACGCCAACCATGAGCAGCAAGACGACGCAGGCTATCGTGCGCCAGATCTTCATGCGTGCTCGCCTCTCAGCGCGGATCCGAGTACATCGGCTCCTGAGTTCGCTAGCAGCGTAACGAGAGTTACGAGAACTGTGATGTTCACCAACAGAGGCAAATCGCGAGCCAGTGCTGCTTGCCACGCGAGTTGTCCCACGCCCGCAAAACCGCAAAGCGCTTCGACCGGAATCGCCGCGCCCACTGCAAGGCTGACCGAAACGCCGGCAACCGCCAATAATTGCGGAGCGACCACTGGAACGACATGCCAGAAAAGGATCCGCAGTTCGCTCAGTCCTCTGGCGCGGGCTGCGAGAACATGAGGCTGCGCATGGGCTTTGCTCAGGAGATTCCGCGCGTAACGATAGTCCCGCGGAAAGATGATTAATCCGATCGCCAAAGCTCCGGGAACGTTCCACAGCACAGACAGGAGCGCTAGTACTGCAGCCGGAATGCAGAGCAGCGTCCCACTCATCACGGTAGCGAGTCCATCATAGGCGGCGACTCTCAGCCAAGCGGTGCTCAGTGCGAGGGCCAACACAGCAGCCCAGCTTAAGAAGAATCCCAGTGCTACGAGCCGGAGCGTCAGCGGAACTCGCTGGCGGAGGAGTTCGCTGACTGGCTGTCCTAGAGAAAGTGATCGTCCGAGGTCCCCCTTCAACGCGCGTTGGAGCGACTGAAAATAGAAATGGAAGATGTTGTGCTGCTCCTGGCGCGACTGGCGCAGGGCCTGAATGCTTTCGGAACTTAGATGTGGATCGAGTTGCGCTTCATCGGCGTCGAAACCTGGGGCAAGCCTGACCAGCGTTGCCGAAAGAAGACCGCCGATAAGAGCCGTGGCGAGGATCGCGATTCCATGCCGCGCAATTTTTCGGCCCAGCATGGTCAGATCTCCTATTCAGCGCCGGCTCCGCGCGTCTTGGCGAACTCTTCGCGCGCAGCCGCTTCGGCGTGATGAGCTTGCTTCATGGAATACATCCGGCGGTCGGCTTCAGCGAGGAGCCGTTCGACGTCGTATCCATCTTCGGGGCAGAAGGCCATGCCAACACTGAGGCTGATCAGATCGCGGCCGCAAACGTGCCGTCCGGACTCGATGGCGGCCTGATTCAATCGTTCCGATTTCTCTTTCGCCGCATCCGGCGTGAGTCCCGGAGCCGTAATCACGAATTCGTCTCCGCCCATACGGGCGACGTAATCGTAACCGCGACACACGTCTTTCAAACGCGAGGTGAACTCGCGCAGAAGTTTGTCTCCTTCGAGGTGTCCGTAAGAGTCGTTGATTTGCTTGAAGCCATCGATGTCGCACACGAGCACCGCCAGCGAAGACTTCATGCGCCGACAGCGGGCAACTTCCTGCGCCAGATGTACGAACAGAGAGCGCGCATTGGGAAGGCCGGTCAAATAATCCGTCGTCGCGGAGCTCTCCGCCTGCTGGTACTTCAATGCGTTTTCCACGGATAGGGCAACCTTTGATGCAACCGCCAGCAGAATACGTAGGTGGTCCGGCGTGAAGGCGTCGCGGGTTGCCTGGTACATGGCGAGCACGCCAACCACTCCATTGACTCCTTCGAGAGGAACAACCAGCGCGGATTGCAATTTCGTCTGCTTCGTGGCGTCGGCCATGTAGCCGACTTCGACCTCAGGATTACCATTCACGATGGGTTTCGAGTTTTCCGCAACCCAACCGCACAGGCCTTCGCCTACTCGAATTTTTAATGACGAGAGCGCCCGGAAGTTGTCTCCACTCACCAACTCGGGCAGCAACCAGCCGTTGCGATTCACAAAAACGGCGATCGAGTCATAAGGAATCATTCGCCTCAGGCGCATGGAAAGAACAGAGAGCGTCTCACTCAGACTCAGTGATACGCCCAAATCCTGGCTCAGTTCGAACATGGTTTGGGCTTCCTGGCGCGCCGAGGCAATCGAGCTGAGGAAGTCGGCGTTTTCGACGAACCCAAGCGTCGTATCGGTACGCTCAAATCCCGCAGCAGGCGCATGGCCGCGTTCGACGCGCACGCTCTTGGAAAGTCCGGATGGCACGGCGGTGTCTTCCGACATCTGTGCCATGCGTTCCAGTTCGATATACCGGTCTTCCAGCATGGCGACGATCGTTGGATCGAACCAGGTGCCAGACTTTTCCTTGACCTTCTCCATTGCCTCCGCGAGCGGCAACGCTGGCCGGTACTGTCGATGTGAAGCCAGCGCGTCAAGGCAGTCGACGGCGGCCAGAATGCGGGCGCCGATCGGTATTTGTTCCGCGGAAAGGCCTTCGGGATAGCCTGTGCCGTCCCAACGTTCGTGATGCGAACGCACAATCGGAGCCACTGGGTATGGGAACGCAACCCGATCGAGAATCTCGGCTCCCACAATCGGGTGAACCTTCATCTTCTCGAACTCTTCGGGCGTCAGTTTGCCGGGTTTGTTAATGATCTGTTCGGGTACAGCCAGTTTGCCAATATCGTGCAGGAGCGCCGCGGCACGAAGAGCTTCGGTTTGCTCCTCGCCAAGATTCAATTGTTTTGCCAACTCAACCGCGTACGTGCGGACGCGCTGCAGGTGCGTGTGCGTGGTGTGGTCCTTGGCTTCAATGGCGAGCGCGAGCGCCTCGATTGTCCGCATGTTGAGAGACGCGATCTGTTCGACGTGGCGCTTTTCGACTTCGACGCGCTCTTTTTCAGCTTCCAGGCGGCCGAGATACAGACGGTAGGAACGGTAAACCCAGTAGATCAACGGGAGCACGAGCAGAGATGTTTGCCATCCCGCGCTCTTATTAACAATTCCTACGAGCCCGACTGCGGCCGCGCCGACCAGATAATACGGGAACGACCAGAAGTAGCATTCAGACCAGACTCGCCGAGTGGACTTACTCTCCGTCAATGCAATGACGGCGGAAATCGGGAGCGTATTGGCGAAAAAGAAGACCAATGCCGCCAACATCAGCAGAATGGGCTTGTTCGAATCGAATCGACCGGACAAAGAGTGATAGGTGACGTAGGTCAGGTAGCAGGCATTCGCCATCATCCCTACGTTGAAGATGATCTTGATCGGATCAATTCGTTTGCGTGCCTGCCAGACGCTCTGAACCAGTGTGGCCGTGCAGCCGAGAACGAGAGTCTCAGGGAGGCCCAATTCCAACACGCCCAGCAAGATAAAGAGGAAATTGACCGACATCGTGCCGTCAATGCCGGGGAGTTGCACCTTCAATCCGGAAGCCAGCAGGGCGACTGCGAGGTAACTGGCGAATCGCATCAGGTCTTGCGACTGCCAGTGCGAAAAGGCATACCCCAGCACAACCACGCCAATCGACGCAGTGATGCCGACGAACGACTTCGCTTGGATCGATAGTTCGCCCGATTCCGATTTCATTTGGGTTTTCGTGGGTGCGGCGATGTCCTCCGCGACGGCGTGGGTCGCCCGCCTACACGAAGGCGAGGCACACTTTTCTCGCGGGAAACACGCAATCCACCGTCAGGGCTTGCGGGGAGGAATCCGCTCACACTCTGGCGCCGCTGGAATCCTATTGCAGAGATTAGGGTTTCAGAAGCTTACTAAGGTAACCAATGGTTCCAGGAAAAGACTTGCACTGCATTTCGGAACGAACGATAAGAACATCCGCCCCGGTAGATCTCACATGCGGGTTACTTTTGTTACCTCCAGGTGAACTGGGCTGTGGGAGAACGCCCTGGGCTATGTCAACATCGTCCCAAACGCTCGAACATGCCACTTTCTCGTCAAAGCTACGAGCATTCCGCGCCCACGGCGGCGTCTCCGACGAACGGATTGAATGCCGAGCCTTCCACGGCCGTTTTCTACACCGACATGATGGGGAAGTTTGGTGCCTGCAACGCCGCTTTCAGCAAACTTTTTGGATATTCGCCCGCTGAACTTGTCGGGCGTGACTGCTTCCCTCTGTTTGCAGGTGACGATGCGGATAAACGGGATATCAGCCGCTTGCGGAAGGCCGTACTTGCGGCCACTTTGACGCAAGTCGACTATCGCGGAAGACTTTTCGCACAGCCGAAAACTGGAGCGAGCTTTGCGGTTGACTTCACTGCGACCGTTCTAAAGGATGCGTCGGCAACCCCGACGGCGATTGTTGCCACCGTGGTGCCGGTCAATCTCGCGTCGGCTGCCGCGGCCGCCGAATCAGTTGCTGAGAATCGAAAAGTTCGCGGCATCATTTCGCGAAAGATCGATGACACGGAGTTCATCCTTGCCAGCCCGGCGATGCACAAATTCATGGGTCTGGTGGATCGCGTTGCCAGTCATAGTGAAACAGTGCTGATTACCGGCGAGACAGGAACCGGTAAAGAACTCATTGCCCGCACCATTCACGAGTCGTCGAACCGGAAGGGCAAGCCTTGGGTCGATATCAACTGCGCGGCGCTGCCGGAAAACCTCGTCGAGAGCGAACTCTTCGGATACGAAAAAGGAGCATTCAGCGGCGCGGAGTCGTCCAAGCCAGGGCTTTTTGAACTCGCCGACAGGGGAACGTTATTTCTGGACGAAATTGGCGAGCTGCAACTGCAGACACAAGTCAAACTGCTGCGCGTGCTCGACGGGCAACCGTTTTACCGTCTGGGAGGACATCGCAAGATCAGGGTGGATGTCCGCATCGTCGCCGCGACGAACCAGGATCTTGAAGCCGCAGTAAAAGAAGGGCGCTTCCGGCAAGATCTGTACCACAGATTAGGACAGTTCCAACTGCGCGTGCCTCCGCTGCGAGAACGCCCGGAAGACATCGTCGCTCTCGGCGAGCATTTCCTACGCCTGAAAGCCCCTGGCAAGAATTTCTCGGAGCAGGCGATCTCGGCGCTGCTTTCGCATGCATGGCCCGGCAACATCCGCGAACTCAGGAACCTTGTGGCGAAAATGGCGATGGAAGCTCCGGGAATGGAAATTGACTTCTCGCGTTTGAGCGCAGCCTTGACGGGGGAGCCTTCGGCTCTGCGTCAAACCGCTTCGATGCCGGTTAGCAATCTGGAGAGCATGGAAGAGCAGATGATTATGAAAGCTCTCGAGCGCACGGGCGGACAACGAACGCTCGCGGCCGAGCAACTTGGTATTTCCCGACGGACGTTGAGCCGTAAGCTGAAGGAGTACAGCATTAGCTTCGCCCCGGGCGAGACGACCGCGTCATTGGGATTCATCAGCAACGAACAGCAAAAGTTCTTCCGGGCGCGTGTCGACATTGCTGTCACAGTCAGGAGTCCCCAAGGCGAAGAGCTTCAGGTGCGTGGTATGAATCTGAGCACAGGTGGTATGGGGCTGGATGGTCTGAAAGAACCTCTCAAGTTTGCCGGACTGCTTGATGTGTCGTTCACCTTGCCTGATAGTGATGTCCGGTTCCAGGCAAAGGCGCGGCTCATGTGGGTGGGCGACGAGGGCCGTGTGGGAATTCGGTTTGCCGTAATCGAGCCTGCACTCTTCGAACAGCTCCAGCACTGGACCAACCGCAAGATGAAGGACGAAGGCTGGGATTTTCAGGCTTAAGATTGCCCGCTACCTCGTTTTGTTGTTAAGCAATTCCTTCAAGCGTTCTGCCGCCGTTTCAGCCGTGATGTCTCGCTGAGCATTGCCCAGCATTTCAAATCCAACCATGAATTTGCGGATGGTCGCCGACCTCAACAATGGCGGGTAGAAGTGTGCATGGAAATGCCATTCCGGATGTGGCTCGCCATCTGTCGGGGACTGATGGAATCCCATCGAGTAAGGAAAGGGAACGTCGAAGACCTTGTCGTACGTTGAAGTCACTACGTGCAACATATCTGCTAATGCGCTCGAGTCAGTTTCGATGAACTCGCTCATCTTTCCAATATGACGCCGGCTGCACACCAGGATTTCAAACGGCCATACTGCCCAGAAGGGCACGAGTGCGGTGAATCCATCGTTCTCGTAAATGATGCGAGTCTTCTCGCCGCGTTCCAAAAGTTGGTAATCACATAAAAGACAGCGGTGATGCTTCTCGAAATACGTGTGCTGGGAGGAAAGTTCCTTCGTCGGTTCGCCGGGGAGCGATGCCGTAGCCCAGACCTGGCAGTGAGGATGCGGGTTGCTGGCGCCCATCATCGCGCCGCGATTCTCGAAAATCTGAACGTGATTAATGGAGTCGAGAGCTCCGAGTTCCCGGTACTGTTCGATCCAGGTACGAACCACGCCTTCAATCTCTCCGGTCTCCATAGTCGCTAGAGTCAGATCGTGGCGGGGAGAGAAGCAGATCACACGGCAGATTCCGGGTTCGCCTTGGGCAACGATGAGGTTCATGCCATCGACGTCAACTCGCTGGCGATCGGTGCCCGGCTTCAACGCCGCGAAATCGTTGTCGAACACGAATGTCGATGGATACGACGGATTGCGCACGCCTCCGGCACGAAGATTTCCCGGACACAAATAGCAAGTCGGATCGTACGCGGGCTCGATCGCATGCGTTGTCTTGGAAACTTCTCCTTGCCACGGACGAGTGGCACGATGGGGCGAAACCAGTATCCATTCGTTCGTCAGCGGGTTGAGTCTGCGATGTGGTTCTTCGGTTAGGTTCAATCGTTCACCTTACGAATCTCGCCAGCGTTGTGATTCCAAACACATTCGATTCTGTCCTTGAATCCTAGAATTTTAACGTCAATTCTGCAAAAGGAGTCCGCTATGCGATCTTCCGACAAGACTCGCGTCCTGCTCTTCTCAATATTCTTTGTCGCACTCATTAGTTTCGCCATTCTATATACGCCGACGAAGGCGCTCACTCGTCCAGCTGGCGCAACCATGCCGGCAGGGAAGCCTTTCGAGATCAAGGTGCCGCTGGGATTGCCTCTAGTGCCGATTCCAGCAGACAATCCGCCGACTGCCGATACCATCGCGCTCGGACGCCGACTCTACTACGACCCGATTCTTTCGGCGGACAATACGGTCTCCTGTGCCACGTGCCATGGGCCACAGATGGGGTTCACGGATACGCACCCGGTGTCATTGGGAGTGGGAGGCAAAAAGGGCACGCGCCATTCCCCGACGGTCATCAACTCCGCATACAACACCCTGCAGTTCTGGGATGGGCGGGCACCAAGCCTCGAGGAGCAATGCAAGGGGCCGATTGCGAATCCGGTGGAAATGGCGACGACTCATAACGACGCAGTGCAACGACTGCAAGCGGATCCGAAGTATGTTGCTTTGTTCAAGCAAGCATGGGGAACGGACCAGATCACCATCGATCTCGTGTCGAAGTCCATTGCATCGTTTGAACGGACGGTGCTGAGCGGGAACTCGCCCTTTGACCGCTTCTACTATGGCCACGACAAGAAGGCGCTTTCGGCATCGGCGCAGCGTGGATTGAAGCTGTTCATGGACCCGAAGAAGGCCAATTGCGAGGTGTGTCACACGATCGGCAAAGACTACGCCCTCTTCACCGACAACAAGTTCCACAATCTGGGAATCGGAGCTGACATTCAAGGCAACATGGTTGACCTCGGTCGCTTTGAGCAAACGAAGAACGATGCGGACTGGGGAGCCTTCAAAACTCCGTCCTTACGAAACATCGCAGAACGGGCTCCGTACATGCACGACGGATCGTTCCCGAGTTTGAACGATGCGCTTGGACACTACATCGGGGGTGGGAATGCAAATCCTCATCTCGATAAAGAGATTCATGCCATTGATTTTCTGAGTTTTGACGAGAGGGATGATCTGCTGGAGTTCCTGAAGTCTCTGTCGGCTCCGCTGCCTGACAATGTCGGACCTCCGCCGGAATTTGCTAAGAATGCCGGGAAGTAGTTTCAGGGAGCGGCGGAATTGACCATCATCAGGGCGAAGAGAAGCGGTAAGTAGATCACAGTCGCCTGCAGGACATGGCGAGCGCGCATCTTTGAGGCTGCCGCCGATAGAGGCAGACCAAGAAATGCGAGCCGGAGGCCGAAGTAGAGAAGCGCTACGCCGAGCACCACCGCGCCGATCAGGTAGAGTCTTCCTGCCATTCCTATCAGGCTGGGCAGGACGCTGATGGGAATCAGCGCTACTGAATACGCCAGAATCCTGCGCCCCGTGGATCGACCGTCTTCTTCAACGACCGGCAGCATTTTGATGCCGCCCTTCGCGTAGTCGTCCCGGTACAACCACGCAATCGAGAAGAAGTGTGGGAACTGCCAGACAAAGAGAATGGCAAACAGAACCAGGGTTTCCCATTCCAACCGGCCGCGGATCGCGGTCCAGCCAAGCACTCCGGGCATGGCACCCGGAAAAGCTCCAATGAACGTGCAGATTGGTGAAATCCGCTTCAGTGGCGTATAAGCGGCCAAGTAAACGACCGATGTCAGCAGCGTCAGGAAACCTGTGAGCGGATTAGTGAAAACAGCAAGATACAACGAGCCACCCAATGCAGCAATCAGGCCAACCGCGGTTGCGTGAAATACACTCATGCGTCCAGCGGGCAGGGGACGAATTGCGGTGCGCCGCATCCGAGCATCAACATCCTGCTCCATGACTTCGTTCAGGGCGGCAGTTCCGCTCGAAACCAATCCGATCCCAAACAAAGCGTGGAAAAGCCCGAAAGTGAACCAGGATTCAGAGGCCTTGTGAGCGCCGAAGAAGTAACCGCACCAGGCGGTCATCACGATCAGGCTCGTGACCCGCACCTTGGTTAGTTCGGCATAGTCGCGCAATAATAACGTGGCCCGCGAGCGGACACCGGCAAAAGGCAGTGACACAGAACTCATGAGTGATTTCGTTCTACCCGGGAGTCTTTCCGTTTTAAAGAACTCGCACGGCCCCACACCGTAACGAGTGTTCGGACAGCATAGGTACTCTGATCGTCTTTCAATGTCAAGCAAAAAGCCGGACCCACTCAGGCTAACACAAACGTAAAACTACCAGGACGAAGAAGTCCGGCTGTCGAAGCAACTCGCATGGCATAATTTCCGGAAATTCTTCTGAATAGGATGCAACGCATGCGTCGAACTTTGATAATCCTGTTCTGCTGCCTTTGGGCAGCGGTGAGCTCATATGCAGCGGCATCGAGTCCCAAATCACTGCATATTTATTCCATCGACGTCGAAGGCGGGCAATCCACCCTGATCGTCAGTCCGAGCGGGCAGTCGCTGCTGATTGATACAGGATGGCCCGGTGGAGAAGGTCGAGACGCGGATCGCATTATGGCTGCCGCTCACGACGCGGGCCTCAAACAGATTGACTATGTTCTGATCACGCATTATCACCGCGATCACGTTGGCGGAGTTCCGCAGCTTGTCGACGGTATCAAGATCGGAACGTTTGTTGACCACGGACCCAACATGGAGGATTCGGCAGTTACGCGCACGGACTATGCGGCCTATGAAAAAGCGATCGCCGGACACGCTCATGTCATCGTGAAGCCGGGCTGGGCGCTGCCCATCAAGGACATCGAAGTTCGCGTCCTGACCGCGAATGGAGAGCACATCTCCAGTCCACTGCCGAATACGGGCGAGGCAAATCCCTACTGTTCCGCTGAACCGAACCCGCCGTCGGACGATTCCGAGAATGCGAGATCGGTTGGCGTGCTGGTCACCTTCGGAAAGTTCCGTTTTCTCGACCTCGGCGACCTGACGAAGAAGAAAGAACTGGAACTGATGTGCCCCAACAACGTGATTGGCACCGTGGATCTCTTCCTGGTAAGCCATCACGGCTTGGATCAGTCGAATTCCAAGGCTCTGGTTTGGGCAATTCGTCCTCGCGTTGCCATCATGAACAATGGTGCGCATAAGGGCGGGAGCCCGGCGGCCTGGAAAATCGTTCATGAGTCTCCGGGGCTGGAGGACCTTTGGCAATTGCACTATGCGGCTGATTCCGACAAAGATCACAATGTCGATCCCGAACACATCGCGAACGTGAAAGAAAATTGCGAAGGGAAGTACTTCAAGGTCACTGCGGAAAACGACGGCACTTTTACCGTCATGAACGCACGCACCGGCCGGCAGAAGACCTACGTGAAGAAATGACGGTTATCATCTCGCAATGATCGTAATCGTCATGGGAGTCGTTGGGGCCGGGAAGACCACCGTCGGCGAACTGCTAGCTCAGCAGATGGGCTGGGATTTCGCGGATGCGGACGAGTTTCATCCTGCCTCGAACGTCGAAAAAATTCGTAACGGCATAGCCCTGACTGATTTGGATCGAGAGCCATGGCTCGATCTTCTCCGCGCAAGAATTGTCGAGTGGATCGAGCAGGGACAGAGCGCAGTCTTGGCGTGCTCGGCTCTGAAGAGAATCTATCGCGACAAACTCGATGCTGGTCCTGAGGTCCGCTTTGTCTATCTGAAGGGAACTGGCAAGTTAATCGCATCCAGGCTGCGGGCGCGGCGCGGGCACTTTGCCAACGAATCGATTCTCGCCAGCCAGTTAGCCGATCTTGAGGAGCCCGGTGACGCGACCACGGTAGAAATTTCCGGTACCCCGCAGCAGATCGTCCGCAAAATCAGGAAAAGCCTTGCCTTAGAGTAGAATCCTCGCACGGCGGAGACGGAAAAAGCTCCGCTTCGCTTTCCTTGGGACCCGCCATTGCAAACGACATCTGACCGCATGGAATCCGCCGTTGTCTCGCGACTGATGTGGCGGCTCATGCCGTTTCTGTTTCTCCTCTACATCGTTGCCTATCTCGATCGAATTAATGTTGGCTTCGGCGTGTTGCAGATGCGCGAGCAATTCGGATTAAGTGATCGGGTGATCGGCCGTGCCTCGGGAATTTTTTTCATCGGCTACTTCCTTTTTCAGTTGCCCAGCAATCTTGTGCTCGAAAAAGTCGGAGTGCGCCGATGGATTTCTCTGTTGATGGTGGCATGGGGCGTAGTTTCCTGCCTGATGATCCTGATCCGCGGCCCGGTCAGTTTTTACGCGATGAGATTTCTGCTTGGAGCGGCAGAGGCGGGGTTCTTCCCAGGAATCATTCTGTATATGAAACGATGGTTCCCCGCCAGCGCGCGAGCTACGGCCGTCGCCTGGTTCATGACAGCAAACCCGCTCGCCGGAGTTGTCGGAAGCCCGATCTCGGGAAGTTTGCTCAATCTTCACGGCGGAGGGCTGGCGGGATGGCAGTGGATGTTTCTGATTGAGGGACTGCCAGCCATTCTGCTTGGTGGCGCCGTTTTCCTAACCCTTTCCGATCATCCGCACGATGCGAAGTGGCTGGTGGGTGAAGAGCGCACCTGGCTCCTCGAAACACTCGAACGAGAGCGGCTCAATGAGCCACCCGTCGCTGCCGGTGATTTCTGGAAAGTCCTTGTCAGCGGACGGATCTGGCTGCTATCGATGATCTACTTCGCCGTATCGACCACCATGTACGGCCTTACTCTTTGGTTGCCCAGCGTGATCCGATCAATCTCAGGATTGAGTTATTTCTGGACCGGTATCGTTGCTGTTCTGCCATTTCTCCTAACCGTACTCGTGATGGTGGCTGTAGGAGCCCGGTCCGACAGGAGCGGAGAAAGGCGCTGGCATATCGCAATTCCGGCGTTCATCGCTGCTGCCGGACTGGTTGTCGCGGGTTACGGAACTTCAACTGCGATTGTTGTTGCCGGCATTGGTGTAGGGATGGCATTCGCCGAGGGGATGTGTGGACCGTTCTGGGCGCTGGTCACGGCGAGCATGGGTGGACTTTCGGCAGCTGCGGGCATCGCGGTCATTAACTCGCTGGCGAACCTTGGAGGCTACTTCGGGCCGGATATCATCGGCTTCTTCCGCACGATCGGTGGCGGATTCCGCGGTGGACTATTGTCGATTGCCGCCGTGCTTGTCATAAGCGGCTCTGTGGCCCTGCTCATACGGACGAAATCGACGACCACGCCTTCGTAAATAGCTCCTTGTGCCCCTTAAAGCTGTGTCTCAAAATTGATTCGATTGTTACAATAAACGTTTCACCGACCCGCAGGCGCTGCAACCTGAGGATTACACACGACTTTGGACCCGTTAAGCCACAACTCCAGTACGGCCCCCACCGTTTACTGGCGCGTTGAAGGGAGCCTGCTCGATCTGACTGTGGTCAGACCGATCGCCTTCTTCACCTGGAATGCTCAGACATTCTCGGACCGTTTTCGGAGGCGGGGCCTCATTTTTCTGATGGCGGTGCTGCGCCCCTTTCTCTATGCGGCCAATCGAAAATTCGCCACCCGAGTGGTTCATTCCGTGCTTCGAGGAGTAACTCGCGATCGTTTGGACCTGCTCGGCGAAGAGTTTTTCCAATACAAGCTGAAGCCCCATCTGAAGCAAGAGGGCGTGGAAAAAGTTCAGGAGCTCTTGCAGTCCGGGGCAGATGTGGTGCTCGTGAGCCAGGCTCTCGATCACCTGATGCGTCCACTGGCCCAGCATCTCGGGGTGCGGCACATCGTCGCGAACCGCCTCGAATTTCGCGATGGAACTGCAACGGGACGCCTGCTCAATCCGGTCATCCGGCCCCGGGGTGCCTTCGCTCCATTTCGGGAGAACATGCCCGACGGCCGCCGCGCTCCCAAAACTCTGGCGCGCCATCTCGATATCAGTTACGAGGAATTGATCGGCGCTGTAACCTCTGCCGAGCGGCAGAACCCTGTCGCGGTCCGCCCCGTCGTTCACTTCGAAGGGACGAAGCAGGCTGCTGATTTCTCGGTCCGACGAGCTTTCGCCGGCAAGAGCGTGATGCTGATTGGCGTCACCGGATTTATCGGGAAAGTTTGGCTGGCTAATACGCTGCTGGATCTTCCCGAAATAAAGCGGATCTATCTTTTGATCCGGCGGCAGAAGTCCAGTCCGGGTGAGAGACGCTTCCAGAAGATGATCGAAGATTCGCCAGTCTTCGATCCTCTTTTCGAGAAGTATGGCGACAAACTTGGCGACTTCCTGCGCGAGAAAGTTGAAGTCGTCGAGGGAGATGTGACGCAGGCGGGCTTAGGTCTAAGTCTCGAAGCGACTGAGGTTTTGCAAAAAAACCTCGATTTGGTGATTAACAGCTCAGGCCTCACTGATTTCAATCCGGACCTGCGTGACGCCCTCACCACGAATACCGATGCCGCCCTCAACATTCTGGAATTTATTCGTGGTGCTGACCACGCCGGACTCCTGCATCTGTCCACTTGCTACGTAGCCGGAGAGCAGGATGGACGTGTCAGCGAGAGGCTGGTTCCGAACTACACTCCGCGAGGCTTGGCGGGCTTTGATGCCGAGCAGGAGTGGCACTCCCTCAAACAGTTGATTGAGGAAGGCGAAAGGCGATCCGAAAGCGAGGAAGTGACGGCTGGTTTGCGAATGGAAGCCCGAGCCAAGCAGCATGCGGCCAAAGACCTTCAAGGCGCCGCCCTCGAGAACCAGATCCGCAAGGGACGGGTGCGCTGGCTGAAGACCTACCTGACCGAGGCCGGAACGCGCCGCGCCAAAGAACTGGGCTGGCCCAATACGTACACACTGACCAAGAGCCTGGCCGAATCGCTGATTGCCAAGTATGGGGCAGGCCTCCCGATTGCAGTCGTCCGCCCCGCAATTGTCGAAACTTCGCTGGCCAAACCATTCCTCGGGTGGAATGAAGGGATTAACACTTCAGCGTCGCTCTCGTACTTGCTCGGTACCTACTTCCGTCAGCTGCCTTCGAAAGAGAGCAAGCGGCTCGACATCATCCCGGTGGATTCGGTTTGCGCGGGTATGACGTTAATTGGTGCCGCCGTAATGGAGCGCCGCCACGACCCGCTCTATCAACTCGCGACTTCGGTGACGAATCCGTGCGACATGGGGCGTTCCATCGAATTAACTTCATTAGCACATCGCAAACACTACCGGGCCCAGGAAGGTTTGGAAGCTTGGCTAAGGCTGCGGTTTGATGCGATTTCCGTCTCCAAGGAGCGCTACAACCGCATGTCGGCCCCGGCACAGAAAGCAATCGTAAAATCGATCCAGCGCATCATGTCGCCGCTGCCGCTCAAGAAGGCGCCGCTAGTGAAGGCAGAACGGAATCTCGAGCGGGTCGAAAAGCTCATCGAACTATTCGAGCCTTTCATTTTGCTCAACGAGCACGACTTCACCGCCGAGAACGTCGAGAAGCTCTCATATGCGCTGATCCCCGAAGAGCGCGAGCAGTTCGGCTACAATACCCGCTCGCTTGATTGGTGGGAGTACTGGATCAATATTCATATTCCGGCGCTGCGGCGCTGGACCTATCCTCTAATTGAGGGCCGTCCGCTGGAGGTACGGCCTCCCCGCACGTTTCAACTCGCGCCTTCGAACGGAGACGCCTTGAAAACCGGGACTGACGGAGCAACGTGGCGATATTCCTGACTGGATCGACCGGATACATCGGCGCACACGTCGCCGCCAACCTTCTGCAAGGCCACGGTGCTTCGCTGAACTTGCTGGTGCGCGCGCGCGATCCGCAGGAAGCGCAGCTGCGCCTGTGGCAATCACTACAGTTGCATTTGCAGTTTCCCGGCTTCTACGAATACTTGCAGACCAAAATCCGTATCTTCTGCGGCGATCTGACTTCGCCCGGATTCGGCTTAAACCGCGACGAATATGACCGGCTGGTTCACACCACCGACTCGATTATTCACTGCGCGGCGTCATTGAATCGCAAGTCTGAAAAGAGTTGTTTAAACGTAAACCTTCGAGGAACACTTGAAGTCCTCACGCTGGCGCGGAATGCTGAACACTATCACGGCCTGCGCCGCTTTAGCGAGGTCAGCACAGTTGCCGTAGCAGGGAAGCGCAGCAACGAAGTCGTCACCGAAGACAACTCGATCGATTGGGACCGCTCCGACTACGACCCCTACGCGCGCACGAAAAAGTTCTGCGAGCACATGACGCGAGTCCTGCTGCCGGATACTCCGAAGACCGTCTTTCGTCCCAGCATCGTTCTCGGCGACAGCCGCCATGCTGAAACCACGCAGTTCGACATGGTGCGCGCCTTCGTTTTCCTGGCAGGATTGCCCGTGCTCCCGTTCCGGCCGACGGACAAGATCGATATCGTGAACGTCGACTTTGTAGCCGACGCCATTGCGACGCTTCATCAGAAAGAGCAGCCCAAGTTCGATACCTATCATCTTTCGTCGGGAGTCGACTCCCAGACATTCCGCGAACTGACAGCCGCACTCGCTTCCTCCCAGCAGAAGCGCAAGCCCGTTTTCGTGCCATTCGCAGAGCGTCCCTTTACCGAGTCGGTCAAGTTCCTGTCTAACCGCAAAGGACCAATGGGCCGGGGCGCTTCGTTGATGAAGGTCTTCATGCCGTACCTCGTGTGGAATACGGTGTTCGACAACACCCGCGTGACTTCCGAGCTCGGGCGCCGACCCGTACCGTTCTCGCAATACAGTTTTCCGTTGCTGAAGTTCAGCCGCGAGAACAACTTCGAATACAAATACCAGCCGTGGCCCTCGACCAGAGGAGGGAACGCCGCATGATGGATTTCGTCCTCGAAGCCTGGGTGAGCAGCAACATCGAGCGCGCCAAGGTCCGCTGGATGATGGGCGGCAACAAGCCTTGGCAGCCCAGCGAAAAGTTAAAGCTCTTGTTCGCCGGATACAACGGTACCCGCAACATGGGATCCGATGTCCGCGTCGAAGAGATGATCCGGCAAATCCGCCACATTCTGGGCGCAGACCGCGTCGACTTCAGCGTCATGAGCCAGAACTTCGACTTTTCGAAGGGATACTTTGAGGGCACGACGCAGGTTCATCTACCCGACATTTTCCCGCCGTTTCTGTTCGATGAAGTCCCGAAGCATCACGGCGTCGTCGCGTGCGAAGGCTCGATGTTCAAGAGCAAGTTCGCCAATGCCCTGACCACCATGATGATCGGATCGCTCGGCCTCGCCGCAGTCGAAAACAAATTGTCAGTCGGTTACGGCGCCGAAGCCGGGCACATGGATCCCCTCGTCGCAAGAATGTGCGGACGTTACTGCAAGCAGTCGCTCGTGATCACGCGCAATGACGAGTCACGAAAAATCCTGAGCGAGCTGGGAGTTCCGACCCAACTCGGCACCGATACGGCCTGGACCTTCGAGCCGCGACCGGCAGAATACGGTCAAAGGATATTGCGCGAGGTCGGATGGGATGGCCGAACTCCCGTGCTGGTGGTTTGTCCGATCAATCCGTTTGAGTGGCCCGTACGCGCGTCCGTGGTCAAGTACGCTCTGCGCACCATGACGGGCGCTTACAAAGACAGCCACTACCGTACCGTGTACTTTCATAACTCCGGGCCAGCTGCCGATCGAGCCTATCAGCACTATCTGAAGTCAATCGCGAATGCTGTCGACGCCTTCCGAGAGCAGCGCAAAGTTTTCGTGATCATGGTGGCCACTGAGCGTCTCGACGCGCGCCCCGCCAATCGCATCGCCGAAAAGCTTGGCGGAGTTCCTGTCCTCACCTCCGATCAGTACAACATGTACGAACTGGTCAGCATCCTGCGCTGTTGCCACATGATGGCGTCGTCGCGCTATCACGGCATCGTGACATCCATGCCCGCCCTTGTTCCATCGGCCGGCATCACCATGGACGAACGAATCCGCAACCTGATGCGCGAGCGCGGACATCCGGAGTTGCTGACGATGGTCGATGATCCCGATCTCGAGCCGAAGCTGCTGGCAGCGCTGAATGTTTTGGCAACAGAGGGCGAGCGGATTTCCGATGGAATCGCGCGGACCGTCGTGAAGAACCTCAAAGTCATGGCGCAGATGGGCGTCTTCTTCGAAGAAGAAGTGCAGCGCCGCTATCCGGAATTTCCCACGCGCACCGGCGAGTGGAGTTGGGAAGATTATCTGCCGCCGATGAACGATTCTCTCAGGCAGTTGATTTCCGCATATAGTTAGTCGCTCGTCCCAGAAAAGATATGCCATTCGTCGGCGACATCTTTGCGCAACTCAAGTCCGCTCCAGGCAACATCGTGTTGCAGGAGATCCGCGATGGCCATACCACCGGCGTAACCGGGCCGGAGCTCCTAGAACTGGTCGCGAAAGCACGCACTTTCCTCGCGTCCAAGGGACTCAAGAAGGGCGACCGTTGCGGTATCCTCGCCGCGAATAGCATTCGCTGGATCGCGATGGATCTGGCCGCGATGGCCGAGGGCCTGATCGTCGTTCCGCTTTACTTCCGCCAAGCCCCGGCAGAACTTGTCGCCATCATGAAAGACAGCGCGCCTTCTCTGGTCGGCTGCGGCGACGCTGGCCTTCGCGCCGGAATTCAGCAAGCCTGGCCAGATGCGCCTCCGCACTTCCTCTTGGACGAAATCTTCGCAGGTGTCGATGGCATCACCCTCGATCGCCCGCAAGTCCGCGACGAAGACGCAGTCACCATCATTTACACCTCCGGAACATCGGGCGAATCGAAAGGCGTCGTGCTCACCGCTGCGAACGTCGGATTCATGCTGGGCCGTACCGCCGCCCGCCTCGACGAGTTAATGGACGGCCGCACCGGGCAAGATCGCATCTTCCATTACCTGCCATTCAGTTTCTGCGCCTCATGGATCGCTGTCTTGACCTTCATGCTTCGCGGCAGTCTGGTCACGTTGAATACCGATCTGACGAAGATTCCCAACGACATGCCCTCCGTGGCGCCGCACTATTTCCTCAACGTGCCGCAGTTGCTCGAGCGCATGCGGCGCGGAGTCGACGAGCAAATCGCAAAAAAGGGCGGCATCGGCCAAGCCATCTATTCCCGAGCAAAGGCGGACTGGACAGCGAATAAAGGCGCTAGCTCGTTCTGGCTCTGGCTGGCCAACAAACTCGTCTTTCCGACCATTCGCAAGAAGATGGTCGGGGAGAATCTGAAAGCCCTGATCTGCGGTTCCGCTCCGCTCACACCGGAGACGCAAGACTACTTCCGCATGCTCGGCATCCCGGTATTACAGGTGTACGGACTCACCGAGACCACGGGCATTCTCACCATGGACGACCCGAAAAATCCCGTGCCAGCTCATGTCGGCCCGACGATCCCCGGCATCGAGATGAGGCTCGCCGAAAACGAAGAGATCATCGTTCGTGGGCCAAACGTTTTCCCCGGCTACTGGAATCGCCCGCAGCAGTCCGCCGATGTATTGCGCGACGGATGGTTCCACACCGGCGACCAAGGCGAACTCGACTCGACCGGTACTTGGCGCATTGTTGGACGCATCAAAAACCTCATTGTCTTGGGATCAGGCCACAAGATCGCTCCCGAAACGGTCGAAGAAGAGATTGCCAAGCATCTGCAAAACGCACAGCAGGTCGTGATCATCGGCAACGGCCGCGGATATCTCACGGCGCTTATCACCGGCAGTGTCAGCAGCGAGGAGGTGCAGTCCGCTTTGGACGCGGTCAATTCTCAATTGCCACATTACAAGCAGGTGCGTGCTTTCCACATCTCACAAGACGCCTTTTCGATCGACAACGGTATGCTCACCGCCAACGGCAAGCTGAAGCGCGACGTGATCGCTACGCGGATGAAAAACGAAATCGAGGCCATGTACCGCACGGTGAAGACCGCATGACCACTCCGCATCTCGGCCAGACCATGTCGTGGGAGTTCAAGGAAGGCGTCGTCGAGCTTCGCCTTCACCGCACCCCTTGCAACGAGATAGGCTCCAAATCGCTCGACGAACTTGAAGCCTTCTCGCGTTACCTGCAAAGCCTCGACTCATCGGCGCATGCGGTCTTAATCTACAGCGACTTGAAATGCGGGTTTTGCGCCGGAGCCGATCTTCGCGAGCTCTACCAGCGCTCGCAAGCCATGGCCACCGCCGACGCCGCCAAAGGCGTCCGCGAATTTCTGGAGCGAATTCATAGCGCACTGAACATAATCGACGCCTCTCCTTTAACGACCATCGCTGCGGTCAACGGCGTCGTCTTTGGCGGCGGATTCGAATTAGCGCTGGCCTGCGACCTGATCGTCGCCGACAAGACGGCGCGCTTCGCCTTCCCCGAATTGCGTCTCGGACTGATCCCCGGATTCGGCGGTATCCCACGCCTCAAGCGCGACATCAGCAATGCCGTCGTACGGGATCTGTTACTCACCGGCCGCAGCTTCAATGCCACCAAGGCGCAGCAGATCGGACTCGCAAGCCAGGTCGTTGCCGAAGGAGAAGTCTTGCGAGCCGCCCGGGCCACCGCCGCCCAGATCGCCAAATTCGACCGCGGCACCTCGGCAACGGCGAAGCAGTTCATCAAGCCGATCCCTCACGAGGAACTCCGTCGCGAGATCGATATCTTCTGCGAACTGTTTTCGCGTCCAGCCGTGCAGGCCGGACTCAAGAAGTTTGTCGAATCAAAAGACGCGCAGCCGTATTTGCCCTAGGCGAAACTGAATTAAAATGACTGCTTATGCCAACAGCT
>Ga0335081_10004385_pt1 | contig 22257 bp, 18 predicted proteins | sample Lox_Sample_35_FD_206713 | JGI IMG/M metagenome (GOLD analysis project Ga0335081, IMG submission 206713) | Soil microbial communities from Loxahatchee National Wildlife Refuge, Florida, United States - Lox_Sample_3.5 | ecosystem: Environmental > Terrestrial > Soil > Wetlands | place: USA... | reverse complement strand
GCCATCACCATCACCTGATCGAAGAAGGCATCGACGGCCGGCCGCAGCTGCGCCAGGCGGCCGAGCGCTCCGGTGTACTCGCGCCGCGCGGTGGCCTCGCCGACCGCATCGCGGAGCGAGCGCATCGCATCGAAGAGCCGCACCTCGGCGGGCTCGCGCAGCTGCGCGATGTCGACCTGCGCGGGCGGCGCGCCCGGCGCCTTGCGCAGGATGTTGGCGATGCGCTTGTTGGCGGCGGTGAGGCTCGCGGCCTCGGGGAGCTCGAGGAAGGTGCTCAAGGCCTTCAGTCGCGCGTCGAAGTCGAGCGGCGAGGCGGGCCGCGCCGCGAGCACCGCATCGAACATCTCGCTCGTGACCGCTGCCATGCCGGGCATCGCCTGGGACGCGGGCCGCTCGAGGTAATAGGCGCGCAGCCGCTCCATCAGGAAGTCATAGACCTCGCCGACGGTCTCAGCGACGGGCGGCAGGGGCTTCGCCGCGGCGCCCGCAGTGCCTGCGCGCAGCCGCGCGATATCGGCGTGCACGGCCGCCACGGCGCCGGCGAGGCATGCGAGCAAATCGAGGTCGAGGCTCTTCTCGATGAGGATGCGCTGGACGCCGAGCGCCGCACGGCGCAGCGCGAACGGATCCTTCGCGCCGGTCGGCTTCTCGCCGATCGCGAAAATGCCCGCGAGCGTGTCGAGCTTGTCGGCGATCGCGAGCGCGAGCCCGACGCCCGTAGCCGGGAGCTCATCGCCCGCACCGCGCGGCAGGTAATGCTCGCGCATCGCGGCGGCCACTTCGGGCGGCTCACCAGCGGCGCGCGCGTAGTAGCTCCCCATGACGCCCTGGAGCTCGGGGAACTCCCCGACCATGGCGGTGAGGAGATCGCACTTGCAGAGCTCGGCGGCTCGCTGAGCCTCCGCGACCGGCGCACCCGTCGTCGCGGCGACCTGGCCGGCGAGTGCGCGGACGCGCCGGGTCTTGTCGCCGAGGGAGCCGAGGCGGGCCTGGTAGGTCACCGCATCGAGGGCCGCCACCCGGGCACCGAGCGGCTCGCGCCGGTCCTGCGCGTAGAAGAATGCGGCGTCCGCGAGGCGCGGACGCACCACGCGCTCGTTCCCCGCGCGCACCTTGGCCGGCGCGCGGCTCGCGATGTTCGCGACCGCGATGAAGGCGGGCAGCAGCCGGCGCTCCGCACTCTCCACCGGAAAGCAGCGCTGATGATCCTCGAGGGTCGCAGTGAGCACCTCGCGCGGCAGCTCGAGGAAGCGCTGCTCGAACTTCCCGGCGAGCGCCACCGGCCACTCGGTGAGCGCGGTGACCTCATCGAGCAGGCTCTCGCGGATGAGCGCGCGCCCGCCGACGCCCGCGGCGAGCGCGGTCACATCGCTGCGGATGCGCGCGCGGCGCGCGGCGAAATCGGCGAGCACATAGCCCCGCTCGCGGAGCGTGCGCTCGTAGCGCTCGGGTGAGGCGAGGCGCAGCGGCCGCGGCGCGAGGAAGCGGTGTCCGCGCGTCTCGCGACCGCTCCGGGTCTCGAGCAGCGTCGCCGGCACGACCTCGCTCCCGTACAGCATCACGAGCCAATGCACCGGGCGCACGAAGAGCGCGGTGCCCGATCCCCAGTGCATGCGGCGCGGGATCGGCAAGGCATCGAGCGCGGATGCGACGAGCCCCGGCAGGAGCTCGACCGCGCGCGCACCCTTGCGGGTGCCGGTGAAGTAAAGGAAGGACCCCTTGGCCTCCTCGATGCGCTCGAGCCTGGAAACCTCCGTGCCGCAGCTCTCGGCGAAGGCGAGCGCGGCGCGGGTGGGCGCGCCCCCGGCATCGAACGCCGCCGAGACCGGCGGGCCCTTGCGCCGCAGCTGCTGCTCGGGTTGCTCAGGGGCGAGGCCCTTCACCCATACCGCAAGCCGCCGCGGGGTGGCGAACCCCACGAGCTCGCCGTGGGCGAGGGCCGCCTTGTCGAGACCGGCGCGGAGCGCGCCGACCAACGCCTCGGCGAGCCCGAGGAGCGCCTTCGGCGGCAGCTCCTCGGTGCCGATCTCGAACAGGAAGTCCCGCGGCCCCGACGCGCCGCGCGGGCTCCCCTGGGAGCGGCGGCCGGCCGCGCGCCTGGTCCGCGCCTTCATGCCGCAGCCCCGGAGTCGGTGGCGCGGCCCTTCTCCGGCTTCTCCTTCAGGAGCGGAAAGCCGAGCTTCTCGCGGCTCTCGAGATAGGCCCGAGCGACGCCGCTCGCGAGCGTGCGGACCCTGAGGATATAGCGCTGGCGCTCGGTCACCGAGATCGCGCGGCGCGCGTCGAGCAGGTTGAACGTGTGCGAGGCCTTCAGCACCTGCTCGTACGCAGGGAGCGCGAGCTTTGCCTCGAGCAGCCGCTGGCACTCGCGCTCGTGATCCTCGAAATGCCGCAGCAGCGTCGGCACGTCCGCGTGCTCGAAGTTGTAGGCCGATTGCTCGGCCTCGTTCTGCCGGAAGACATCCCCGTAGGTCACGCGCCCCGAGCGGCCCTGGGTAATGACGATGTCGTAGATGCTCTCGACGCCCTGCAGGTACATCGCGAGCCGCTCGAGCCCGTAGGTGATCTCGCCCGTGACCGGGCGGCAGTCGAGGCCGCCGACCTGCTGGAAGTAAGTGAACTGGGTGATCTCCATGCCGTTCAGCCACACCTCCCACCCGAGACCCCACGCGCCGAGCGTCGGCGATTCCCAGTTGTCCTCGACGAAGCGCACGTCGTGGGTGAGGGGGTCGAGGCCGAGCGCGGCGAGGCTCCCGAGGTAGAGATCGAGAATCCCGAGCGGCGAGGGTTTGATCACCACCTGGTACTGGTAGTAATGCTGCAGGCGGAAGGGATTCTCGCCGTAGCGGCCGTCGGTGGGCCGGCGCGAAGGCTGCACGTAGGCAGCGCTCCAGGGCTCCGGTCCCACCGCGCGCAGAAAGGTCGCCGTGTGGAAGGTCCCGGCGCCGACTTCCATGTCGTAGGGCTGCAGGATCACACAGCCGCGCGAGGACCAGTACTCCTCGAGCGCGAAGATCAGCTGCTGGAAGGTGCGCGGCGCGCGCGCGTTTTTTTTCGAGCGACCGGAGGCCATGCTTCGGATCCCAGACCCAAAGAGCGCGCGAGTATAAGGCGCGCCAGCCTGGCGCGGTGCGGGGCAGGGCGAGAGCCACCCGAACGAGCGCAGGCGGGATCATCCAGAGCGCCCATGCGCATCCTGCATGCGCATCCCTCATGCGCACTGTTCATGCGCATCCTCCATGCGCATGGCCCCGCACGCGGGGACTCCAACAGGAGCCTGAACAGAGCTAACTGCGCGCACCAAAATTGGGCACAACGCATTTTCAAACTGAAAATCGCCAAAAGCCTCTGTTCTGCGCACCTCGAGAGTGCAATAATCAATTTCGGACGCACTCAAATGGTGCAAGCACCATTCAGAATGTCCGCTAACTACTTGATTTCCTTTCCCTGTGGCCATGGCACGGGGCCTGCAATGGCTCGAGGACCTAAGAGGCGGCGGGTCGCCCGACCCCAATTTCTGCGGAGGCGATATGACACCGAGTGATGTGATCAGGCTCATCAAAGAGAAACAGGTGAAGTTCGCGGACCTGCGCTTCACGGATACGCGCGGCAAGGAGCAGCACGTGACGATCCCGGCGCGGCTCGTCGACGAGGACTTCTTTCGCGACGGCAAGATGTTCGACGGCTCGAGCATCGCCGGCTGGAAGGGCATCAACGAGTCGGACATGATCCTCATGCCCGAAGCCAACACCGCCGTCATCGATCCGTTCTTCGAGGAGACGACGGTCGACATCCGCTGCGACGTAATCGAGCCTGCCACGATGCAGGGCTACGAGCGCGATCCGCGCTCGCTCGCCAAGCGCGCCGAGGCCTACCTCAAATCCACCGGCATTGCCGACTACGCGCTGTTCGGGCCGGAGAACGAGTTCTTCATCTTCGACAGCGTGCGCTTCGGCAACGAGATGAACGGCTCCTTCTACTCGATCGACTCGGTGCAGGGCGCGTGGAACTCCCAGCGCGACTACCAGGAAGGCAACAAGGGCCATCGTCCCGGCATCAAGGGCGGCTACTTCCCCGTGCCGCCGGTCGATGCGTTCCAGGACATCCGCTCGGCGATGTGCCTCGCGATGGAGGAGATGGGGCTCAAGGTCGAGGTGCATCACCACGAGGTGGCGACCGGCGGCCAGGCCGAGATCGGCGTCGGCGCGGGGACGCTGGTGCAGAAGGCCGACCAGGTGCAGATTCTGAAGTACTGCATCCACAACGTCGCCAATGGCTACGGCAAGACCGCGACCTTCATGCCGAAGCCCCTGGTGGGCGACAACGGCAACGGCATGCACGTGCACCAGTCGCTGCAGAAGGAAGGCCGGGCGCTGTTCGCCGGCGACAAGTACGGCGGGCTCTCGGATCTCGCGCTCTACTACATCGGCGGCATCATCAAGCACGCCAAGGCGCTGAACGCCATCACCAACCCCGGCACCAACAGCTACAAGCGCCTGGTGCCTGGCTTCGAGGCGCCGACCCTGCTCGCCTATTCGGCGCGCAACCGCTCCGCCTCGATCCGCATCCCGTGGGTATCGAGCCCGAAGGCGCGCCGCATCGAGGTGCGCTTTCCCGACTCGTGCGCGAACCCCTACTTCGCCTTCGCGGCCATGATGATGGCGGGGCTGGATGGCATCCAGAACAAGATCCATCCGGGCGACCCGGCGGACAAGGATCTCTACGACCTCGAGCCCGAGGAGGCCAAGCACATTCCGACCGTGTGCCACTCGCTCGACATGGCGCTCGAGCACCTCGACAACGATCGCGAGTTCCTCACCCGCGGCAGCGTCTTCACCAACGACGTGATCGATGCCTACATGGGGCTGAAGCTCCAGGAGATCACGCGCTTCCGCATGTCCACGCACCCGGTGGAGCTGGAGCTGTACTACAGCTGCTGAGCGTGGGATGACACGACTACCTCCCCCGCGCCCGACCGAAGCCGCATCCGGACCGCTCCGGGGCGGGCCGGCGGGCGCGACGGGGAGCGGTAAGCGGTCACAGCAAAAGGGGCGCGAGAGAGCGTCAGCGCACATTCGCGGCGCGCCGCTTTTGTCAGTACCGCCATGCCGGGCTATGCTGGGCCGCGATGGTGCAGCGCATCCTCTTTACCTTAATCTCGTTCGCCTGCTCGGTGGCGCTCGCGACCACCGTGTACAAGTGGGTCGACGAGCACGGCGTGATCCATTACAGCGATCAGCCGCACCCGAACGCCCAGAAGCTGCAGATCGAGGGCGTGCAGACCTATTCCTCGAGTGCGGCCAGCGTGCGTGCGCCGGTCGATTCCAGCTCCAACGCAGGCTCCACACCGAGCGCCAATCCCTACAAGGGCTGCGTCATCGCGCAGCCCCTCGATCAACAGAACCTGCCGAATGTTCACTCGGTGTTCATCCGCGTGTCGGCCGATCCGGCGCCGCGTGGGGAAGATCGCGTTTTCATCACCATGGACGGCCAGGTCCTGAACGGCGGGCAGCCGACCGGTGTGAGCTTCAACGTGGCGGAGATCGATCGCGGCGAGCACAGCGTGCAGGCGCAGATCCGCGGACCCGACGAGCAGGTGCTGTGCCAGACGCCGACGATCACCTTCTCCGTGTCGCAGCCGAATCTCCTCAGCCCCGGAACGAGCGGGCAGCCCGGCACCTCGCCGCGCCCGCGGTAGCAGACCCCACCGCTTCCCGATCCACCGCGCTCAGCGGGCCGCGCCATGGCCGCTGAGTACCGCAGCCCGTCCGCGCTCTCGCACTTCGATCCGGCGGAGCTCCTGGATGCGCTCTCGACCGGCATCCTGATGCTCGATGCGCAGCTCTGCCCGATCTACGCCAACGTTGCCGCGCAGGACCTGCTCGCCTTCAGCCTGAACATGAGCCGCGGCCGCCCGTTCGGCGACTTTCTCCACGAGGCGGGTGCGCTCAACGGGATCCTGAAGCGCGCGCTCGAGACCGGCGAATGTCTCGCCGACCGCGAGCTGACGCTCAAGCCCGCGAGCTCGCCACGCGAGCCGCGCACGCTCGATGTCACGGTGACGCCGCTCCCCGGGCTCACCGGCACGCACCTGCTGATCGAGCTCGCCGACACCACGCAGCGCCAGCGCATCTCGCGCGACAACGACCTGCTCGCGCGCCTCGACGGCAGCCGCCTGATGATCCGGCAGCTCGCTCACGAGATCAAAAACCCGCTGGGCGGCCTGCGCGGTGCGGCGCAGCTCCTCGAGCGCGAGCTGCCGGCGCCGAGCTTGCGCGAATACACCCAGGTGATCATCGGCGAAGCCGATCGGCTCACCGCGCTGGTCGACTCGATCGCCGGCCCCAGCCGCCCACCCAGCAAGACGCTGATGAACGTGCACGAGATCTGCGAGCACGTCTATCACCTGCTGCGCGCCGAGGCGCGCAGCGGGGTGCTGGTCGAGCGCGACTACGACCCGAGCCTGCCGAACGCCATGCTCGATCGCCATCAGCTGATCCAGGCGCTGCTCAACGTCGGGCGCAACGCGCTGCAGGCGCTGCAGTCGCAGGGCGACACCGGACACGTGGTACTGCGCACCCGCGCGCGCAGCAGCGTCAGCATCGGCTCGGCCCGCCACCGCCTGGTGGCCGCGGTGCAGGTCGAGGACTCGGGCCCCGGCGTGCCGGAGCACCTCAAGTCCTCGATCTTCTATCCGCTCGTCACCGGGCGTCCCAACGGCACGGGCCTGGGGCTCGCGATGGCGCAGGAGCTGGTGACGCGCAACGGCGGCATCATCGAGTTCGAGAGCGAGCCGCGGCGCACCGTGTTCACGCTGCTACTGCCGCTCGGAGAGGAATCATGAACAGCGACTCACTGCGCGTCTGGCTGGTCGATGACGACGCCTCCATCCGCTGGGTGCTCGAGCGGGCCTTGAAGCACGGCGGCATGAGCGCACGCGTGTTCGATGCCGCGGAGCCGGCGCTGGAGGCGCTGCGGCGCGAGTCGCCGGATGTGCTGATCACCGACATCCGCATGCCGGGCGCCTCGGGGCTCGAGCTGCTGCGCCGCATCCGCGACACGCGCCCGGCGCTGCCAGTGATCGTGATGACGGCGCATTCGGACTTAGGGAGCGCCGTCTCGGCCTACGAGGGCGGGGCGTTCGAGTACCTGCCGAAGCCCTTCGACATCGACCAGGCGGTGGCGCTCGCACGGCGCGCCGCCAATGCCGGCATGCAGGGGAGCGGCGAGACCGGCGGCGCGCCGCGCATCCCCGAGCTTCTCGGGCGCGCGCCGGCGATGCAGCAGGTGTTCCGCGCCATCGGGCGGCTGGCGCGCTCCTCGATGACCGTGCTGGTGACGGGCGAGTCCGGCACCGGCAAGGAGCTGGTGGCGCGGGCGCTGCATGATCACAGCCCGCGCACGGCCAAGCCCTTCATCGCCCTCAATACCTCGGCGATCCCCGCGGATCTCCTCGAGTCCGAGCTCTTTGGCCACGAGCGCGGCGCCTTCACCGGCGCCGACAGCCTGCGCCGCGGGCGCTTCGAGCAGGCCGACGGCGGCACGCTGTTCCTCGACGAGATCGGCGACATGTCGATGCCGCTGCAGACGCGCCTGCTGCGCGTGCTCGCCGAGGGCGAGTTCTATCGCGTCGGCGGGCAGACCGCCGTGCGGGTCGACGTGCGCGTCATCGCCGCGACCCACCAGGACCTGCGCGAGCGCGTCACCCGGAGCCTGTTCCGCGAGGACCTGTACCATCGGCTCAACGTCGTCCGCATCGAGCTGCCACCGCTGCGGGCGCGCGCCGGCGACATCCCCGACCTCCTCGCCCATTACCTCGAAGTCGCCGCGCACGAGCTCGGCGTCGAGCCCAAGGTGCTCGCCGCCGGGGCGCACGCGCTGCTCAACGCCTACGACTGGCCCGGGAACATCCGCGAGCTCGTGAACCTCTGCCGGCGGCTGTCGGTACTGGCGCCGGGGCGCGAGGTACGTGTCGAGGACCTGCCGGCGGAGCTGGTGAGCGCAGCCTCCGCAGGACCCAAGGATGCGGACTGGGCAGTGGCGCTGGCGGGCTGGGCCGAACGTGCTTCCCTGAGCGCGGCTCAGCCGCTGCTCGATGCCGCGCAGCCGCAGTTCGAGCGAGTCCTGATCCGCGCGGCGCTGCGCCGCACCCACGGGCACCGCCAGGAAGCGGCCCGGCTCCTCGGCTGGGGACGCAATACGCTGACACGCAAGCTGAAGGAGCTCGGCATGAACGAGGCAGAAAGTACGGGGGAGTAAGGCTCAAGGCGATGTCGGGGCGCCTCTGGCAGATCGAGTTCCTGGGCAACACGCTCGGCGACTGGACGATCGCGCTCGCAATCTTCCTCATCACCTTCACCGTCCTGCCGGTCGGCAAGCGGCTGATCGCCGCACAGCGCCGGCGGCTCATCGCGCGCGCGCCGCTCAAGGTTCATCCGGCAATCGATCTCACCGCGCTGCTCGCCGAGCGCACCAATCGTGTGTTCCTCTGGGGAGCGGCACTATGGCTCGCCTCGCGCGACCTCAGCTTTCCTCCCAGACTCGAGCGTTGGCTGACGGTCGCACTGGTGCTGCTGCTGTGGATGCAGATCGCGCTCTGGGGCATGGCGGCGGTGCGCTTCGGAGTGGACCTGCGGCGGCAGCGCTCCACCGGCCCCGACACGCTGCTGAAGAGCTCGATGGAGGTGATCCTGTTCGCCGCGGGACTCCTCATCTGGGGCGTCGCGGTGCTGCTCGCGCTCGACAACCTAGGGATCGAGATCCGCCCGCTGCTCGCGGGCTTAGGGATCGGCGGTATCGCACTCGCGCTCGCCGTGCAGACGGTGCTCGCCGATCTCCTCGCCTCGCTCTCGATCGCGCTCGACAAGCCCTTCGGCCTCGGCGACTTCCTCACCGTGGACGACTGCCAGGGCGCGGTCGAGCACATCGGCGTGAAGAGCACGCGGCTGCGCAGCATCAATGGCGAGCAGATCATCATCTCGAACGGGGATCTGCTGAAGGCGCGCGTGCGCAACTTCGGGCGCCTCATCGAGCGCCGCGCGCTCTTCGTCCTGCCGGTGCACTACGAGACGCCGGTGGCAACGCTGGCCGCGGTGCCGCGCGCGGTGCGCGAGATCATCGAGGCGACCCCCGAGGTGCGCTTCGACCGCTGCCACCTGCTGCGCTGCACGGAGACTGCGCTCGAGTTCGAGGCGGTGTTCTTCGTGACCCGGCCCGAGTACAAGGCCTGGGCGGACGCGCAGCAGAGCATCAACCTGAGGATCCTCGAGCGCTTCCGCACGATGGAGGTGAGCTTCATCGCGACCGCGCCGCGGCCCGTGCGGCTGCACCCGCCGATCATGCCGCTCGCGGACGCGAGCGGCCAGCAACGCCTCCTGTAGCGGGCCGCGGGCCGCCGGGCCCGACGGCACGGCTGTCTCAACGCGTCGCGAGCAGCTCCCGCAGCAGCGAGTCGAACTGCTCGTATGGCAGCGCCCCTTCGACCCGCACACCGGTGAGCTCACCGTGCGCGGCGCGGCCGACGACGAAGCCGGGCGTGCCGTCGATGCCGGCGGCATCGGCCTCCTGCTCGTGAGCCGCGATCACCGCGGAGTACTTGTGGCGGGCGAGGCACTCATCGAAGCGCGTCATGTCGAGCCCGACCGCGTGCGCCCGCCGCTCGATCCCGCCGCCGGGCAAGTCCGCGGGACCGCCGAGGAGCGCGGCGTGCATGTCCCAGAACTTGCCCTGCTCGCCGGCACAGTGCGCGGCCTCGGCCGCGGGCGCGGCCGCGGCGTGAATCGCGAGCGGCAGGTCACGCGCGATGTAGCGCAGTCTTCCCGTGTCGATGTACTCGCGCTTGAGCTTCGGCCACACCTGCGCCTGAAAGCGCCGGCAGTAGGGGCACTGATAGTCGGTGAACTCGATCATGGTGAGAGGCGCGCTCGCGCGCCCGAGCGCGAGCTCACCGGTCGGCAGTGCGAGGCGCACGACCGGCGCCGGCTCGCCGGCCGCCGATGCGCCATCGCCCCCGAGCGCAGAGCCCGCGAAGGCGAGGGCGGCGGCGAGCGCGGCCGTCCTGGCGAAGGTGCTAATGCGGCCTCTCTTCCTTCGGCTTGTCATCCCGCGGCGCGGGGCGCTGCGGGTGGTAGGCCTCGCCCACCGGCTTTGCGGGCGTCACGCCAGGCGCGCGAAAGGCGCTGGGGCGCGGCGTGCCGGCGATCTGCGGCCGGCCTTGGTTGCGCGCCGCATTCAAGGCCGGCTCGGCCTGGGCATCGGCACGGTGCTGCAGCTGAATCGGCATCGCCCGGAAGCGCGGCTCATTCACGTGCGCCGCCTCGGCCGCGTTCGGCTGCGCGCGGGTGCCGGCCGCTCCCACGTAGCCGACGCGCGTGTTGTTGACCGCGACGCTGTTGACCCCCCGCTCGTTGTAGACGTTGTGGACGGTGGTCACGTTTACGTTGGTGACGGCAGTGTTGTAGCGGAAGTGGTTGTTCTGCCAACGGCCGCCGCTATATCCGTCGCCGTCATAGCCATGGCCGTAATTGATGCCGCCGTAGTAGCCAACGTGCGGTCCCCAGTGTCCCGGGTGAAAGACGTACACCGCACCGGCGAGGCCCCAGTAGCCGGGCGTCCACAGAAATCCGACCTGCGGCGGCGCCACCCAGGTGCCCGGAACCCAGAAATAGCCTTCCGGCCCCCAGCGCCAGACTCCGGGCGTCCAGATGTAGCCCTCCACCGGGCACGGCGGCTGGTCGTAGACCGGGATGGGCGGCGGCGGCTCGGTCGCCTGCTCCTCGGTCTCATCGGTTGCGGGCACCGGGGCCGCAGAGGTGTCGAGCGGCTGCGGCGACTGATAGGCGTACGGCTGCTCCACCACGCAGCCCGCGAGCGAGGCCGCGAGCACCCACGCGAGCGCGAGCGCCGTGAATGAGATCGTCCCCGTCATGCTCATCTCCTCCGAATCAGCCCGAGACCGCACAGTCCTCGATGTCGCGCCCGGTGCGCAGCGTCCCGACCAGCTGCGTCACGTTCCTGAGTCCCTGCGCGCGCAAGTACCCGGCGATCCCCGCGTTGATCTTGCGGCACACCAGCGGGTCGTAGAAGAGCGCCGTGCCGACCCCGACCGCGCTCGCACCGGCGATCAGGAACTCGATCGCATCGGTCGCGCTCACGATGCCGCCCTGGCCGATGATCGGCACCTTGTGGGGACCGGCCACCTCGTAGACCTGGTGCACCTTGAGCAGCGCGATCGGCTTGATGGCCGGCCCCGAGAGCCCGCCCTGCACGTTGCCGATCACCGGGCGGCGCGTGGTCACATCGACCGCCATGCCCATGACGGTGTTGATCACCGCGAGCGCGTCGGTCCCCGCCTCGATGCAGCGGCGCGCGTTCTCGCGGATGTCGGTCTGGTTGGGCGAGAGCTTGGTGATCAGGGGCTTCCTGGTCGCCCGGCGGCACGCGGCCACCACCTGTGCCGACATCTGCGGGTAGTTGCCGAAGGCGACGCCGCCTTCCCTGACGTTCGGGCAGGAGATGTTGATCTCCATCGCATCGATCGGCGACTGATCGAAGCGCCGTGTGACCTCGGCGTATTCCTCCACCGTCGAGCCGCACACGTTGGCGATGAAACGCGTCTCGCCGAAGTCGAGCTGCGGCAGGACCTTCTCCACCACGTGCTCGACGCCGGGATTCTGCAGGCCGATGGCGTTCAGCATGCCGGCCGGCGTCTCCCAGACCCGGTGCGGCGCGTTGCCGAGGCGGGGCTTGCCGGTCGTGCCCTTGAGCACGATCGCGCCGGCGTCGCGGTTCGAGAAGCCCTCGATCCGCGTGTACTCCTCGCCGAAGCCGACGCAGCCCGAGAGCAGCACGATCGGCGAGGCGAACTCGAGGCCGCAGAAGGAAAAGCGCAGCGCGGCGGCGTCAGCACCCGCGCCCGGGCGGACCTGGGCCCCGGCTGCTTCTGGTGTCGCGCTCGGCATGGCGCGCATTATCGCACAGCCCCGCCAGAGCCCACCCCAATCCAACCGAGCCCAAATGTTCCACGTGGTGCTGTTTCAGCCCGAGATCCCGCCGAACACCGGCAACGTCATCCGCCTGTGCGCGAACACCGGCGCGACGCTCCACCTGGTGCGGCCGCTCGGATTCGAGCTCACGGCCAAGGCCCTGCGCCGTGCGGGCCTCGATTACGAGGAGCTCGCCGAGGTGCGCGTGCACGCGAGCCTCGGCGCCTGCCTGGAGGGTTTGAACGGCGCGCGCCTCTTCAGCGTCGAGACCGGCGGCACACGGCCCTACAGCGAGGCGGCCTTCGGCGCGGGCGATGCCCTCATCTTCGGCCCCGAGACCCGTGGCCTGCCGGCGCGGGTGCTGGCGCTCGTGCCGCGCGAGCGGCAGCTCGCGATCCCGATGCACGCGCACAACCGGAGCCTGAATCTCTCCAACGCCGTGGCGCTGGTCGTGTACGAGGCCTGGCGTCAGAATGGCTTCGGGGGCGCTCCCGAAAGCGCGCAGGCTGAGCGAAAGAGGTGACCATGGCCGAGAGCGTGCTGCTGGTCGACTACGAGAACATCGGCAAGATCGATCTCGCCGCGATCCCGGACGGGGTACGCGTGCCGTTCTTTTTCGGCGCCTCGCAGCGCACCGTGCCGACGGACTTCCTCAAGGCGGCCCTCAAGCTCGGCGAGCGTTTCGTGCCCATCGACATCGAGGGTCAGGGCAAGAACGCGCTCGACTTCCACATCGCCTTCTATCTCGGTGAGTACCTGGCGCGCGCGCCCGACACTTCCTGCGTGATCCTCTCGAAGGACAAGGGCTTCGATCCCCTGGTGCGCCACCTGACCCGCCGGGGCTTCGCGGTGCGCCGCGCCAACTCCATGGCCGAGGCGCTCGGCTCGCGCGGGCCGCCGGCTGCCGCGCCTCGCAGCCCCGCCGGTGCCCGATCGGGCGCGGCTGCGGGCGGGCGTTCCGGTGGGCGCAGCAGCGCGCGCCGCGAGAGCGGATCGCTCAGGGACGAAGCCCTGCAGCTGCTCACGGGGACGCAGAAGGCGCGCCGGCCGCGCAAGCGCAAGGGCCTCATCGGCGTGCTCCACTCGCACTTCTCGCGGAAAGTCCCCGAGAGCGAGCTGCAGGGGCTGGTCGATGAGCTGATCGCCGCGGGGCACCTGAGCGAGGCGAACGGCGCGATCACGTATCACTTGTGATCCTCCCAGGCACGAGGAGATACGAAGATGCATCACTCGCGGCTCTGTGCACTGCTGATCGACTGCAACACGGCCGACGTGGACGAGGCGGCCGAGTTCTGGGCCAAGGCGCTGGGTCGAGCCGTGGACCGCAAGCATCCGGCTACCCGGGGGAACTATCGAATGCTCGAGACCCCGCCCGACGAGCCCATCGTCGAAATCCAGCGGGTGAATCACGAGAGCCGCGTGCATATCGACATCGAGACCGACGACATCCCCGCCGAGGTGGCCCGGCTGGAGAAGCTGGGCGCCAAGGTAGTGAACCGCCTCGAGCGCTGGGTGGTGATGCAGGCACCCAGCGGCCAACGCTTCTGCGTCGTTCGGATCCAGCGCCCAGGCTTCCCGAAGAACGCCAACCGCTGGGACTAGATGCTCAACGATCGTCGCAAGGAGGCGTGACCCGCCGCTCTGCGCTTTGCCGGTCGAGGGGGCTGCGAACGCCACCCGCGCCCTTTCCCATGACGTGGGTGTAGATCATGGTGGTTTTCAAGTCCGAGTGGCCGAGCAGCTCCTGCACCGTGCGGATGTCGTAACCGTCCTCGAGCAGATGGGTCGCGAAGCTGTGTCTCAGGGTGTGGCAGCTCGCGGGTTGAGTGAGCTGCGCTTTCAGAACCGCGGCCTGGACGGCGCGCTGGATGATCTTCTCGTGCAGGTGATGCCGCACCAGCTGGCCGCTGTACGGGTCGCGGCACAGCGGTCGCGGCCGGAAACAGGTACTGCCAGCCCCAACGAATCGCGGCGTCAGGAAACTTTCGACCGAGCGCCCGGGGCAAGCTGACGCCGGGCCGCTGGCGCCGGCGCTCTTCCTCGTACCAGGAGCGCAGGCGGGCGAGGTGCGCACGGACGTGCGCGTCCAGGGCGGCCGGTAGCATGGTGACCCGGTCCTTGCCGCCCTTGGCCTCACGGACCACGAGCTCGCCACGTTCGAGCGCCAGATCCTTGACGCGCAGCCGCAGCCCCTCCGTGAGGCGCAGGCCGCTGCCGTAGAGCAGGCTCGCGACCAGCCAGGGCGTTCCTGAAAGCTGCGCCAGCAGTGCCGCCACCTCCGCGCGACTCAACACGACCGGCAGCCGCTTGGGCTGAGCGGCGCGGGTGACGTTGTCGAGCCAGGGCAGCTCGATCCCGAGCACGTGGCGGTAGAGGAAGAGCAGCGCCTGCAGCGCCTGACTCTGCGTCGCGGCGCTGACCTTGCGATGCACGGCCAGATGGGTCAAGAATTCCTCGACCTCGCGCGCGCCGAGCTCGCTGGGGTGCGCTCCTTTATGAAACTCGAGGTAACGGCGCAGCCATTGCAGGTACGCATGCTCGGTACGCAGAGCAAGATGACGCGTTCGCATGCGGTCGCGGGTGAGCGCGAACAGGTCGATGTGGCGTTGCATGCCTTACTATTCCGTGTAGCGCGCGGGCGCGCGAAGCATGTAAGCAGCCCGGATCAGATGCGTCGAGAGGGATAATCCGATGCGTTTGGCGCAATTCTTCACCCCACTTCGGTCGTATAAGCTTGGCCTTTGTAATGAAAGAGGGATCGAAAGGGATTCACCGGCGCTTCAGCGACGCTGGTCGTCGTATGACGTACAAAAGTAGTTAGCTGCCGTGACCATCCCGTGGTACTCGACCTGGCTACTTCGACCCCTTGCGTTCGTCGCCTTGCTTGTTCTCGTACCAATGGCCGCACTCGCAGTGCTGACGGGTCCGGAAGCGCGGTTCGAATCGTCCGATGGCATTTGGCACGATGGAACGGACCACCTCAAGGGTCGTTCCTTTACCACCGTCCAGGCCGGCTTAGACAGGTACCGCCAGGTCTGTCTCCGACCCAGCGTCACGCTCGTGCGTACCACAAGGATTGAGTGGTGGAATCCGCTCTATTGGTACTACTACGCGTCGAGGCCCGAATGGCGGACACCGTGGGCACCTCAACGCACCTGCCTGACGAAGCGTTGTCGAACCTTGGGGTTTCCCGATTGTACGGGCAGTGATCGGGTGCCTCCGTTACCGCCGACATCTTGAGCGTCATGACAGCTAACAATCGTTGGAGGGGTCCGTGAAGCGCTTCTTGCTTGGCGCCTCGGGCGCTGAGAAATTGTGCGCCCTCGGCACCAAGGGCTGGGGCTTCTGTGCGGCCCCTCAACTTCACCGTTAGACGGCTGGCTGTGCCAATCCCTAGCGCTATCGCTCGGCTCGAGGCAGGTCAGCTTCGGTTTGGGCAGCGGTCATTTGCCGATGGCTTCATCGTGCGAGCGCTTGGCATCCTGGAGGTACGCGACATGCTTACGGATATACCGCATGAAGAGGATTGCCTTATCTTCGGCTAGGAAGGTACCGTCACCGCAGTCGCTGATAGGCACCGGAAACTCAAAGCCGGTTTCGGTGATGTACCAGAGTTCGCCTAGCTTGTAGCGCAGGAAGCGTACCTTGCGCCCTTCTGCAACCATCTCTTTGATGTTCATTGCAGCAGTCTACCTTGGACGGCGTGGTGCCCGAAGAGGGCTTCGCTTAACGCAACAGAAAACGGGGTACTAATGCCGTCTAACAATCGTTGGAGGGGGCCGTGAGGCGCAGTCTGTTTGGCTCCGCGGGCGCCTGTGGACAGTGTGCGCCCGCGTCGCCTGGCCGGCCTGCTCGTCCGGCCCCTCAACTTCACCGTTAGACCCCTATGAGACTCCTGTGGCTCCTCCCCCTCTTCGTTTGGCTGCCCAGCTCTGTGGTGGCCCAGCGTTCTTCTGCCGCGGCCACAGCCTGTTACAAAGTTGAAGGTCACGCCGACGCGAGGCACTGCCTCGAGGAAAAGGCCAAACGCTCCGCGGCAGATCTCGACGCTGAGGAAACGGCACTCCGCACTGCATTGACAAGGAGCGGGGACGAGTCCGCGCGGCAGTTAGCTGCGTTCGACGACGCCGTGAAGCGCTTTAGGCAATACAGGGCGAGTCAATGCTCTTTCGTCGCCGCTTTGGCAGCAGGTGGAAACGCCGCCACTGATCGACGCCTTCTTTGCGAGATAGACCTAAATGAGGCGCGCATATTCCAGCTTTCTACCGACCACCCCGGTGGGGTCTAACAACCGTTGGAGGGGTCCGTGATGCGTGGTCTGATTGGCGCCGCGGGCGCCTGCGGACAGTGTGCGCCCGCGTCGCCCGGCCGGCGTGGTCGTCCGGCCCCTCAACTTCACCGTTAGACGTCGCCTCCGATGAACGCAGCAGTTCTAAAGGGGCTCCTGGCACTCGCAGGCGCGAGCGTCTTTCTCGTCGTCTCCGCCGCACTTTTCGTCACGCGCCGCGATCTCGGCGGAGCATTGCTGGCCACAGGCATTGGCTGGTTCGGTGTTATGGCGTTGACCCATGTCTTTGAGTCCTTCTCGATCCTCCCGGCTTTTGGTTGGGGCCAGCCTCATAGCATCGGACACTTAATCGACTTGGCGGCGGCGCTGCTTGGCACTACCTTCGTGACGTTGGGCTTCCTGGTCCACCGTCGGGTGGCGCCGTCTAACAATCGTTGGAGGGGGCCGTGAGGCGTGGTCTGTTTGGGGCCGCGGGACCCAGTCGATATTGCGGGCCCGCGGCCCCTGTCGGGCGTGGTCGTCCGGCCCCTCAACTTCACCGTTAGAGGGCACATGGGAAGCGCCTACGATTCTCTCACGGTGTACCACGCGTCCGGGCGCCCCCTCTCATGCGAGATTGGCGTCGAACCCTGGATCTGCGAATTTTGGCCACTGGCCGAAGTGGAACAGCGCAACTCGGCCTATGAGATTTCTGCGAATGCACCAGGCTATCTCGCGTTTGCCTCAAACGGCGCGGGCGAACTCTATGCGATCTCTCCTACCGGCGCCGTCGTTTGTATGGCGTTTGTAGGGATGTCACCGCAAGAGGCATTGCCAGTTGCCGACTCCTGGGCCGCGTTTGAGGCACTGCTTAATGTGCCCTCTAACAATCGTTGGAGGGGGCCGTGACGCGTGGTCTGTTTGGCGCCGCGGGCGCCTGGGAACAGTGTGCGCCCGCGGCGCTTGTCGGGCGCTTCTGCGCGGCCCCTCAACTTCACCGTTAGAGGGCACGCTGCCGCGACTTCCACGAGGTTTCGCATTATCTTACTCGAGGTGCACCATGCAGCGCTTGTATGCTGGTCTCGCAATAGCGTTTTTCGCCATCTCCACCTCTGGCTGCGTCACAGTGACGCCCGCTCCGGGTGCGGACAGAGTCAAGGTTACAAACAGCCCAGGTGACGTAGCAGCGTGTACCGCGGTCGGAAATATCAGGGTGCCGAAGAACGAGCAGGGACTCAGCGATGCTGCGGCCCAAATGACTGGATTTCGCAATCAAGCCATCGGGCTTGGTGCAAACGCTGCGCTCGTGACTGCGAGTTGGCCCGATGGTCAAATTGATGGAATCGCGTACCGCTGCCCATAAAGCATGGTGTGTCGTGCCCTCTAACAATCGTTGGAGGGGGCCGTGATGCGCGGTCTGATTGGCGCGGCGGGACCCAGTAGAAATGGTGGGCCCGCCGCGCCTGTCTGGCGTGGTCGTCCGGCCCCTCAACTTCACCGTTAGACGGCAGGTATGTCCGCCTCTTCGCTTGCAACGGCTCATCCAGTCATCGCCAGGGTCTTAGTCTTGGCCCTCATGTTCGGTAGTGGCTGTTTCGAGGCCTTCGTCTTGAGGATGAGGGATCTCGCAACCCTTACCTGGTTCATGACGCTCTTGGCCCTTGCGATTTGGGTAGGTTACTCACTCACGCTGGCATCCGAACTGGCTGCGGGCGCTGTCTTCATCTCTGGGTTTGCTTTGATCATCATCTACAGACGCAGGACCACCTAGGTGTCCCTTGCCGTCTAACAATCGTTGGAGGGGGCCGTGACGCGTCTGCGGCCTGGCGCCTCGGGCGCGGGAGGAGATTGTGCGCCCTCGGCGCCTGATCGGCCGCACTGGGGCGCCGCGGGACCCAGTCGATATTGCGGGCCCGCGGCGCCCTGGACACGTGGTCGTCCGGCCCCTCAACTTCACCGTTAGACGGCACTTCGTGGAGCGCATCAGCAAGTTCGTGCTGTGTCTCGAGGCGGTTGTTCTCGTTTACTTCACGGCCGTCGCACTTATCGGCTTCTATACGGTTGTGACTAATGGTGCAGTATTCGCCGTCGCCACGGCCGCAGCCGCCCTGTTCTGCTTGTTCGGCGGGTGGCGCGTGTTGGTCGCCTTCCTGTTCGGTGACCGCCGCGCTGCCAGGAACGTGTGGCGCGGCTGGTGGTACGCATCGTCTATTGGAGCAGTGGCGGCCGTGGGCGCTCTGCTTGCTCTGGCAGCGAGCATTCTCCCCGGTCCAACGGAGGGCCTACTGTTACCCCTAGTGTACGGGGTCATCTTCGTACCGACGTTTGTTCACCTCAGTGCCGAGGTTTGGCTGCGTGCCGTCTAACAATCGTTGGAGGGGGCCGTGACGCGTCTGCGGCCTGGCGCCTCGGGCGCGGGAAGAGATTGTGCGCCCTCGGCGCCTGATCGGCCGCACTGGGGCGCCGCGGGACCCTGTCGATATTGCGGGCCCGCGGCGCCCTGGACACGTGGTCGTCCGGCCCCTCAACTTCACCGTTAGGGCCCACCGTGACCGTGAACGACCACCTCGTGGTGTCTTTTGGGATTCTGGTTGCCTCGGTCCCGGTTGGCTTCGGGCTTGTCGCGAGTTTGTATAACCGCCTTGAGCGTGATCACCCAGACAAATACCGCGAGCTCGGCGAGCCAACTCTCTTCGGGAACAGATCGCTTAGAACAAACTTCGCGTTTCTGAAATTCATCTTCCGCCGCGAGGATCGGGCGCTTAGGGATCCATGGTTGTCCCGACTAACCGTATTCAGTTTGTGCTTCGTGATCGCGCAGAGCGGCTTCTTTTTGTTTCTTTGGTTTACTGTCAAGGTCTAGGTGACACGGTGAGCCCTAACAATCGTTGGAGGGGTCCGTGAGGCGTGGTCGGTTTGGCGCCGCGGGCGCGGGAAAAGATTGTGCGCCCGCGTCGCCCGGCCGGCGTGGGTGCCCGGCCCCTCAACTTCACCGTTAGAGTCCGCAACAAGAGCTCAGCATGGAGGTCAATCCAAGTGCGAAGAGTTAAGGCAAAGACACTTCGTTTGACGACATACCTCGCGCGCGCGGGCACTGTTTGGGGTGGTCAGTGCTTGGTTCAGCTGCCGCTGCGTTTGCCGCAGCTGTGGCAATGCTTAACGCTGCGATTTCGTTAGGTCTGATGCACGGTTTGCGCTGAGGAATCCGCGCGCGCACAGTAGCTTCGATGGGGGCGAACTCTAACAATCGTTGGAGGGGGCCGTGACGCGTCTGCGGCCTGGCGCCTCGGGCGCGGGAAGAGATTGTGCGCCCTCGGCGCCTGATCGGCCGCACTGGGGCGCCGCGGGACCCTGTCGAAATTGCGGGCCCGGCGCGCCATGACACGTGGTCGGCCGGCCCCTCAACTTCACCGTTAGGCATCAACCGTGAGCGCTGGCGCCCGGTCCCCACGTAGAGGCTAATCAGAGCATCGCTATCGTGCGGTATCGCAGAATGCCTCGTGCGGCCTTCGAAGTTGCAGCTGACGCTGCACCGGGGTCCGCTCAGCAGCTTCCTCAACTGTTGTCGCAAGACCTCAACCGCAGATTTATGGCGACTCGCGCACAAAAGATGTGGTTTCTTCCCGGGTGGTCTATCGATCTGCAAGTAGGGCGCGACTCTTTTCACGTCGCTGTCAAAGAGAGCAAATACTCGCAGAGTGGATGGGTTCTCATGGTCACTCCCGGCGGGATGCGGGGGTTCCTAGCACTCGTTCGGGGAACCGACATGTCCACAGGTCTATTACCGATCTGTCGTGAAATCCATGCGTTTCTTATCAACACTTCATGGATTTCTGCAGTTCGGTGGTATCTCACAGGATCTCGCACGGCGGTAGCGACGCCGGACGGATTGCCTTGGGTTAAGTATGAGTAGGGAGCGCGGAGTCGCTTGGTTGATGCCTAACCATCGTTGGAGGGGGCCGTGAGGCGTCATCTGTTTGGGGCCGCGGGACCCAGTCGATATTGCGGGCCCGCGGCCCCTGTCTGGCGTGGTCGTCCGGCCCCTCAACTTCACCGTTAGAAGACGCCGCCGCAAGAGATCGGGAGCGTAGAGTGCAGCGAGGACTGACCGAATGAAATCAGGGAGCGCACAGAGATTCGGAACGGTCCCTTCGTTCGCCGCCCATGGCATGTGTGGGCGCGGGAGGTTCCCTCCTGCGTCGTCTTCTAACCATCGTTGGAGGCGGCCGTGATGCCTCAGTGGTTGGGCGCGGCGGGACCCAGTCGAAATTGCGGGCCCGCCGCGCCTATGACACGTGGTCGGCCAGCGCCTCAACTTCACCGTTAGAGTCCGCGAGCCGATCGAAGCGGGACGGCGGATCGAGGGATGTTTGCCGAATGAAATCAGGAAGCGATCAGAGAATCGGGACAGTCCCCTCGCTTGACGCCTCTTGGCGTGCGCGCGCAGTAGCTTCGGTCAAGGCGAACTCTAACCCTCGCTTGGAGCGGGCCGTGAGGCGTCTGCGGCCTGGCGCCTCGGGCGCGGGAAAAGATTATGCGCCCTCGGCGCCTGATCGGCCGCACTGGGGCGCCGCGGGACCCAGTAGAAATTGCGGGCCCGCGGCGCCCTGGACACGCCTGCGCGCGGCCGCTCAAGCTCATCGTTAGACGTCGCTCTGTACCGCTGGCTAGCTCGGTGGTATGACTTAACGCATGCGGCTTCGCTTTTTCATTGACCCAGAGACTGGTGAGCCGCACATCTACAAGCATCGGGTCACTGAGACAGAGGTGGAACAAGTACTTGGCCGCGCTGGTGAAGACCGGCCAGGCCGTGACGGAGCACGGGTGGCGCTCGGGCGTACTTTATCTGGTCGACTCCTGAGAGTAATTTACGTTCCGGACCCGCGGCCCGACAGCCACTTTGTGATTACTGCCTATGAACTGCACGGTAAGGCTGCCATGGCATTTAGGCGCCGGCGGCGCAGGAAACAGCGATGAAACAGAACAAATTTCCTCCTGGTTGGGATGAGCAGCGCGTACGTCGTGTTCTCGAGCATTACGAGTCGCAGTCGGACGAAGAAGCAGTTGCGGAAGACGAAGCGGGGGTTTCAACTTCGACGGTAATGAATGTCCCGGAAGAGTTGGTTCCGGCGGTCCGCGAGCTCATTGCCAAGCACAAGAAGAGCGCCTGAGCGACGTCTAACAATCGTTGGAGGGGTCCGTGATGCGTGGTCTGATTGGCGCCGCGGGTCCCGGGAGAGATTGTGGGCCCGCGGCGCCTGTCCGACGTGGTCGTCCGGTCCCTCAACTTCACCGTTAGAGCGCAAGCGATGAGCGCGGTGGTACGGCAGGCGCTTGAAACCGACGCTCCGGCGGCGACGGAGATACTGAGGCGCTCAATTTCTGTTCTCTGCGCTGCCGATCACCATAACGATCCAGATCGACTCGAGGCCTGGCTGAAGAACAAGACAGTCTCGAACGTAGCCGCATGGATACGCTCACCAGACAACTACTGCGTGGTCGCATCGATTGGCGACGCAGTGCGCGGGTTTGGTGCCATGACACTGAAGGGTGAAATTATGCTGTGCTATGTGGATCCCGATACGCGGTTCCGAGGCGTCAGCGCTACTATGCTCGACGCGCTGGAGCGCAAGGCACAGGTCCTTGGGTTAGCAGAGGTTCATTTGGACGGTACAGTCACGGCCCGACGCTTCTATGAAGAGCGTGGGTACGTCGCGATTGGGCGCGCGAAACAGGCGTTTGATTCAATATCTTGTCAGTCGATGGCGAAGCGGCTTGCGCTCTAACAATCGTTGGAGGGGGCCGTGATGCGCTTCTTGTTTGGCGCCGCGGGCGCGGGAAGACAGTGTGCGCCCGCGTCGCCCGGCCGGCTTGGTCGCGCGGCCCCTCAACTTCACCGTTATACGGCGCCGCTCTCGTGACCCTCAGCGTTCTCGCCAACATTGACGTCGACGATCTGGCGCGTGCTACGGAGTTCTACTGTAGCGCTCTTGGGCTGCGTGTCGG
>Ga0335081_10004384_pt1 | contig 22259 bp, 16 predicted proteins | sample Lox_Sample_35_FD_206713 | JGI IMG/M metagenome (GOLD analysis project Ga0335081, IMG submission 206713) | Soil microbial communities from Loxahatchee National Wildlife Refuge, Florida, United States - Lox_Sample_3.5 | ecosystem: Environmental > Terrestrial > Soil > Wetlands | place: USA... | reverse complement strand
CAAGTGGACCGAGTCCCGCAGCGAGGGCAACATGACCGTGCACCACGGCCGGGACCAGTGGCAGCGGATCGCCGTCGCCGCCGACGCCGACGGACGGATCCGCGGCCTGTCCGTCGACCTGCTGGCCGACATGGGCGCGTACCTGATGCTGGTGACCCCCGGTATACCGCTACTCGGTGCCCTCATGTTCAACGCGATCTACAAGATGGACGCCTACTCGTTCCGCTGCACCGGCATTTTCACCACCAAGATGCCGACCGATGCCTACCGCGGCGCGGGGCGGCCGGAGGCCACCTTCGGCATCGAGCGGACCATGGACGAGCTAGCGGCAGAGCTGGGGATCGAGCCGCTGGAACTGCGGGCACGGAACTGGATCTCCCATGACGAGTTCCCGTACACCACGATCAGCGGCCTGACCTACGATTCGGGCAACTACGAGGCCGCCACGGCGAAGGCCAGGGAACTCTTCCGCTACGACGAACTCCGTCAGGAGCAGGCCGAACGCAATGCCAGGGGAGACCCCGTCCGGCTCGGCATCGGCATCTCGACATTCACCGAGATGTGCGGTCTCGCGCCGTCGCGGGTGCTCGGCTCGCTGGCCTACGGGGCAGGCGGCTGGGAGCACGCCTCGATCCGGATGCTGCCCACCGGGAAGGTCGAGGTGGTGACCGGGTCCAGCGCGCACGGCCAGGGCCACGAGACCGCGTGGAGCCAGATCGTGGCCGACCAGCTGGGCGTCCCGTTCGAGGATATCCGGGTACTGCACGGCGACACCCAGATCTCGCCCAAGGGCATGGATACCTACGGATCCCGCTCGCTGGCAGTGGGCGGCATGGCCCTGGTCTCGGCCTGTGACAAGGTCATCGAGAAGGCCCGGGTGATCGCCGCGGGCATGATCGAGGCAGCGCCCGCGGACCTGGAGTGGTCGCCCGGGCGGTTCTCAGTCCGGGGCGACCCGGAGAAGGGGGTCACGATCGGGGAGATAGCGCTGGCCACGTTCGCCGCCCATGCCCTGCCCGACGGGGTCGAGCCCTCCCTGGACTGCGACGCCACCTACGACCCGGACAACTTCTCGTTCCCGCACGGCACCCACCTGTGCGCGACCGAGGTGGACACCGAGACCGGCATGGTCACCATCCGCTCGTACGTGGCGGTCGACGACGTCGGCAAGGTGGTGAACCCGCTGATCGTCGAGGGCCAGGTGCACGGCGGCATCGCGCAGGGCATCGCGCAGGCCCTTTACGAGGAGGCGGTGTATGACGACGCGGGCAACCTGCTGACCACGACGCTGGCCGACTACCTGGTGCCGTCGGCGGCCGACTTGCCGGCCCTTGTCACCAGCCGGACCGAGAGTCCTTCGGACAACCGGCTCGGCGTCAAGGGCGTCGGCGAGGCGGGCACGATCGCCTCCACGCCAGCGGTGGTGAACGCGATTGTCGACGCGCTCCGCCCGCTGGGGGTCGGGGACGTCACCATGCCCTGCACTCCCGAGCGGGTCTGGCGCGCGATCCAGGCCGCCAGGGCCGGCAGCCAGGCCGGTGCCGCAGACAGCCGAGCCCGGGAAGACCGAGCCGGGGAAGACGGCGGAGCTGAGGAAGGGAGCGGGGCCGCATGATCCCGTCGGAATTCGACTACTTCCGGCCCGTCTCGCTGGACGAAGCCGTTCACGTGCTCGGCAACGCCGGCGACGACGCCAAGGTGATCTCCGGCGGGCAGAGCCTGCTGCCGCTGCTGCGCCTGCGGCTCGCCAACCCGCAGCTGCTGGTAGACGTCGGCGGTCTCGACGAGTTGCGCGGCATCCGTGACCGCGGCGACTCGCTGCTGATCGGCGCCAGGACCACGCACCATCAGCTGACCCATGACCCGCTGATCGGCGAGCACTGCGGGCTGCTGTCCGCGGCGGCCGCCACGGTTGCCGATCCCGCGGTGCGGCACCGTGGCACGATCGGCGGCTCGCTGGCGCACGGCGACCCGGCAGGCGACCTGCCGGCCGTGGCGCTCGCGCTGGAGGCGACGCTCATCGCCCGCGGCCCGGACGGGGACAGGGAGATCCCGGCCGCCGAATTCTTCATCGACTATCTGACCACCGCGCTGGCGCCCGCAGAGATCCTTACCGGCATCCGGGTGCCCAAGCTGGGCGGCTGGGGCTACGGTTACGAGAAGTTCCACCGGACCGCGCAGGCCTGGGCGATCGTGGGGGTCGCCGCGCTGGCCAGATGTTCCGACGGCCATGTCGCCGAGGCGAGGATCGGTCTGACTAACATGGGGCCGGTACCAGTGCGGGCAACGGCGGCCGAGTCGGCCGCGGCGGGGGCCGAGGCCAGCAGGGATGCTCTGCGGGCGGCGGCTACCCGCTCCGGCGAGGGCACCAAGCCGCCCGGCGACCTGCACGGCGCGCCCGACTACCGGCGTCATCTGGCGCGGGTGCTCACCGGTCGGGCACTGGCAGCGGCGGCAGGAGTCTGAACAATGGAGCTAGAGCACTCATTCACCGTCCCGGTCCCGGAGGACCGGGCGTGGGAGGTGCTGCTGGATGTCGAGCGGGTGGCGCCTTGCATGCCCGGCGCCACCCTCGATTCGATCGAGGGCGACGAGATCAAGGGCCGGATCAAGGTCAAGGTCGGTCCGATCGCCATGACCTATGCCGGCACGGCTCGGTTCACCGAGCGTGACCAGCACGCTCATGTCATAACGCTGGAGGCGTCCGGCAAGGAGACCAGGGGCGCGGGCACAGCCTCGGCCACGGTGCGCTCGATGCTGGAGGGCCGGGACAGCCAGACCCATGTGATCGTGCACACCACGCTGAACGTGACCGGCCGGCCCGCGCAGTTCGGCCGGGGCGTGATGGCCGAAGTCGGCGGCAAGCTGATCGGGATCTTCGCGTCGAATCTCGCTGACATGCTCGGGGCGCAGCGGCCGGAGGAGTCTTCAGGCGAAGGTCCGGGCGGCGAGCAGGAGGAGGCCCGCCAGATCGAGAGCCTTGGCCTCTCCCTCCGCTCGTACAACAGCCTGCGCCGCGAGGGCATCCATACCGTGGCGGACCTGGCGGCGCGGACCAGGGAAGAACTGCTCGCGATCGACAACATCGGCCCGGCGTCGGTGGAGGAGATCCGGCAGAAGCTGGCCGCGCGGGGGATGGCTCTCAGCCATTCGCCGGTCAGCGGGAACGGCGCGGCCAGCCCGGCCACGGCCGGGCCCCCCGCGGCGGCCGCGGCGTCGGCGTCGTCGGCCGCGAGCGCCGCCGCAGGCCCGGCGGCAGTGCCGGCCGCGGGACCGGCGGCAGTGCCGACCGCAGGCCCGGCGGCAGTGCCGGCCGCGGGACCGGCGGCAGTGCCGGCCGCGGGACCGGCGGCAGTGCCGGCCGCGGGACCGGCGGCAGTGCCGGCCGCGGGACCGGCGGCAGTGCCGGCCGCGGGACCAGGCCTGCGCACCGCGGCCGACGCGTCGGGCGACGACGCGATCGACCTGCTCAGCGTGGCCGGCGGCCCGGTCCTGCGGCGCGCGGTCCCGGTCGCGGCCGCCGTGGCCGCCGCGGCCGTGATCGCGATGCGGATCCGCAGCAAGCGGCGGGGATCACGCGCCTAGCCGGAGACCGACGCCGGCCGGTCACCCCGGTCAGGGGAGGGCTCCGGCGCACAGCGTGGTGCCCTGAGGTCACTCCCACTCGATGGTGGCCGGGGGCTTGCTGGTCACGTCGAGAACGACCCGGTTGATCTGCGGCACTTCGTTGGTTATCCGGGTCGAGATCGCAGCCAGCACCGGGTCCGGGAGCCGGGCCCAGTCGGCAGTCATCGCGTCCTCGCTGGTCACAGGGCGCAGCACGACCGGATAGCCGTAGCTGCGGCCATCACCCTGGACCCCGACAGAACGGACGTCCGCCAGCAGCACGACCGGGCACTGCCAGATCTCGCGGTCCAGGCCGGCCGCGGAGAGTTCCTCGCGGACGATCGCATCTGCCGCCCGGACGGTCCGGAGGCGCTCGCTGGTGACCTCGCCGACGATCCTGATCGCCAGGCCGGGCCCGGGGAAAGGCTGCCGCCATACGATCTGCGGCGGCAGCCCGAGCTGGCGGCCGACCTCGCGCACCTCGTCCTTGAACAGCTCCCGAAGCGGCTCCACCAGCTCGAACGCAAGGTCATCCGGAAGCCCGCCCACGTTGTGATGGGTTTTTATGTTCGCCGCCCCGGCACCGCCGCCGGACTCGACCACATCCGGGTAGAGGGTGCCCTGGACCAGGAAGGCGGGCTTGCCGTGACTGCTATGCCGGGCGGCCTGTTCGAACGTGCGGATGAACTCCCGGCCGATGATCTTGCGCTTCTCTTCCGGGTCGATGACCCCGGCCAGCGCGGCCATGAATTCCGCCGCCGCGTCGACCACCGTCAGGTCCACCCCAGTCGCGGCGACGAAGTCCCGCTCCACCTGCTCCGCCTCGCCGGTGCGCAACAATCCATGATCAACGAAGACGCAGGACAGCCGGTGTCCAATGGCCCGCTGTACCAGCGCGGCGGCCACCGCGGAGTCCACGCCGCCGGACAGCCCGCAGATCGCGCGGCCGTCTTGGACTTGCGCGGCGATCCGCTCGGTTTGCTCCTCGATCACGCCGCGCATGGTCCACTCGGGCCTGCAGCCCGCCGCGCCGAGGAAGCGGCGGAGCATCTCCATTCCGTGCGCGGTATGCAGGACCTCCGGGTGGAACTGGACTCCGTACAGCCGCCTGGCCTCGTCCTGCGCCGCAGCGACCGGCGTCCCGCCGGTCCGTGCCGTGACCGCGAATCCGGGAGGCGCACTGTCGCAGGTGTCGCCGTGCGACATCCACACCTGCTGGCGGGCGGGCAGGCCGCCGAGCAGGACGCCGCCGCCAGCAAGCACCTCCAGCGCTGTCGCGCCGTATTCTCCGCCGCCCGTGCGGCGCACGCGGCCGCCGAGCCCGGACACCATCAGCTGGAAGCCATAGCAGATCCCGAGAACCGGCACCCCGGCCCGGAAAATCCCGTTCGGCGCGGGCGGAGCTCCCGGCGCGTAGACCGATGCGGGCCCGCCGGACAGGATGATGGCCTTGGGCCGCCGCGCCAGCATCTCGGCGACCGGCATGGTAGCCGGGACGATCTGTGAGTACACCTGGCACTCGCGGACCCGGCGGGCTATGAGCTGGGCATACTGAGCGCCGAAGTCGACGACGAGGACCGTATCGGGCACGCCGGCACCGGCGTCGTCGTCGCGTTCACCGAGCGAGCGCACTGAACCGCCTTCCGGACACGGGTTGCCTGCAGGACCGGCCGGGATCCAGCCGGGGCCACCGCCCGGCCCCCCAGGGCGTCACGCGGCGGAGTCCGCCAGTCTAGTCCGCTCGCGGGCCTGGCTCTTCCTGGCGCTGGTCCGCGGCCTGGCGCGACACCGGCCTTTCCTGCCGCCCGTTCCCGGCCTGCCGCCCGCTCCCGACGGCAGCCGCGGCCGGGCCGACGCGCACCCTGGCGATACGACGGCCGTCCATCTGGGTCGCTGTCAGCTTGCGGCCGGAGATATCCACCGACTCCCCGACTCCGGGCAGGTGGCCCAGGGCGGCGAGCAGATAGCCCGCCACGGTCTCGTAGGGGCCCTCGGGCAGCTCGAGCCCGGTCTGGTCGGCGAAATCGTCGAGGTTCAGCAGGCCGTCGACCTCGAGCTCGCCGCCGTGCAACTGCCGGGACTGCCCCTCGTCGACGTCGTACTCGTCATGGATCTCGCCGATCAGCTCCTCGACGAGGTCCTCGAGCGTAACGATGCCAGCTGTGCCGCCGTACTCGTCGAGCACGATGGCCAGGTGCGCGTTTTCCCGCCGCATCTCCGACAACGCGGACAACACGGTCTTGCTCGTCGGCAGGAACTTCACCGGCCTGCAGACCTCCCCGACCCGCAAGGAGCCTCGCTCGGCCGCGGGGCCGAACAGGTCCCTGGCATGCACGAAGCCGATTACGTCGTCGTAGGACTCCTGATAGACGGGGAACCGGGTATGCGGAGCCGCCCTGACGATATCCCCAGCTTGCGCTATCGGCATGGTGGCGGGCAGGAACTCGACCTCGGTCCTCGGCACCAGCACCTCGCGGACCTGTCGCTTTCCCGCGTCGAAGACCTCGCCCACGATATGCCGCTGGTCGGCGGTCAGCGACTGATAGCCGGACACCACGTCCCGGAGCTCCTGCTCGGTCATCATCCCGCGGCCCACGCTCGGGTCGCCGCCGAGCGCCCCGACCACGAGATTGACGGACTTCGACAGGAACCAGACCAGCGGCGTCGCCACGGTTGCCAGCCGGTCCAGGACCGGCGCGGCCAGCAGCGAGACCCGCTCCGAGCGCTGCAGCGCGATCCGCTTGGGCGCGAGCTCGCCGAATATCAGGGTCAGGACCGAGATAGCCAGCGTGACCACGGCGATCGAGATAGCGGAGGCCAGCCCGTCCGACATGTGGCGGACTAGCCGGGACTTCAGGTCGCCGGCCAGGGTTGCGGCCCCGAACGCGCCGGACAGCAGGGTGGCCAGGGTAACCCCGATCTGCACGGCGGAGAGGAACCGGTTCGGGTTCTGCGCCAGCCTGGCCGCCCGCTGACCGCGCTTGCCGCGCCTGGACAGAGTCCGCACCTGGCCCTCACGCAGCGAGACCAGGGCCATCTCGGCGGCCGCAAAGAAGCCGCCGATCAGGACAATGACCAGAACGATGAGGATGTCCCAGCCGACGGTGTTCACTTCTGGATCCCTGACCTCGGCAGTTGGCCCGGTTGCGGCGGCGGCCGCCGTCGGTAACGTTCCGGCCTGGGCGGGCACCGCGCGCCGCGATGTCCGCACAGTCTAAGCGAGCGCCTGGGCGTATCCCCGTCCGGAGCAGCGTGGCGGCCGCCTGAGTCGGCGCGACAGCCTCGGCGGGCGCCAGGCTCACCGCAACGCGGCGCGCGGTGCCGGTCCAGCTGGCCGCCCTACAGGCTAGCTACGTCGGACTGCTTCGCACGAACCGCTTCCGCCGCCTCTCGCAGCGAGGCCAGTTCGGCCTCGGTCAGGTCCCGTTCCACGACCCTGCGCACGCCGGCGCGGCCGATCTCGGCCTCGACGCCCAGGTAGACACCCCGGATGCCGTACTGTCCGTCCACCCAGGCGCACGCCGGCAGCACCGCACCGGAGTCCTCGGCCACGGCCCGCGCCATCCTGGCCGCGGCAGCCGACGGCGCGTAGTAAGCCGACCCGGTCTTCAGCAGGCCGACGATCTCGGCGCCGCCGTTTCGGGTGCGTCGCACCAGCGACTCGATGTCGGCGGCCGACATCAGGTCGGCTAGCGGCCTGCCATCGACGGAGCAGGCAGACGGGACCGGCACCATGGTGTCTCCGTGCGAGCCCAGGGTGAGCGTGCGGACCGACCCGACGGGCACACCGAGCCGCTCGGCGACGAAATAGCTGAACCGGGCCGTGTCCAGCATGCCCGCCTGGCCCATCACCCGGTGCGCGGGAAACCCGGAGGCCTTCGCGGCCAGGGCGGTCATCTCGTCCAGAGGATTGGAGACCACGATCAGTACGGCGTCGGGAGCGTGCTTGACTACCTGCTCAGCCACTCCCCGCACGATCTTCGCGTTGACCCCGATCAGGTCCATCCTGCTCATGCCCGGCTTGCGCGGCAGCCCAGCAGTGATCACTACGATGGCCGACCCGGCGATAGCGTCGTAACCCTCCCCGGCCCGGCCCGTGGTCTGCCCGGTGACCTTCGTCTCGAAACCCTCGATCGGGCGAGACTGGCTCATGTCAAGCGCCAGGCCCTCGGGCTTGCCCTCCACGATGTCGGTCAGTACGACCTCGTCGAAGAGGTCGTACTCAGCGAGCCGCTGCGCGGTGGTCGAGCCGTAGAACCCGGCGCCAACCACCGTCACCTTGCCTGTGCGAGTCATCTTCCTGCTCTTTTCTGACTGCGTGTCATGCTGAACCGGTGTCTCAGGGCATCTGCTGCGGCGCCGGGGCCATGGCGGAGCGCAGGTTCTCCTCCAGCGCGTCCAGGAATCCCTCGGTGGTCAGGAACGGTGTGCCGGGGCCCACGAGCAGAGCCAGGTCCTTGGTCATCTTCCCGCTCACGACCGTATCCACGCACACCCGCTCCAATGTCCCGGCGAAAGCGATAACCTCCGGGGTGCCGTCGAGCTTGCCCCGGTGGGCGAGGCCCCTGGTCCAGGCGAAAATCGACGCGATGGGGTTGGTCGAGGTGGGCCTGCCCTGCTGGTACTGGCGGTAGTGCCGGGTAACGGTGCCGTGTGCGGCCTCGGCCTCGACCGTCCCCCCGTCGGGCGTCATCAGCACGCTGGTCATCAGGCCGAGCGAGCCGAATCCCTGAGCCACGATGTCGGACTCCACGTCGCCGTCGTAGTTCTTGCACGCCCAGACGATGCCGCCGTCGCCCTTGATGACCTGGGCGACCATGTCGTCGATCAGCCGGTGATCGTAGGTGATCCCGGCCAGCTCGAATTCGGACTTGAACTCGGTCTCGAATATCTCGGCGAACAGGTCCTTGAACCGCCCGTCATAGGCTTTCAAGATCGTGTTCTTGGTGGACAGGTGCAGCGGGTAGCCGCGATCGAGCGCGTACCGCATGGTGGCGCGGGCGAAGTCACGGATCGAGTCGTCGAAGTTGTACATCCCCATCGCGATGCCGCCGCCTTCGAAGCGCGCCACCTCCAGTTCGGAACCCAGCGCGCTGCTGTCATCGGGCACGTAGGAGATCGTCACCCGGCCGGGCCCGGGTACGACGAAGTCGGTGGCCCGGTACTGGTCGCCGTGCGCGTGGCGGCCGATGATGATCGGCTTGGTCCAGCCGGGCACGAACCGCGGGATGCTGGAGACGACGATGGGCTCGCGGAAGACCACTCCGCCGAGGATGTTGCGGATCGTTCCGTTCGGCGATCGCCACATCCGCTTCAGCCCGAACTCGCTGACCCGGTCCTCGTCCGGCGTGATCGTGGCGCACTTCACGCCCACCCCGTGCCGCTTGATGGCGTTCGCCGCGTCGACGGTGACCTGGTCATCAGTCGCGTCCCGGTTCTGGATGCACAGGTCGTAGTAATCAAGCTCGATATCCAGGTAGGGCAGGATCAGCTGGTCCTTGATGGAATGCCAGATGATCCTGGTCATCTCGTCGCCGTCGATCTCGACAACGGGATTCGCCACCTTGATCTTGGACATGCCGCTACGTTCCCTTCATCGCTTCAGGCCGGGGCCGGGTCAGGACTGCGCAGGCAGCACTAGCCCGGCGACGAGCAGGCCGGTACCCAGTGCGGTCAGGACCGCCACGTCAGCCAGCCGGCGCCTCGATACGAGCATGCCCGCCCGGCGCTCCGGGAGCGCCAGCCTGGACAGGGCGGCTGCGAACAGGATCCCAGCCACCGCCAAAGTACCCCCCCTGACATTCTGTCCGCCCTGCCGGATCCACACCATCGCCAGCGCCAGGCAGCAGATCACGGCCGCGTAGGGAAGCTGTTGCCACCGCCGACCCCGGCTGGACACGGCCGCCCGGCGCGGGCCGACCGAAGCGTGAACGCGTCCGCGCGGGGAGCCGTGGGGAAAGCTGCCTCCAGATCGCTGCTGTGCCTGAGCACGGCGCTGCCTGCGGAGCCGTGACGACGAGGGCGCGGAGTGCCTCATCGCGCGGCCGGCGGGATCCAGACAGCTCCCCTGGGCGGATTGCCCGGCATGTGCCTTCCTCTCGGACGGTCCGGACGGCAGTGTACCGGCGCTCCCTGTGTGCGCACCGCCAGGCGGCATCAGCCGCCCGGCCGGGCGGCTCTTGAGCTACCTGCTCAATCCATGGACGGACACGGTACAACAACCGCTGATAAGGGTAACTGGATAGTGAGATATCAGTAGCCACTTCGACAGGCAGGAGGGACGGCTCATGGATGGCCCCTACATCCGGGTCGAGGACAGCGGGCTCATGATGCCGCTCCGCGAGGATGTGACCACCATCGGGCGCGGAAGGTCCGTCGATATCCGCCTCCCCGATCCGAGCGTATCCAGGCTGCACGCCGAGATCATCCGCCGCGGACCTTATGCCTACGTGAGCGATCTCGGATTATCACGCAACGGCACGCGGGTCAACGGTCGCCTGGTAGCCCGTCGGGTCCTCGAGGACGGGGATGTGGTGAGCTTCGGGTCGGCGCGGTGCCGGATCTTCGGCATCGCGACCGAGCAATGCTCCGCCGAGCTGGAGTTGCGCAGGCCTGCCGCGCCCGAGTTGACCCGCCGGGAGCTGGACGTGGTGACGTCGCTGTGCCGCCCTGCCCTGTCGGACGAGGCATTCGTCGCGCCGGCGACAGCGCGCGAGATCGCCACCGACCTGGTGGTGACCGAGGCCGCAGTAAAGCAGCACCTGCTTCGCCTGTACCAGAAGTTCCGGATTCCCGAGGGCGCGAACCGCCGGGTCCGGCTGGCCAACGAGGTGGTAGCGCTCGGGCTGGTCCGGCCGCTGCCGCCGGCCGAAGACAGCGGCGTGGCCATGGGCGCCGCTGCGCGGGAGAAGAAGGTCACCAAGACTGCGCAGGTCAGCAGGTCACGCCGCGCCACACGGCCCCAGGCAGTCCCGGGGCAGCCGGCCCCGCCGCAGCCGGCCCCGCCGCAGACCGCCCCGCCGCAGCCCGGGGTCGCCCGGGGGCTGGCCGCCGTCAGCCGGTAGGCCTGCCGAACAGCCTGAGTACCTCGTTCCTGACGTCGTGCAGCACCGTCCGGAGCAGGTGGAAATGCTGCAGCCACCCGGCCAGGTTGGCGAATGGCCAGAAGAACGGCGAATGCGAGGCCGCGACCACGACCGCCGCTATGATCACTGCGGTTACCGCGATGACCGCGGTCGCCGCACGGATCGGGGTATCCGCCACAGCATCGAAGAAGCTCCTGATCGGCTTCCGCGAGCCGCCGGAACCGGGGCCGAGGCCATAGAACGCGACGAGCACGCCCGCCCCGTAGGCGCAAGCCACAGGAATGGGATGCTCGGGCACCGCGACGATCGTGATGACCACCGCCAGGCCGGCCGCGGTGAGGGCGAGCGGCGCGAGCAGCGCACAGCGGACTACCGACCAGGCGAGGGCCGGCGGGAAAGTGACCGCCACCAGCAGCGGATCACTGGCCCGGGTCCCCCTGCGCGCTTGCCGACGTGACAGGCGGCCCATCGTCTGGCTCCCGGCCCGCAGTCCCATCAGTACGGCGAGCGCTGCCAGTGTGCCGGCGACCGGAAGGACCACGCTGATCATGACGGCCGCCGCTACCGAGGCGGTGACGAGCAGCGGGCCCGCGGGGGACCGGCTGTCTCCCCGGGCCGCGGCGGCCGCGTCCGGCCCCCAGGCTGACGGCGCCGACCCCGCCCCGTTCTGGCCGCAGCGCACCGGAGGCAGCACGTCACGGAAATTATCCGGCGGGTACCGGGCGGGGTTGGCATATCCTCTCCCGTCTTCCGGGGGGATGCCGCCCGCCCACGGCCTGGTGGAGGGAGGCCATGCGGCCGGTGCCGCGGGAGCGGCTCCCGCGGCGGGAGCCGCCAGAGCGGTCGGCGCCGGGCTGCCCGCAAGCGGCGCGAACGGCAGAGCGCCGGCCGCCGCCGTGGCCGGCACCAGGGACGACGGGTCGACAGCTGCGGTCCGCCGGCAGAGCTCGGCGGTGTCGGGACGCTGAGCTGGATCGCGCGACAGCGCCTGCGCCACGACAGCCAGTAGCGGCGCCGGGAAGCCACGGAGGTCGGGCTGCCCGTTGATGATCCTGTAGAAGATCGTCTCGAAGGCGCCGGCGCCGTATGGCGGGCGGCCGGTGGCCGCGAACGCCACCGTGGCACCCCAGGAGTGCACGTCAGACTCCGGGCCGCTCGGCTGGCCCTCGATCACCTCCGGGGCGAGGTAGCCAGGCGTGCCCATGAACATCCCGGTCTGGGTGAGCCTGGTGGAGTCCGGCACCTGGGCGATGCCGAAGTCGATCACGACCGGTTCGCCGCCCGCGAGCATCACGTTGCCGGGCTTGAGATCGCGGTGCACGACGCCCGCCGCGTGCACCGCGGCGAGGGCCAGTGCCAGGCCCGACGCCAGCCTCGCCAGTTGCTGCCCGGCCAGCGGGCCCTCCTGGCCGATCACATCCTCCAGCGTCTTGCCGCGGACATACCTGGTCACGATGTAGGGCGGATCGCTGGTCACGTCCGCGTCGAGGACCTCGGCGACGAACGGGCTGCGCACCCGGCGCATGGTCTCGACCTCGCGGGCCAGCCGCCTCCGGGCGTTCGGGTCCGCGGCCACCGCCGGCCTCAGGGCCTTGACCGCCACTGTGCGCTGCTGCGGATCGGCGGCCAGGTAGACGACGCCCATGCCGCCCTCACCAAGCCGCTCAACCAGCCGGTACGGCCCGAGCGTCTCTGGCGCGTGGTCCTGAGCTGTCATGACCTCACCAGCCTACGAAGATCCTTCCTCTCACCCGGAGGGATGTGACGGAAGGCCCCTCGTGTTCGGCGGCCCGCCGCACAGCGAGCCGCCCCCCGCCCCGTGCTAACTTCCCGCCACCAGGCGACGCAGCGCCCTGGCCGCCTCGGCATTCTGCTCCGCGTGTGCGACCAGCGCCTTGGCCAGTTCCTCCGCCCACACGCCCAACTGAACCTGCTGCCGTGACAGCACCACGCCGCGTACCTCGCTACACACCTCGGCGACCGGGAGGCCTTGCTGAACGCCCAGCGTCATCACCCTCTCCCCCAGACGGACAGTGATCTTCGAGACCTGGCCAGGCCGACCGCGCATCCGATCGGACATGCTCCGGTCCCGATCCACGGTAACCCACTGGGCAGGAAGCGCCTCGCCCAGCGACTCGGTGAGCACGCGCGCGTAGATGGCGACATCGGCGCTGTCCGCGCGGAGAGCGGCAGTAACCATGTCCAGCGACGGGCCGCCCGCGCCGTTGTCCGGCTCGGTCACCGGCCGGCCTGCCCGTTGCTGAGAGTTGCTCGGCACATGAACGTGGCTGCTCCTCGGAACACCTGCACCGCCTGACCTGACGGCAGCGCCTACCTGCCGGCGAAGGTTGCCTTCCCCGGTCCATTCTCCAAGAAACTTCGCATCCCTGTCCGCTGGTCCTCGGTGGCGAACAGCCCGGCGAAGTGCAGCCGCTCTATCTCCAGGCCGGTGGAAACCCCCACGTCGAGGCCGTCGTCAATGGCCTGCTTAGCGGCCCGCAGCGCCAGCGCGGGACCGCCCGCGTAACGGGAAACGAGGGCCCGCGCGGCATCGAGGACCTCAGCGTCGGGAACGACCTTGTCGGCCAGGCCGATCGCCAGCGCCTCCTCGGCACCGACGAACCTGCCGGTGAAGACGATGTCCTTCGCCCTGGCCGGGCCGATCAGGCGGGGTAGCCGCTGCGTGCCGCCCGCCCCGGGAATGACCCCCAGCAGGATCTCGGGCTGCCCGACCCGCGCGTTCTTACCCATCACCCTGAAATCCGCGCACAGCGCGAGTTCCAGTCCGCCCCCCAGGGCGTAGCCAGTGATCGCGGCCACCACCGGTTTCGGGATCTTGGCCACCATGGTGAAGGCGGCCTGCAGCCGCCTGGTGTCGGAGACCATCTGGCCGTAGCTCGCCTCGGCCATATCCTTTATGTCAGCACCAGCGGCGAAGAGCTTCTCACCGCCGTAGATGACGGCCGCCCGGATGGCATCCTCCGCTGCCACCCGAGCGGCCGCAGCGGCGATCTCGTCCTGGACCTGGGCATTCAGCGCGTTCATCGGCGGACGGTCGAGACGGATCGTTGCCACCGCCTGATCGGTCTCGACGCGGACGAACTCTGCCATCCCGGCCTCCCTGGCTTTCCGCGCCTCCCTGCCCGAGCCACGATCTTACGCGCAGCGAGGGCCCGACTCAGGCACCGGGCTCGTCAGGCAGCGGGCACCGTGCCTGCGGCCGGGCCCATGCCCGGCAGACTCACCCCGAGGTGACAGTCGTGCTCGCAGCTTCCGCCGTCGCATACGGGCCTGCCCGGCTCCTCCTGGCACTCCCCGAGCAGGCAGGCGACGGACAGGCCCGGGTACAGCGCCCACGCCTCCCCGCCTGTCCCGGCAGGCTCGGACGGCCCGGCGGCGGCGCTGCGCCGTGCCAGCACCGTCCGGGTCAGCCTGCTGAGTAACCTGCCGCTACCGGGCATTTCGTGGCGCCGCGCCGACGCCGGTGCCTGCTCGCGCCCAGGTGCACCCGGATGGCGCGCGTGCTGGCCCTGGCGGCGGCGGCCCTTAGCGGGCACATGCCGTTCCAGGGAGAGCATGACTCCCATGTCCTGATCCCCCCTCGGTAGGCGTCCGGGCGCGTCGCCGCGGATCCGTGTGTCACCTTAGTGGGCAGGGTGCGAAGGGTCAACGCGAGGCGCGAAGTTGCTGCGAAGCAGCCTGCAGGCGTTCCTGCGGGTAAGCCACACAGGCAGATAAGGCTAAATGAAGCAACGAGGGCTGGGAAGAGGCGGCTCATCGACTAGACGGTCATGCGAAGGTCGTGCGAAGGTGGGGTCATGCCTGAGCGACCTGCGCAGCCGCCCTGGGGAGTGCTGATGACTAAGGCCCTGGCCAGGTCCAACCTCTCGGCCAGGGAGGCGGCGCGGCGCACCGGGATCAGCGAGGGCCGCTGGCGGCAGATCGCCAGCGGTTACCAGGTCGTCAGCGCCGGCGTCTACGCGCCGGTGCACGGGCCCCCGCGAACGCTGGCACGGATGGCCGCTGTGGTCGGCGTCACCCCGGCACAGCTGCGGAAGGCAGGCCGCCCGGACGCGGCCAAGGCCCTTGCCACGGCGGACGCGGAAATGGGGCACGAGCAGATGTTCCAGCGGGTCCGGGAGATGAGCCCGGATCAGGCGCGGGAACTGCTGGCGATGATCGCGCTGCGGCTGGGCGTCCGGCTGCCCGCCCAGCAGCCAGCGGCCCCGGAGCGCCGTTACCGCACGTAGCCGGTCACAATGCTGGCTGTCTGCCCGGCACGTGCACGTCACCTGCGGCGCCGGGGCCGGCCCGGCGCAGGCCGGGCCGGCCGCACGGCTCGCGCGGGAACCGACGTCCACCTGCTCAGGCCGACCTTGCCGTCCCCCCGCACCCGACCATGGCCGGCGCCCGTCCACGCTCCGAGCGGGGCGGGCGCGCGAAGTTACTCGCCGGACGGCCGGGGCAGGGAGACATGCTGCCAGCCGTTCAGGAATCCGCGGACCTCGGTCTCGCTGTAGCGGCGGTGCCCGCCAGGAGTACGGATCGACGACAGCTTGCCGCCCCTCGCCCACCGGGTGACGGTCTTCGGGTCTACCCGAAGCATCGCCGCAACCTCGGCCGGGGTCAGCAGACGGTTCTCCGGCTTGATCTGGGTTCTCACGACGGATGGTCCTCTCGCGCTTGGGGGTAGTGGAATGATGACGGAGGGTAACGGAGGTTGACCGTTACTTACCGCCAGCGTTCTATCACAGGATGTCACAAGGGCCAGGCTTTTGCTGGCCTTCTGCCTGCCACAGGGAGAAATTTCCCGTGCCAGGCCAGCTTGTCCTTCTTAAGAAGACGCTCAGGCCTGGCCAATGGGTTTACTCGCGCTGGGTAACTACTCAGATACGTTACGTCGCAGTAATGTCACGCACACCCTAACCTGGGAATTAGCGCAGATCGCCGCTGGTCATGCCGGCCGGCGCGGTCGGCAGCGTGATCAGGCCCATTTCAGCCGGGGCGGCGAGCAACGGGTGCCGGGGCAGGACCCGTACCGTGTACCCGAACGGTCCCGGTCGCCCGAGCCGCGCCTCGCCGACGTAGCGCGCGGCCGAGCCGTCGGCCGGATCTGCCTCCAGCTCGAGATCGGCGAATGACGGTGCGATGATCTCGTCCTCGTCCCCGGCGGGGCCGTAGACCACCTGCACCCTCACGTCGTCGGGAGACAGGTCGCCGAGCGCGACCCTGGTCCGCACCACGAGCCTCGCGCCGGGGCTCGGCTCGCCGTCATCCGCCTCGACATGCTCGATCGCCACGCTCGGCCAGGCTTTGGTTACCCGGGCCTTCCATGCCGCGAGCTGGCGCGCCCCGACGAACTCGGGGCCGCCGGCGGCCAGCGCCTGAGAGGATCGCGCGGCGGGCAGGTACAGAGTGCTCACGTACTCGCGGACCATCCGCGTCGCCTGAGCCCGGGGGCCGAGCGCGCGCAGCGTGTGGGCCACCATTTCCAGCCAGCGGGCAGGCAGGCCATCGGGCCCCCGCTCGTAGAACAGCGGCACCACAGACTGGCCCAGCAGGTCATAGAGCGCGGCGGCTTCGAGCTCGTCCCGGCGGTCGGGATCGGCGACCCCGTCAGCGGAAGGGATGGCCCAGCCGTTGTGTCCGTCGAACCACTCGTCCCACCAGCCGTCCAGGATCGACAGGTTGAGCGCGCCGTTGAGCGCCGCCTTCATCCCGGAGGTCCCGCATGCCTCGAGCGGGCGCAGCGGGTTGTTCAGCCAGACATCGCAGCCCTGGACCATGGCGCGAGCCAGCGCCATGTCGTAGTCGGGCAGGAAGACGATGCGGTGCCGGACCCGCGGATCGTCGGCGAAGCGCACCATCTGCTGGATCATCAGCTTGCCGGCATCGTCGGCCGGATGGGCCTTGCCGGCTATCACGAGCTGCAGCGGCCGCCCGGGGTCGAGCAGCAGCGCCGTTAGCCTGGCCGGATCGTGCAGCATCATCGTCAGCCGCTTGTAGGACGGCACGCGCCGGGCAAAGCCGATCGTCAGGGCATTCTCGTCGAGGACGTCCTCGATCCAGGTCAGCTCGGCCCGGGAGGCGCCGCGCTGGATCCACGACGCTCGCAGCCGCCGCCGGGTTTCCTCGATCAGCCTGGCCCGCAGCAGGGCTCGGACCCGGAATATTCCGGCCGGATCGGCGGCCGCCTCCTCCCAGGCGGCCGCGTCCTCGCTGAGATCCTGCGACGGGCCGCCCCGGGCGAGGCCCATGATCTCGGCGGCCACCCAGGTCGGCCCGTGCACGCCGTTGGTGACCGAGCCGATCGGCACCTCCCGGGTGTCGAAACCTGGCCACAGCCCGGTGAACATCTCCCTGCTCACCCGGCCGTGCAGGGTGCTGACGCCGTTGACCCGCTGCGCCAGCCGCATCCCCATGACGGCCATGTTGAACACCTCGGGGTCGCCGCCGGAGAAAGTCTCCGCGCCCAGAGCCAGGACGCGTTCGCACGGCAGGGCGGGCTCTGCCACGTCGCTGAACTGACGCGCCACGAGCTCCCGGCTGAACCTGTCGATCCCCGCCGGCACCGGGGTGTGCGTGGTGAACACCGTGCCCGCCCGGCACATCTCCAGCGCTTCGTCGAAGTTAAGCCCCTGCCCGACGTACTCCCGGATGCGCTCGAGGCCCAGAAAGCCCGCATGGCCCTCGTTGGTATGGAACACCTCGGGCTCGGGGTGGGACGTTATCGCGCAGAACGCCCGGACCGCCCGCACCCCGCCGACCCCGAGCAGCAGTTCCTGCCGGAGCCTGTGCTCACTGCCGCCCCCGTACAGCCGGTCGGTCACCTCGCGCAGTGACGGGTCGTTCTCCTCGACATAGGAGTCGAGCAGCAGCAGCGGGACCCTGCCGATCTGCGCGACCCACACCTGAGCGGCGACGACGGCTCCGCCTGCGAGGCCGACAGTGACCCGGACCGGGGCGCCGACCGATTCCCCGCCCTCCCCGCGCCCCCGGAGCAAGGTCAGCGGCAGGCCGTTCGGGTCCCCCGCTGGATAGCGTTCCGTCTGCCATCCCTCCGGCGACAGGGACTGGGTGAAATAGCCGTGCCGGTACAGCAGCCCGACGCCGATCAGCGGCACGCCGAGGTCGCTCCCGGCCTTCAGGTGGTCGCCAGCCAGGATGCCCAGGCCACCCGAGTACTGCGGGAGCGCCGCGGTGATCCCGTACTCGGGTGAGAAGTACGCCACGGCGCCGGGAGCGCCGGCCAGGCTCTGGTCGGTCTGGTACCAGCGCGGCCCGGTGTTGTATTCGCGGAGTTCGTCGGCGGCGTCATGCAGCCGCCGCAGGAACCCCTGATCTGCGGAAAGGCTCGCCAGCCTTTCGGGCGGGACCTCGGCAAGCAGGGCGACCGGCTCCCGGCCGACGCGCTCCCATCCGTCGGGATCGATCGCGGCGAACAGGTCCAGCGTCTCGGTATGCCATGACCAACGAAGGTTCAGCATCAGTCCGCGTAGCGGCGCGAGCGGCTCAGGCAGAAGCGGCCGGATGGTAAACCGGCGGATAGCTCTCACGGACAGCGACCTTAACGGGTGTCCGGAGCAGAGCAGAAATCGACGCGCCCCCTTTGCGTGCCGATCGCATGAGCCCGGCGGCGACGGGTAACTTGTCCTAAGTGATCGGCCGGATTCCAATAGTGGACGTGCAGCCAGTGGTGGGCCTCGGGAAGCGTCCCGCCAAAGCCGTCGTGGGTGAGTCATTCGAGGTCAGCGCCACCGTCTTCCGCGAGGGGCACGGGATGCTCGGGGCCGGGGTCGTGCTGGCGCGGCCAGACGGGCGCCGGGAGCCCCTGGCCGTCATGCGGGAACTGGCCCCCGGTACTGACCGGTACGGTGCCGAGGTGACCGTTACCTCGGAGGGGCTGTGGCACTTTCAGGTCCAGGCGTGGGGCGACCCCATAGCCCGGTGGCGGCATGACGCGGCCATCAAGGTGCCGCTCGGCCAGGACCCCGAGCTGACCCTGGCTGATGGCGCGCTGCTCTTCGAGCGCGCCTGCGCCCGGGTCAAGGTGCCGCGCTCGGCGGACGCCGAACTCAAGCGGCAAGCGGCTGCCGCGCGGGCCGCGCTCCACGACCTGGCAGGAGTGCTGCGGGACTCCGGCGTCCCGGCCCTGGACCGTCTCGCCGCCGCCGGCCGCGAGGACATTACCGAGACCCTTGCCTCGTACCCGCTGCGCGATCTGCTCACCCGGTCCGGCCGGTACCGGGTGATCGTGCACCGGCAGCGCGCTCTCTACGGGTCCTGGTATGAGTTCTTCCCCCGCTCAGAGGGAGCCGCCGCCGGCGGGTGGCCGGGCGAGAGCCCTCGGTCGGGGACGCTGCGGACCGCCGCCCGCCGACTGGACGCAATCGCCGGCATGGGCTTCGACGTCGTCTACCTGCCGCCCGTCCATCCGATCGGGACCACGGCCCGCAAAGGGGCCAACAACTCCCTGACCGCGGTGCCTGGCGACCCTGGCTCGCCGTGGGCCATCGGCTCGGCCGAAGGCGGCCATGATGCCATCCACCCCGACCTGGGCACGATGGCCGACTTCGACGCCTTCGTCGCCCGGGCCGCGGAACTCGGCCTGGAGGTCGCGCTTGATCTCGCGCTGCAGACATCGCCGGACCACCCGTGGGTCACCGAGCACCCTGAGTGGTTTACCCGCAGGGCCGACGGCACGATCGCGTACGCCGAGAACCCGCCCAAGAAGTACCAGGACATCTACCCGATGAACTTCGACGACGACCCCGAGGGGATCTACGCCGAGGTAGTGCGCGTCGTCCGGCACTGGATGGCCCACGGGGTGAGGATCTTCCGGGTGGACAACCCACACACCAAGCCGCTGCCGTTCTGGGAGAGGCTGCTGGCCGAGATCGCCCGCACCGACCCGGACGTGATCTTCCTTGCCGAGGCCTTCACCAGGCCCGCCATGATGCACACGCTGGCGGTCATCGGCTTTCACCAGTCGTACACCTACTTCACGTGGCGCAATTCGGCCGCGGAGCTTGCCGAATACGCCCGCGAGCTGTCCGGGCCGGCGGCCGCGCACATGCGGCCGAATTTCTTCGTCAACACCCCCGACATCCTGAGCGAGTACCTGCAGCACGGCGGGCCGGGCGCATTCCGGGTCCGCGCCGTGCTCGCGGCGATGCTCTCGCCGACCTGGGGTGTCTACTCCGGGTACGAACTGTGCGAGAACGTCCCGCTGGTGCCGGGAAGTGAGGAGTACCTGGACTCGGAGAAGTACCAGTACCGGCCGAGGGACTGGGATCACACCGAGAGCATCCCCCCGCCACAGGCCGATATCTCATCTTTCATCACGAGACTCAACATGCTCCGCAAGGCCCATCCAGCGCTGCATCAACTCCGGAACCTGCGCTTTCACCACTGCGACCAACCGGAGATACTCTGCTTCTCGAAGAGCGTTGCAGCGGAGGGCGGGGAAGGCGTGCGCGACACGGTTCTGGTCGTGGTAAACATCGACCCGCACCATCCGCGGGAGGCGACCGTCTGGCTCGACACACCGGCGCTGGCTTCGGGCGCCGACGAGGAGCTCGTGGTGACCGATGAACTCTCCGGTGACTCGTACCGGTGGGGCCAGGCGAATTACGTGCGGCTCGATCCGGCAACGGCGCCGGCGCACATCTTCACCGTGAAAACGGGCTAGCCCTGCGACCCGCCGCGGCACGTAACGATTTGCAGACAAGTAGCGAACAGAAGCACACACGGCACGTAGCTTGAGCGCACCTCGGACCAGGGAGACCGTAGTGGGTACACAGCCTTGGCCAACCTCATTCGGCACGATCGGCCAGCCGCTGCCCGCCTTCAAGCCTGGCTCGGCCGCGGCCCCCAGCGAGCCGGTACCCGACTCGTTCTCGTTCGCCAAGCCGCGTGACCCGCGCTGGTACCAGCACGCGGTGTTCTACGAGGTGCTCGTCCGAGGCTTTCACGACTCGAACGGCGACGGGACCGGCGACATCCGCGGCCTGACGTCCAGGCTCGATTACCTGCAGTGGCTTGGCATTGACTGCATCTGGCTGCTGCCCATTTACGAGTCGCCGCTGCGCGACGGCGGATACGACATCTCAGATTTCATGTCGATACTCCCTGAGTTCGGAAACATCGGGGACTTCGTGGATCTGGTCGAACAAGCTCACGAGCGCGGGATACGGGTCATCGCCGACTTGGTCATGAATCACACCAGCGAGGCCCATCCCTGGTTCCAGGCGTCCAGGAATGACCCCGACGGGCCGTTCGGCGACTTCTACGTCTGGTCTGACACTGATGACCGCTATAGCGAGGCCCGGGTCATCTTCGTCGACACCGAACAGTCCAACTGGACATTCGACCAGATCCGCGGCCAGTACTACTGGCACAGGTTCTTCTCCCACCAGCCGGACCTGAATTACGAGAACCCAAGGGTCCAGGACGCCATGATCGAGGTACTGCGGTTCTGGCTCGACCTCGGGATCGACGGCTTCCGGCTGGACGCCGTGCCCTACCTGTACGAGCGGGAGGGCACGAACTGCGAGAACCTCAAGGAGACGCACGAGTACCTGAAGCGGATCCGGGCCGAGGTGGACCGCCTCTACCCGGACCGGGTGCTGCTCGCCGAGGCGAACCAGTGGCCCGCTGACGTGGTCGAGTACTTCGGCGACCCCGAGGTCGGCGGCGACGAATGCCATATGGCGTTCCACTTCCCGCTGATGCCGCGCATCTTCATGGCGGTCCGTCGGGAGCAGCGCTACCCGATCTCGGAGATCCTGGCTCAGACACCGCCGATCCCGTCCGGCTGCCAGTGGGGCATCTTCCTGCGCAACCATGACGAGCTGACGCTCGAGATGGTGGCGGACGACGAGCGCGACTACATGTACTCGGAGTACGCCAGAGACCCGCGGATGAAGGCCAACATCGGCATCAGGCGCAGGCTCGCCCCGCTGCTCGACAACGACCGTAACCAGCTCGAGCTGTTTACCGCGCTGCTGTTGTCGCTGCCCGGCTCGCCGGTGCTCTACTACGGCGACGAGATAGGGATGGGCGACAACATCTGGCTCGGTGACCGGGACGGCGTGCGCACGCCCATGCAGTGGACCCCGGACCGCAACGCCGGCTTCTCCGGCTGCGATCCCGCCCGGATCTACCTGCCGCTGATCATGGACCCGATCTACGGCTACCAGGCACTTAACGTCGAGGCCCAGGAACGTAACGGCGCCTCGCTGCTGCACTGGACCAGGCGGATGATCGAAATCCGGAAGCGCCACCCGGTCTTCGGGAGGGGCGGCTACGAGGAGCTGAACTCCTCCAATCCGAGCGTGCTGGCGTTCGTCCGCGAGTATCAGCACCCCAGGTCCCAGGACCCCGATGCCGAGGAGTCGGACATGGTCCTGTGCGTCAACAACCTCTCCCGGTTCCCGCAGCCGGTCGAGCTTGACCTGCGCAGGTTCAAGGGCGTCTCGCCGGTCGAGTGCATGGGAGGCGTGGTCTTCCCCTCGATTGGGGAACTCAGCTACCTGCTGACGCTGCCCGGCCACGGCTTCTACTGGT
>Ga0335081_10004382_pt1 | contig 22265 bp, 13 predicted proteins | sample Lox_Sample_35_FD_206713 | JGI IMG/M metagenome (GOLD analysis project Ga0335081, IMG submission 206713) | Soil microbial communities from Loxahatchee National Wildlife Refuge, Florida, United States - Lox_Sample_3.5 | ecosystem: Environmental > Terrestrial > Soil > Wetlands | place: USA... | reverse complement strand
CTGAATCTGCGTCCCCGCCAGGACATACCCGAGATACGGATTGGCACGGCTCCAACTCAATGAGTTGCCCACATACATGCCGTTCGGAAACGCGATCGAACCTACATACAGCAACGAGGCCTGCATGGTGGCCGGAGTGAAACTCATGGGATAGGACCGCCCTCCGGTGTTGCACACGACCAGCAGCGTCGAATTCGTGTTCCACGTCATGTCACCCTGGGCGCCGCCGCAAGATGGGCTGACCGTCTTATCTGCCTGCGACGGATCCAGGCCCGCGTCGGTAATCCGCACGATGCGGTTCCCGAAGTCGGGATCGCTAACCACAAGGTTCGCTCCCGTAAGACCTCCGACGTTGGGGAGCGTTGGGGGTATCTGCACCGTCGTCAGGTCGCTGCGCGAGCAACCGTAAGCAGGCGGCCCACAGACACTCAAGCTGGCCCATAACGCGCCGCCGCTCATGACCGCGCCGCCGCTGTACGTAGACTGCCCCCAGGCAGCCGTAGCCGCCAATACCACTACTAGAAACATTTTCATAGGAGAAAAATGGAGAAAAATTCAGATTGCGGTCGCCCAGGAGGTCTGCAAGACCGGACGAGCGATTCACGGAGAGTTGGCCCCAAAAACGAACGGCACGCCCGCAGGCGTGCCGTTGTTGAGGTAATTTTCCTACTCTCCATATTCAGAATAGCAAATCAAAAGGGGAAAATGGGACATGAAGTCCAAAAATATATTTGCCGCCAATGCATAGACTTACGAATATTCCCGCCATTTGACCCTCTTGACAAGATTTCGGCCTCACGCGGAGGAATCGGTTGCCGCCGGGCCTCCCACAAGCCATCCTTCCACCCAGCTCATGACCACGGTGACGGGACTACACCTCGGCTCTTAAGCTAGACTTACGCCCAAGCGTGATTTGCACGATCAGATGCCACATTCCAGAAAACGCGTAGCAGCCTATTTTCGGGCGGTGACGGGCCGCAAGAACGCCGGACGCGGACTGACTGTCTACCCAGATGACACTTTCCTCGTCTCCTTTCCCAGATCGGGGAACACATGGACGCGCTTCCTGGTTTGTAATCTCCTGGATCCCGACCACCCCATCACTTTTGCCGCTCTCGAATCCAGGATTCCGGAAATCTATGATGTCCCTGACCGTATTCTGCGGCGTTTTCCCCGGCCACGCATCATCAAGAGTCACGAGTCCTTCGATCCGCGCTACCGCAAGATCATTTATATCGTGCGCGATCCGCGCGACGTTGTGGTTTCCTACTATCAGTTTCAGCTCAAACGCCGGGTGATCTCGGACGATTGCAGTCTGGAGGAATTCGTGCCCCGTTTCATGGAATCAGAGTTCGAGCCCACCACCGGGTGCTGGGCGGACCACGTGCTCAGTTGGCTGGCCACGCGGCATGGTGGAAGCAACTTCCTGTTTCTGCGATATGAGGACATGCAGCAACGGACCCAACAGGAAGCCACAAAAATTGCGCGCTTTCTTGCACTCGACTGCACCGCCGAGCGCGTGGCCCGCGCGGTCGAGCTGAGTTCTGCCCATCGCATGCGCCGCCTGGAAAAGGAACAGGCTGCTCAGTGGAAGGAAACCAGGCGCACCCGCCAGGACAAACCCTTCGTAGGTAAGGCAGCGTCCGGAGGATGGAAATCGGCGCTGCCTGAAACGTCCGTGCGGCAGATCGAATCCGCCTGGGGAAATGTCATGGAGATGTTGGGTTACGAACTGTCCGGTTCGGTTGCGCCACGGGCTCTGCCGGGTTTTTGGAAGTTCCAGGCGCCGCCAGCGGCAAACAGCGAGCGCGAATCCTCCTAGGCCTGCCCCGCTCAATCCAAAATGCGTTCGCCGGCCTGCTTGAGCTTCAGCCGCAGGGGGCCCGGCAAGCGCTTTCGCAGCCAGGCTTTGGTTTCCTCACCTTTGCGTTTGAGTGACAGGTAAAGGCTGCCGCGCGTTCCGGGGCGGGCAAATTCCATGTTCAGATAGTGCCTTATCTGCGCTCCCCAGCGCAGCTTTGAGTCGTCGACGCCACCCAGAAAGTCGTACTTGCGGATTCCTTCGGCGATGAGCTTCTTCAAAGCCTGACTGCGAAGCACATACCCTACGCTATCGGCGGAGTAGTCAGGATCGTAGCCCTCTTGCAGGGAAAATACCTGATTGCCGTGCCGGAGGCCAAATTGCGTGGCCACGACCTTGCCATCCGCTCGGAGCAGCCAGAACTCAAGGCGTTGCCGGGCCAGCAGCGACCCAGCCAGTTCGCGATAGAACTGGCGTCGCGCGGGCACCTGAAGAGTTCCCGGCAGTCCCCGCGAGCGCCAGTGTTTGGCATGCAGTTCATAAAGCGCCTGAAGAGCAGTATCCAGCTCAGATTCCACTGCGCACCGGTAAATCTCGGTCCGATACTTCTTTTCCAGGCGCCGGGCGCGCAGCCCTACCTTGCCGCGCTCTTTACTGGAGAGTCGGGCCAGATAGTCTTCCCAAGTCTCCGGCAATTCCACCAAAGACTGCGGACGCAAGGAAGTCAGAACCTTCCAGCGCCTGGTTCGGAGCTCCTCAAGCAGTTGATTCCCCACCGGTGACATCTCCGGCAGGGTGCGCAGTTCGCAAATATCCCATTCACCGCTCTGCCTCTCCATCCAGTTCAGGAGGGCCTGGCAGGATGCTTTTTCGTATCCCGGAGTGGCCGGCAAGTCGAGGTTATCGGAGTCGTGAGATCCATCTCCAACCAGTCGCAGCCGGCGCAGCTCTCCCCCAAAAACGGGAATTGGTGAACTTGCCAGGGGAGCGAGTCCTCTCAGGCAGGCAGAGTCATCGCGAAAAGCCAGAATTTGCAGGCGATCATTTCCGCCAAAGGCCCGCCACCACGACAGAAGCCACTCCAGGGTGCAGAAGGGCGTGGCTTGCGGAAACTCGGCCAACAGAGCCTCCCACTCGCCACGCAGGCTATCAACGTCCCCCAGGCTCTGGTAGATCTGCGTGCTCAGGCGCTCCTCGGAAGCCATTTTGTTTGTGGGGCGCTCCTCCTGGACTGGCAGAGTCATCGTTTTGCCGTGGCTAGGACGCAGTCCATGCTAGTGCTGCGCCGGGGAGAGCTCCGGGCGATCAATGGCTTGCGTGCTGAGTGTGTAACCGAGCTGGGTCATGAGATGTCCCCAGGCGGTTTCAATCAGAGAGATCGACTCGGTCGGCAGAAACGAGCGCCAATCGCCTTTGGAAGCTTTACGAACGAAGCGCTTGTCCTGGCGAGTATAACGGGTCTGCACCCACTTCCCTCCCTGATCTTTCTCCATACGTTGCATCTGCTCGGCCGAGCTAAGATCAGCAGCCCGCGCCAGCCGCTCGGGAGTTGGCTGCATGCCCAGCAAATCAGCTACTTTCGCCAGTTCTCGGACGGGATCAGACAGAAGATCCTCATAGCGCAGCAGGAGGAAGCCGTCCTTGCCCCGGCGCGTGCTCAGCCAGCTGGTTACGTGGTCGCCCCAATTCCCCAGCCTCGGCCAGTAGACCGGCTCCATCCACCGCAGAACAAATTCCTCCATTGGGTAGTTGTCCGCCATGGAACGCTGTTTCATTTCCCAGTGAAAATTTGAGACTGCGACGTCCCTGGGATCACGCACGATGTAAATGATGTTGTGGTAGCGGGGATCGAAGCACTCGTGGCTCTTTAAAAAGCGGGGCCGGGGTAGGTTTCGCAAAGTACGGTCGGAATGCTTGTACATATCCGGTACGAGGCGCTCGACATTCAGGAAGGTCACCGGGGTTTCGGAATAAACCAGATTGCCGACCAGAAATCGAGTCCAGGTATTCCCGGAGCGCGGGTACGAGGTAAGAAAAACATCGTCGGGGAAAATAGTGATATCGCGCTCAATCCGGAGTTTGCGGAAGAGCACGTCATTCACTCGCTGAAGATGTTTCAATCCCCTCCGAATCATCGGATGATTTCACCTTGAAGCTACGCTGCGATCGAACCGGCGCGGGCCCGGCGAGGTCTGCGAAACCTGTCCTGAGCGCACTTAATTGTACCGCCGCGGCCCCCGGCAAGAAGAGCCCCTGCGAGTTACCTTGGATACCCATACCAGCCATATCGGTTGGCTGACGAGGGGCTTTGGAGCAAATGCCTCCTGGCGACTTAGCGGTTCTAATGCACTTTTTGATAGATGGTCTTCGCGCTGGATGCGAGCGTCGCATCTCCACCGTATGCAGCCACAATAGACAGCGTGCCCGTAGGCAAAGAGCCTGTGCTGAAGACCGCTTGCCCCTTGGCCAGTGGGGCTGTCCCCAAAATCGTTGTACCTTGTTTAAATGTCACATTTTCCCCATCAGGTGGCGCAGTCCCCTGGCTGGAGATGACGGTAGCCGTAAAACTGACGGCCTGACCCGCAGAAGCGGGGTTCACGTTTGAGGTCAGAGTGACGGACGTAGGAATCTTGAGGACTCGTTGCGAAATCGTGGCTGTGCTCGCCCCGATCACCGAGTCGCCGGCGAAACTGGCCTTGATAGTCGTGTAGCCTAACGGCAAGCTGGAGGTGCTGTAGCTGGCTTGGCCCGCCTTCAAAGTCACCGTGGCTAGCGTGGTGGGTCCCTGCGTGAACGTCAAGGGTTCAGCGGGTGCGCTGCCCGTCGTGGGGGTCACAGTGGCGGTCAAGGTGACAGTTTGACCAAGAATTGCAGGATTCGCGTTGGAAACCAGCGTCATGGTGGTCGGGTTGGGGGCGTTGATAGTCTGGGTCAGCGTATCCGTGCTGTAGCGCAAGCTGCTGTCCCCGGGGAAAACCGCGGTGATAGTTGGCGCCCCAGAAGTTGCGAAAGATGTCTTGAAGCTGGCGGTGCCCCCACTTAGCGTACCGCTGCCAAGCAGAGTGGCGCCTTGTTTGAAGTTCACGACATCACCATCCTTGGGCGGCCCAATGGCGGAGGAAACGGTCGCGGTGAAGGTCACCGCTTGATTGGTCTGCGAGGGGTTCGGACTGGAACCGACCGAGGTCTGAGTCGGCGCCTGCTCAACCTGCTGGGTCATGGAACCAATGCCCCAGGCAAAATTCGGGTTCCCCGGATAAACCGCTGAGATTACGACCGACCCCAGCTTGAGCGGAGAAGTCGTGAAAACGGCCGTCCCTCCCTTCAATGGCGCCGTCCCCAGAATGGTCGCGGCCTTTGGCCCGCTGCGGAAAGTGATCGATGCTCCGTCAGGCGGTGCGCCCTTTGGCGAAGTCAGCGTCGCTGTCACGGTCACAGACTGGGTGGGGAAGGAGGGATTTTCCGATGAGGAAAGCGTCAGCGTCGGGACATTGCTTGGTAACAAGCCGTAACCCGACAGGCTGCCCTTCGACCCAACATAGACCATGCCGTTGGCGACCGTGGGAATGGAGAACTTTACCGCCCCTCCAGGCGAATCGCGAAGGCTATTCTGGTTGCTGTTGTAAAGTTGATTGGCAAGATTGGTCGCATCATAGGCATACAACGCCTGGCAGCAGGCCGGGCCATAGTTGGAATTATCCAAGGTCCAGATAATGCCATTGGACGTCCCGCTGGAAGATACGGAAGACACCGATCCCGGAAACCGGAAAATATTGGCGGAAAGGGACGTGGGTACGGTTGAGAGCAAACCGCTGCCGTTGGCGTTGAAGGAGAATGCCTTCAGGGAATCATTCAGTCCGGTATCGGAGGCGGCCGCAAAATAGACGCTGCCATTCCAGTAAGTGGGCATTCCCCACAGTCCTACGAGCGCCCCGGGCAACTCCTGCACGGTCTGTGTATCCACCGTGCTGCAGACGCTGCAGTATTGCCCGAGATCATTGCGGTCCAGCAGATAAATGCGCCCCTCCTTGCCGGCCTGCACCAGCAATTGCTGGTGTGGCGATCCGGCAGGCAGGTCGGGCAGTAAGACTAAACCGCCGGATCCTACATCGACGTCGCCCTTATTCAACGTGCTCTGATTGAAGGCGGTGAAGTCGTCAGCCACAGGCAGCGCACCGTTCAGTGGTGGCCCAACCCGCAAGATGCTTTCTCCGAAATCGCTCAGGCCGTCGAAGGTACCATTGCCGGTGGCCAAGAAGACGTTGGTGCCGTCGCCTGCCAGGCCGGCACCGCTTTGCCAAATTCCACCTTGCTCCCCGTTGGGAGTGGTGTTGAGAACTCCGGACAGGGCTAATGTGCCTGCGTTATAAGCCATCAGCCAGCCATGGTACTTGCCGTAGTCGCACAAGGAAGCGAAGCCCACATAGACCAGGCCGTTCTGCAGGAGCAGGCCAGTGCGGCTGTTCTCCAGCAAAGGATCAAAACTGACTTGGCCAGCCACGTTCCCCACTCCCTTTCCCGGCACCGAGGCTTGAATCTGCACCGGGCCGCCAAACTTTTCGCTCAGGGTGCTCAGGTCGAGAGCGTGCAAGCGCTGCACGAACGCGCCATTTTCTTTGGTCCGGGCCACAACGTAAAGCGTCTGTGAGTTGGGGTCAATCACAGGAGTTCCCGTAATGCCCACCTCCGGCGGAATGGCCGGACACTTCACATCGGTGGACGACACGGTGGTAATGCCTGCTGCCGGATCGATGAAACTCACCTGCTTCAGAATCGCGCCCGTGCTGGCGTCAATGGCGAACACGCTGTCATGCGCCGTGGCCACGTACACCACGTTATGGCTTCCGCCGTTTATGCTGATGTCGGCCATGTATAGCGGTTGGGCATAGACGAAACCGTCGACCACAGTTGTGAACAACTTGCCAAACTGATTCACGTTGACGTTGGCCGGAGTAAGAATGGTCTCGCTCGAATTCTGGCCAGTGCGGGCGTTGTCGTAATGCTGGGTAGTTACGTTGACCTGGCTGCAGGCCGCAATCCAGCTGGGAATTGCCACGGCCAGCAAGGCGGCAGCCTTGCATCGCGAGAACACACGGCGAAGCGGTTTGCTAGAGATCCAGTTTGGCTCTGACCACATTCGACCTGCTCCATTCCTCCCGAGGCAGAAGCGGGAAGGGTATTTACTTGTGACGGAACGACACTTTCAGTAACGGGAAGCGCAATACCGCTCTGCCAGACAAATTTTTGCTTCGTCTGAAGTTATTGGGAGGAGGAGCATCTTCCACGGAAAAACGGCTTCTCCGTGAGGGAGGTTGTTGTCAAAATCCTACTGCCTCGCGCCCGACAAGTCAACGGTCAAGAAGGCTAGTTTTCAGAGGAATCGGAGGCCGCTATGTCATTGTCACGGCTTGACTTAGCACGCTGCGACTGAAACCAGCCCCGCAGCCGCTGTCTGGTCGCCACTACCTGTTTTGCCTGGTTGCGCAGCGCCGCCACGATTGGATAACGCGACTTGACAAACCAGGGGACGCGATGCAAGGTGCAGCCATATTTCTCTTTGTAGTTTCCTTCGCCACCCCAGTCGTACACTTCTACTCCGCGTCGCTTCCAGTAGCGCATCACGTACCACTGAATTAATTCGTTGGGACGAAGAATCTGGCTGGAGCGCAGACTGGCATTACCCCAAAATTCGGCGATTTTGTTAAAGCCGGGGAAAATGCCGCTGGCGATGCACTTGCCCAGCGGATCGCGTGCCCGCAACAGCAACAGGCGGCCGGTCGGTTCCAGGTTTCGGATCAAGGTGCGCACCCGTTCCACGCCATAGGTGGGGACCAAGCCCTGCTTGGCAAAGACGTCTTTCAGTTGCTCGTAATATTCCTCGGCAAAGCCGGAGTCATGCGCTTCTTCGATCGTCACTCCACTTTTTTCTGCTTTGCGCACGCAGCGCCGGCAGGCGCTGTCCATCGCGCGGAACAGATCGTCTTCAGATTGCCGCAAGTCTGTGCGGTACGAAGCGTAGAACTCGCAGGTGAAGCCTAGAGCTGCTCCGTCCTCAACGCAGAAATAAGGATCGGAGACTTCGAGGTGCACACACTTCAACTGGTCCCAGGCCAGCTTCTCAACCGCGGCCAGCGCAGCTTGGCGCGAAGCTCCCGGCACGAGGTTGAATCCCATGTAGGGTGTGGTCCAGCCGGGGAAAGAGCTGCCAAGAATCTTCAGCCGGAAACGCTGGAAAGTGAGGCCGCTGAAGTATCCAACCACTCTTCCATTTTCCAGTAACTGCACCAGCAACGCAGAAGCACCCTGCGATTCAGCGACAAACTGCAGCCACTCGCGGGTTTGAAATACGGTCCTGTCTTCGAAGCGGTCGAGCGCGTTCCAGTCAACGGTTTTGGGATCCAGGATGCGGCAGTTCATTTTCGAGTTTGAATTCTCCCCACGTCGCTGCCCTCCACGAGCACGGGAAAGCGACGAACCAATCCGCTGCTCTCAACCGGTCCAGAGGCCGGGTTTTTCCCTTCGTCTTCCGTCTGTCGCGCGATTCCAGTATGACAGTTCCCTGGCGCGCGCGGGAATTACTCAAGTTCTTGGCGCATTCGGAAATTCCGGCCGCTGCCCCAAGAGTAACCGCCCAGCGGAGCCTGAGTCGGCCAAGGCCGCGGATTTGGCGCTAAGATGGATTGTGCCTTCGAAGTGGGGAGAGATCGGGCTTAAGCTGGCGCACATGGACTGGAGCGAAATCCGTGTGCGGGCCCAGCAGGAGGTCTCCAAGCGGCTCGACCTCGCCCTCTACCGTTCGGGGTTGCAGGCCAGCAATGGACTGGAGATTTCCCCGGCAAAGGCCAGCGGCGGATTTTTCTTCCGCCCGGAGGAGTTGCAGGCGCGCATTGATTGCCTGCGGACGAAACTCTTCCCCCAAGTCGAGCAGACCATTCGTGAGGCCGAGGACATTTGCGCCCACCGTTTTTCCTTGCTCGGTTTCCATGGGCTGCAATATGGAGCTGAAATCGACTGGCACTTGGACCCTGTCCATGGCAAACGCGCGCCACTCATTCCCTGGTTCAAGATTGACTTTCTCGATTTCTGGCAAGTTGGAGACCATAAGGTCATCTGGGAGCTGAACCGCCATCAACATTTGGTGACGCTGGCGAAGGCCTGGTGCTTCACGGGCCGGGAGGCTTACGCTGCAGAATTGGTGAAGCAATGGCAGGGCTGGCAACGGGCCAACCCCTATCCGTTGGGCATCAACTGGGCCAGCAGCCTGGAAGTAGCCTTTCGGAGTCTTTCCTGGCTTTGGGTCCGGCAACTTCTTTCCGATTGTCCATTTCTAGATGCACAATTCGAGAGTCGCTTGTTGCATGCTTTGGCGCTCAACGCCCGGCACATCGAGAAGTACCTTTCCACTTATTTTTCCCCTAACACGCACTTGCTGGGTGAAGCGGTGGCGCTGTTTTTCATCGGTACTCTCTGCGCTCAGCTTCCTGAAGCAGAACGATGGCGAACCGGGGGATGGCGGATTGTATTGCAGGAAGCGGACCGGCAGATCCGGCCGGACGGAGTCTATTTCGAGCAGACGCTCTACTATCACGTTTATGCGCTGGACTTCCTTTTGCATGCGCGCCTGCTGGCGGAGCGCAACGGGCAAGAAATTCCTTCGGCTTTTGACCAGATATTGAAACGAATGCTTTCCGTTCTCGACAAGATTTCTCAATCGGGGCCGCCGGGAGGTTGCGGCGATGATGATGGCGGTCGGGTTTTCAACCCGAGGCGCAATCGGGACGAGCACATGACGGACCCGCTGGCGTTGGGCGCGGCTATCTTTTCGGAAGATTACTCATCTTCGCGAGGAGTGACCGAGGAATCCATCTGGCTTTGCGGCGACACGGCAAAACCGGGGATTGGGCCGCATCCCGGCCAAACAAAACTGCAATGCGCGGCTTTCGAATCCGGGGGAATCTATGTGATGGCAAGTTCCGGCGATTTCCCCCAGCGCATGACGATCCACGCCGGCCCACTTGGCTCAGGACGCGGCGGACATGCCCATGCCGACGCGTTGAGCTTCACCCTCGCACTCGACGGAAGACCCTGGCTGGTGGATCCGGGAACATTCTGCTACATCTCTGCGGGAAATGAACGCCATTGGTTCCGCGGGACGGCGGCGCACAATACCTTGCGGGTTGACAATCTGGATCAAGCCGAAGCCAAAGGGCCGTTCGCGTGGGGGACGGCACGCGATGTCTCGGCCCAGTGGCGGCCGGGGATGACGTTTGCGTTGTTCGCTGGAAGCCACACCGGATATTGCAGGCTGCCCGATCGCGTCGTGCACCGGCGAAACATTTTTTTTGTTCCGGGGGAGTTCTGGCTGGTGCGTGATGTGGCTGAAGGGAAACAAACGCATAAGATTGAAACTTCCTGGCATTTCGCAACCGACCTGAGAATCTCAATAATCAGGGGAGGTTTTCTCGTCGAGCCGGTGGCGGGTTCCGGAAAGCATGCCGTGCCCCAAGTCTGTTTGCTGCCCGCGCAACGCGACGGCTGGGTTGGCGAACTGAAGCAGGAACGCGTGTCTCCTGCTTACGGAGTAGCTCTGGAGGCGACAGTTTTGCGATGCCAGGCGGAACTGGCTTTACCGGCAGAGCAGGCGATGCTGATCGTACCGATCGCTCACCAACACGAGCCAGGAAGCTTTGTGCCAATCAGCACTCCAGCCCCCGAAAACTGTTCAGCTTATTGCTATGAATCCGGTGGAAGGCGGCGTCATGTCTGGTTTGCGGATGCCAATGCTGCTCCCTGCAAGGTCGGCCCCTGGACAAGCGACGCGCGGTTTTTCTATTGCAATGTGGAGCAAGGCCGGGTGGTTCATTTGATCATGTGCGACGGCAGTTTCGTGAAGCTCAACGGCCGGGAGGTTTTTGCTCAGCCCGGCAAGTTGAGTTGTTTTGAATGGACGGACCGGAACGGCGAAGGGCAAATTTCGCCGGCTGGTTTAGACCACTTGGAAACTGTGGCGAGCGCGCTGCGATCGTGCCGTCCGGTATTCTAACTGTGCAGCATCTCTGTGCTCGAGATTCGCGAGCGTGAGCTATGTGTGGAATCGCTGGAATCTTCGAATTCGGCAGGGGAGCGCGAGCCGATGCCGGCTGGTTGCAGCGGATGTGCGACGTCATGGCCCATCGCGGGCCCGATGATGACGGCTATTTCCTTCACGAGGGCGTCGGCCTTGGTATCCGGCGGCTGAGCATCATCGACCTCGCGACTGGACATCAGCCTATATGCAACGAAGATGAGACCTTGTGGATCGTCTACAACGGGGAGATCTACAACCACGCCGCCCTGCGGGAGCAACTCCAAGCCCGCGGCCATCGTTACCGCACCCAGAGCGACACGGAAACGATTCTTCATCTTTATGAAGAATACGGGCGCGATTGTGCGTCCTATTTGCACGGCATGTTTGCCTTTGCCATTTATGACACGCGGCGGCGAAGTTTGTTCATCGCCCGCGACCGGCTGGGCATCAAGCCGCTTTATTACAGGATCAATGAGGAGCGGCTGCTCTTCGGTTCAGAGATCAAGGTCATTTTTGCCTGTCCCGGAGTGCAGCCGGAATTTGATCGGCGCGCGCTGCCGGAATATCTGGCCTTCGGCTACCTTTCCGGAGCGAACACTTTCTATGCCGGTATTACCAAGCTCATGCCCGGGCACACGCTCGAAGTGGAAGAGAATGGCAACTTGACTATTCGGTCGTATTGGGACCTGCAACCGACCGAAGAAGACACCTCCAAACCGGAGTCCTATTACGTTCAGACGTATCGAGAGTTGCTTGAAGGTGCGGTTGAGAGCCACTTAATGAGTGATGTTCCGCTGGGAGTTTTCCTGAGCGGCGGCGTTGATTCCAGCACGGTCGCTGCTTTGATAACCAAAATCCGGCGCGAACCGGTGGAAACCTTTTCCGTTGGATACACGGAGCACAGCTACAGTGAGCTTCCCTACGCACGGCAGGTGGCGGAACACCTGAAATCTAATCACCACGAAGTTCTGCTCAGCTGCGAGGATTTCTTTGATTCTCTGCCCAAGCTCATCTGGCATGAGGATGAGCCGATTGTCTGGCCCTCGAGCGTGGCCCTGTATTTTGTCGCCCGCCTGGCACGGGAGCGGGTGAAAGTGGTTTTGACCGGAGAAGGCAGCGATGAAACTCTCGCCGGTTATACCCGCTACTCCTTTACGCTGCGCAATGCCACCCTGGACCGTTATTACCGGGGAGTCGTCCCCGGCGCCGCGCGGCGCGGCGTGCGCAATGCTCTTTCCACGTCTTCCTGGATCGGCGCCACCTTGCGGCGCAAATTGCAGCACACTTTTCTCGGGCGAGACGGGGATTCCTGGGCATCATTCTACTTGGATAATTTCTTCTCCGCGTTCAGCGCGGCCGAGCAACACGATCTTCTCAGCAATAAAGTGGCGCTGGAACTGGCGGAAAACACGCCGTACGCTTCCGTGCTTGGCTACTGGGAACATTCCTCCGGGCCAATGCTGCAACGCCTGCTCTACACCGACATCAAGACGTATCTCGTGGAACTTTTGATGAAACAGGACAACATGAGCATGGCGGCGTCGATTGAAAGCCGCGTTCCGTTTCTCGACCATGCGCTGGTGGAATTCGCCACAGGGATTCCACAAAGATTCCAAATCCGCGGACTGGCTGGGAAGCGAATCCTGAAGCGCGCGGTGGAGGACCTTCTGCCCCACTCCATTCTCTACCGGCCTAAGCTGGGCTTTCCAACGCCGTGGAGCGGCTGGCTGGCGGGCCGGCAGCTGGATGCCATCAAGAACCTGCTTCTCGAGCCGCGGAGTATGGAGCGGCAACTATTCCGTCCGGCTGGGGTACAACGTCTCATTGAAGAACATCGGGCAGGCCACCGTGACCACTACGACCGGATCTGGCGGCTTCTTAACCTGGAGCTGTGGCACCGCGTCTGTCTGGAAGGCGAGGTGCGCGAACCGGTGCTCGCGGAGACCGGATCCCGCAAGTAGTTCTTCTCCCCCGAGCTAACCGTCAGCCCTTCCAGCCAAACAAATATTGCCAGGAGAGCTTCAGGAACTCAAAGAACCATGTCTTGGCGTAGCGCCGGGTACGCCACCAGCCGCGCGCCTGAAAGTCTGGATCCGCCACCCCATGAATCCAAACTCGCTCCCCTCCATTCACTGACTTCCCCCAAATTAGTCCCGCGCGGCGCGTGTGATAGTCAGAAGTCACCACCACGATCGATTTCCAGGTGTGCTGATGTATGCAATCCTGTAAGGCCGCGGCTTCCTGCTCCGTGGAATCGATCTCCGTCCCTGTCTCGCAAAAATCTACCCGGGTTGCCAGGTCTGAGCCGTATCTGGTTTCCAAATATTTCCGCGCAACCGGCGGAAGAGACTCACCCCAATAAGATTGTTTCGGTACGCTGACCAGGGCCCGGGCGACAATATTCTGGCGCAAGAGTTGCATCGCGCCGTCCAGACGGCCTGATTGGGCGGAGATCGAACCCTGCAAAGCTACAGCCACATCCGCTTTAGCCGGCAGGGGGTCCGACTTTACCAGGAGAAAGCCAGCCCAGTGGAGAAAGCAAAATCCGAGAACCAGTAAAACCACTGCGGGCCAGAACCCGGCCCACAGCCCGGAACCGCCTGGTTTGTGTTGAAGTTGCGTTCTGCTGCCATCCATAAACCAAGCAAAATTAAAGCGGCCAGGAATCTCTACTCAGATTTGCCGGCGCGCGCTCCCGGCGCTGGGCTGCGCCAGCGACCGATAGATCTCCAGCCACTGTTTCTTTACTGCGGGCCAGCAATAACGTTGCATTTCCTGAAAGGCATTGCAGGCCAGGCGGCTGGCTAGTCCGTCGTCCCTTAATAGGCGAATCACATTCTCTGCCAGCGCCTGCCAGGCACCTGGGGGGGAAAGCAATCCCGTGCGTTCATGTTCGACCAGAAACTTCATGCCTTCGGGAGCGGTGGTCACGACCGGCATCCCCGAGGCGAAAGCCTCCAGAATGGAAACCGGCATGTTGTCCAGAACCGAGGCGTTGATGAAGATATCTGCCGCGTCGTAAAAGCGTCCGATCTGGTCGCGTGAAGCGACGCCTGCGAAGTTGACATTCGTAAGTTTGAGCTCATGCGCCAGGGCCCGAATCTGCGCCTCGCAGGGACCGTCGCCCACCAAATCGAGGCGGGCGTCCGGATACGTCCGCTGCACCTCGGAGAAGGCCCGCACCACGGCATCAATATCATAGTAAGGGTGGAAGCCTCGGGTGCACAGCAAATGCGCACGAAGGAGCTGTCGAGGCCGAAAGGAGAACTGAGTCAGGTCTACGATGTTGGGCACGACTTCTGCGGAGAGTCCGAATTCTCGAAACACTTCCACCAGATAACCGGAGGGCACCACCAAGCGGTCCGCGCCTTGGAGCACCGGCCGCGCACTGCGAAATCGCTTCAGATGATCGCGCGCTTCGCCACTGTGATAATGAATAATGGTTTTCTTACCCCGCAGACGCGCGATCAGCCAGGCCGGTGCGGGCGCAACCAGAAACGACCAATAGGAAGCGGAAAAAATGTGAGCAATCTCGACATCCTTCAAGCGGCGCCACAAGCCCCCCAGGTAAAGGGGCTCGCGCGCCAGAGTGCGCAGAACCGGGATGCGATTCACCCATTCAAGAAAGCGCGGCAAGCCGGGATCGATGGGAACAAGATGGGCTTCGACCTCCGGCTCGTTTTCCCAGCCGCGCAGTAAAAGATCGGCCTGCACAGACTGTCCACCCACATAACGCAAGGAAGCCGCGACCAGGGCTATCCGCAGCGGAGGTCTTGAACCTTCCGACGCCGGATAAAATCGCGGCCGCCGAACCTTCTCCGCCAGCAACGCCTCATAAAGCTCCTCGTGACGCTTTCGCATTTGTTCCAGCGTGAAATTCTCCGACGCAAACTGTTTTGCCTTGCGTCCAAGCTGCTCGCGGCGGGCCGGGTGCCGCAGCAAACGCTCGATCGCGTCTGCCAGAGCCTGAGCATCATCAGGCGGTACGAGAATCCCATGCTCGGACGTGACGATCTCAGGATTGCCCCCGACCGCGCTCGCCACTACCGGCACTCCCGCGGCCATTGATTCGAGAATGACATTCGACAGGCTTTCGGATGCGGAAGGCAATACCGATAGATCCGCAGAAGCGAGCACGGCCGAGATGTCACGCCGGTCGCCGAGGAAACGAATGCTCTCCCCAAGCTGCAAGTCATGGGCTTGTCTTTCAAGCTCAGGCCGCAGCGGGCCATCACCGGCTAACAGCACCTCCAATCCGAGAAGCCGCTCGCGCAACCGTGCGATAGCTTGCAGCAGCAGGCGATGGTTCTTGCTGGCCGTGTTCATGCGGGCGATCATCACCACGCGGCAGATGCCGGAACGACGCGGCAGCAAAGGCGGCACCACCGCAAACGCCTCCGGCGGCAAGCCATTGCCAATGACCACGAGCTTGTGTTCCTGGATCCCTTGCCGGCGCAGACGATCGGCGGCAGCGCGCGAGTTGCACACGATGCGATCGCACCAGCGCAACACCGCGGCCTGTGCCCACGATTGCTTCCAGGTAAGAAGGTCGCCGATCTGACGCTGGCTGCCGATGACGAGGGGCACGCGCGCCCAGCGGGCTGCCGGAATCAGGGTGAGATTGGTATAGAAATCGAATGCGTGCGCGACCGTAATGCGGTCGCGGCGCAAATCCCGGGCAAGTTGCCAGCGGGTGCGTAGAGAGCTTGCGCCGTACAGATTGCCGCCCAAAGCGTACTCGCGCACCTCGCCCAGGCCTTGCAAAAAAGGGCCGCGCTTCTGGATGCAGCCGACCTGCACGCGAAAGGATCGCCGATCCAACGATCGCGCCAACGCGGCGAACTGGCGTTCGCTGCCGCCCGTCTCCAGGGTATCCATCATGAGGAAGACCCCGGGGCGAAGTTCGGCAGCCGCGAAACCCTGCGCTTTTTCGGCTTCCTCTTGTTGTGGAGGCGAGACCGTCATCGTTCCCCGCTGAGTGAGGCAGCGTGGTCGAGCACGATTTGCGGCCTTCCGAGAGGCACCCGTTGCAGAAAATTTCTCTGCCACAGTTCAAACATCAGGAGCCGCCAGATGCGGGCCGAATGGTCACGCCGGCCACGAAAGTGCTCCTCGAGCAGGCGTCGAACGCCGGCAGGATGGAAGTAACCGCGTTGCAGAGTTCGGGCCTCCAGCAAGACGGTGAGGATCATGTCGCGCAGCTCGTGCCGGATCCAGTGCACCAAAGGCAGGGCGAATCCTTGCTTTGGCCGATCCAAAACCTGCCGTGGCACTCCCACGCGCTCGGCAAGCTTGCGGAGCAGGTATTTCTGCTCCCCGCCGCGCATCTTCCACTCCCCCGGCAGCCCGGTCACCCATTCCAGAAAAAGGTGATCGAGCAGGGGAGACCGCATTTCCAGAGAGGTTGCCATGCTCATGCGGTCAACCTTGGTCAGAATATCTCCCGGCAGGTAGGTCTTTGTGTCGAGATACAGTACCCGTCCCAACGGGTCGTGGGCGGGAGCCTTCTCCAGGAGCGCGCGAAAAAGCGCCAGCGGCGTGCCGCGTGCCTGAGCCGAAATGACGAAGTCTTCAGAGAGAATAGACATTTCTCGCTGAAAGGCATGCAGCGAAATTCCTTCCGTGTATCGTTCTTCCCAAGGCAAGGAGATACTGTAAGCCAGACTGCGCCCCGGCACGCGATAAGGGATCCTGGGGTGGAGCTGGCGGCGGTACCAACGTCCGGCCCATCGTGGAATCCAGTCATGAGACCGCTCGCGCAAATGAATGCGATAGCGGTCGTAGCCGGCAAAAGCCTCGTCGCCACCATCGCCGGACAGGGCCACGGTCACGTGCTGACGTGCCAGACGAGAAATGAAATAGGTCGGCAGCATCGAGGAGTCGCCGAATGGCTCCTCCAAATGGCCTGACATCTGTTCCACCGTATTGGCAACATCGGGCTCCAGTCTCAGTTCATGATGATCGGTTTGGAAGCGCTGGGCGACCAGCCTGGCATAAGGGATTTCGTCGAAGTCGGCATGACCGAAACCGATGGAAAAAGTCTGAACCGGACGAGAGCTGAGCTGCGCCATAAGCGCCACAACCGTGGAGGAATCGGTGCCGCCACTGAGCAGCGCGCCCAGCGGAACGTCACTGATCAGGCGGATGCGTACGGCCTCGGTCAGCCGCTGCTCGAGTTCTTCCAAGCATGCCTGTTCGCTGATTGGCCGATAGGTGCCGTACCGGGGAAGGTCCCAGTATTGGCAGATCCGAATCTCATTCTCACGAAACTCCAGAGTGTGGCCCGGCGCCAGTTTCTGGATGGGTGTAAAGGCCGTAACGGGATCAGGGACGTAGCCGAAGTAAAAATACTCGAGTAAGGCCTCGTTATTGGGAACAGCCAGCTCGGGTGCAACCGCGAGAATCGCCTTGATTTCGGAAGCGAAGAAAAACTGGCCGTTTCCCAGGGCGTAATGCATGGGTTTCTTGCCCAGGCGGTCACGAGCGAGCAGAAGGCAGCGCTGGCGCTGGTCGTAGATAGCAAAGGCGAACATGCCGCGTAACTTTTGGACGCAATCGCGTCCCATGTCCTCGTAGAGGTGCACGATGACTTCAGAGTCGCTGTGACTCCGCAAGCGATGGCCGCGAGCCTCCAGCTCCGCGCGAATCTCAGGAAAGTTGTAGATCTCACCATTGAAGACGATCCAAATGCTGCTGTCCTCGTTGCACATGGGCTGGTGGCCGCCAGAGAGATCAATCACGCTCAACCGCCGCATGCCGAGGCCGACTCCGGCGCTGACGAAGATGCCTTCATCGTCCGGCCCGCGGTGGACCATTGATTCACACATGGTGTGAATCGTGGCCGATTCAACCTCCCGACCGTCCGTGTACACCATTCCCGCAATTCCGCACATGTGCTAAGCCTTGAGAACCATTTGCGACCCCGTCCCGGACGCCGGCTTGGGCGACGGCCCGCGTTGCCGCTTGAACCGATAGTCACGGAACTGGCCGGGATCGCCTTCCCGGCCATCGCAAGCGGCTAGGATGATGTTTATCATCTCGCGGGCGGAAACAAAGTGCACAGTCTCGCCGCGCTGCGGCGCGCCCTCCACCAGTTCACGGAGAAAACCGCGCACCGCGTCTCCCAGCACGGCGGCGCGCTGGGTGGGATTCATACTGTGGCAATGCAACTTGATGAACAACCAGTCCGGGCGGCCTTTCACGCAAATTGCGGCCTTCTTCCAGCAGCGCAGCCGCTGCAGGCGCGGCGGATTGGGGCCGGTCAGCGCTCCATTTTCCACTCGCCAACGCGGCCCGCCAGTGGAGGAAAAATCCGGCAGGAGCGGGCCCTGCACAATCAGCGGAAACACTCGCGGAGTGCGTCCTCGCTCCAAGTCCCGTCCCTTCTCATGCGGGGCCCTTTGATCTAGTGCCAGATCACACTCGTAGAGAGAGTTGATCTTGCCGATCTGGGCTGGGTGAAAAAGGCCGGTGGGCAAAGTCATATCGGCAAAACAACCGGTCTCGGCCAGAATTTGCATTTCGCTGTCCACGCCGCAAGCGCGGCCGCGAGCGGAATTGGCCAGGGCGAAATTGCCATGCACGAAGGCGTACCGCGGCTGACCTTGGCTGTCCTCGTAACTCAAACTCCCATGCTCGTAGGCCAGCGCATCACGAAACTCGCACAGCACACGGCGCGTATTCTCCGCCGTATCGGGAGCGCCCACGCCATGGTGCAGATGAATTTCGATCTCTCCCCATCCGGCCTGGCAGTGCTCGGCCAGACGAGTGATCAGACTCTTGTCGTACTGCTCCGCAGGGTAGAAATAGGTATGAGTGAAAGGACGGCCTTCACTGTCGCGCCATCGCTCCGCTAATTGGGGATATTCCCGGCTCCAGTTCTCGATCCGGCGCTCTTGCTCGTCATAGGGAGCGCGGGCCTGACCATTCTCGGGAACCACGCTGGGTTCAAAGTGATCGGCAAGGGCGAAGATCAGGTGGACCGCGCCTTTGGGCGCACCACGGGTCAGTCTTTGCCAACCGTAGGAAGGCAGCCAGCGAACCAGATAGGACAATTTTCTCGACACCGGCGCTCCCATGAAAGTAACCGTCCCCTGTGCCGGAAATCTAGCGCTTCTCTGTGGATCTCGTGGCAGCAAAACGTCTTCAAGCAATCCGGCGCCACGCGCCGCAGGTCGCTCGTCTGCTGCGACCTCAACCAGCCGCGATTCGGCTCAGCGAACCACGCTCGGGGTGCGCAATGTCTCCCGAGGACTTTTGTAATTCTCTCCATTCCCCCGCTGCCAGGGCGACATCCGATCCGACAACTTCCCAGGCTTCAAGCTTCCGGCTTCCTGTTCCCGCAGCGTGGCCAGCAGGGCCGAGGTGAATGCGACCGCGAAATAGGGGAAAAACTGATACGCCTCAGGCGCGAACAAGGCTCCGACGGCGAAACCAACCAACGAACTATGCAGTCCTCCGGCCAGCAGCTGGGTTTCAGCATCGAGCTTAAACCGCCGAACCTGGCGAAGGTTGGTAAAGCCGCGCGAGAAGAACATCAAATACAGAATAAGGGCCGGAATGCCTCCTTCGACCGCGATTTGCAAATACGAAACGTGCACCTCGCGCCAGACTTCGGAATAGGTGACGAAGTTATTCTTCCCCACACCCAGCACCGGGTACTGCTCAATGCCATGGAGGGCCCTGAAGATCAGGCGTTCCCGGTCTTCGAAGGAACCGTAAGCCGTTCCCTCCACCCGCGTATCCAGGTCTTCGCCGCTGATGGCCAGGAACCGGTCCTTGAGGGTCTTGCCCGCGACCGCCAACAAGGTAACTCCGATCAGAACCGTGGCCACGATCAGTTGAGGCCGCCGCCCTTTGATGGCGAAGTGCCACAAGCAAACCGCCCCGGAAATGACCAGCGTGATAAAGCCTGCTCGCGAAGCCGTGAGCACCAGGGCGGTAGCCGAAAATAGCATCGCGACCATCCAGGCCACTCGGCGTAGCAGATTTTTCGTGCTCAGAAGGAATGCCAGGCAAAATGGCAGCGATAGTACGATGGCGAAGGCCAAATCGTTGGGGTTGGAATAGATACCGCCAAAAGCTCCTTCCAGGCGGGGATGGGAGCCGCTGCGAAGCAAGGAAATCAGCGACACTACAGCCACCGAGGCAACCTGGATAAAGATGATTCGCCGCAGCCGTCCCACGCTCGTGACCAAGAGAAAAGTAAGGATCCACGCCACGAAAACCTTGGAGAAATCCAGGGTTTGCACAAGTGCGCCGCCCCTCCAGACCGGGGAGAGCAGAGCGGAAACATAAAGCAGGCCGATCATGGCCAGCAGATAGCGGCCCTCACTCGGAACATCCCGCAGACCACGCTTGGACCTTCCTAAACTCAAGAACAGTCCAACCATGGCGCAAACTCCGGATATTTTTGCCAAAGGGACGTAGGTCAAACCCGGAATCCAGTCCTCGAGGCGAATGCAGTAAACCAGGTAAAACGCGCTCAACCAAAAGAAGGGGCCGCTCAGGAGTTCTTTGGCCTTCGTCGTCGCATTGCTTGGTCTCATATCCAATGACGCGGGCATTAAACTCTCCCTTCTCCCGCCTGCGGTTCGGTGAGGGAAAGCATGGGCTCCCCGGGTTGGTCAGCCGGACTAGGTTGCATAGTCTGCTCGTCGTTTTTTCCCGAACCCGGGAGAGGTTGCGTCCCGCCGGCGGGGTGGCGTCCCGAAGCCACTGCGGCCAGGATCTCGGTGAACTTACGGCAGACCACTGCCCAATCATGCTGCGATGCGAGAGCGGCCGCAGCCTGCTCGTAGCGGCGGCGGAGATCCCGATCTTGGAGCAGCGCCACAACCGCAGTCGCAAAAGCAGCCGGGGTGTCCGCGAGCAGCAGGTCATGGCCGTGATGCACATCCAGTCCTTCAGCCCCGACGGTGGTAGAAACCACGGCTTTTCCCATGGCCATGGCTTCGTAGATTTTCAGCCGCGTGCCACCCCCAACGCGCAAAGGAACGACCACCACCGCCGCCCCGCGCAGATGATCCACAACCGAAGCAGCTTCTCCCGTCACGTGGACCGAATCGGAGGCCAATCGCTGAATTCTAAGGTCGGGATTGCGGCCAACGATGCGCAGTCGCGCGGCCGGAACTTTGGCTCGCACTGCGGGCCAGATTTCCCGCGAGAAATACCCCACGGCATCAACGTTGGGCTCCCAGTCCATGGCCCCGACAAACACCACCAGTGGCTCCGTGGCCGAGACGCTCGGGTCACACCGGAAATTCTGCAAATCCACACCCGTGGGCACAACGCTGACGCCGGATTCACCCACCCACGCCCTCATCAAACCTCGATCATGCTCGGAAACGGCAATCACGTGGGCAAACCTTCGTAAACACTCCGACTCATAACGCCGCATCTTGCCGAACTCCATGCGGTAGATGAACTGCCGGATCTTGTTGCCCTCCATTTGGGCGTGACGGCGCCAAATCTCACTTTCCACGTTGTGCTGAAACAAAACTGTGGGTATGGCCAGGCGCGCGGGAAAATTCACGGCCGCATCCAGAAAATCGCAAACGGCAACGTCATAGGTACGCGCGTCATACCATTGCCCCAAACGGCGCCGCACCGCTTCGCACGAAAACCGGGACACGGCGTAAGGCGCTTTAGCGGGAAGTCGGAGCAGGTAGTCCAGATTTCGCCTCCAACCCGGTGTCTCGGAAGCTCCGGTGCACAAACAGACTGCGCCGGAGAACTGCTCCGCGAGCGCCTCCTCATAGGCAACGTCACGCGCCTCGCCGTAATAGGAGAAAACCGTGACCTCGTGCCGCAGAGCCAGTTGCCGCAGAAGATGATAGGAGCGGATATTCCCACCGTTGCGAACGGGGAGGAGCTTTCCCGCTTTTGCCCACAGAACTCTCACCGGAGCCACACCACCTTACGGCCGCTGAGGAAATTGGCCAAGGCCACCACGGCGGCAGTGTTGAGTGCGACGAAGGTCAGCGCCACGTCAGCCATGCGGGCCAACGGACCCCGCTTGATGCCACCTAGCGCCAGGAGGCTGGACCCATAGAACAGGACCTGCAAGGCAAAAAATATCCTATAAACCGGCCCCGGAATCAGGGCGGAAGTGAGCAGCGAAGCGGCCAGGGCAAAGGGAACCAACAGCCGCAGCAGTTTATGGCTGACCAACTCGAACCGAACAGGATTGGTTTTGCGGAGCAGCCAGGGAGCTAATTCAAGCAATTGATAATTTCCGCTCAGCGTTCTTACTTTGCGGGCAAACTCCTGCTCCCGGCCCTGGTCAGGGAGGTCCCAGGCTCGGGCGCCTGCTTCAAAGACCACGCGCGCCCCTTTCTGGATCACGTGCATAGGAATGTAAACGTCATCCAGGATGGTCTCAGCCGGCAGGGACAC
>Ga0335081_10004381_pt1 | contig 22266 bp, 18 predicted proteins | sample Lox_Sample_35_FD_206713 | JGI IMG/M metagenome (GOLD analysis project Ga0335081, IMG submission 206713) | Soil microbial communities from Loxahatchee National Wildlife Refuge, Florida, United States - Lox_Sample_3.5 | ecosystem: Environmental > Terrestrial > Soil > Wetlands | place: USA... | reverse complement strand
CGAGTCAGAGCCCGACCCGGTGCCGATCGTCTGGCTGGCGACCTTCACCCCGATCGAGCCGAGCTCCGCGGTGACGCGGCTGCAGGCCGTGCCGGTGTCGGAGGCGCATTCGAGCGTGACCGGGAGCCGCCGGCCGCCCGTGCCGTGGATGAACGGCTCGGGAAACGAGCCGACGACCGCGGGGATCGAATCGGTGGCGGTCCAGTCGTGGAGGTCCCACCAGATCCGGTCGCCCTTGTGGACCGAGGTGCCCGCGGCGCCCAGGGACGCCTGGATCCCGTTGACGTAGTAGAACCAGTCGAGCCGGGGGGAGCTCCCGGAGTGCCCGTCGATCGACTCGACGAACCCGCCGCCGTAGCGCGTCGTGACTTTGAACGAGCGCTCGAGCATTCGCATCACCGTCTGAGACCCCGGGATGCTCTGCTCGGTCACCGCGCCGACCGCGGACGTGCCGAACCCGCGCGTCACCGTGAGCGTGACCACGCCCGAGGTGGACTTGCCGGCGCCCAGGCCGCAACCGGCGATCGCGACCGCGCACGCGATCGCCGGGAGGGCGGACAGGGCACTGCGGCGCAAGGCCTAGCCGGTCACATGCACCGTGACCGGCGCGGCCCGGATGTAGCCGGTGTGCGCCGCCTTGATGGTGAACGTCCCGGCGTGGTCCGGTGTGAGCGGGACCGTTCCGTGGCTGTCGGTCTTGCCGCTGTGGCCGGCCACCGACACGGTCGCGCCGGCCAGCGGCTTGGACTTCCCGGCCTCGCTGAACGACACCACCGTGACCGTGAACGTGTGCCCGACGGTCGGCGAGCTCGGTGCCTCGATCGCGATCGGATCCTGGGTCTTCGATCCCTCGACCGCGAACAGCAGCTTGGCGCCGCGATGCAGCTTGATCTCGCACACGCCGGTGGTGGCGTATTTGTTGTCGACCCACACGCTCCAGTACAGCTTCGTGCTGAAGTTGTGGGCTTCGCCCAGGATCGAGGTCACCTCGTAGTCGTTGAAGCTGCGCGACCACGTCCCGGCCCAGTGATGCCTGGTGGCGACGTCGAGGGCGCCGGCGGCGCTCTTCGCCGGACACGCTCCGCTCGGAGCGCCGCCCTTGGTGATCGAGCCGCTGCGGACGTCGACGGCGGTCGGGGGCAGCAGCGTCTTCTTGAGTCCTTCCACGCGCACCGTCACCGCGGCCCCCGACGCCGCCGAGGCGGGTCCGGCCATGAGCGCGACCGCCGTGACCGTCGCGCCGCACAGGGCGATGATGTTGTTGCGATTCATTGAGGGCCACCCCTTTCCGCGAGGGCGTATCGGCTTGGCGGTCGGGGCTGGTCTCCTGGCTCACGGGCCTACCAGGCGCGCCTTCCCGGTGACCCGGCGTCACCAGTGGCGGTTTGTGCGTCTGGCGTCCCCGATCACAGTGGCGGGTCCGCGCCGGATTTCCACCGGCTTCCCATCGCCACCGACCTTGAACTCGGTGGATCGTACCGCGGCGACGAGTCACCGTGCCGATTGCCGTCTACCCCGGCCTCTAGCGTCTGTCGTTCATGCCCGCAGCCTTGGTCGCGACGCTCGTCAACGGAGAGGTGGTCCTGCGGTTTCCGTATGACGACCGACTGCGGCTGCTCCTGCGCGCGATTCCGGGGCGTCGGTGGGATCCCGAAGGACGCGTGTGGCGGGTACCGCTCGACCCCGATCGGGCGCATTCGCTGACGGCCCTGTTCGAGAGCGTGCCGCATCCGGTGGACGTCTCCGACGCGCTCGGCCGCGCGCTCGCCCGCCGGCGGGCCGAGCGCTCACCGGCTGTTCTCTTGGTCGATCTCGCCCGGCCCGACAGCAACTGGTGGTTCAGCTTCGCGACCGATGGCCCGGCGGACCTCGTCGAGCTTCTGCTCGAGCATCCGGACGCCTATCGCGTGCTGGCGATCGAGCGGGGGTTGTTGCCGGTCGAGCAGCGGGCCGCGCAGCTTCTGCGCGAGTGCGCCGAGCACGACCCGCGGCTTCGCCTCACCGACGACGCCCGTCACGCCCTGACCGAGGTCATGCGCGCGCCCGTCGCCCGTCCCGAGCCATCGGTCCAGTCGCCCGTCCACGACGTCGAGCTGCGGCGCGACCGCCGCGGCCGCAACTGGATCCTGATCGCGTCCGAGCACGCGCCGATCGCTCGGGCGCTGGCCCGGGCCGGCGGCCTCGAGCTGCTCGACGGCCCGGCCGGCTCGGTGGCGGTGGCGGCTGCGCAGGACGACGGCGTCCCGATCGCGGAGCTGCTCGCCGCGCTCGACGTTCGCTCGGTCGACCCCCATGTCGAGCGCTGGATCGAGCGGACCACGACCTGGCGCGGCACGATCGAGGTGGACGGCCCGCGCGAGGCGCCGGTGTTCCTGCTGCTCGGCGACAACGAGCGTCTGCCGAGCGCGCTGCGTGCCCTCGCGCCGCCGTGCCGGGGTGGCGCGTGCCTCCCGCTCACGCTGGAGTCGTGGCGGGCGATCGACTCCGCACCGCTGCAGGGCTGGATCAGCCATGCCGCAAAACGGTGCGCGGCCGCGCTCGAGGCGGGGCGGCCGGCGCCGCCAGCGGTGCTCGAGCTGTCCGGGGTCCACGACCAGCCCGCGTTCGTGCTCGCGCCCGGCCACGATCTCGCGATGGTCGAGGAGTTCGCCCGGTTGGCCGGCGCGTCGACCGCGGGGGAGCGGGGCGGCCACCCGCATGACCGGCTGCCCGCGATCGTCGCCGACCCCTTCTGGGTCCCGGATCTCGACCGGTTCGTCGCCGACCACGAGCCGTGGGTGGCGCCCGATGCGCTCGATCGCCTGCAGCAGATCCGGGAGGAGCACGCGCGCGCCGCCGGGCTGGTGGCGCTGTCGGCCGCGACCGACGCCGCGCTGGATGATTTGATCCCGCCCACCCTTGGCGGCGAGCTGAAGCCGTTCCAGCGCGCCGGCGTCGCGTACCTGCTCAAGCAGCGCCGTTCGTTCCTGGCCGACGAGCAGGGCCTCGGCAAGACCGTCGAGGCGCTGGCGACGATCGAGGCGGATGGGGCCTACCCGGCGGTCGTCGTGTGCCCGGCGAGCCTGAAACTCAACTGGATGCGCGAGATCGAGCGCTGGCTGCCGGCGCGCACGGCGCAGATGCTCGACGGCAACCGCGGATCGGTCCCGCCGGCCGACGTGACGGTCGTCAACTACGACATCGTCGCCGGCCGGATCGAGGCCCTGACCGCGGTGGCTCCACGCGCCGTCGCGCTCGACGAGTCGCACTACTGCAAGAACCCGGGTGCCAGGCGCACCCAAGCCGCCCAGCGGCTGTGCGCCGCCGTGCCGCGGGAAGGTCTCGTGCTGGCCCTGACCGGCACCCCGCTCATGAACCGGCCGCCGGAGCTCATCTCCCAGCTGCGGATCCTCGGGCGCCTCGGCGACTTCGGGTCCGGCACGCAGTTCGGGCAGCGGTTCCGTGGCCAGGATGCGCACCAGCGCCTGCATTGGCACCTGCGGGCGCGGTGCTTCGCCCGGCGGCTGAAGGCGGACGTGCTGCCGCAGCTGCCGGCCAAGACCCGCGCCGTCGTCCCGGTCGCGCTCGACAACGAAGGCGAGTACCGCCTCGCCGAGCGTGACGTGATCGAGTGGCTGCGCACCCAGCCGCTGGACCTGCGCGCGCTCGACGCCAAGGTCGCGGCTGCGCTCCGCGCCGAGCGGCTCGTGCGGTTGAACGCGCTCAAGCTGCTGGCCGCGCGGGGCAAGCTCCACGCGGCGCTGCACTGGATCCGCGACTTCCTGTCCTCCGGCGAGCGGCTCGTCGTGTTCGCCCGCCACCGCGAGATCCAGCACGCGGTGCTCGAGCGGTTCCCGGCCGCGTTGCATGTGCTGGGCGACGATTCGCAGCGCGCCCGGGACGATGCGGTGCGGGCGTTCCAGGCGCCGGACTCCGACAACCAGGTGATCGTCTGCTCGATCGAGGTCGCCGGCCAGGGAATCACGCTGACGCGCGCATCGAATGTGGCGTTCCTCGAGCTCGACTGGACCCCGGCCAAACACGACCAGGCCGAGGATCGCTGCCACCGCATCGGGCAGCAGGACGCCGTCAGCGCCACCTACCTGCTGGCGGCCGACACGATCGACGAGACGATCGCGACCCTGCTTGAGCGCAAGCGCGCCGTGATCGGGGCGGTCACCGACGGGCGCGAGGAGGACGAGCGCGGGGTCGTCGACGCGCTCGTCGCGGAGCTGCGAGGCGAGCCGTACCGCCACCTGCGGGCGGTCGCGTGAGCACCTAGACTGGGGCTCATGACGGTCAACCTCACACGGATCTACACGCGCCTGGGCGACTCGGGCGAGACCCACCTCGGCGACATGAGCCGGGTGCCCAAGACCCACCCCCGGATCGAGGCCTACGGCACGGTCGACGAGCTGAACTCGCACATCGGGGTGGCGCTGACGGTCGAGGGCCTGCCGGCCGGATACGTCGCGTGGCTCGCGCGGATCCAGAACGACCTGTTCGACGTCGGCGCCGACATCGCCGCTCCGCACGATCCCGAGCGCGAGCGGCTGCGCGTGATCCCCGAGCAGACCGTCTGGCTCGAGGAGCGCTGCGACGAGGTCAACGCCACGCTCGCGCCGCTGAAGTCGTTCGTGCTGCCCGGCGGCACCCCGGCAGCGGCCTACCTGCACGTGTGCCGGACGGTGTGCCGGCGCGCCGAGCGGCTCGCGATCGCGGCCGGCGAGGAGCTGAATCCCGAGGTGGTCCGCTACCTGAACCGGCTGTCGGACCTGCTGTTCATCCTCAGCCGTGGCGCCAACGGTGGCGAGGAGCCGCTGTGGGAGCCGGGCCGGTACCGCTAGGCCGGTAGCCGGCCTGGGACCCGGGGCGCGACCGGAACCGCCGGGACCGCGCCGCCATTCGACCCGCCCGGCCCCCGGCGCGGCATCCGACCCGCCCGGACCCCGGCGCGGCATCCGACCCGCCCGGACCCCGGCGCGGCATCCGACCCGCCCGGACCCCGAGTTTCGCGCCACTCGGCGGGGACCCCGAGCCGAATGGTGATTCGGTCGGTCCTGGCACGCCTTTCGTAGCACTCGACCGCGAGAGGTCGTCGAGTGGCGACTTATTCGCCCTCGCGCTCATTGCCGCCAGGCGTTTACCGGCGCACGGTCAGCACGATCGCCGTCGACAGCGTGACGCTGCACGCGGCGATTGCGGCCGCGCCGGCGACGAACGCCTCGTGCGCGTGGGCGTACGACACAACCGCGTGCGCCCGGGTCAGCAGCACCAGCGCCGCCAGCACGACCGCGCCGGCGAGCGTGGCGCCGAGCGGGCCGATGGTCTGCGCGACCGACGCGCCGCTGATCGCGGGTGCGGACCAGGAGCTCCGGCTCTCGGCGGCCTTCAATCCGGCGATCCCCAGCAGCGCCCACGTCGTCGCGACCAGGAAGCCTCCGATTACGTCGCTCGGGTAATGCCAGCCGAGGGCCAAGAACGAGTAGCTGACGGCGACCGCGAACAGGGCGCCGAGGGCGGCGACGATCGGACGGGCGCGAGCGGGCGCCGCGATCACGCACGCCAGCGCGAGCGACATCGCCGCCGTCGCGTGGCCGCTCGGCCACGAGGCCGATCCCACCGGGGTGAATCCGAGCAGCGAGGTGGCCCTCGGCTCGGCCAGGAGCGGCTTCAGAACCTCTGTGGTGAGATTCGCGTCGACCAGGATGGCGGCCACCGCGAGGGCCACGCGACGCCGGCTGCGGGCCAGCGCGACGGCGATCGGGATCGCGGCGAGGACCAGATACGGGCGCGGATCGCACAGCTTCGCGAAATGCCAGGCGATCGTGTCAATCGGGCCGTGGCCGGTGAGGCCATAGAACCCGCTGAAGATCGACTGGTCGGCGTTGCAGAAGATGCCGATGTGAAACGCGGCGAACCACGTCACCACGAGCAACACCACGCATCCAGCCGCTCCCACGAGCACCCATCTGGCCCGAATCGCCATAGACCCAGGCTACCCGGAGCTTTGGCACCCGGCCTCGCCCCGCGGGTCGTGTGGTCAGCGCCGGAGGCTCAGCAGCACGCCCGTTGACAGGCCGACGCTGAGCGTGGCGATCGCGGCCGCCACGGCCATCAGCTGCTTGTGGGCCTCCATGTAGGCGAGGACATCGTGCGGGCGGGTCAGTGCCACGAGTCCCACGAGCGCCACGCCGGCGATGACCACGGCTGCTTGCGGGGCGAGCGCCGCCCGCATTGACACCGGGTCGACGGTCGCGCCGCTCGGCCAACGGCGCTCGGCCGCCGACAGTGCCGCCACGACCACCAGCGCCCAGGCGGCCGCCACCAGATAGCCGCCGAACACGTCAGCTGGAAAGTGCGTCCCGATCGCTACCAGCGAATAACCGACCGCCACCGCGAACGCCGCACCGAGCGCGGCAACCAGCGGCCGCAGTCGACCGGGCGACGCCAGCATCAAGCCAAGGACGGCCGCCATTGCCGCCGTCGAGTGCCCGCTCGGCCACAACGTCGCCCGTACCGGAAACCACCCGTCCAACAGCCCAGCCGGCTGCGGCTCGGGCAGCAGATGCTTGACCAGCTCGGTGGTGACGTTCGCACCGAGCAGAAGCACTGCGACTCCGAGCGCGACCTGCGGCCGCCCTCGCACCAACGCGATCACCACCACGACCGGGGCCCAGAGGACGTACACGCCGGGGTCGCACAGCCTCACGAACAGGCTCGTCGCCGTCTCGACAGCACCGTGGCGATGCAGGTCCATGAACCCCACGTAGGTCGATAGATCGGCGCTTCGGAAGATCGCGACATGAAACGCGGCGAACCACGTCGCGATCAGCAACATCACGCAGACGCCAGCGCCCGCCAGTGCCCATCTGGCTCGAATGGCCATGGCACGAGGCTAGCGATCAGACGCAGCGGCGGCGAGGAGTGCGACCCCCCGCCGCGCGCCCTTCGATTTGATGCTTCAGCTGGTGTGCTCGAGCTCTGATTTCGTGCCGCGCGTAATGCGCAGCTCCGGCGAGGACCCGGTGCGGCGGACGTGCGCGTAGTGCTCGATGTCTTCCGGAGAGGCGACGTCCACCGTCAGCTCTGCAGCGAGCTCGAATCGGCCCGCTTCATACAGCAGCTCCTGGTAGCCGGGCGTCTCGCTCGAGCGGCCCTCGACGTCGAGGAAGTGGATGCCGGTGCGGAATTGCCAGCGCTGGACGCGCGCGCTCTGGTCGGGTCCGGCCTTCGCTCGCGCGGCATCGGCGGCGCCGTTCTGGCGCGGTCGGGCGTTCGCGGCATCGAGCGCCCGCGACAGGCGCTCGTAGTTCCGGCGGTAGGGCGCCGGAACGATCGCGACCGGGCCCGTGGAGCCGGCGCCTCCGCGCACGGCCTCGGCCACCGGTCCGACCAGGACGAACTCGACCTGGTTGGCCTGGAGCCACGTGAGCACGGCGATCGACTCGCCGGCGAGGTGCTCGTAGCCCTGGGCCGGTTGGGCTGGGCGCATGTCGATTTGCGGATGACGTCGTTTACGCAGCATGCCGTGCGTTTCGCCGCTCGGGCCCGGAGTCCTTCAGTCCGGGCCCGGAGTCCTTGAGGTAGTGTGCGTTCGAGGGTGAGCCGGGAAGTCTGGTCGGCATGTCCCTCGCCGACCGTGGAGTCGCATGTCCCCCGCCGTCGCAGCCCCGCTGTTCCTGGTCTCGCTGGCGGTCACGCTCGCCGCGGCGCGGCTGTTCGCGCGGCGGCTCGACCGGCTCGGCGTGCGGTTCGGGTTCCCCGAGGCGCTGATCGGCCTGCTCACGGCGGTGGCGGCGGACGGGCCCGAGATCTCGAGCGCGCTGTTCGCGCTCGTCAAGGGCGCTCACGATGTCGGCGTCGGCGTGCTCGTCGGCTCGAACGGCTTCAACCTGGCGGCGATGATCGGCCTGAGCGCGCTGCTCACCGGCCAGGTGCGCCTGGCCCGCGAGACGCTGATGTTCGAGGGCGCGGTCGGTCTGGTCATCACGGTGCTCGCGGCCGCGCTGCTGCTGAAATGGCTGTCGCCGGCCGGCGCCACGATTCTGAGCGCTGTAATCGTGTTTCCGTACCTCACCGTGGTCGTCGCCGGCCCCCGGTTCCGCGGCCGGAACCTCAGCCGTCTGTCGCATGCCCTGCACGAGCACGCCGCGACCGACCGGCCGCCGGACACCTCCACCGATCCGACGCACCACCTGCTGGGGCTGATCGTGGTGGATCTGATCCTGATCGTCGCCGGCAGCGCCGGCATGGTGCAGTCCGCGCTCAGCCTCGCCGGCGACTGGCACATCCCGAACGCGGTCCTCGGCTTCTTGATTCTCGGACCGCTCACGAGCATCCCGAACGCGCTCACCGCCGGTCGCCTCGGGCTCGCCGGGCGCGGTGCGGCCCTCGTCGGTGAGACGTTCAACAGCAACACGATCAACCTCGGGTTCGGCGTGATCGTCCCATCGCTGTTCGTCACGTTCGCGGCGATCACCACGCTCGGGAAGTTCCAACTGGCGTGGCTGATCGTCGCGACGGTCGTGACGCTGGCGGCGTTGGCCCGGCGCGGCGGGATGCGCCGAGCCGAGGCCGCGGTCCTGGTCGGCCTCTATTTCGCCTTCGTGGCGGGTACGCTCGTGGGCTCATGAACGACCCTCGGCGGCAACCGCCGGATCAGACATATTTACGCGCGCGGCGACTCGCCCGGGAGCGCGAGCGGCGTGCCCGGGCCCGACGGCGCCGCCTGCTGGCCGCCGGCTCGCTCGTCGCGGTCGCGGTCGTGGCGCTGTTGATCGGCCTGGTCGCCGGCTGGGGCGGCGCCACCTCGAGCCGGACGTCGGCCACGAACGCCTCGCAGACCGCGCACCACGACGCCGTCACCGCGTCCGCCCGGGCCGCCCACGCCAAGGCGTCTACCGCGAGCAGGCTTCCGAAGACGACCGTCGCCGGGGTCGGAACCGGCAAGGCCGGCACCGCGACAGTGCCCGTTCTCATGTACCACGTGATCAACCCGCCGCCGGCGGGCGCCCCATTCCCCGGGCTGTACGTGCCCGGCGACGAGTTCGCCGCTCAGATGCAGGCGCTCAAGGCCGCCGGCTGGCACGCCGTGACGATGGACCAGCTCGAGGCCTACTGGACGCGCGGCGTTCCGCTCGGCCCGGGCAAGCCGATCGTGCTCACGTTCGACAACGGATATGCGTCGCAATACGAGAACGCCCTCCCGATTCTGAAGCGCCTGGGTTGGGTCGGCGACGAGAACATCCAGCTGAGCGGGCTGCCGCCCTCCCAGGGAGGGCTGACCGACGCCCAGGTGCGCGGGCTGATCGCCGCCCGCTGGGAGCTCGACACCCAGGGCATCAGCCATGCCGATCTGATCACGCTCGACGCCGCCCAGCTCAAGTACCAGGTGGCGACCGCGCGGCAGATCCTCCGCCGGCGCTACGGGGTGCCGGTCAACTGGTTCTGCTACCCGTCCGGCCACTACGACGCCACCGTGATCGCGGCGGTCAAGACGGCGGGGTTCGTCGGCTCGACGACCGTGATCCCCGGGTGGGCGAATCGCGGCGAGGATCCCTACCGCCTGCCGCGGCTACGGGTGCTCGGCGGCACGAGCGGGCCGGGCCTGCTCGAGCAGATCGCCACGGCGGAGTCGGCCGGAGCGCCCCCGGCCTCGTACGGAGGCGCGGGAACGGCGTGAGCTCGGCGCCGCGGATGCGCCCTGGCGAGCGGCCCGGGTCGTTGCGCGCCTCCAGGCCGAATCTGCTCGTCGGGATCGCGGTATCGGTGGTGTTGGTGGCGGTGGCCACCGCCGCGATCTACCCGCTGAAGTCGCTGGCCCCCGTCGTGTCGCTGAGCGTCGTGTACCTGCCGGCGGTACTGCTCGTGTCCGCGTACTGGGGGCTGGTGCTCGGGCTCGCCACGTCGCTGCTCAGCGCCGCGACGTTCAATTTCTTTCACCTGCCCCCGACCGGCCGCTTCACGATCGCCGACAGCCGCAACTGGGTGGCGCTGGGGGCGTTCACGGTCGTCGCGGTCGCGGTCAGCACCGTGGCCGAGGTCGCGCGCAGCCGCGCGCTCGAGGCCGGCCGCCGCCGCGCCGAGGCCGACCTCGCGGCGGCGGTGGCGCGGGACCTGCTCGGCGGATCGGAGACCGAGAGCGCGCTCGCGTCCGCGGCCCGGAGCGTCGCGCACGCGCTCGGGATCGGCTTCGCCTCGATCGAGCTGGGCGTGGCGCAGGCGGACCGGCGGCGGCAGGCGCTCGAGCTCAGCGGCGCCGACGGCGCGCAGGTCGCCACCCTGCTCGTGCCGCGACGGCTGCCCGCGGATACCGAGCAGCGGCTGCGCGCGCACGTCGTGCCCGCCCTCGGCGCGCTCGTGGCGATCGCGCTGCGCAGGGACGCGCTCCAGGCCGAGGCGGTCGAGACCGCGGCCCTGCGCCGGAGCGACGACGTCAAGACCGCGCTGCTGCGCGCGGTCTCGCACGACCTGCGTACGCCGGTGACCGCGATCGTCGCCGCCGGCCACGCGCTCGGCAGCGACTCGCTCACCGCAGGGGAGCGAGCCGAGCTCAGCACCGCCGTGGTCGAGGAGGGCGAGCGGCTCGCCGCGCTCGTCGACAAGCTGCTCGACCTCTCGCGTCTGCAGGCCGGGCGAGCGGAGCCGCGCCGGGACTGGGTCTCGCTCGAGGACGTCTTGCACGCGGCGCGGGAGGGCCTGGCGGAGGCTGGGAGCAACGTTTGGCTGACGATCGAACCGAACGTGCCGCCGATCCGGGCCGACGCCGCCCATCTCGAGCGCGCGTTCGCCAACCTGCTCGAGAACGCCGTTCGCTACTCGGGTGGGCGGCCGGTGTCGGTGCAGGTCCGGCGCAGCGGCCCGCGGGTGGTGGCTCGAGTGGTCGATCAGGGGCCCGGGATCGGGGCCGTCGAGCGTGCCCGGATCTTCGAGCCGTTTTACCGCGGATCGGCCAGCGGCCGCGAGGCGGGGAGCGGCTCCGGCCTGGGGCTCGCGATCGCCAAGGGGTTCGTCGAGGCCAACGGCGGCACGATCGCCGTCGAGTCGCTTCCCGGCCAGGGGTCGAGCTTCGTGGTCTCGCTCCCGATCGAGCTGTCCGTCGAGGAGCCGGCCGAGGCCGCGCCGGCGCTGCCGACATGACCGCCGAGCCCCGACCCCGGGTCCTCGTCGTCGATTCCGCGTCATCAACGACATGAGCACTCAACCTCGCCCTCGCGTTCTGGTCGTCGATGACGAGCAGCAGATCCTGCGGGCGCTGCGGGTGATCCTGCGCGACGCCGGATTCGAGGCGCTTCCCGCGAGCACGGCCGAGGCGGCGCTCGACATCGCGGCGATGCGCCGGCCCGACGCCGCGATCGTGGATCTGGTCCTCCCCGACTTCGACGGCGTCGAGCTGTGCCGGCGCCTGCGGGAATGGAGCGAGATGCCGCTGATCGTGCTCTCGGCGGTCGGCGACGAGGACGCCAAGGTGCGGGCGCTGGCCGCCGGCGCCGACGACTACGTGACCAAGCCGTTCGGCCCGAGGGAGCTGGTGGCGCGCCTGCAGGCGAACCTCCGCCGGATCGCGCCCGAGCCCGAGGAGGCGATGATCCGCGTTGAAGGACTCGAGGTCGACCTCGCCCGGCGCACGGTGCGGGTCGACGGCGAGGAGGTCCATCTGACCCCCACGGAGTTCGATTTGCTGCGCCTGCTGATCCGCAACCGCGGGCGGCTGATGACCCACCGCGACCTGCTGCTGGCGGTGTGGGGACCGGGGTACGGCGAGGACACGCAGGTGCTGCGAGCGCATATCGCCAACCTGAGGCGCAAGATCGAGCCCGCCGGGGGCCGGCGCTACATCCGCACCGACCCCGGCGTCGGCTACCGGTTCGCCCTCTGACCCGGCCGCCGCCGGCGTGGGCGCCGATGGGCCGAACGGCGGGCCACCTGACCCGCGGGGTGTTCAGCGCGGATCGACCACCAAGGGCGAACCTGCCTGACGCGCCAATTGACGCGATCACGGCCCACACTGGCGTGTCAAGGATGTGGGGCATGCGCGGCACGCCACGGTTTCGCCCCCGCGCGCCGATTGGCGTGTCATGCATCCCGCGGGTACCGTCGAGCGCCCCCGGGAACACGCACCTTGCCTCAGCTGCCCGCCGTCATCCCGCCGGCGCGCGAGGGCGCCCGTGCTGCTGCCGTCCGGGCATCAACCCTCTTCTAGTCGGTCCGCTGGCGCGGGCGCCCTGGGACGCGGGCGGCGGGTTCCGGCGCGAGGGCCGCGCGTTGGGTCACTCCGCTCGCCCGGCCGTCGCGGCCGTCGGCCGGCGAGGTCTCGATCACGACCCGGCACGGCCGGTGGGACAGCAAGTAGCTGGCGGTCGGGCCGAGCGCTCGCTCGGACGGGGGCGCGTGAACGGTGCCGAGGTAGATGATCTCGGCGTTCCGGTGCTGCGCCTCCTCGACGATCGCGGCGCCCGGGCTGCGGGTGCGGATCAGCCGGGTCTGGATCTTGAGGCCGGACTTTCGGCCCGCGAGCCTGGCGCTCTCGAGCACGCTCATCCCGAGCCTCTCCTCCTCCTCGAGTCCGGCGTCGAGCGACAGCTGGTTGGGGACGCGCAGGATGTAGATGGCCTCGACCGTCGCTCCCTCGCCCACCAGCTTCGCGGCCGCGCGCAGCGCCGAGCCGTCGACGTCAGTACCGAAGATGGGGACGATTGCCGAGTGGTATTCGAGCTCGACGAAGAACGCGGGCCGCTCGCGCCGCGCGATCTTGTGGTGGCTGGTCAGGTCGAGTCCCTGGCTGCGGCGGTAGAAGACGTAGCCGACCAACCCGACGACCATCCAGCCGCTCCCGACGTAACGCGCGTCGACGTGGAGCGCCAGCACCGAGAGCCAGGCGGCGAACGTGCCGATCCCGCCGATCACCGCGCTGACTGGGACCGCCGCGCCCCGGAAGCGGAAGTTCACCCCGACCCGATAGGGCCGCTCGCGGTCGGGGTCCTTGATCCGCAGCGCGATGATCGCGGCGTGCGCGGTGGTGAACGACAGCATCGCGCCGTAGGAGTAGAGGTTGCCGAGGAAGTCGGTCCTGCCCGGGATCAGCAGGATCCCCGCGAACACCGAGAACACCACGATCGTGAACCACGGTGTGCGGTGCTTCGGGTGCAGGCGCGCGAAGATCTCGGGGATCTGCCGGTGCTCGGCCAGCGACCACGACAGCCGCGAGATCCCGATCAACCCGGCGTTGGTGGCGATGAACAGGATCGTCGACGCCAGCACCCCGACGTAGTACCGGAGCACGTGGGTGGCTCCGGTCGCCAGCCCGAGGTGCGAGATGATCCCCAGCACCGGGTCGTTCTGATAGCCGTGCGGCGGCGCCTCCCCGAGCAGGGTGTAGGCGCCCGAGCCGTGGCCGATCACGGGCAGCGCCGACAGCGCCACCACGGTCATGCCGGCGTACACGCCGAGCACCGCGATCAGGATGTAGTTGACCGCGCGCGGCACGTCCCGGCCGGGATCCCGCGCCTCCTCCGCCATGTTCGAGACGGTCTCGATCCCGGTGTAGGCGAGCATCGCGAGCGACAGCGCGAAGATCAGGTGCGAGTAGGTCGGCGTCGAGCCGAGATCGACCTGGTGGACGAGCAGCGACGGGTTCAGCACCAGGATCGCGCCGATGCAGATGATCAGGACCTGGGTGGCGAGGTCGAGCACGGCGAGGATGAAGTTGAGGTTGGCCGACTCGCCGAGGCCGCGGATGTTCAGCCAGCCGAGCAGCGCGATCACGATCAGGCCGCCGATCACATCGCCCGGGGGATGCGTCAGCGCCGGCCAGAACGCCCCGAGGTAGTGGGGCACGAAGAACGCCGAGATCGCGATCGTGAGGATGTAGTCGAGGCTCAGCGCCCACCCCGCGAAGAACGACACGAGTTCGTTGAATGCGTGCCGCGCGAAGCTCGAGGAGCCCCCCGCCTCGGGGAACATCGACGCGCCCTCCGCGTACGTCTTGGCGGTGAGCGCGAACAGGCCTCCGGCGAGCATGAACACCACCGGCGTCAGCCCGAGCGCGTACGCCGCCACCAGGCCGAGCGCGTAGTAGATCGACGAGCCCACGTTGCCGTAGGCCGTCGCGAACAGACCGCCTACCCCTACGCTACGGCGCAGTCCGTGAGTCTCAATCCGAGCCATCGGCCCTCATCGACGGTACGTGGTAGACCGTCAAGAGCACGCTAAGCATCCGTGCCGGGCCGTAGAGAATGCATTAAGAACCCGGGTCCCGAAGGCGGTACCCGACGCCCGGTTCAGTTATCACGTACCTCGGCCGCGACGGATCCGTCTCGAGCTTGGCGCGGATGTGGGCCACGTGCACGCGCAGGTAGTGGGTCTCGGCGCCGTACTCAGGCCCCCACACCTCACGCAGCAGCTGGCGGTGAGTCACGAGCCGTCCCTGGTGCTGGGCCAGCACGCGGAGCAGGTCGAACTCGATCGGGGTCAGGTGCATGGGCGTTCCGTCGCGCGTGACGAGTCGGTCGGCCAGATCGATCACCAGCTCGCCGATCCTCACCTGCGGGCTACCGCCGACGTCGACCGAACGCCGCAGCAATGCCCGCAGCCGCGCCAGCAGCTCGTCGGTGCCGAACGGCTTGGTCACGTAGTCGTCGGCGCCGGCGTCGAGCGCCCGCACCTTCTCCCGCTCGTCGCCGACGGCCGAGAGCACCAGGATCGGCAGGCGGCTCCAGCGCCGGACCTCCTCGCAGATCTCTACGCCGCCGCCGTCGGGAAGAACGAGGTCGAGCACGAGCGCGTCGGGCGGGCGGGATACCAGCTCGACCAGCGCGTCGGCCTTGGTCTCGGCCGCTTCGACCGCGTAGCCGGCGCTTCGCAGCAGGATCTTCAGACCGCGGACGATCTGCGGCTCGTCATCGACGACGAGCACTCGGGGAGCGCCGGCACTCATGGCGTCGATGACGCGGAATCGACGACGAGCACTCGGGGAGCGCCGGCACTCATGGCGTCGATGACGCGGAATCGACGACGAGCACTCGGGGAGCGCCGGCACTCATGGCGTCGATGACGCGGAATCGACGACGAGCACGCGGGGGGCGCTCGCGCTCATCCCCGCACCTTGACCGTGGGCCCGGCGTCCGCCGGTTGCTGGGCGACCGGGAAGCTGACGGTAAAAGAGGTCCCGGTGTCCCTTCCGGACTGGAGGATGATCCGCCCGCCGTTGGCCTCGACGAAGCCGCGGCAGATCGCGAGCCCCAGGCCCGACCCGGCGCCGGCCTCGCCGCGCCCCCGGAAGAACGGCTCGAACACTTGGGAGCGGTACCGGCGCGGAATCCCGCTGCCGCGATCGGCGACGCGGACGGCGACGCGACCCGCGCTGGCGCCGCCGCTGATCCGCACCGGCGCTCCCGCCGGAGAGAACTTGACCGCGTTCTCGATCAGGTTCGAGAACACGCGCTCGAGCTGGGCCGCGTCGGCGCGCACCAGCGGCAGATCCCCGGGGAGCTGGAACTCGATCGCGTGGTCGTGGCCGGCATGGGTCGCGGCCGAGGCGACGACATCATGGAGGTCGCACCAATCCGCCTGTGGCGCCACGGCCCCCGACTCGATCCGCGACAGGTCGAGCAGATCGTCGACGAGCTTGGCCAGCCGTGCGCTCTCGGCCTCGATCACGTCGATCAGCTCGGCCCGTTCGGCGTCGGTGACCCCGCCGATCGCGAGCGTCGAGCCGGCGGTGGTGATCGCGGTCAGCGGCGAGCGCAGGTCGTGGGAGATCGCGTGCAGGATCGCGGTCTTGGCGACCTCCGCGCGGCGGGATGCCTCGGTCTCGGCGGCCCGCTCGGATACCCGATCCCGCTCCACGGCGACGTCGACGAGGCGTCCGAGCGACTGGGCCACGCGCTCGATCGCGCTCTGGTCCCACGCGACGTCGTCGGTGAGGTACAGCCACCCGTTGCCGGCGCGCGTGTGCAGCGGCACCGTGATCTCGTCCGGCGCCGCGGTCGGCACCGGCTCGAGCACGATCCGCGCCCGCCCGGCCGCGGTCGCGAGCGCGACGCGGCTTCCGATCGTGTCGAGCTGGGCGCCGATGCTCTCGCCCGCCAGGATCGCGGACGCGACCTCGGCGACGAGCTTGGCCTCGCGCTCGCGGGCGGCGGCCACGTACGCGCGGCTCTCGGCCTCGGCGGCACGCTCGCGGGCGACGGCGGCCAGCCGGCCGACCACGACGGCCGCGATCAGCAGCACGATCAGCTCGACCAGGTCCTGGGAGTAGGCGATCGCCAGGCGGTGACGGGGCGCGATGAAGAAGAAGTTGAGCGCGAGCACGCCGAGGACGCCGGTCACCAGCGCGGCCAGCTGGCCCCGGCGGATCGCGATCAGCAGCACCGCGAGCAGGTACAGGCTGCCGAGCCCGGCGTCGTCGGACGAGGTCGACTGCAGGGCGGCGACCGCAACGGTGGCGAGCCCAACCACGATCAGGATCTCGACGCCGGTCGCCACGCCCGCCCGGAGCGCCGCGCGATCGAGCGGCGGGGCTTGGCGCACCGCGGGGACGCGCCTGCGAACCCGCCCGGGGTGCAGCCCCACGGAACCGAGCAGGTTCCGCCACTCGTTCATGTCGATAAGGCTACGCCGCCACCGTGGGTTTGCCGGCGAGCGGGCGCCGGAATCGACTCGATGATCACCCGGCACGGCCGCTCGCGGAGCACGGTGGCGATCGTCCGCCCGAAGCCGCCACCGTCTCCGGACATCGGCATCACTATCGCCGCGGCGTGCATCGCCTTGGCCTCGTCGACGATCCGCCGACCGGTCTGGCCGGCCCTGACCTTCTCCCAGTGCCCCGACACGCGCCGACCCGCCTGCACCTTGGCCTCCTCGATGATCGATTGCGCCGCCGCCTCCTTCAGCGGGAGCGAGGCGTCGATCGGGCTGGTCGACGGCACGGGAATCGTCACCAGCACGTGGATCCCGCGGCGCCGGCGCGCGGCCAGCCGCGCCGCGGTCGCCATCACCTCGGGCACGTATCCACTGTCGTCGAACGCCACCAGCACCGACTCGTACTCGGCCTCGGTCTCGGTCGCCGGACGCGGGATCGCCACCTTCGTGGTCGTGGTGAGGTCGAGACCCTGGCGGTGGCGGTACACCGGATACACGATCATCCCCACCGCCAGCCACCCGATCCCGGCCAGCGCGACGCTGGTATGGAGCGCGGCGAGGACGCACAGCGAGGCGAACGTGCAGATGCCTCCGGCGATCGCGAACACCGGGAGGTCCCAGCCACGCACGTGAACGTTCCCGGGCGGGCGGTAGGGCCGGTTGACGTTCCGCAGCGAGATCCGCATGCGCGTCACCGACACGTGCGCGATCGTGAACGACAGCATCGCGCCGAACGCGTACAGGTTACCCAGGAACGTCGCCTGGCCCGGAATCAGGGTGATGGCGGCGATCGTGCTGAAGATGATGATCCCGACCCACGGCGTCGCGAACCGGGGGTGGAGCCGGCGCAGGCGGTCGGGAACCTGACGGTGGATCCCCATCGAGTAGGTAAGCCGCGACACTCCGAGGATGCCGGCGTTGGTGGCGATGAACAGGATCGTCGCTGCCAGCAGCCCGACGTATACCTCCGCGGCGTGCTGAAGCGGCCCGAGATGGAGCGCGCGCACGACGCCGAGCACCGGATCGCCCGCGTAGCCGCCGTGCTGATCGTCGACCCCGAGCAGCGTCTGGCAGTGGGATCCGACGCACCTGACCGGCAGGGCGGACAGCGCGATCGCCGGCAACAGCGCGTAGATCGCGAACACCGCGATCACCACCCGGTTGATCGCCTTGGGCACGGTCCGGCCCGGGTCCTTGGCCTCCTCGGACATGTTCGAGATCGTCTCGATCCCGGTGTAGGCGAGCATGCACAGCGGGATCGCGACGAAGAAGTTGGCCCACGTCGGGGCGACGCCGAGATGGACGTTGTCGATCAGCACCTGCGGCGAGAACACCAGCACCAGGCCGATGAGCACGATCAGCACCTGCGTGCAGAAGTCGATCACCGCGAGCACGAGGTTGACCCCGATCGACTCCTCGACGCCGCGGATGTTGATCGCGGCGAGCACGACGATCGCCGCGATTCCGGCGATCACGTCGCCCGGGGGATGCTCGAGCGCCGGCCAGAACAATCCGCCGATGTAATGGGGCACGAAGAACGCCGACGTCGCGATCGTCAGCATGTAGTTGAGCATCTGTCCCCACGCCGCGAAGAACGACCAGAACTCGTTGAAGGCGTGGCGCGCGAACGACGAGGACCCGCCGGCCTCGGGGAACATCGCGGTCGCCTCGGCGTAGGTCGAGGCGGTCAGGAAGAAGATGAACCCGGAGATGATGAAGACGATCGGGGTCAGCCCGAGCGCCAGCGCGGCCACCAGGCCGAGCGCGTAGTAGATCGACGATCCGACGTTGCCGTAAGCGCTCGAGGCGAGCGGGTAGACGCCGAGGACGCGCTGTAATCCTTCGAGCCGCCGCTGCGCCATCAGCCGTCCGGGCGGTCGTCCACGTGGGAGAACGCCTGAGTGTCCGCCCCGCCCGCGGCCGGCCCACCGTCGGCCGCTGCGGTTTGCTGCTCGACGTCGGACGGCGCCGGCTGGACCTGGCTCGGAGTCTTGGCCCGCCAGTCGGCCGGCGGCGCGGTCAGGATCACCCGGCACGGCGCCTTGCCGATCACGTACCGGGACACGTCGCCGACGTAGTTCTCGAGCGGTCCTCCGCGGCCTCCGAGCAGCGCCCCGCCCCGGACGCGCGAGGACTCCTCGGCGGCCAGCACGATCGCCTCCACGCCGCGGCGGCATGCCTCGCGAACGATCGCCTCGCCGGCGCGGCGGGCGCGGACGATCGCGGTCGCCACCTCCACTCCCTCGTACTCCTCCCCGACGAGCTTCGCGCGGGCCAGCGCCTCGCGCGCCCGCTTGACCTGCGCGTCGGGGAGCGGGGCATCCATTGGGAGCGCCAATGGAATCTCGAACACCCAGATCGCCTCGATCATCGCCCCCTCGGACTCGAGGTCGTCGCGGGTCTCCCCCGCCAGGCGGCCGGCGGTCTGGACGATGTCGTCGTCGAGCGCGGTCCCGAGGATCGGGACGAGGATCGACCCGAACTCGGGCTCGAGCGTCTCGTAGCGGAGCGCCCGTTCGGGGATCGTCACGCGACGGAGCAGCGGCTTCTGCTGGGACTTGCGGTAGGCGACGTACAGCAGCAGCCCGGAGAGCAGCCAGCTCAAGCCGACGTAGCGGGCGCCGGCGTGGAACACCAGCAGCGCGACCCATCCGAACGCCGACGCGACCGCGCCGGCCACGGCCGGCAGCGGCACGCTCGCTCCCGAGATCGTCATCGACATCGGCACGCTGTACGGGCGATCCCGGCCCGGCTCGCGGAAACGCAGGGCGATCACCGACACGTGCGCGATCGTGAACGCCAGGAGTGCGCCGAAGGCGTAGATGCCGACGAGGAACTCGAGGTCCCGGGGCAGCACGAGTCCGGCGGCGGCGATCGCGGCCACGCCGATGATCACGTACGGCGTCCCCCAGCGCCCGTGCAGCCGCCCGACCGCGCTCGGTATCTGGCGGTTGGTGGCGAGCGAGTAGCCGACGCGGGAGACGCCGAGCATTGCCGAGCCGGCGGCGCCGAACAGCGCGAGAGCGCCTCCGATCGCGACGGCGTACTTGAGTACGTCGGCGAGCCACCTGGGGTGGAACGCCTCGACCACTCCCAGCACCGGGGCCTTGATGTGAGTCGTGCCGAGCGCGGTCAGCCCATCGTGAACCGGAAGGGCGCCGACCCCGACGAGCGAGATCCCGACGTAGATCAGCACGATCAGCGCCGAGCCTGGACCAACGATCGACTTGACCTGCCGGCGGGTGGCGCTCACCTCACCGGCGATGCTCGCCGCGGCCTCGATCCCGGTGAACGCGATCACCGCGATCGGCAGCGCGAACGCGAGATCCGACCAGCGCGGGGCGGTTCCGAGATTGATGCTGGCGGTGAGGTGGCTCGGATCGAACACGAGCACGAACCCGAGGACGATGATCAGCGCCTGCAGAATCAGATCTCCGCCCGTGAATAACACGCGCGTGCGCAGCCGGCGCGCGCTCACGCCGGTCAGGTTGTCGACCGCGACGAGCGCAATCACCGTGAACGCGACCGCGATCTCCAGGGCTCCCTTCCCGATCGGCGCCGCGAACGCCGCCAGATAGCTCGGCACCGTCAGCGCGGTGACCGCGATCAGGATCGTGTAGTCGAGGAAGATCGCCCACCCGGCGACGAAGCTGACGAGCTCGTTGAAGGCGTACCGCGCGAACACGGCCGAGCCGCCGCGCTCGGGATGGAGCGACGCGCCCTCGGCGTAGGTCATCGCGGTCAGCCCGAAGAACAGCCCGGCCACCAGGAACACCGCCGGGGTGAGGCCGTTGGCATGGCGTGCGACGACCCCCAGCGCGAAGTACACCGAGCTGACCGAGGCCGTGTACACGACCGCGAACAGCGCACGGTAGCTGAAGGGACGGTCTCTCACGGGCGGTTAAGCGGGGCCAGAAGACCTCCCTACCCCCGCAGCTGCAGATAAAGGCGGGCCGCGCCGGCGAGCACGAACAACGCGCCGAGGACGAGCCCCGTCGCGAGCGCTCCTCCGCCGGCCAGGAGCGTGCGCACGACCAGGGCGATGCCGATCACGATCATCGCGACCGACATGACTCGAGTCGAGGAGCTGTGCAGCTGGCGCCCGCCGGCCATCGGTTGAAGGTTATCGGTGCCGCCTTCACGGAATCTTGATGTCTGGGGGGCGGATCTGTACATCCCGTTGATGGCGCGCGGCGTAGCGTGACCGGGGACACGTACGTCCCTGCCGCCGTCCCATCCCGTGAAGCATCCGAGCCTCCAGAACACCGGCGCGTCCGGACATGTCGCCGGTGGGTCCGCCGCGCGGCCGACGCTCAGGCGCCGCCTCCGCGTGCAGCTGCACAAGGGGCGCCTCGATCAGCAGCTCGCTGAGGGCTTCGGCCCCGACCCGATCGAGGATCGGGCGCTGCGAGCCCGGCAGCTGACCGGGATGCGAAGCCGCCGCGGGCTCGCCCGTTCGCTTCGCGCTCGCGTGAGGGACGCCGAGCGGCCGGCCGCGCCCCGGATGAGCGCCGCCGTGCCGCTGTCCCGCCGTGCGGTCCTGCGCTGGCGGGAAAGCCTGCTCGGGCTCGCAGAGCGGCTCGAACGGCCCGACCCGGTCAACCCGTGCGGCGTCGCCCGCGTCCTCGTGCTGCTCACCGATGGGAGCGGCCCGCTGTACAACCCCGCGGCCGCGGAGCGGATGAGCGACGCGGTGTGGTGGATCGCCGACGGCCTCGCGCTCGACGCCAACGCCGTCCCCGGCGAAGCGGACCGTTAGCGCTGCCCACGCCGGGCCCCGACGCCACCCGCTCTTCACAACATCTGTATGTCGGGGCCGGATTTCTGTACGGGCTCTTGACCCGGGCGCGGCGAGCATAGGCGCATGGACCTTTTATCGATCGTGCTAGCCATATTGATGTTCGCCGTCCTGATCGCGCTGGTCTATGGGATCGACGCGATATGAGCGGCGCCGACCTGTTCGGCCTCATCGCGTCGCTGCTCGTGTGCGCGTACCTGCTGTACGCGCTGCTGCGCGGAGAGAAGTTCTAGTGGTTCCTCCGGCAAACACGCTCGGATTCGAGCGACCTGCTCACCCGAGGAACCACCGATGACCTTCCTCGGCTGGCTGACGATCTTCGCCTTCGCCGCGATCCTGACCCTGCTCGCGATGCCGCTGGGCCGCTACATGGCGGCCGTCTACAGCGGCGAGCGCACGTTCCTGGATCCGCTGTTCCTCACCCCGGAGCGGCTGTTCTACAAGGTCATGCGGGTCGACCCGACCAACGGTCAGGACTGGAAGGCGTACGCCAAGAGCCTCTTGATCTTCTCGCTCGCCGGCTGGCTGCTCCTGTACTTCATCCTGCGCACGCAGACGCTGTGGAACTTCACGGGCCTGAACCCGGAGCACTTCCACTCGGCCCCGTGGAACGTGACGTTCAACACCACTTCGTCGTTCATGACGAACACGAACTGGCAGTACTACAGCGGGGAGACCACGATGAGCTACTTCAGTCAGATGGCTGGGCTCACCGTGCAGAACTTCCTGTCGGCCGGGGTGGGCATCGCGGTGGCGGTCGCGTTGATCCGCGGGATCATCGGACGCAGCGGCCGGAGCATCGGCAACTTCTGGCATGACCTGATCCGCACCGTCCTCTGGATCCT
>Ga0335081_10004380_pt1 | contig 22267 bp, 19 predicted proteins | sample Lox_Sample_35_FD_206713 | JGI IMG/M metagenome (GOLD analysis project Ga0335081, IMG submission 206713) | Soil microbial communities from Loxahatchee National Wildlife Refuge, Florida, United States - Lox_Sample_3.5 | ecosystem: Environmental > Terrestrial > Soil > Wetlands | place: USA... | reverse complement strand
CGGGTCGCCGCCCTCGACCGTCACCGAGGCGACATAGCCCTCGACCACGTCGATCGTGAACACGCCGTTGTTGACGCGCTGCGGCGGAACGAAGGCATGCGTCAGCACATAGCCCTTGCTGCGATACTGATCCTCGATCGCGTCGGCGACGTCGAGAATGTTCGAAACGGTCACTTCCTGGCCGAGGAGATTCTGATAGAGCGAGCGAAATCCTTCCGCCGGCAAAGTTTGCGCGCCCTCGATATGAATGTCGGTGAGCGTGAAGCGCAACTCTTCCACCGCGCGCGGGATCTGCGACCGCGACGGAGATTCGATCGTGAAGTCGAAGGAGGGCTGCGTTGGCGCTTCCGGCAGCGCCCGGTCGCGGCCGGGCTGGACGGCGCCGGGAAGCTCGCCACGCGGCGGCGGTGCGGCCTGGGCATGCGCCAGCCGATCCACTCCCCCCGTGAGCCCCGCGCACAACAATCCGATGCCGACCAGCGCCCCTCTTTGCGTTGGCAATCGTGCGCTTTTCCCCAGCGAAAATTCTCCCCGCCTCCTGCCCAAGCGATCACCCGAAAGCGCCGTTCTGACGCGGGTTCGAGACCCAACTTCCGAGCAATCAATCACGAATTTCTTGTGCTTTTGAGGTAAATTATCACGACTTTGGTACCAAGGCCAAGCGCCTTGATTTTGTTTAATAATTGTTGCACCAGAACAACGAAGACTCGCGCGAAAAGCCGCGATTTTCATACACTTTCGCGCGCACCGAAGATGGCGGTCCCGACCCGGACGAGGGTCGCTCCAAAGCGTATGGCGATCTCGAAATCGGCGCTCATGCCCATGCTGAGCTCGGCCAATCCATTGCGCCGCGCGATCTCGCGCAGGAGCGCGAAATGCGGCGCCGGCTCCTCGTGCTCGGGCGGAATGCACATGAGCCCCGCGACCGGCAGCGCAAATTTGTCACGGCACAGCGCGATGAACTGATCGGCGTCCTGCGGCAGCACGCCGGCCTTTTGCGCCTCCTCGCCGGTATTGACCTCGATGAGGCAGGTGGGGCGCTTCTGCTGCCGCACCATCTCGTGCGCGAGCGCTTCGGCAAGACGCGGGCGGTCGATGGTCTCGATCGCGTCGAAGAGCGCCACCGCCTCGCGCGCCTTGTTGGTCTGGAGCGGCCCGATGAGATGAAGGCGCAAGTCCGGATAGCGCGCGCGCAACGCAGGATATTTCGCGGCCGCCTCCTGTACGCGGTTCTCGCCGAAAAGGAGGTGGCCCGCGCCCAAGGCCGCGGCCACGGCTTCGGCGGGATGCGTCTTCGCTACGGCAACGAGCCGCACGCTCGCGGGATCGCGGCCCGCGGCGCGCGCGGCCGAGGATATTCGTGCCAAGACCGACGCAAGATTGGCGCCGACCGTGCTTTCCGTCGGAGCGCTCGTCATGTGCGGATGCTACCCCCGGGCCGCGGGTTCCGTCACCTCGCCCGCGGGGCATAATATTTTGCCGCGCCCGCATGGCTGTTGTAATATCGCCACACCGCGGGGGAGTTTGCGAGGGAGTATCTCCTATGTCGGCACGTGCGTTGGTCGTCGCCTGTCTCGCCGGGACGTTCCTGGCGAGTTGCTCCATGTTCGATCCGAACAATGACAACGTGCTCGGCCGCAACGATCCCGACTACGCCAAGCGCACGAACGATCCCTATCACACCGACCCCGACTATTCCGCCAACCCCGACCAGTTCGGCACGCGCGGCGCCGACGTCGGCCAGCCCAACGCCTCGCTGCTCTCGTCGATCTTCGGCAGCGGCAAGCCCGACAGCGCGGCGGGCGCCGGCGGCGTGGGCATCGGCGTCAATTCCTATCTCTGGCGCGCGACGCTCGACACAGTGTCGTTCATGCCGCTCGCCTCGGCCGATCCGTTCGGCGGCGTCATCATCACCGACTGGTACAGCCCGCCCGACCGCACGAGCGAGCGCTTCAAGGTCAACATCTTCATTCTCGGCCGCGAGCTGCGCGCCGACGGCGTGCGCGCGAGCGTGTTCCGCCAGACGCGCGATCCTGGCGGACAATGGATCGATGCCTCGGTCGACCAGGCGACCGGCACCGATCTCGAGAACGCGATCCTGACGCGCGCGCGGCAGATGCGTCTCAGCACGGCGTCGAACGCGCAATAGCGGGACGGTTCTCGTCTCGCATGACCAGCAAGGATCCGCGACCGCAGCGTTACAACGCCAAAGAGACCGAAGCGAAATGGCGCGCGCTCTGGGCCGAGCGCGGCACGTTCGCGGTCGAGGCGGATCCGGCCCGGCCCAAATACTACGTGCTCGAGATGTTTCCCTATCCCTCGGGCAAGCTCCATGTCGGCCACGTGCGCAACTACACGATGGGTGACGTGGTCGCGCGCTACAAGCGCGCGCAAGGGATGAACGTGCTGCACCCAATGGGGTGGGATGCGTTCGGGTTGCCGGCCGAGAATGCGGCGATGCAGAGCGGCGAGCATCCGGCGCGCTGGACGCTCGAGAACATCGCCGTCATGCGCGAGCAGCTGAAGCGCATGGGGCTTTCCTATGACTGGCGGCGCGAGATCGCGACCTGCCATCCCGACTATTATCGCCACGAGCAGAAGATGTTTCTCGACTTCCTCGCCGCCGGGCTCGCCTACCGGCGCGAGTCATGGGTCAACTGGGACCCGGTCGAGAACACCGTCCTCGCCAACGAGCAGGTGATCGACGGACGCGGCTGGCGCTCGGGCGCGCTCGTCGAGAAGCGGCTCCTCGCGCAATGGTTCCTGCGCATCACGCGCTTTGCCGACGAGCTTCTGGACGGGCTTCAGAGCCTCGAGCGCTGGCCCGAGCGCGTGCGCCTCATGCAGGAGAACTGGATCGGCCGCTCGGAGGGCGCGCGCGTCTTCTTCACGCTCGAGGGCCGTACCGACCGGCTCGAAGTCTTCACGACACGGCCCGACACGCTCTTCGGCGCGGCCTTCTGCGCGATCGCGCCGAACCACCCGCTCGCCGAGGAATTGGCGCGGAGCAATCCTGCGCTTGCCACTTTCATCGCCGAGTGCAACCGCATGGGCACGAGCGAGGCCGTGCTCGAGACCGCCGAGAAGCGCGGCTTCGACACCGGCCTCAAGGCGCGCCATCCGTTCCGCGCCGGGCAAACGTTGCCGGTCTATGTCGCCAATTTCGTGCTGATGGAATACGGCACCGGCGCCATCTTCGGCTGTCCCGCGCACGATCAGCGCGATCTCGACTTCGCGCGGAAGTACGCGCTCCCCGTCATTCCCGTCGTGCTTCCGCCCGACGCCGACGCCAAGAGCTTTGCGGTCGGCGTCGAGGCTTATACCGACGAGGCGGGCACCGCCTTCAATTCCGGTTTCCTCGATGGGCTCGCCGTGCCGGCGGCAAAGCGCGCGGCGATCGCGCGGCTCGAGGAGTTGAGGTCCGGCACCGGCACGATCGCCTATCGCCTGCGCGATTGGGGCGTGTCGCGCCAGCGCTATTGGGGCTGTCCGATCCCGGTCATCCATTGCGGCAAGTGCAGCATCGTGCCGGTGCCGGAGAAGGATCTGCCGGTGCGGCTTCCTGATGATGTGAGCTTCGACAAGCCGGGCAATCCGCTGGCGCACCATCCGACGTGGAAGCATGTGACGTGCCCCGCGTGCGGCGGCGCTGCGGAGCGCGAGACCGACACGTTCGACACGTTCTTCGAATCGTCGTGGTACCAGGCGCGCTTCTGCTCGCCGCGCGCGGCAACCGCGTTCGCGCGCGCCGAGGTCGATTACTGGCTCCCGGTCGATCAGTATATCGGCGGCATCGAGCATGCGGTGCTGCACCTTCTGTACGCGCGCTTCTTCACGCGCGCGCTGGCGCAGTGCGGCTATCTCTCGGTGAAGGAACCGTTCGCCGGCCTCTTCACGCAGGGCATGGTGTGCCACGAGACCTATCGCGGCGCTGACGGCGAATGGCTCTTCCCGGAGGAGGTCGAGCGCGCGGACGGCGCGGCGCGCGATGCGAAGGGCCGGCCCGTCACAGTGGGCCGCATCGAGAAGATGTCGAAGTCGAAGAAGAACGTGGTCGGGCTCGAGACCATCGTCGACGCCTTCGGCGCCGACACGGCGCGGCTCTATCTCCTCTCCGACAGCCCGCCAGAGCGCGATCTCGAATGGACCGACGCCGGCATCGAGGGCGCGTGGCGCTATGTGAACCGGCTGTGGCGGCTCGTGATTGACCCGCCGGTCGTGCTCGCGCCCGATGGCACCGATATTCCCGCCGCGCTCGCGCCGGCGCTCGATGCTTTGCGGCGCGCCGTCAACCGTACCATCGTCACCGTCACCGACGATCTCGAGAAATTCCGCTTCAACCGCGCCGTCGCCCATATCCGCGAGCTCACCAACGCGATCGAGGAGACGCCCGCCGATGGCGCCGGGGCCGGCGCCGTGCTGCGCGAGGCGATCGAGACGGCGGTGCTGCTGTTGGGGCCGATGATGCCGCATCTGGCGGAGGAGCTGTGGCAGGAGCTGGGGCACGCGCGGCTCGTCGCCGACGAGCGCTGGCCCGCCGCCGATCCCGAGCTTGCGCGCGAGGAGCGTGTGACGCTCGCGGTCCAGGTCAACGGCAAGCTGCGCGGCACGGTCGAGCTGCCGCGCGACGCGGGCGAGGACGCTGCGAAGGACGCAGCCTTAGCGCTTCCGGGCGTGCTGCGCGCGCTCGAAGGGAAGGCGCCGCGCAAGACCATCGTCGTGCCCAACCGGATCGTCAATGTCGTCATCTGACGGCAGAGGCGCGCGCCGCGCGCTGGCACTCTTCCCGCTGGCCGCGCTCGCCGCGTGCGGCTTCCATCCGCTTTACTCGACGAGCGAGCCCTTGGGCTACGACCCTGTCCTTGCCTCGGTCGACGTCCGCCCGGCGCCCGACCGCGTCGGCCAGATCCTCGTCGAGCGGTTGCGCGAGCAGCTCAATCCCGCCGGCGCGCAGTTGAAGCCGCGCTACGTTTTGAACCTCACCCTCTCGCTCTTGCCGGCCAACCTTGGCCTGCAGCGCGACAACACCAGCACGCATGGCGAATTGACGTTGATCGCGACCATGAAGCTCTCGCGCGAGGGCAGCCAGGCCGTCGTCTACGAGCAGACGGTGCAGCGCGTCGCCTCGTTCGACTTTCCGTTCGACGCTTACGCCGCCAACGTCGCCCAAGACAACGCGCGCGACATCGCCGCCAACGATCTTGCGCGCGAGATCGCCGAGAAGCTCCAGATCTACCTGCAGCAGCATCCGCCGCCGGAGCCGACGTGAAGCTGACGGGAGCGCGGATCCAGCGCTTCATCGCCGCACCCGACGCCGCCATCCGCGCCGTCCTCGTCTTTGGCGAGGACGAAGGGCTCGTGCGCGAGCGCGCCAAGCGCATCGCGCAAAGCATCGTGCCCGATCTCGCCGATCCGTTCCGCGTCGCCGAGTTTCCCGCCGACGCGCTCAAGGCCGACCCGGTGCGGCTCGACGACGAGACGCGCGCGCTCTCGCTCGCTGGCGGGCGCCGCGTCGTCCGCGTCCGCGGCGCCGATGATGCGCAAGCCGGCCTGTTCGAGCGCTTCTTCGCAGCGCCTCCGCCAGGCGACACGCTCGTCGTCGTCGAATCCGCCGATCTCGGCGGCAAGTCGCAGCTCCGCCGCGTGTTCGAGGCGGCGAAGGATGGCGCCGCGATCCAGTGCCGGCCCGACGGCGCCGATGAGCTTGCGGCGCTCGTCGATGGCGTCATGACGGCCCACCGCGTGAAGCTCGACCGCGACGCGAAAGCCTATCTCGTCGCGCATCTTTCCGGCGACCGGCTCCTCAATCGCGGCGAGCTCGAGAAGCTCGCGCTCTATGCCGGCGACGGCGGCACGGTCTCCTATGACGAGACGCGCGCGGTCGTCGGCGACAGCGCTGAGATCACGCTCGACGATGTCGTTGCCGCCGCCGCGACCGGCAACCTCGCGGCGCTCGAGCGCAGCCTCGGCCGCGCCTTCGAGGAAGGCGAATCGCCGATCACCGTGCTGCGCGCGGGACTGCGTCATTTCCAGCGCCTCTACGCGGCGGCCGCGCGCATCGCCGCCGGCAGCACGGCCGACGACGCGCTCGCGGGCTTGCGGCCGCCAGTGTTCTTCGCCATGCGCGAGCCATTCCTGGCGCAGCTTCGCCTGTGGTCGAAAAGCCGGGCCGCCGCCGCGCTCGAAACACTCTTCGCCGCCGAGCGCAACGCCAAGCGCACCGGCATTCCGCCCGAAGCCGTGGCGTGCGAAGCTCTCACGCGCGTCGCGCGCGGCGCCCGCCGCCAGCGTTAACGCCTCGCCGCCCGCCTTTGGTGTAGACTGCCGGGTGAGGGCCGGCCGCAATCAACCCGCGCCCGAGGGAGCCGTCTTGCCCTGGCAGCGCCGCCACCGCCGTCTGACCGAGAGTACGGGTTTTTTTCTCGCCCTCGGCAGCGTCGTTCTCATTGTCGTGGTCGTGTTGACGCTTCTCTACTTGCTCCCGGACACGCCGTCGAGCAGTCCCACACAGTAACGGGCGCCGCTATTGCGGCTGCGGCGCGTCCTTGGCAGCCGCCGCGATCTTGAGCCGCGCGAGCCAGATCGAATCGAGCCGCCCGTCCTCGGCGATCACCGATTTCGGACCTTCGCCGCTCGCATCGAACTTCACGAGCGCCTGCACCGTGCGCCAGCTCATCACACCGTCGATGTCGCCGTCGTAGTAGCCGAGGCGCTTCAGATATTCCTGCGCCTCGCGCACCGACGCATCGCCCGGCGCGGCCGCGACGTCGGGCGAATGAACCTCGCGCACCGGGATGGCGGCGCCCAAGGGGTCGGACGCGGAGGCCGCAACCGCGGGCGCGACGATGGCGCCTGTCGCCGGTTTCGCGGACACGGATGCGGCCACGACGCTCGACGCCGGTTTCGCGGACATGGGTGCCGCGACGGCGCCTTTCGCCATTTTGGTGGACGGCGGCGCGGCGACAGAGCCTTTCGATGCGACGTGGGGCGCGGGCGCAAGTGCGGGCGCGGGCGGCGCGGCGCGATGGAAGGCGAGGGCCTCGTCATAAGACGCGGTGTCGGCGCTCTTGGCCGAGGCGGCCGGTGCCGACGCGCGCGCCAACGGCGCATGCGCGGGCGGCGCATAAGCGAGCGCCTCGTCATAGCCCGGCGCCGCGTGGCCACGCGGCGCGAACGCCGCACTCTCGTCGTGGCTCGTTGCCGCGAAGGCCGCGGTCTCGTCGTGGCTCGCCGCCGACCCGCGCGGCGCGAAGGCGAGGGCCTCGTCGAAATCGGCGGCAGGCGCCGGCATCGGCGCGGGCGCGGGCGCGGCAGCGACAATCGGAGTTTCGGGCGCCGGCTTTGACGGCGGCTTTGGCGCCGCCGCCGGTGCAACTGCGGCCGTTACCGCCGGCGGCGGTGCTGGCGCTGCTTCAGGAGCAGTGGCAGCGGTTTTGGGCTGTGCCGGCGATGGCGCCTCAGGCTTCGCCGCGGCCTGCGCCCGTGCGGCCGGCATCGGCGCCGCTGCTGGCGCAGGTGCGGGTGGTGGTGGTGCGGACGCCGCTTTGGGGACCGGCGCGATTTCGACCGGCGTGCTCGGCGAGGCTTGCGGCACCGCATCGGCCGCGACCGGCGGCGGTGGAGCGGGAGCAGGCGTCGCGAGTTGCGGTGGTGGTGGCGGCGGTAGCGCGGCCTGCGGCGGTGCGACTTGCGGCGGTGGTGGTGGCGGCGCCTCGGCCTGTGGCGCGGGAGCGGGCGGGGGCGCGGGCGCGGGCGCGGGCGGCAGGATCACCGGCGGCATCGGCGCGCGGCGCGGCGTGTAAGTCTCGGGCGTCAGCGCCACGAGCTGCGGGCGCGGGCGCTGCGCCATGAAGTGCAGCGCGTTCTGGACGAGCGGCCCGGCGATGCCGTCCTGCGGCAGGCCGGTATCGCGCTCATAATCGAGGATGGCGTGGTATGTCGACTCGTTCATGGCGCCGGTCGCGGGCCCGGCGTCGTAGCCGCGCGCGACGAGGAGGCGCTGGATGTCGCGAATGCCGACCGCCTCGAGCGCCGGCGCGAAGCTGCTCCGCGGCATTTCCTCGCTCGCGAGCGCGGCGCCCATGGGCCCGGCGAGCGCCGTCCCCGCCACAAGAGCGAACACCGCGCCTCGTCTTGCCATGTGCGTATCCTCCAATGCGAATACAGTATTCCTGTTTCGCACTACAGTCAAACGCACCCGCGGCCAAGTGAAGCCGTAGCGTTCTTTTCCAGCCAATTCAAAGCGTGCCGCGCGCGTGCCGGCGGTTGCGCGCGCGCCGGATCGCGCGTCAGGCCGGCACTTTTTCCTTGGTCGCCGCCAATTCCATCTCGATGTCGGCGACAAGCGGCAACGACAGGATGAAGAAGGTGCCGCCCGTCTCGCTGCCGATCTCCTTCACCTGCGCCCCGCCGTGCGGCAGGTACATGTAGGTGCCGCGGTCGGCGGTCTTGCCGCCAAGCCAAGTCTTGCCGTCATACGTGATCGAGCCGTCGATGAGATAGAAGATCTCGGCGTCCTCGGTCGCGTGCGCGGGAATGCGCGCGCCGGGCTCTAGCCGCAGCAGCCGCGCGGCCGAGCGGCGGTCGCCGAACGTGCCGAAATGCTTGTGCTCGACGCCCGGGAACCTGCGGTCCATGACCCAGCGCTCGTTGTCTCCTTTGACCACGATCGGCGCGCCGAAGCGCGGCGGCGGATAGCGGAACTTCATGCCGGCCGCTTCCTCCCAGCACGCCATGTGGCTGTCCTTGTTGATCTTGCGCCCGTCGGCGCGGACCACCGTATAGACGCCGTTGGCGAACGTGCCGCCGCGGGCGGACAGGCGCTCGCGCGCCGCGCGCAGCTCCGCGTGCGTTTCGTAGGGAATGCCCTCAGGCCCTTGAAACTGGAGGCCAAGGCCGGTGCTCGGCATCTTCTGCAGTTGCGGGCCATAGGGCACGCCTTCGGGATAGAAGCCGCAATCGCCGGGCTTCAGATATCCGTCCTTGATCTGGCGGTCGCCATCCAAGGCATAGCGGAACTGGTCGAAGGCGTGCTTGTGGCGCGGCGTGGCATAGCCCGTGTCGTAGGCGTTCCACGAGAATTCGAGGGAGGTGCCGGGCACGCCGGTGTCGAGCGGGAATTGTTTGTAGGTCGCGTTCCCCTCGCGCGCGCCGCCCGAGCCCATGGGCCTGATGTCGGTGATGCTCATGATGATGACGGGACGCGCCATGACGAATTCTCCTCTCGCGAAGGAAAAAGGGTGCGGCGGCGCTTGGCTCAAGTCAAGGCGGGCGGCGCTGCGCATGAACCCGCGGACAAAGGCTCCGTGCGTCCTTCGACTTCGGCCCTTCGGGCCTACGCTCAGGATGAGAAGCCTTTTATGAAGCCCAAGGAAGATTCCTCATCCTGAGCGGAGCGCGAGAGCGCGTAGTCGAAGGACGCAGGTTTCGCGGCGCCTATTCCGCGGCGGTGCGCGCCTTGAAGAAATTGCCCGACGGTACGCGCACCATCGCGTCCTTCTCGTCGAACGCGGTGCCGAGCGGGTTGCCGCCCGCCGCCACTACCTTGATCTGCTCGCGCAGCATGCGGCGCGTCATGGCGATGCCGACGTCGCTCGTGACGAGATGCTCCTCGGAATGGAGCGAGATCGCGCCTTGGCCCGCCTGCGCCTCCATGTCGCCGGGGAAATCCTGATGCTCTTCCTCGCTCATCTGATGCCAGAGCTTGCCGCCGTGATAGACGAGATTGAACGCGGGCTGGCCCGGCTTCACCTTGCCGGTGCTGTATGTCGTGAAATGCTGGTCGTCGATCGGCACGATCCACGACACGCGGGTCGAGCGCGCGTTGACGAGATTCTGCGTCGCCGGCACCGACATGAGGCTCGGCATCATGAACGAGGAGACGCGGTTATATTCGCGCCCGTCCGCCATCTGGCGGATGATCGAGTAACACACGCCCTGCTCGGCGCGGAAGAACTCGGCCTTTTCCGGCGGGAGCTGGAACTCGTTGGCGAACTGCGCGCCGCTGAAGGTCGAGTGCAGGACCCAGACGTGATAGGGGTCCATGATGTTGTCGTTGAGATGGAGCCAGCTATAGGGTGCCTCCGGCACCGTCTGGTCGCCGGTTTGCGCGCCGCCTTGCGTCGGCGCGAGCGTTTCGTCGCCGTCGAGATCCTCGAGGATGTCGTAGCGCGGCAGCACCGGCTGGCGCTCGGCCGGGCCGAGATAGGCGAAGATCAGGCCATAGCGCTCGGCCGCCGGATACCAGGGCTGGCGCGCCAGGTCGCGGCGGCGGCCGTGATCGGGCTCGCACGGCTGGTCGAGGCAGGTGCCGTCGACGCCGAAGAGCCAGCCGTGATAGCAGCAGCGCAGGCCCTCGTCCTCGACATGGCCGTAGAACAAGGTCGTGCCGCGATGCATGCAGCGTGAATAGAGCAGGCCGGGCTGACCCTTGAGATTGCGGAAGAGGACCAGGTCCTCGCCCAGCACGCGCACCTTGACCGGGCGCTTGCCCAGCTCGCTCGAGATCCCGACCGGGAGCCAGTAGCGCCGGAACAGCTCGCCCATCGGCGTGCCGGCGCAGACGCGCGCCAGCTCTTCGTCGGGATGTTGCTGCGGCCGACCATAGGCCCGGCCGTCTCGATCGCCCGCGCGAACCCCATCGGTCATCGCATTCTCCCTTGGCACACGAGAAAACGATGGAGCGGGGCGCGCGCTCCGTCAACCGCCTGGCGGAGCACCGCGCCAACCCTGGCGCACGCGACACCAGACTTGGACCGCCCCGTGGTGTGTCGTGCCTATGCAGCCGCCAGGCACGCGGGCGGCGCGAGGGGTACGATGCGCGAGGCATGGCGGCTGTTGACCGGCCGGACGTGGACCCTGCTCTGCGCGGCGCCGTTTCTCGTGTCGCTGGGCGGCTGCGCCTTCTTCTATCAGGATCCCGACACGGTGCTGGTGCGCAAGCCCGGCGCTTATTTCTACAGCCCGCCCGTCGCGGTCGAGCGCGCCGCGCGCGAATATTGGGAATACGCGACGCTCGCCGCCTTGGCCTATCCGCAGGAGACGATCGACAAGACCGAATGCGCCACCTCGAATATCGCGATCCCCGACCTCGCGGCAAAGGAGCGGGACGTCGCAAGCCTCTCGACCGGCGAAGTCGCGACTCTCGCGCAAAAAAGATTCTCCGCGATCTACACCGCGCTCGTCGCGCTCGGCTGGCGCTCGTGGCAGGATTTTCCCGCGCCCGATCTCTTCGATCGCATGAAGGCGCTCGACCTCTATGTCGATGTGTGGGAGCGCAAGACGCGCGAGCGCACCATCGTCGTCGTCGCGTTCAAGGGCACGGATTTCTGGTCATGGCAGGACTGGAACTCGAACCTGCGCTGGTTCACGCGATTGATCCCCGGCAATGTCGATCAGTATGACGAGGTGGTGGACGATTTTTCGCCCGCCTTTCTCGCGGCCTTCAAGTCGCACATCCCGCCGGACGAGCAGCAACGCACCGTGATCTTCGCCGCGGGCCATTCGCTGGGCGGGGGCCTCGCGCAGCAATTCGCTTATGCGCTGCCGCTCGATGTGCCGCCCGATCCGCCGGGCCCGCGCCTGCCGCGCCTGAGCCAGGTCTATGCGTTCGATCCGTCGCCGGTCACCGGCTACTACTCGGTTGCGGAGGATGTGCGCGACGCGAACGAGAAGGGCGCCAAGGGCGCGCCGCCGGGCCTCCCGATCGGCCGCATCCTCGAGAAGGGCGAGATCTTGTCGTACCTGCGCTATCTCGTGTCGATCGTCTATTTCCCCTCGGCCGAGGACCCGGCGATCAGGGGCGTGCGCTTCAACCTGTTCCCGTCGGTGAGCCCGATCACCTCGCACTCGATCGACGAGCTTGCGTGCAAGCTCTACGAGAAGGCGACGACGGGCGCGGCGCCCGAGCACTTCGACCCGGAGACAAAAACGCCCGAAACGGCGGCGGCGGAGACGGAGTGAAGCGGATGTTTCCCTCTCTGCCCGCTAGCGGGCGGAGACGGGGGATGCTGTAGTGCCGCTCGTCGCCATCATGTCATGCCCGGCACCAGAGCCCGCAAGAAGAAGCATGTCCTCACCGTACCTTCCCCTCGAAGCGATAGAGTTTCGTTTCCGCTACAATAGCGACCCAAACTTCACGGCGCGGAAGTGAGGGATGCTGAGTAGGCAAGGCAGAACATATCTGACGGCGACGGTATGGCTGGTCGTCGCTGGACTTTTGCGCTATTCGGGCGCAAATGGGACCGGACTTGTCGTAGAGGCAAATTTGCTACCCAATCCCGGAAGTCAGTCGATTTTTGTGTTGTAGAGAATGCGGCGGCGCATAAAGACGTACTGCTCCTTATCGCTTACGATTATCGGAGGAGTGCCCGAGACTGTTTCAAATTTTATGTGCTTGTAAAACGGAACTCGGTCCTGAATGGCCCATAATTCGACCATTTCGCAACGCGCGGAACGGCCACAGGTTTCGGCCCACCGAATCAGTGCGGTTCCCACACCTTGGCTGGCGTACGTTTTGCTAGAAACGACGAGATTGATTAAGACCTTGCGATCTCTGATTTCGAAATCGATATACCCGCATGCTTCATTCTTGTGCATGTAGAGATACACCAAGGCGTCCTTCGCAGTCGCCTCGTAGATCAAATCTCCAAATGTAACAGCGGTAATCGACGGCACGTCAGTTTCGATGGGCGGGCGGACGTAGTCGTCTTGGCGAATGGTCCGCAGGAATCCGAAGGGCTTCTTTTTCGCTATGAGACGATTGTTGGGAATTGCTTCGAGCTGGAAGTACGAACGGTCCGTATCATCGATCAAGACGCCGAAATAATTGGGGATGAAGCACGACCCGCGTTTAAGGACCAGTGCATACGTGATGAGATCGCCCACACCTATCTGAAGAAGTTTTTCCGCCACCACCAACATGCTTTTGCCGGAATGTATTGCGCTATCGAGGAGAAGAACGGGCTGCGCCTTGAGATCGAGGCCGTCAAGGCTGTCGATAAATGAGATTGAAGCGTCGTCGCGCTTGCACGCCACGCGCACCAACCGCAGTTTATCTTGAAGTTCGGTCGGCAGATGAATGCCGACTGCCTGGGCCATTTTTTGACCCGACAGGCCTAGTGCGAACCAAGTGGGCGGGAATTCGGTTGAGGCCAATCGTTCGGCTAAATCGTGAGCGTAGCCGTTGACCTCCCTCGGCCCCCAAGAAATGGGTGATCAATCGTTACCCTCCGCGAACGCGGCGGGGCGTTATAATCGGATGCTTATCGATCTCGGCTCCCCACTCCTCAAAATAGCAATCACTGCACAGGTGCTGAGTCCCGTCATCAATGGGACGGCTGCCCGTGATCGATTCTTGGAGGGGGATTTTACAAGCTGCGCACTGTAGAACGCCTTCCGGTGCGTGGCGTTCCTTCAGTTTCTCTTGATCTTGACGCAGAATCGACTGAAACTCTGCGAAACTCAAGGCCATAGCTCGGTCCTTTGGTTTTAGTCGTAGAGGTTTGCGGGGACGAGTCCTCTCCGAAAGAGGACGGTTTCCGGTTCCCGCCTTTCTAAGAACGAGCCATTTCTTCGCTAGTTGGGTTTACAAAAGGGCCGCAGATTGCGGTTGTCAAGGATTTTTTCGGCACACGCACGCCGTGTTGTCGCAGATTTGATCAACGGTCTCGCGCGATCTCCCAAAGCATAAACATCCCGGGCCCCTGCCACGAGCGCACAATCTCGTTATCACGTTGGGGGCGAAGAGCGACGCCAACTCGCTTGGTCATTCGATTTAGGAGCCGCTGATCTTCCTTACTCAGCGCACGCTCTACCATCATCTGCAAAGCGATGTCTTTGGTTGTCTGCGGTTCGGACGAGCTGCGCAGGATGTTGAGCACGATCCGCGTCATCTGACCATAGTTGGCCCAATCGGAAGGCGGACGAAGCGCCTTCGGTTTGATCTGCTCGCACGCAATAGTCGGATCAATGACGGCCAGCGCGTCGCTTCGCTCAGGCGGAATAGAGTTTTTGTCGTCATGGCCGGCACAAGGCCGGGCATGACGAACAGGAATGGCATTGCGAGCGAAGCGAAGCAATCTCCCGGCCGGATGGGGATTGCTTCGTCGCTCGGCTCCTCGCAACGACAGCGTTAGAGTCGGTCCGAAGGACGCACACATGCAAACCCAGTCTTGTGTTCGGAGGACGCGCATTACCTCCGGGGTTACGGTTAGGTCGCCCTCCGGCCATATTGGGACGGCAGAAAATCGAGGTGGTCTTTGGCAACCGCGATGTCAGCTGCTATGGGTTGTCGATCACCCCTGACTAGGAAGAAAAAGAAACTGGTTTGATGTGTCCCGGTAACTGCGGGCAAGCGATAGCTGACGCACCCAACGATTACCGGGCGCAATGCTTCCGACGAGTTTTGCGGCATGTTTTGACGGGCTAGAAGCAACGCCTTTCCTCTTTTGGCGTCCTCCCCCGGGAATACCGCATCTCCTGGAGGCTCCTCGGGTCGATAAGCGCAGGCCGCTTTTTGGGCTTCAAGGGGATCAACGCCCAGACTGGCGGGAAAAGTCGTGTAGTGAATCTGAACTTCGGTGCCTGGAATGTGCCCCGAGTTTTTGAGAAAAATATTGAATTCCATATAACCGCCATCTTTATCCCAAGTGAGGTCCGTAGCGGCGGTAATGGACGAAACGAAAACCCAGGGCCTTTGCTCGGCTCGCATCTCATCGAGCTGACCCTGCATCGTATTTTGTTGCATCAGCAGGAAGATCGCGGCTGCGGCAGCTACGCCAATAGCAACTACGTCGAGGTAAAACCGACGCCGCTCAATCGGATGACTGCGTTCCTCTATTCCTGCTCGCCTTTGTTTATCGGCCTTTGCCGCACGTTCCTGATGTGCCGATTGGAATTTCCTTATCCTCATATATCAGGACCCGTTGACCGGGGCGCCGAAACGCTTCAGCGCCTAACCCACCCGCCGCTTCAGTCGCGCCAGGAGGTCGTCGAGCTGCTCGACCGTGCGCCAGCGGATGACGAGGTCGCCGCCCGTCGTGTCGATGTTCTTGATCGCGACCTTCATGCCGATCGCCATCTGCAGATCCCTTTCCGCCGCAACGAAATTAGGGTCCCGCCGCGGCATCGGCGCGCCCGGCGCCAGCTCGGCCGCCGGGATCTTCTTCTCTGCGGTGGCGACGGCCTCGACCTGGCGCACGCTCATGCCATAGCGCACGACCTCGCGCGCGACCGCGGCCGGATCGCGGACGCCGAGGAGCGCCCGCGCGTGCCCGTGCGTAAGGCGCCCGTCGCGCACCATCTCCTTCACCTCGTCGGGCAGCCCGTTCAGACGCAGGATATTGGCGACGTGGCTGCGGCTCTTGCCGACGCGGCTTGCCAGCGTCTCCTGCGTGTAGCCGAAATCCGCCATGAGGCGCTGATAGCCCTCGCTCTCCTCGAGCACGTTCAAATCTTCGCGCTGCACGTTCTCGACAAGCGCGAGCTCGAGCGCGTCGCGATCGCTCGCCTCGCGCAACAGCACCGGCACCTCGTGCAGCTTCGCCCGCTGCGCCGCGCGCCAGCGCCGCTCGCCGGCGAGGATCTCGAACTCGCCGGGGCGCGTCGGATCGGCGCGCACGAGAAGGGGCTGCACCACGCCTTGCGTCGCGATCGATTGCGCCAGCGCCTCGAGCCCTTCTTCGTCGAAGCGGCGGCGCGGCTGGAAGCGGCCGGGATGAAGCCGCTCGACCGGCACCTGCCGCACGCCTGCCTGCGGCGCCTTGGGCTCGTCACCCAACAGCGCGGAAAGCCCGCGCCCCAAGCCCCTTCGCGCTTCTCCGCTCATGCGACCCTCCGTTCGCGCCGCAGCAATTCGCCGGCCAGGTGCACATAGGCCTGCGCGCCGGGGCAGCGGAAATCGTAAAGCAGCACCGGTTTCCCGTGCGACGGCGCCTCGGAGATGCGCACGTTCCGCGGAATGACGGTGCGGTAGACCTTCTCGCCGAAATGGTCGCGCACGTCGGCGGCGACGAGATCGGAGAGCTTGTTGCGCTTGTCGAACATGGTGAGCACCACGCCCTCGATCTCGAGCGCGGGATTGAAGCGGCGCTTGACGCGTTCGATCGTGTGGACGAGATGCGAGAGGCCTTCCAACGCCAGAAACTCGCACTGGAGCGGCACGAGCACGGTGTCGCACGCGACGAGCGCGTTCAAGGTGAGGAGCCCGAGCGAGGGCGGGCAGTCGATCAGGATATGATCGTGCGGGGTGTCGCCGGCGGCGAGCGCGTCGCGCAAGCGAAACTCGCGCCGCTCCGCATCGACAAGCTCGAGCTCGGCGCCGGTCAAGTCGACCGCGGCCGGGACGATGCCGAGATCGGGAATTTCTGTCGCAATTATTGTATCTGCAAGCGATGCGGCGCCGGTCAGAAGCTCATAGCTCGTGCGCGTTCGCGCCTCGCGCGCGATGCCGAGCGCGGTCGAGGCGTTGCCCTGCGGATCGAGGTCGATCAGCAGCACCTTGGCGCCCGTGGCGGCCAAGGCGGTCGCGAGATTGACGGCGGTCGTCGTCTTGCCGACGCCGCCTTTCTGGTTCGCCACGGCAATGACGCGGCGCGTCGTCGCCGGAGCGGGGGCGGGGGCCGGCGTTTCTGGCGCGGGCGCGGCCGTTTCGCTCATCGCGCCCTCCGCGCGAGCTTTTCGATGACGACGATGCTGCCGCCCGGATCGCTGCGGCTTGGCACGAGTCGTGCCGTCATGTCCCAGGTTTTCGCTGCTTCGGCCACCTCGTCTCCCGCTCCCCTGCCTTTCAGAAAGAGGCAAATGCTGTGGTTCGAGAGAAACCGCCCCCCAATATCTAGCAGATCGGGGAGGGGCGCAAGGGCCCGCGCCGTCACCACGTCGGCGGCCAGGGCGGGCAGATCCTGGGCGCGGCGCGCGTGGATCTGCACATTTGCCGCGGAAATCCGCGCCGCCTCGCGCAAAAACGCACACTTGCGCTGGTCGCTCTCGACGAGATGCACCTCCGGCACGCCGAGAATGGCGAGCACCAGGCCCGGCAGGCCCGCGCCGCTGCCGAGGTCGACGAGGCGGCGCGCGCCGGCCGGGACGAGCGGCAAAAGCTGGGCCGAGTCGAGGATGTGGCGGCGCCACGGGTCACCCATCGTGGTCGCGCCGACGAGATTGATACGCCGGTTCCAGGCGGCGAGAAGGGCGACGTAGGCATCGAGCCGGTCCAATGTTTCACGTGAAACATTGGAGAGCCGCTCGAATCCATTTCGCCCGAGGGGGGTTCGAACCGGCCGGTCGTTCACCGGCCGCCGCGCCGTCATGCCCCGGCGGTGACGGCGGAGTCGGGCGACTCGCGCCGCACGTGCCGCAAGAGCGCCACCAGCGCGGCCGGCGTCACGCCAGAGACGCGGCTCGCCGCGCCCAAGGTCGCGGGCCGCGCTGCCGTAAGCTTCAGGCGCACCTCGGCCGAAAGCGATCCGATCGCGGCGTAATCGAGGTCGCGCGGCAAGGCCAGCTGCTCGTCGCGGCGGAAGGCGCGGATCTCGGCTTCCTGGCGCTCGATATATCCGCGATAACGGCCGTCGATCTCGATCTGCTCGGCGATCTCCGGCGCGATACCGCCAAGCTCGGGCCAGATCGCGGCAAGCCGCGCGAGGTCGATGCCGGGATGCCCCAGGAGATCGGCGGCCGAGCGCAAAATCCCATCGGCGTTGACGGCGATGCCGTGCTTGGCAAGCGCGGACGGGGAGAGCTTCAAACTTCGCACCAGCGCGCGCGCCCTTTCGAGCGCCTCGGATTTCACGTGAAACACGCCAGCGCGCTCCGCGCCGACACAGCCGAGCGCGATCCCGAGCGGCGTCAGGCGCTGGTCGGCATTGTCGGCGCGCAGCACGAGCCGGTATTCGGCGCGCGAGGTGAACATGCGATAGGGCTCGCTCGTGCCCTTGGTGACGAGGTCGTCGATCAGCACGCCGATATAGGAGCTGGCGCGGTCGAGCGTGAAAGCACGCCCGCCGCCGCAGGAAATCGCCGCATTGAGGCCGGCGACGAGCCCTTGCGCCGCCGCTTCCTCGTAGCCGGTGGTCCCGTTGATCTGGCCCGCGAGAAAGAGCCCGCGGCAGCGCTTCGTCTCGAGCGTGGCGGAGAGCTCGCGCGGATCGACATAGTCGTACTCGATCGCGTAGCCGGGCCGGATGATGCGCGCGTGCTCGAGCCCGGCAATGGTCGCGACCAGCGCCGCTTGCACCTCGCGCGGCAACGACGTCGAGATGCCATTGGGATAGACGGTGTCGTCGTCGAGGCCTTCCGGCTCGAGGAAAATCTGGTGCCGCGGGCGCTCGGCGAAGCGCACGACCTTGTCCTCGATCGACGGACAGTAGCGCGGGCCGGTCGAGCTGATCTGGCCCGAATAGATCGGCGCGCGATGGAGATTCGCGCGGATGATCGCGTGCGTCTCATCCGTCGTGGCGGTGATGTGGCACGGTACCTGCGGCGTCGTGATACGCGCGGTCAGGAACGAGAAGGGTGGGGGCGGATCGTCGCCTTGTTGCGCCTCGAGCCCGGCCCAGTCGATGGTGCGGCCATCAAGCCGCGGCGGCGTCCCGGTCTTGAGCCGCCCAAGCGCGAAACCGAGACGGTCGAGCGTCGCCGCGAGCCCAACGGACGGAGGCTCGCCAACGCGGCCCGCCGGAACCTTCTCCTCGCCGATATGGATGAGCCCGCGCAGGAAGGTGCCGGTCGTGATGACGACGGCGCCGGCAGAGATGACTTCGCCAGCGACCGTGACCACACCTGCGACGGCGCCACCGTCATCGAGCAGGAGATCCGCGATCTCTCCCTCGCGGATATCGAGGTTCGGGATCTCCGCCAGGATCGCCTGCATCGCCTGGCAATAGAGCTTGCGGTCGGCCTGGGCGCGCGGGCCCCGCACGGCCGGGCCCTTGGAGCGGTTGAGGATGCGGAACTGGATGCCAGCGCGATCTGCGGCACGGCCGATGACGCCGTCGAGCGCATCGATCTCACGCACCAGATGGCCCTTCGCGAGCCCGCCGATCGCCGGGTTGCACGACATTTCGCCGATCGAGGCGCGGCGGTGCGTGGCGAGCAGCGTGCGCGCGCCCAGCCGCGCCGCCGCGGCCGCCGCCTCGCAGCCGGCGTGGCCGCCGCCGATCACGATCACGTCGTAAGACATCGCCGCACTCTAGAACATGAGGGGTTTCACGTGAAACACCACAACCCGCAGTATAAGCAGCAAATATTGGGGGAGTCGATTACTTAAGGAAGTGTTCATCATGCGAAGTAATACCATATATAGTCAAGAGAATCGGAGTCGTCCCCGAGACGTTCCGCGAACCGCCACAAGATACGCGATCGGATGCACAAGATGTTCCGTGTGCGTTCCTATTTGCCTATGCAAAATTGTGCAAAAAGCCGGTCGAGCATGTCCTCGACGCCGGTGCGGCCGGTTATGCGGCCGAGCGCCCGGGCCGCCGCGCGCAGATCCTCGGCCGCAAGCTCGGGGAGGTGAGCCTCGCCAAAGCGGAGGAGGGATGCCCGGCACTCCACGAGCGCTTCGCGATGGCGCGCGCGCGTGACGATTGCTCCGCCTGAAGGCGCCAGCCGGTGCGCCACCGCAACCGACAACGCGGCAAGCAGAGCCTCCATCCCGGCGCCGGTCTTGACCGAAAGCGGATAGCCAACGCGTGGCTCCGCGCCGAGCGGCAAGAGATCGACCTTATTCGCAACGAGCACGGCGTCGTCATCGACAAGATCGCGCACATGCGCGAGCTCCTCGGGCTTCGTCGCGTCGACGACGACGAGCTTCAAATCGGCGCGGGCCGCGCGCTCGCGCGCGCGCCGCACGCCTTCCTCCTCGACCGCATCGGCGCTTGCGCGCAATCCCGCCGTGTCGGCCAGCAGCACGGGATATCCGCCCAAATCGAGCGCCACCTCGATCACGTCGCGCGTCGTGCCGGCGCTCGCCGCGGTGATCGCCACATCGCGCCGCGCGAGCGCATTCATGAGGCTCGATTTGCCCGCGTTGGGCGGGCCGAGGATCGCGACCGACACGCCTTCGCGTACGCGCTCGCCGCGATGATCGTCGGCGAGAAAGCGTCCGATCTCGGCCGCGAGCGCGGCTGCCGCACGGCACGACTCCTCCCAGAGGCCCAGCGGCAGGTCCTCGTCGGGAAAGTCGATCGCCGCCTCCAATTTGGCTTGCATTTGCAATAATTGCTCGCGCCACGCCTCGGTCGTGCGCCCAAGCTCGCCCGCGAGCTGGCGCAGCGCCTGACGCCGCTGCGCTGCCGTCTCCGCGGCAACGAGATCGGCCAAGCCTTCGGCGGCGGCGAGATCGAGTTTGCCGTTCAAAAAGCCGCGGCGCGTGAATTCGCCGGGCTCTGCGAGCCGCAGGCCGAGACGCGCAAGCTCGTCGAACACGCCCTGCAGCACGGCGCGGCCACCATGGAGATGAAGCTCCGCCACGTCCTCGCCGGTGATGCTCGCTGGCACCGGAAAGAACAGCGCGAGCCCCTCGTCGATCGTTTCACCGTCCGCGTCGCGGAAGCGCACGCGCGTGGCGTGGCGCGGCTGCGGCAGGCGGCCGGCAAGCGTGCCTAAAGCCTCCGGCGCCCTCGGTCCCGAGAGCCGCACCACAGCGATTCCGGCGCGGCCCGGTGCGGTCGAGAGCGCGTAGATCGTATCGTCGTCGCGCATGTTCGGCGAAGTCTAGGGTCCGCCTCGCATGAGCGGAACCGCGCGCTATGGGCGCGGAGACATCGGGCGTATGGGAGGTCAGCGTCGCATCGCCGAGGGCAGCATGGCGCGCTCACGCTCTTCGCTCGTAAAGGCCAAGTAGTCGAACTGCACCGCTACGGCCTCAAGCTGCGCTCGCGCCTCGGGAAAGCGGAACTCCCTCGCCATCGCACGGATGCGTTCGGCCCGCTTCCGGTAATAGCAGGCGCACGCTTCTTCGTTCGCCATGCCAATTTCAACCCGCGCGGGAGAAATTGGTTTCATGCGTTTCGCGGGGAAATTTCGGGTCACCGCCGCACGCGCCGAAACCCGCAATTCGCGACGAATTTTCGTAATCTGTGAAGCGCTTCACACCGCCGCGCGCGGATTGCCCCGTATGTTTTGCCCCGTAGCCGCAATCGGCCGAGCCATTGGAGATGGGGCAATGCGCCAGGTCACCGCCTTCCCGCTCTTTCCGCTGTCCTTCCGTTCGCGCCACGGCGCGAACGGCCCGACCTTCTCGCTGTGGAGCAGCCTGCGCCGTTGGCGCCGGCACGCGAGCCTCGCCGCGATCGCCCACGCCTTCTGCGACGCGAGCTTCAACCCTTACCTGTTCCAGATTGAGGATCGGGGCGAGCCACCAAAGAAAAGCCCCGCCACGGAGGAGGCAGGGCTAGGTCTGCGCGTGCCTCGCACCAGCGCGAGGCTTGCCGAGAAACTAACGGTATCGACGATGGTTGTCTAGTATAAACCATCGCTCCGCGGCAATAGCTCCGGCTTCACTCAACCGACGATAAACCCTAATCCTCGACGTGGTCGTGACCGCCGATGCGGCCCGGCCGCCAATAGCCCTCGGAATAGATCTGCGAGCGATCCATCCCGCGCCCGAGAAGATCGTGGCGGCGCGCGCGCACGCTGCTCGTCTCGCCGAGGATGAAGGCGTGGCCCTTGCCCGACGGCAGTTTGAAGCCCGCGACCGCATCGACGAGTAGCGGCCGCGCGCCCGGCGCCGCACCATTACGCAAGAGCCAGGTGACCTCGACATCGGCCGGCGAATGGAGCGTCTCCTTTTCGCCCTCGTCGGCAATCTCGAGAAAGATGCGCGCCTTGGCGCCCTTGGGCAGCGCCTCGGCAAGCGCGAAGATCGCGGGGAGTGCGGTCTCGTCGCCGGAGAAGAGGTTCCACGCGGCATCGGGCGCCAACGCGATGCGGCCGCGCGGACCGCGAATGTCGATGGCATCCCCGGGCTTCGCATGGCGCGCCCATTCGACGCCGGGCGTCGCGTGGTCGTGCAGCACGAAATCGACGTCGACGCGCTTTGTCGCGCGGTCGAACCGGCGAATCGTGTAGTGCCGCCGCGCCGGCTCCGTGCCGTCTTGGGGGATTTGCAGCACGATCTCCTGACCCGGCCGCGGCGTGAACTCGTCGAGATTGTCGCCGGTAAGCTCGACGCGCCGCATGAGGCGGGTTACGTCGTGCGAACCCACCACACGCAAGGACCACGGCCGGCCGCGCCGCGCCTCGAGCACCGCCGGATCAATGGGCG
>Ga0335081_10004379_pt1 | contig 22269 bp, 21 predicted proteins | sample Lox_Sample_35_FD_206713 | JGI IMG/M metagenome (GOLD analysis project Ga0335081, IMG submission 206713) | Soil microbial communities from Loxahatchee National Wildlife Refuge, Florida, United States - Lox_Sample_3.5 | ecosystem: Environmental > Terrestrial > Soil > Wetlands | place: USA... | reverse complement strand
GTTGATACGGGAGAACATGTTGACCCAAACCGCATCACCGTAAAACAGTGGCTCACGACTTGGCTTGACAACGTCCGCGCGGAAGTCGCTCCTAAATCGCATGAACGCTACAGCGAGGTAGTCCAGAATTTCCTCAATCCGGCATTGGGCAATCTTCCGCTCGCGAAACTCACACCCAGCCACATTCAAAACGCATACACTGGGTGGGCCACGGGCGGCCGACGCGACGGAAAAACCGGCGGCCTATCTCCAAACTCTCGCCGCCACATTCATCGCATTCTCAAATCCGCGCTTGCGCGTGCGGTCGAGCAACAAGTGCTGGCTCGCAATCCGGCCGATGTCTTCAAGAAGCGGCTGCCAAAGGTCGAGCGGCGCGAACTGGCAACGCTGTCAACCGATCAGTCGGCGCGCCTGTTGGAAGCTATCAAACACACCCGGGTGTATTGGCCGGTGCTGCTTGCGCTCTCAACCGGGATGCGCCGTGGCGAAGTGCTCGCCTTGCGCTGGAAGAATGTTGACCTCGAAAGCGCGACATTGCGAGTAATGGAAAGTCTCGAGCAAACGAAAGGTGCGCTTCGCTTCAAGGCGCCGAAGACCGACCGCACCCGCGCCATCACCCTCCCCGCCTTTGCGGTCGACGAGCTCCGTCGGCTCAAGCGGACGCAGGCCGAAGAACTGCTGATGCTGGGCATCCGTCAGAGCGCCGAGACGATCGTCTGCGCCCGGGCTGATGGTTTGCCGCTGCAGCCGCGCAGCCTGACGCATGAGTTCACTCGCCTCGTCCGCCGCATCAAGAAGCTGCCTCGCGTTCGCTTCCACGACCTCCGGCACAGCCACGCGACCCAATTGTTGCTTGCTGGCGTCCATCCCAAGATCGCCCAGGAGCGTTTGGGGCATTCGACAATCACCACGACGCTCGACCTCTATTCGCACGTCACTGACACGATGCAGAGCGACGCGGCGGCACGCCTCGATGCGGCATTCGCGCCTGCTATAACTCGCGCAGCCGGCAACGAATGATTCCGTTCGGTAGCAATTTGGGTAGCAACGGGCTTTTTTGGAAATTGCACAAATTGGAAAGTCGTTGTAGCTCAAAGAGATGGAAGGGTGGCCGAGCGGTTTAAGGCACCGGTCTTGAAAACCGGCAGAGGGCGCGAGCTCTCTCGTGAGTTCGAATCTCACCCCTTCCGCCACCCGCCTACGCTAAAGCTTCGGCGGGCAAGGCATCTATCGGCGGGTGTCCGTCGAAGCTTTAGCGAAGACGGACCAAAGCTTTTAATCGATCGGCAGGAATGGTCCGCCCTGGGTGCGGCAGGCGCGCTGGCAAACGAGATCGCAGGAATCGTTATTGACGACGCAACTGCCTTGCGTGCCATCGTCATAGAGGCACTGGGTCAGGGTCCAGGCGCAGTACGCGCCGCATTGGCTCCAGCAAGCGCCGCCATCCCATACCGCCTGCGAGCTGTTGCTCCGCGAGAACGGCGGATCCTGCGGCGGCCCGTTGAAACGCCAGATCGGCGGATGCGGGCCGATCACGGGCGGCGGGCCGGACGCGCGGTCGGCGGCCGGCGCCAAGGCTGGCGCCAAAAACCCGGCCAACACTAGGGTTATGAGCATGACGGAACGCATGACCCGGGTAGAATAGCGTGCCGCGAAAGGCTCCGCCACCCCGGGCTTGCTTGCTTTCATGGCCAATCGCCATTAGCTCGTCGCCTGCATGCGTGCCCCTGACAACGAAAGCCCTGCGCCAAAAGTGAGCTTCGTCTCGCTCGGCTGCCCGAAGGCGCTGGTCGATTCAGAGCGCATCGTCACGCGCCTGCGCGCCGAGGGTTATGAGCTTACGCGCGAGCACGAAGGCTCCGACCTCGTCATCGTCAACACGTGTGGTTTTTTGGATAGCGCCAAGGCGGAGTCGCTGGGGGCGATCGGCAAGGCGCTGAAGGACAACGGCAAGGTCATCGTTACCGGCTGCATGGGCGCCGAGCCGGAAAGCATTTCATCCGCTTATCCCGACGTGCTGGCGATCACCGGCCCGCAGCAATACGAGAGCGTGGTTGATGCCGTGCACAAGGCGCTGCCGCCGAAACACGATCCGTTCCTCGATCTGGTGCCGCCGGAAGGCATCAAGCTGACGCCGCGGCATTATGCCTATCTGAAGATCTCCGAAGGTTGCAACAATCGCTGCAGCTTCTGCATCATCCCGCGCCTGCGCGGCGATCTGGTGTCACGTCCGGCGGCGGATGTGCTGCGCGAGGCGGAGAAGCTGGTGAAAGCCGGTGTGAAAGAATTGTTGGTGATCTCGCAGGACACCTCGGCCTACGGCGTCGATATCAAATACGCAGCAAGCCAGTGGCGCGAACGCGAGGTGCGCGCCAAGTTCATCGATCTTGCGCGCGAACTAGGCGACTTCGGCGTCTGGGTGCGGCTGCACTATGTTTACCCCTACCCGCACGTGGACGAAGTCATCCCGCTGATGGCGGAGCGGAAAATCCTTCCCTATCTCGACATTCCGTTCCAGCACGCCGCGCCCGACGTGCTCAAGCGTATGAAGCGGCCGGCGGCACAGGAGAAGACGCTGGAGCGCATCGCGCGCTGGCGCGAAATTTGCCCGGAGTTGACGCTGCGCTCGACCTTTATCGTCGGTTTTCCCGGCGAGACCGAGCAGGATTTCGATATTCTGTTGCAGTGGATCAAGGAAGCCTCAATCGATCGCGTCGGCTGCTTCAAGTACGAGCCGGTGCGTGGCGCTGCCGCCAATGATCTCGCCGCGCCAGTGCCGGATGAGGTCAAAGCGGAACGCTGGCACCGCTTCATGCAGGCGCAACAAAGGATTTCTGCACAGCGCCTCAAGCGCAAGGTCGGCATACGACAGCAAGTCATCATTGACGAAATTGGCCCGACGGTGGCCAAAGGCCGCTCGATGGCCGACGCACCGGAGATCGATGGCGCCGTCTATGTCACCGGCCACCGTCCGCTCCGTGTCGGCGAGATCGCCACGGTGAAGATCGAGCGCGCCGACGCATACGATCTGCACGGCACGGCGGTAGGCTTCTAGTCGTTTAGCCCGCGCGCCAATTTCACCACTGCATCAGTCAATGTCTTGAGTTCGTCAGCCGAAATCGTGAACGCCGGCGTCAAATAGATGACATTGCCGAGGGGGCGCACGAACACGCCGTCCTCGACAAAGCGCGCGCGCAAGGCACTGAGGTCGGCGATGCGGTTCATTTCGACGACGCCGATCGCGCCTTTCACGCGCACATCCTTCACGTCCGGCATGCCGCGGCACGGCGCGAGGCCTTCCCTTAGCGCCGACGAAATCGCTGCGACCTGCGCAAGCCGCGGCTCGCGTTCGAACAGATCGAGCGACGCATTGGCCGCCGCGCAGGCCAGCGCATTGGCCATGAAGGTCGGCCCGTGCATCAGCGCCTTTTTCGGATCATCCGACCAGAAGGCATCGAACACTCTGCGCGTCGCGACGGCGGCGGCGAGCGGCAGCGTGCCGCCGGTCAACGCCTTCGACAGCGTGATGATGTCGGGCGCAATGCCCGCCTGCGCGCACGCGAACATCGTGCCGGTGCGGCCGAATCCGGTGAAGATCTCGTCGAAGATGAGCAGCAGGTCGAAGCGATCGGCAAGCGCGCGCAGCCGCCGCAGGACATCGGCCGGGTGAAACAACATGCCGCCGGCGCCCTGCACCAGCGGCTCGACGACGATGCCGGCGAGATGGTCGGCATATCGGTGCAGCACGCGGTCGAGCGCATGCTCTTCCTTTTTGGCACGCGGCAGCGCGACCACGGGATGGCTCGGCAATGCGTCAAGCAACGCGCCGTGCATCTCGATATGCGGATCGCCCACCGCCATCGCGCCCGCCGTGTCGCCGTGATAGCCGCCGCGGAAACTAACGAAACGCGTGCGCCCTGGCACGCCGCGATTGATCCAATATTGGATGGCCATCTTCAGCGCGACTTCGACCGCGACCGATCCCGACTCGGAAAAGAACACGCGTGCCAGGTCACCGGGCAGTATTGCCGCGAGCCGCCGCGCCAACGTCAAAGCCTGCTCATGCGCCAGGCCGCCGAACATCACATGGGGCATTTGCTTGAGTTGGCGCTCGATTGCCTCTCTGATGTGCGGATGGTTGTAGCCGTGACTGGCCGTCCACCAGCTGGCGATGCCGTCGATCAGCTCGCGCCCGTCGGCGAGCTTGATGCGCGCGCCTTGCGTGCCCACCACCGGCAATGGCGGCGAAACGGTCTTCATTTGGGCGTAAGGCAGCCAGACGTGGTCGATGCCGTCCGCGTACCAGGCGGGCGGCTTGCTGATTTTGCTGCTATCGCGCGCCATTTCCCGCTTCCCCGCGCCGCCCCGCGCATTTTGCGCAACTGTGCGCTAAAGTCACCTGATGAACTCGCTCGATCAATTTGCGCAAGGAAAACTCGACGATCTTGAACGCCACAGCTTGCGCCGCGCGCTGGCCGAGACCTATCGCGAGGACGGCATCTGGGTCGAGCGCGACGGCAAGCGGCTGCTGTCGTTTTCCTGCAATGACTATCTCAACCTCACGCAGCATCCGGCGGTCAAGCAGGCTGCGATTGAGGCGCTCAAGCGCTACGGCGCAGGGTCGGGCGCCTCGCGGCTGATCACCGGCAATCATCCGCTTTACGCCGAGCTCGAAATGCGCCTCGCCCACATCAAGCACACCGAGGCGGCGGTCGTGTTCGGCTCCGGCTATCTCGCCAATGCCGGCATTATCCCGGTGTTGATCGGCCGCGACGGCCTGGTGCTGCTGGACGAATTTTCCCATGCCTGCATCTATGCCGGCGCGCAATTGTCGCGCGGGCACGTCCTCACTTTCCGGCACAACGATGTTACGCACGCGCGTGAGCTGTTGGCGGCGCATCGCGCCGAGCATGACCATGCGCTGATCGTTACCGACGGCGTATTCTCCATGGACGGCGATCTCGCCCCGCTCTCCGAACTGCTGGCGCTGGCGAACGAACGCGACGCCTGGCTGATGTCAGACGATGCCCACGGCCTCGGCGTGGTTGGGGGCGGACGCGGCTCGTCCTTCGTCGGCAATACGCACATCCCTATTCCGCTGCAAATGGGCACACTGTCGAAAGCGGTCGGCGCCTATGGCGGCTATCTCTGCGCTTCGGAAGCGGTGATCGAGCTCATGCGCAACCGCGCGCGCACGCTGATCTATTCCACCGGCCTGCCGCCAGCCATCGTCGCCGCCGCCATCGCCGCCCTCGATCTGATCGAACGCGAGCCGGGCTACGCCGCCCTCCCCGTGCAAAAGGCGAAAGCTTTCACGCAGGCCGCCGGCCTGCCCGCAGCGCAAAGCCCGATCGTGCCGGTGATCGTCGGCGAGGAGGAAAAAGCGCTCGCTGCCTCGCGCTTGCTCGCCGACGAAGGTTTCCTGGTCGCCGCCATTCGTCCGCCCACGGTTTCTGCCGGCACCGCGCGCTTGCGCTTCACGTTCACTGCGCAACATCCCGACGATCAGATCGCGCGGCTCGCCACCGTCGTGCGCGAACGCATTCTGGCGGCCTGAACCGTGGCCGCCTATTTTGTCACCTCAACCGGAACCGATGTCGGCAAGACTTTCGTCACCGCCGGACTGATCCGCTATCTGCGCACCTCAAACCAGACGGTGGGCGCGCTCAAGCCGGTGGTGAGCGGCTATGACTCCTCGGTGGTGGAGACCAGCGATCCGGCGGTGTTGCTCGGTGCGCTCGGGCGTCCGGTCTCGGCGCAAGAAATCGCCAAGGTGGCGCCCTGGCGCTTCCGCGCGCCGCTGTCGCCCGATCTCGCCGCCGCGCGCGAAAATCGCAGCATCGCCTTCGACGAGTTGATCGCGTTCAGCCGCACCGCCGTCAAAGCCAACAACGGCATCCTGTTCATCGAGGGCGTCGGCGGTATCATGGTCCCGCTCGACGCCAGGCGCACGGTACTCGACTGGATGGCGGCGCTGCAAATTCCGCTGTTACTTGTGGTCGGCGGCTATCTCGGCACCATCAGCCACACTCTTACGGCACTTGACGTGCTGGCGCAGCGCAAGCTCACGCTGGCAGCCATCGTGGTGAGCGAAAGCGAACGCAATCCGGTCGAGCTCGACGACACCACCGCCAGCATCGCGCGCTTCTCCAATGGCGTCGATGTCATCGGTCTGCCGCGCCTGCCGGCCGGCATCACCCAGCATCCGGCCTTCGCGCGCATCGCCGCGCATTTGTAATCAGCGATGCAGGCTGATGAGGGTTTCCAGCATGCCCTCGCAGTTGATCAGGCCGTGCAGCAACATGGTGAGAATGGTCGAGCCGCTCGCCCAGCGCAGCCAGCCGAGCATCACGCCAAAGCAGAATACTTGCGCGATCACGAACCAATCGTATTGGACGTGCACGATAGCCCACAGGAACGCCGTGAGCAAAATCACCGGCCAGGTATCGCGTGGCGCGCGCAACCAGCCGCGAAACAGAAATCCGCGGAACAGGCTTTCCTCGCCGATCGGCGTCACCACCACAACGGCGAGCCACAGCAGCGGCAGCCAGCCCGCGGTCTCCGCCGTGCGGTAAATATCGAGCTGGAACGACGTGACGATGAAATGCCCGAGCAGCCAGCTCAGCGCGTTGCCGACGACGATCAGTGCTACGGTTGCGGCAACGCCGACCATCAGCTCACTGCGGCTTGGCAATTTAAGCCCAAGATATTCGGCGGCGCTGCCACCCGGCCGCTGCGCCATCAGATAGAGCAGTACGAGCTGCACCGGGATCGACACGAAGATGACGATGGTGACGGCGACGCCGTCGCCGCTGAAATCGGGCATCTGCGCGAGCGAGTGCCCGAACCACCGTTGCAGCGCGACCAGCGCGGCCGCCTGCCCGCCGAGCAACGCGACCAGCCCGAGGCCCAACGTCGCCAACCGTCCCCAAGGCTGCGCAGCGCTCGACATGGTGCGCCTTCAAAATGCATCCGGCCGTACGCCGGTTAAGGCGTACGGCCGGTCACGACGATTCGCAAATTACGGAACGAGGATCGACGAGCCGGTGGTGTCACGGCTTTCCAGATCCTTGTGCGCCTTCTGTGCGTCCTTGAGCTTGTAGGTTTGGTTGACCGGGATCTTCACCGCGCCGGAGCCGACCTTCTCGAACAGGTCTTTCGCGCAGGCCACGAGATCCTCGCGCTTGGCGACGTAGTGGTTGAGCGTCGGACGCGTCGCAAACAGCGAGCCTTTGGTCTGAAGGATGTTAATGTTGAAGGCGTCGATCTGGCCGGAGGCCGAACCGAAGCTGACGAAATACCCGAGCGGACGCAGGCAATCGAGCGAAGCCGGGAACGTGGTCTTGCCGATGCCGTCATAGACCACGTCGCACAGCTTGCCGCTGGTGATGTCTTTCACGCGCGCCACAAAATCCTCGTCGCGATAGAGGATGGTGTGATGGCAGCCGTTCTTTTTGGCGAGTGCGGCTTTGTCCTTCGAGCCGACGGTTCCGATCACGGTGGCACCCAGGTGGTTGGCCCACTGGCACAGTATCAGACCGACGCCGCCGGCCGCCGCGTGCATCAACACGATCGAGCCCTTGGTGACCTTGAAGGTGCGGTTGACCAGGTACTGCGCCGTCATGCCTTTGAGCATCATGCCGGCGGCCTGCTCGTAGGAGATGTTGGCCGGCAGCTTGACGGCGCGGTCGGCCGGCACGATGCGCTCGGCCGCGTAGCCGCCGAGCGGGCCGACGAAGGCGATGCGGTCGCCGACCTTGATGTCCGTGACGCCGGAGCCGACCGCGATCACATCACCGGCGCTCTCGTTGCCGGCAATGAACGGCATGCCGACCGGCGAGGGATACATGCCGACGCGAAAATACGTGTCGATGAAATTGATGCCGGCGGCACGAGTCGTGATCTTGATTTGGCCCTGCCCGGGCGCCGGAATATTGACGTCCTCATAGGTCAACACCTCGGGACCGCCATGTTTGTGTACGCGCACTGCCGCGACCATTGTCCACTCCCTCGCTATATTTGGATGTTTTGAATTTCGGCGGCGATCATAGGCAGCCAAGCGCCGAGCGCAAGGCACATGCCGGTGATCCTGCCCACTATCGCCCGCCGGATACGTTGAGCACACTGCCGGAAACGTAAGAGGCGGCATTTGAAAGCAGGAACAGGATCGCCTCGGCGATCTCGTCCGGCTCGCCCGGCCGGCCCATGGGCAACATTGGCGTCACCCGCGCGAGCCGTCCCGGCTCATGAATCTCGGTATCGGTAGGCCCCGGGCGCACCGCATTGACCCGCACGCCCTCCTTCGCCATCTCGCGCGCAAGGCCAACGACCAGCGCGTCAATGCCCGCCTTGGCGGCCGCGTAGAAAATATATTCGCCGGCGCCGCTGGTGACAGAAGCGATCGAGGAGATCAGCACGATCGAACCGCCCGGCCCGCCGCGCGCAGTGGATAGGCGCCGCGCCGCCTCGCGGGCGCAAAGAATGCCGCCATACAGATTGACGTCGATGACGTCGCGCAGCATCGCAACCGGCGCGTCCACGAGCCGGGACATTTTGCCGATGATGCCGGAACTGTGCACGAAATGCGTGAGCGGGCCGAGCGCGTTTGCAGTCTCGTCGAACACGCGCACGATATCGGCTTCGTTGGCCATGTCGCCTTGCAGCGCGATCGCCTTGCCGCCGGATTTCTTCACGTCATCGACCACATCGGCGGCAGCCTTGGCGTTGCTTTTGTAGTTGACCGCTACGTCATAGCCGCGCTCGCCGGCGAGCCGCGCGCAGGACGCACCGATACCGCGGCTTCCGCCGGCGATCAGCAGCACGGGTCGCGCCATCGGTTGCACTCCTCACATCAGCAGCGGGATCGCCGGCGCCGCCGGCCGCGGGCCAGCACGTTGAGACACTCGACCAAGGCCGCAAAGGCCATGGCCGAATAAATGTAGCCACGTGGAATGTGGAAATGGAAGCCATCCGCCAGCAGGGCGAGACCGATCATCAAGAGGAAGGCCAGCGCCAGCATTTTGGTGGTCGGGTGCCGCTCGATGAAGTCGCCGACCGGTCGCGCCGCTACGAACATAACGATCATGGCGATCACCACGGCGGTGACCATCACCTCGATGTGGTCAGCCAGACCAACCGCGGTGATGATTGAATCGACGGAAAATACCATATCGATCACGGCGAGTTGGACGATTACGGCCCACAATGACCGTTTGCGCCCGGCGCGGCCGCCGGTGTGCTTCGGGACCGGCTCAACCTCGCTATGGATTTCGCGCGTCCCCTTGGCGAGCAGGAAGAGCCCGCCGCCGATCAAGATGGTGTCGCGCCACGATAAGGTGACATCGTTGAAGGTCAGGATCGGGCTCGTGAGCCCCATAATCCAGCTCAGCGACGCCAGCAGCAAGACGCGGAATATGAAGGCCAGCGAAAGGCCAAGAGCGCGCGCTCGCTGCCCCCGGCGAGGATCGAGCGGCGAGGTCAGGATGGCGATGAACACCAAATTGTCGATGCCGAGGACGATCTCGATCGCGGTCAGCGTCAGCAGCGCCGCCCAGGTATTCATATCGGCGAGGAGTTCAAGCATGTCAGGTCTTGGTTGGTAGCAGGCCGCTCGCGAAGAAATAGATTGCGATCAGCGCCAGACCCCAGGTCACATACGGCGCGGGCGACAAATCGTCGATCACCGTCAGGAGCGCCAAGGCGGCCCACACCACCAGCAAGCCAATGTTGAGCCTGCGCAAGCGTTGCACGCGCAGCGGATGCAAAAACTTGATCGGCGCGAAGGTCAGGACAGCCAGCGCAGCGACGATGGCGGCGGCGATCCATTCCGACGGCTGCAGCACGTCGAGGTAAAAGGCGGCGAGGTTCCATAACACCGGAAAACCACGGAAAAAATTGTCCGTCGTCTTCATGTCGCGGTCGGCGAAATAGATCGCGCCGGTGACCACGACGATGATCCCGGCCGGCAGCGCCAGCGCCGGCGGCAGCAGCCCGCTGCCGGCGATCGCGTAAGCCGGCACGAACACATAGGTAACGAAATCGACGACGATATCGAGGGTGGCCCCCGACCAGCGCGGCAGCACCTCCGCCACGTTGAAGGCGCGCGCCAGCGGCCCGTCGATGCCGTCGACGATGAGCGCAAGACCGAGGCATATGAACATTGCCGTCCATTGCCCGCCAGTCGCCAGTATGAGCGCAAGGAATGCGAGCGCCGCTCCGCTCGCAGTCAATACGTGGATGGCGAAAGCGCGGACGATGACGAAATTCGTCACTTAATCATTGCCCCAATCGAGCTTGACGATCTCGGCCGAGCGGCCGGCCAGATTCCAGTTGCGCCCGAAGCCGCGGAAGCGCGACCTATCGGCGCGCGAGACGATGACGTCCGGCCCGATCCAATATTCGCTGTTGCGGATCACGACGTTCTCGCCCTTCTGCTTGCCGGGCACGGGCGTGATGGCGCCGTCGACATATTTCTCGATGCGCACCAAGCGCGTCTCGCCTTGCGTCTCGTAGCTGATCGGCACCTGGTGCACGCCGAGGAATTGCCCGACCAGGATCGAGAGCAGATGCGTCGTGCCGCCGACACGGCCGGTGAAAATGCGCGTTAAACCTTTTACCGCCTGGATCGGCGCCCTGTCGTCGACGAACAGCGCCGCGGTCCAGTTGCCGCGCGCCATGATGCCCGGCAGGTCCATCATCAGACCGACTTTGATGCCGGCGAGATCGATGGTGTCGAAATGCCCCTCATCGATACGAATGCCAGCCCAGGTCTGGCAGCGCTCCTCGGTCGGCGGGTGATTGCCGAGCGAGATCACGCAAGGGCAGAACACCGTGCAACTGCACGACAGTGCCATTTCGCCTTTCAAGGTCCAGGCTTCGCTCAACGTTTTCCTCCCAGTTTTATTTTTCTAGCTCAAATCGCGTGCGGCGGCCAATGGGCGGCGAAGGACGCCAGCACAAAGCCGACGCCGATTGCGATCAGCGCAGCGCCGAGGCCGTAAGTCAGGCGGTTGCCGCTGCCGATTTTCTCCAGCGTCATGACGACGCCGAGCGCCGCCATCCAGATCACGTTCATGACGCCGACCGCGAACATCACCAGCATCATCGCCCAGCAGCAGCCGAGGCAATACAGACCCTGCTTGAAACCGAGCCCAAACACGCCGCGTGCGCTCGTTTCCCAATGCGCGAAGAAAAACGGGAATGGCTGGCGGCATTGCGTCAGGCAGGCGTGCTTGAGTGCGGAGAACTGATAGAGTCCAGCGCCAATGAAAATCGCGCCGGAGAACAGTGCGCTGGCCGAGGCCATACCCGCGTCGAGCACGGCGGCGCATGTAAAGGCAAATTGCGCAAGCGTCGCGATCGTCGCAAAGCCGAACCACACCACGCTGTAGCCGGCTGCGATCACGAAAGGTGACACGATGCGCTCGCCCTTGCGCGCCGCGGTTTCGGCGATCTCCGCGTAAGTGAGGATCATGGGCGCGGTGCTCGGCAGCATCATGGCAAGCACCATCGCGGCCCACATCAGTGCGACGACGGCAAAGCCACTCGCGTCCCACGCGCCTTCCGGCATGCCGAGGCCAAAGGTCGGCCGGCACAGCGCGGCGATCGCGCGCGGGACGAGATCGAGCGCGTTCATGCCGGGGCCAAGCGCGCCAAGCTCGCCGCCCATGTCCGCCATCAGCAGCGCGAGATAAATCCAGCCAAGCGTTGTGAGCAAAATGACGCAGGCCATCGCCACCAGCTTGGGGCGTGCGAAAGTCACGCCTAGCCGCCCGGCGGCGGGCGGCAAATGGCTGAAGTCATGTTCGGCGGCCTTGCTCATAAGCCTCACGCATAGCGCATCGGCGCGGCTGGTGCTAATTCACTACTATCGGACAGGAGCGGTTCATTCGATGCCGGACAAAAATGCCAGCGCCATTGTGGTTGGCGGCGGGCCTGCGGGCCTTACCGCCGCGATCGCGCTTGCGGCCGGCAGCATTGAGACTGTGCTGGTTGGCAAGCGCCCGGCCGCAAACGACAACCGCACCACCGCCCTGCTCGCCGGTTCTGTCACCGCGCTCGCCACGCTCGGCGTCTGGGATCTCTGCACGGACCAAGCGGCGCCCTTGCGCGTTATGCGCATCGTCGACGATACCGGCCGGCTGTGGCGCGCGCCGGAGGTGAAATTCGAGGCAAATGAGATCGGGCTCGAGGCCTTCGGCTACAATATCGAGAACCGCCATCTGGTCGCCGCGCTTGAGCGCCGCGCGCGTACACTTTCGGGCTTGCGCATTGTCGAAGACGAGGTGCTCAACGTCGTGCCCGGCGAGCGCGCGGCTGCCGTATCGTTACGCAATGGCAGCGCTCTGACAGCCGAACTGATCGTCGGCGCCGATGGACGGCGTTCGCTCTGCCGCGAGGCGGCCGGCATTGGCATTGACGAGCAAGCCTACCCCCAGGTCGCCCTTACGCTCTGCCTTAAACATTCGCGCCCGCATCGCGACACTTCGACCGAATTCCACACGCCGAGCGGGCCGTTCACTTTGGTGCCGCTGCCCGGGCAACGCTCCAGCCTGGTGTGGGTGCTCGACCCGGCCGACGCCGACGCCCTCTCCTCTTTCGACGACGCCGAACTCGCCGACGAAATCGAGCGTGCCTCCCATTCGATTCTCGGCAAGATCGAGGTCGAGCACGGACGCGGGCGGTTCCCTCTTACGCGCGCAAGCGCGCGGCGGTTTGCCGCCAATCGCATCGCGCTGGTCGGCGAGGCAGCCCATGTCATTCCGCCGATCGGTGCGCAGGGCCTCAACCTCGGCTTGCGCGACGCCGCCGCCATCGGCGAGCGCGCTACCGCGGCGCACCGCGCCGGCCACGACATCGGCGGCATCAATGTGCTGGTTGCCTACAACAGGATGCGGCGCGCCGATGTCGGCACCCGCACGCTGGTGGTCGATCTGCTCAATCGCACGCTGCTCACCGATTTCTTGCCCGTGCAGGGCGCGCGCGGCCTCGGCCTTTACTTGATCGACCGCATCGGTCCGTTGCGCCGCACTCTGATGCGCGAAGGCGTGGCGTCCACCGCCGCGCAGCCGCGGCTGATGCGCGGAGACGCGCTGTGATCCGCCCACTTGGCGCAATCCTTGCATTGTTTTAAACGGCAACCGTTGAAGGACTTTCGCTCGTGAAATTGCCCCGCCAGTTTTTTGCCCCGCTTGCCATCGGCGCGCCCGCCCCGCTGCGCGAATTGCCGATACGGCTCGAGCGCATGATTCATTTCGTGCCGCCGCACAACGAGAAGGTGCGCGCCAAGGTGCCGGAACTGGTGCGGCAGGTGGACGTGGTGCTCGGCAATCTGGAAGACGCCATTCCGATCGACGCCAAGGCGGCCGCCCGCGCGGGCTTCATCGCTATGGCCAAGGCCGTCGACTTCGGTTCGACCGGGCTGTGGACGCGCATTAACGCGCTCAATTCGCCCTGGGCGCTCGACGACGTGACGCAAATCGTGGCGGAAGCCGGCAACAGGCTCGACGTCATCATGCTGCCCAAGGTCGATGGCTCCTGGGACATCCATTATCTCGATCAGCTCTTGGCCCAGCTCGAAGCGCGCCACAAAATCAAGAAGCCGATCTTGATCCACGCCATTCTGGAAACGGCGCAAGGCGTCAATAATGTCGAGGCGATCGCGTCCGCTTCCCCGCGCATGCACGGCATGAGCCTCGGCCCCGCCGATCTTGCTGCCTCGCGCGCGATGAAGACGACGCGTGTCGGCGGCGGGCATCCCGAATATAAAGTGCTCGCAGACGTGCAAGGCGACGCGCCCCGCGCCGCCTACCAGCAGGATCTCTGGCACTATACCATCGGCAAAATGGTCGACGCCTGCGCCGCCGCCGGCATCAAGCCGTTCTACGGGCCGTTCGGCGATTTCTCCGACGCTGCTGCCTGCGAGGCGCAATTCCGCAATGCGTTCCTGATGGGCTGCCTTGGCGCCTGGTCGCTGCATCCCTCGCAAATCGATATCGCCAAGAAAGTGTTCTCGCCCGATCCGGCGGAAGTAACCTTCGCCAAGAAAATCGTCGAGGTCATGCCGGACGGCGCCGGCGCCGTGATGATCGACGGCAAGATGCAGGACGACGCCACCTGGAAACAAGCCAAAGTGCTGCTCGACCTCGCCAAGCTGGTCGCCAGCAAGGATCCGGCGATGGCTGCTCGCTACGGGCTGTGAAACTCATGAAAACGATGCGCAACGCCAAATACAGGCTCGGTCAGGTGGTCAAGCACCGCCTGTTTTCATTCCGCGGCGTGGTGTTCGATATTGACCCGGTGTTCAACAACACCGAGGAATGGTGGCAGGCGATCCCGGCCGAAATCCGTCCGCGCAAGGATCAGCCGTTTTACCATCTGTTCGCGGAGAACGAAGAGACCGAATACGTCGCCTACGTGTCCGAGCAGAACCTGCTGCCCGACACCTCCGGCAAGCCGCTGCGCCATCCGCAAGTCGCGGAAGTGTTCGAGCGTGACGACAGCGGCAGCTACCGTCCGCGTAATAGCCAATACAACTGAGCACAAAGAAAAAGGCGCGGCCTGAAGCCGCGCCTATTATCTCGTCGTTGCTGCCGGGTTACTGCTTCGGCGCCGCTGGCGCAGCCCCGCCCGGCTGCTGCTCGAGCTTCTTGCGCGCCTCTTCCGCCTTCTTCTGCAGCTCGGACTGCAATTTTTGCTGCTGCTCCTCAAACACTTTCGGATCTGTCGCCGGCCCGTCATAGGCTTTGGCGAAATCGGAAAGCGGCAGCGGCAAGCTGATCGGCGTGCCCTGCATATTGATCGCCTGCAGCGTGATGGTCTTGCCCTGCTTCATCTGCTTGATCATGTCGTCGGTGACCGGATAGTCCGACACGCAGCCGATGGGGAAACAAATCTTGTAAGGCTCGTTGACCGGCGGGCTCTGGTCGATGATGAGCCGAGTGCCGTGCTGAATCTGCATGCCGAGCGGCACGGTGATGCGCATCATCTTCGGCTGGCCTTCCGGCTCGAACAGCTGCACGACGGCGACCGGCATGCCGTTCTCCAGCCGGCCATCCTTGGTCAGTACGCAGACCTGCTTGTTCTGGGTGTCCTGACCCTTGCCGCAGACTTTCATCCAGGGCGAATACATGAGCTGCGGCTGACCTTGCGCGGCGGCCTGCCCTTGCTGGGGCTGCCCCTGCGGCGCCGGTTGCGCCTGCGCGGGCTTGGCCGCGGGCTTCTTGGCCGGCTGCTGCGCGAGCGCGCCCGGTCCCGCGCAAAATCCCGCCGCCGCCAAGCCGAAAACGGCCAATGCGGTCAGCGCCCGGCCCAACGGCCGTGCCCGTGCGATCCGATGATCCATTGCAAACTGGTCCCTTGTTGTCACCGTCGGCGGTCAAACCCCCGCCCGGACGGCCGCCTCTTTGATCGGCTCTCTCAGCGTGAAATACGGCGGGAGCGTGACGCCCTCGCGCTGCCTGATAGCCGAATTCGCGCCTGCAATAAAGCCACGAATGGACCAAAAAGTAAGGGCCGGGCGCGGCGCCCGCCCGCGTGTTAAATTGCTGCAATATCGGAGCGAATCGCATTCGAACCTTGCTTACGCCGCCGTTCGACCTGCGCGCATTGACGCGCAGTGCGCCGTCGCGCCGCGCGGTCCTGCAAGGCGGCCTCGCCCTTGCGGCGACCTTGGCGGCAGGACCCTCGCGTGCGGAGGCGGCCGCGCATGCCATCGCCATGCACGGTGAGCCCGCTTGGGGGCCGAACTTCGATCACCCGAGTTATGCCGATCCGGCCGCGCCCAAAGGCGGCGCGCTGGTGCAAGGCGTGCTCGGCACCTTCGACTGTCTCAATCCGTTCATCGTCAAGGGTCTGCCCGCCGCCAATATTCGCAGCTACGTGGTCGAGAGCCTGCTCGCGCGCGGCTATGACGAGCCGTTCACCCTCTACGGCCTCATCGCCGACAGCGTGGAAACCGACGCCGCGCGCAGCGTCGTCACTTTCACCATCGACAAGGCGGCGCGCTTTTCCGACGGTAAGCCGGTGACGCCGGAGGATGTGATTTTTTCCTGGGCGCTGCTGCGCGACAAAGGCCGACCGAATTTCCGCATTTATTATGCCAAAGCAGTCAAGGCGGAGATTATCGGCGAGCGCGGCGTGCGCTTCGATCTTGCGGGCTCCGACGACCGCGAGCTACCGCTGATCATCGCTTTGATGCCGGTGCTGGCCAAGCACGCGACCAATCCCGACACGTTCGAGGATACGAGCTTTACCGCCCCGCTCGGCAGCGGTCCTTATACCGTGACGGCGGTCAAGCCGGGCGAAAGTGTCACCTTCACACGCGACAAGAAATATTGGGGCCGCGATCTGCCGATCAACCGTGGCCTGTGGAATTTCGACAGCATCCGCTACGACTATTACCGCGACGGCAACACGCATTTCGAGGCGTTCAAGAAGGGCCTCTATGACGTGCGCGCGGAGACTGACCCGGGCCGCTGGCAGACAGCCTATAATTTTCCGGCGCTGCGCGACGGCCGCGTGGTCAAGGAGGAGTTCCCCTACGGCCTGCCGAAGGGCATGCAGGGGCTGGTGTTCAACACGCGCCGGACGGTGTTCGCCGATGTGCGCGTGCGCGAGGCGCTGCTGCACTTGTTCGACTTTGAATGGATCGACCACACGTATTTCTTCGATCTCTACAAGCGCACCGCCAGCTATTTCGACGGCTGCGACCTTTCCGCCCACGGCGTGCCCGCCAATGCGCGCGAGCGTGGGTTGCTTGCGCCGTTTCCCGGCGTCGTGCGCGCCGACATCATGGAAGGCAAATGGACGCCGCCGAAAACGGACGGTTCGGGCCGCGATCACGAGGGCCTGCGTCGCGCATTCGCGCTGTTCAAAGACGCGGGCTACGCACTCAACGGCAGGCAGCTCGTCCATATTGCCAGTGGGCGCCCTATGGCCTTCGAGATACTCACCACCACGCGCGATCAGGAGCGGCTGTCGCTTGCCTACGCGCAAAGCCTCAAGCGCGCCGGCATCATCACGCAGGTGCGCAATGTCGACCCCACACAGTTCGAACACCGCCTGCTCTCATTCGACTTCGACATGACCGAATATCACTGGGAACAATCGCTGTCGCCCGGCAACGAGCAGTTGTTCTATTGGGGCTCGGACGCGGCCGACCAGCAAGGCAGCCGCAACTACATGGGGGTCAAATCGAAGGCGATTGACGCCATGATCGCCGCCCTGCTTGCCGCCACCGCGCGCGATGATTTCGTCGCCGCCGTGCGGGCGCTCGACCGTGTGCTGTTGTCGGGATTCTATGTCATCCCGCTTTATTATCCGCCCGTGCAATGGATCGCGCGCTGGACGCGCATCAAGCATCCCACCCGCACCTCGTTGTTCGGCTATCTGCCAGAAACCTGGTGGCATCAGGACGCGCGCTCATGATCCTCGACGGCGACACGACGACAAGCGGCGCGACGCTCGACGAACTATTTCGCCGTGCCGGCGTGCGCGCGTCGCAGGCGCTCGCGCTTTGCGACCCGCCCAACCGCGCAAGCTTTACCGATGGCGCGCCGCGCACACTGACTTATGGGGAGGCCGACCGCGCAATCTCCACGCTCGCCGCGCGGCTGCACGCGCTCGGCCTCAAAACCGACGCAGTGGTTGCGATTCAACTCCCAAACACGGTCGAAAGCGTGATTGCACTGCTCGGCGTATTGCGCGCCGGTATGATTGCGGCGCCCTTGCCGCTGCTTTGGGCGCAGCACGAGATTGTCGCCGCGCTGCGCGGCATCGGCGCCAAGGCGATGATAGCTTGCGGCCGTGCTGGCGCCGAGCAACCGGCAAAGACCGCGATGCTGGCTGCGGCCGAGCTTTTTCCGATTCGTCATGTCTGCGCATTTGGCGGCAATCTGCCGGACGGCGTGGTGCCGCTCGATGACGTGTTCGCATCCTCAAATGATTTGGTTCATGCGTCGGTGCGACCGGGCCCGGCCGCAGCGCATATCGCGGTCGTCACGTTCGACGTCAGCGCCGCCGGCATCGTGCCGGTCGCCCGCAACGCCGCACAGCTCACCGCTGGCGGGAACAGCATTTTTCTGGAAGCCGCTTTGCCGCAAGGCGCTAATATTATCTCGACAATCCCACCTTCGTCTTTCGCCGGGATTGCTCTAAGCGTGATGCCTTGGCTGCTCGCAGGCGGAACGCTGGCGTTACATCACGGCTGCGATCCGGGGGCGCTCTACGAGCAAAGCGAGACATTCCCCGACGCGGCACTGGTACTGCCAGGGCCTGCGCTGGTGCCGCTTGCCGAAGCGGGCCAGCTGCTCGCATGCAAAGTTCTCATCGCGCTCTGGCGCGCGCCGGAACGGCTTGCTGGGTGTACGCCCTGGTATCACAACGCCGCGCTGATCGATGTCGCGGCTTTTGGCGAGATCGGCCTCCTCGCCAGTCCGCGCGACGCCAACGGCAAGCCGGCGGCAATTCCGATCGGCGGCAAAATCATGCGCACGCGCGCGGGCACGCTGGCGCTGCGCGGTCCTATGGTGCCGACGCGCGCCTTCCCGGCTGGAAAAGCGCTCTCGCCTGACGACTTCATCGATACCGGCTTCACCTGCGCGATCGAAGGCGATGTTCTCGCGGTCACCAGTCCGCCCGCCGGCATCACCGCCGTCGGCGGCTATCGTTTTGTCCAAGATGCGCTGGACGCCCTGATCGCCGAGGCCGACCCGGCCGCGACCCTCATGGCGGTGCCCAACGGCCTGCTCGGCCAGCGCCTGGCGGGCCGCAGCGTCGATCCGCAAACTCTCACCGCCGCCTTGCAGGGGCGCGGCATCAACCCGCTGATAACCGGCGCATTCTCCGGGCGCCGCCGGGCCAGCGCCGCCTGATTGTCGGCTTCGTTGACGCGGTATTAACAGCCCCACCTTAAGGTCAGAGGCTCCGTAATGGTGGCGTTGCGTTTTTATGTCTTTGCAGGGTCCGATCATCGTGGTCGCGGAAAATCCCGCGACCGACCTCATGCAAGCGCTCAGCGCCGCCGGCGCATTCCCCATCGTCGAAACGAAATGGACCGATGCGCCGACCGCCTTCGTGGCGGTTAAGCCCTCCGCCGTGGTTATCGCCGAGCCGGGCGCGCCGAAATCTGAATCCTCCGCGCGCATGCTCTGCCTGCAGATCGCGACCGCCAGCGGCCCGATCGTGCCGACAATTGCCGTCGCTCATGGCAAGCTCGACGCCGCCGTTCCGGTGGCACTACCGGCCGACGCCTCCTTGCCGGTCGAGCGGTTGATCGCGCGCCTGCAATCCGCCATGCGCGTGCGCGCGCTGCACGCAATGGTGCTGCGGCGGATCGAAACCTTCGCCTCGCATGGCGGCAAACTCCCGCCAATGCCAATCGGCGATGCGCTCGATGATGCAACCGTGCTGATTGCCGGCCGCGGCCCCCTCTATCCCGCGCTCAGCGTTGCGATCGGCGAACGCGTCAACATGCTGGGCGCGCTCAGCGTGGAAACCGCGGCTAAGCACCTCGCCTCGCGCGACATCAGCGGCATTGTGGTCGGCGACGGATTCTCGCCGCGCATGGTGGAAGCCTTCCTCACGCTGCTCGCGCAGGACACCCGCTTCCGCGACATTCCCGTGGCTGTGATCGGCGATGTGCCGCCGGATTTTGCCGAGGCACTGCCCAATATCGATCACGTCGACGCCGACCCCTCTCGCATCGTGCCGCGCATGTTGCCGCTGGTGCGCATGCACGCCTTCGAGGCGCGCCTGAAACGCATGCTCAAGTCGCTCGACGCCGACGGCATGTTCGATCCGCAGACCGGTCTGCTCACGCGCGACTGCTTCTTTCGCGATCTGTCCAAGGCACTTGCCGACGCGAGCGACCAAAGCCAGCCGCTGTCAATGGCGCGCTTTTCCTTCGATGGCTCGCACGACGAGCGCGCCGCCCTCGACCGCGCGCGACTGCTGACGCGGGTCATCCGCAATATCGATTTTGCCACCGCCGAAGACGACGGCGCGTTCCTCGTCGCTTTCGCGCAAACCGATCTGCGCAGCGCGCATGTGGTGGCGCGTCGCATCGCCGCAAATCTTAAGAACACGGTGGGCACGCCGGCACGGCCGCATGAGAAAGCGACTGCCAATGTCACGTTGGCGACACTGAAAGCCGGCGACACGCTCGACAGCCTGATGATCCGCGTGATGGGTTCAAGGGTGGTTGCCGCGGAGTAAGCGGCGGCATAGCTTAGCCTCCTTGGTCATTCCGGGACGACCCGTAAGGGTCGGACCCGGAATCCAGATGCAAGCTCAGCGCATGTTTCTGGATTCCGGGTTCGCTCGCTCCGCTCGCGCCCCGGAATGACGGTGAGGGAGTTGTGCCATGCCCGACCAAATCCCCGTCCGCATCGACGTCGTCTCCGACGTGGTTTGTCCCTGGTGCTTCATCGGCAAGCGCCGCCTGGAAAAGGCGCTGGCGCTCAAGCCGGATGTGCCGGTCGAGGTGCATTGGCACCCGTATTTCCTCAACGACTGGATTCCGCGCGAGGGCATTTCGCGCGAGGACTATCTCACCACCAAGTTCGGCTCGCCCGAGCGCTACAAAGGCATCGCCCAGCGCGTCTCATCCGCCGCTGCCGCGGAAGGCCTCGACTATGCAATGGACAAGATCAGCCGTCAGCCCAACACGCTCGACGCACACCGCCTCATTCGCTGGGCCGGCGGCATCGGCAAAGCGGCCGAAATGAAGCAGAAGCTGATGAACCTCTATTTCACCGAAGGCGCCGATCTCACCAACCATGCGGTGCTGGTGCAGGCGGCCGCCGATATCGGCCTCGACGCCGAGGATGTGCGCGAGGCGCTGGCGAGCGATCAGGATGTGGCGGAGGTCGAGCAGGAGGCACAGCAGGCCAAAGAAGCCGGCATCGAAGGCGTGCCGATGTTCATCTTCGGCGGCAAGTTCGCGGTGTCGGGTGCGCAGGCGCCGGAATACCTCGCCGAGGCGATCGAGCGCTTGGCCGCCGGCCGCGACGCTGCGGAATAGTGCGAGCTACCCATGAAAATTACTGCCGCCGTGGTGCGCGAGCGTGGTGGCGCTTTCGGCATCGAACAACTCGATCTGTGCGATCCGCGCGCCGACGAATTGCTGGTCGAGGTCGTGGCCTCAGGCATGTGCGCGACTGATCTGCATGGCCGCGACGCCTACTACCCGACCAAATTCCCGAAAGTCTTCGGCCACGAAGGCGCAGGTATCGTGCGTGCGGTCGGCACCGCCGTCACCAAGATCAAGCCGAGCGACCACGTGGTGATGGCCTACCCGTGGTGCGGCGAATGCGACAACTGCAAGACGCACCGGCAGACTTATTGCCTGCACGCCTTCGATCTGAAAATGAACGGCACGCGCGCCGACGGCTCGACGCTGCATTCCAAAGACGGCCAGCCGGTCTACAGCGCCTTCTTCCAGCAATCTTCGTTCGGCAATTTCACTATCGCCAACGAGCGTTTCGCGGTGAAGGTGCGCAACGACGTGCCATTGACCAGCGTTAGTGCGCTTGCCTGCGGCGGGCAGACCGGCGCCGGCGCGGTGCTCAATGTGATGAAGCCGAAACCGGGCGACAGTTTCGTCGTGTTCGGCGTCGGCGCGGTCGGGCTTTCGGGATTGCTATCGGCGAAAATCGCCGGGTGCGCTCCCATCATCGCCGTCGACGTGCACGAGCATCGTTTGAAGCTCGCGCGCGAGCTTGGCGCCACGCACACGATCAATCACAGTGGCCGCACCGACGTTGTAGACGAGATCAGGAAGATCACCGGGTTTGGCGCACGCTACACGCTGGAAACCTCCGCCATCCCTTCGGTCTTCCGCGAAGCGGTCGATGCGCTGATGCCGGCCGGCACTTGCGTGCTGCTCGGCAGCGCGCGCAAAGGCACCGAAGTGAGCTTCGAGACGCCGTTTCTGCAGAACGGCCGCACCGTGCGCGGCGTGATCCAGGGTGACAGCGTGCCGCAGGAGTTCCTGCCGCTGCTGGTCGATCACATCGCCGGCGGGCGCTTCCCGGTCGAGCGCATGATCACCTTCTACGATTTGGCCGACATCAATCGTGCGGCGGCAGAATCAGCCTCGGGCAAGACCATCAAACCCGTGCTGCGCATGCCGCATTAGTGCACGCCGAGCTGTTTGGTCGAGCCGGTCAATTCGCCGCGGGCGAATGCTTCAGCCTTACGGGCCACGGGACGGCCATAGAAACGGCGTCCGACCACGCCGGTGACGAATTTGTTCACGACATTGGCGGT
>Ga0335081_10004376_pt1 | contig 22277 bp, 18 predicted proteins | sample Lox_Sample_35_FD_206713 | JGI IMG/M metagenome (GOLD analysis project Ga0335081, IMG submission 206713) | Soil microbial communities from Loxahatchee National Wildlife Refuge, Florida, United States - Lox_Sample_3.5 | ecosystem: Environmental > Terrestrial > Soil > Wetlands | place: USA... | reverse complement strand
GTCAGCGGAGAAAAGCTGTGATATACTGACCCCGGTTAGAAAAATAACGATTGAGCGCCGTGCCCGGGGGAATGGTCATGAAAACAGGGTGGGGGAATGCTCGCGAAAAGTGACATGACAATTTATTTATAATATCACCTTGACTGAACAGAATCTTTTTGCAATACTTATTCCCCAACAATCGGGCATTCATGAATAGGATTTTAATTGCCCGCATGCGCCGTGCGCATGAATGTTTCTGTATAATTCGGCGTAAAGTAAATTTGTAATGCATTCTGGGTTACAACGGACAGGTAAGGGTAATGGAACATAAACTGCTCATTATTGATGATGATGAAAATGATATCCTGTTAACGAAGTCTATAATATCCAAGATGGGAATGGGGATCCGGATTGAGGTGGCTTCAAGCGGTGAAGAGGGGCTCGCGCGTCTCCGTGAGGGAACTATTCTTCCGACATTGATCCTGCTTGATGTGAAAATGCCTGGGATAAGCGGCATTGATGTGTTGCGTAAGATACGCGACGACAAACGACTGGACCTTATTCCCGTGGTCATTATCACGCATTCAATGCTTGATAATGACTTTGTGGCATCCTACAAGTCCGGCGCAAACAGCATTCTTCTCAAGACCGTAGACACAGATGAATTCAGGAAATGCATCATTAATCTTATTGAACACTTTACAGCAAAATAGGGGCTCAGCGTTCGGCTGCGATGAAAGGACACCATGATTAGAAGAAACAACGTTGATGCGTCCACGGTAAACGCAAAAAAGGGATCGGTGAGGGTATTTACATTTTATTATTACAAAAGTTCGCGAAATTCGAATCGTTCACAAAGGGGCCTGGCAGTGAACTAATACTTGTTGGTCTTAAATCGGCCTCCGAGTAAATAAAATTGCAAGAGACTGCCTCGTGGCTGTTTCCGCATATTTTGATCGCTGCAATTTTTAATCCTGAAGTTCTTGAAGTTGCCAGTCTTTGGATCTATTGTTGCATGCTGAGTCTATCGTATTGTCAACAAGTCAAAAATCCCTCCGTCGTACATTCCGTCAGCATTCCTGGTTAACATTTTCATCATAATTTTCCTGAAGTTCATAAAGATGTTCTGTGGCTACCATTTTTGCCGTTTTTACGAGAATAGAGCAAGAACCGGAAAAAACATATTTGCTTCAAACTGTTCACGGAGAAGAGCCTACTTGCCCTCATGCGTGGTTCACCCATTTTTTTAACGAGGTATTACTTTCTCCGCAGCATGATTTCTCTCAACAAATAAATGCAGAACTTCTACAATCAGAAATAGACTTTGACAGGGTTAGGATTCAGTGGTATTGATTCATTTTAAAATTAGGAAAAATATTTACCGGTAAAAATATTACCCTCCCGGGCAATCGGAGTAACAGCGTAATTACCCACTTCAATTCCAGGAAAAACCAGGAGGGTCGGTCAAGTACTACTATCATGAGGCCGCATGAATTATTGCTCTACGATTAATACAGGTGGAGGTCAGTTCCATTAACGTTGAGTGGAGGCATTCCGATTGGTTTTCGTCAGAGACTCCACCCTGGGCATGGCACTAAAAGTAAGATGCAGAATGATGAAATACATGTTTTGCTGATTGAAGACGATGCGGCGGACGATGAGTTGATAGCCGCTCTCCTGCTCAGGTCGAAGACGATGTCTTTTCGCATGGAACGCTCTACGCGGCTCGGTCAGGCGTTGGACCGCCTCGCGAAAGACCGCATTGACCTCGTGCTGTTAGACCTGGGTTTACCCGACAGCTGGGGGTTGGACACCTTCGTTCGCGCGCATTCTTTGTTTCCGGACGTCCCCATCATTGTCCTCACGGGACTGGACGATGAAGAGACGGCGCTTGCCGCCGTGCAAAAAGGCGCTCAGGATTATCTGGACAAGGGCGCGCTAAACAGCGTTCTTCTACAGAAAACCGTACGCTATGCCATTGAACGGCAGAAATTGGTCACGGAGCTGAAAGGCAAGATCGAGGATATCGGAAAGCTCGAGCGGGAACGGAAAAACATGCTTTCTATGTTCGCCCACGACATCAGAAACGCGCTGGTGCCGTCAATCGGTTTTCTTGAAAGAATCCTGAGCGGTAAGACGAACGACATGCAGGACAAGCTCAAACGAACGCGCGATGAACTCCTCGATGTGGAGCACCTAGTGAATAATTTCATGGACTTCGCCCGCATCGATAGGAAAGAGTACAGCCTACAACCGGTCCCCTGCGATCTGGACGGGATTCTGCGGGGCCAGATCGACAATGCTCTGATCAAAGCTGAAAAGAAAAGCATTACGATCCGGTACGAAACTGGCTCGGGGAGTTGCTCCCTTGAGGCCGATTGTTCTATGGTCAAGAGGGTCATTATGAACCTGCTTGATAATGCAGTAAAGTACACCGATTCGGGCGGGTCCGTTATCGTTCGGGCTCTGTCCCTAGACAACGAACTGCGGGTCGAGGTTGAGGATACAGGAATAGGAATACCTGGAGACAAGCTGCCGTTTGTCTTTGATGCATTCTACCGCGCGACGCGCGACCAGAAAGGTTCAGGCCTGGGCCTGGCAATTTGCAAGATAATAGTGGAAGCCCACGCCGGAACGATGTGGGCTGACAGCAGGCTTGGGAAGGGAAGCATCTTCGGGTTCAGTTTACCCAAAGTGGCGCTCCGCCGGCAAAAAGTTCTCCCTGCAGCTTGATTTTTTGCAGCAGAAAAATGGCCTCCGCCCTTTAAACCAGTCTCAAATAAAATAGCAGGGCGACGAGGATTCATGGGTTGCACTTCGGATGCACTAACGTCAACTTGGTGGAATTTCAGATAGACCAGCCGCCTTTATGTACGAATTGTAGAATTCGAACGTATTCCCACCACTGTTTTTCGCACGATACAAGGCGATATCCGCATAGCGGAAGAGAGTATTGATGTCATCGCTGTCGTCGGGATAGACGCTGATACCCATGCTTGTCGTGATGTGTAAATCCCGCCCTGCGATCACACACTTTTCCCCTACGGCGTGAAGGATCTTCCGCACGATTTCGGTTATGTCTTTCGGACTTTCGATGCCGGCAAGAAGGATGCTGAACTCATCGCCTCCGATCCGTGAAACAGCGTCCGCTTTCCTGACCGTGGACTTGAAGCGTTCTGCAACCGTTTTGAGCAGTTCGTCCCCCGCTTCATGCCCAAGCGTGTCATTGACCCCCTTGAAGCTGTCAAGGTCCAGAAATAAGAGCCCCATTTTTTTACGATTGCGGTGCGCCTCCGCAAGCTTGAGGCGGATGAACTCCAGATATAGCCGTCTGTTAGGCAGACCTGTCAGCGTGTCGTGGTTAGCCATGTGACGGCTTTCCTCTTCCAGCTTTTTTCGCTTAGTAATATCAACCACGAAAGCGATTCCGTCAGCTTGCCCTTCGATTCTCGCTGCACCAAAGAGTCCCCACAATCTCGTACCGTCCCGGCTGAGGTATTCCGTCTCATAGGGCGCAATGCGTCCCGTTGCCTTGAACTCCTCAGCGATCTTGAGCATATACGGCATCCACTCCGCGGGCAGGAGCCGATTCCAGCGTACGATACCCTTGGCGAGCTCTTCCCTGCTGTATCCGATCATCGAAAGCAAGGTGTCATTAGCATCGCTGATCCGTCCGTTGATGTCGAAATACGCTATGCCGATCACGCCGCTCTCGCTTAAGCGACGAAAACGCGATTCACTGGCCCGCAAAGCCTCGATTGCCCGTTTCCGCTCCCGGGCGTAACGAATGGAGCGCACCAGAAGGTTGCTGTCAATCTGTCCTTTGACTAAATAATCCTGGACATCCATCTGAAGCGTTTTTAAAGCAACTTCTTCGTCGTCTACGCCGGTCAACACGATGAGGGGAACATCCGGACATGCTTGCCTGACACGCAGAACGGCTTCAATTCCCTTACTGTCCGGGAGTCCCAAATCTAGTAAGATGACGTCAAAGGCTTGCTCTCGAAGGCACTGAAGCCCTTCATCCAGCCTTTGGGCATGGACAACGGTGAAGGCAGGATTCCGGACCCTGTTCAGCATGGCCCTAATAAGAAAGGCATCATCGCTGCTATCTTCGATCTCCAGTACGCTCAGATTCGACTTTCTCATGTTGTGTCCTCGGCGGAAGCTTTACAGTGGAAAACCAATAGGTTACGATGTTCCCAACTGTTAAGTATAAATCCCTCAGATCTGGCGGCTTCACAATGTAGCTGTTCGCATGGAATTCATAGCACGTACGAATGTCATCTTCCAAATCCGAAGTCGTCATGACGATGACGGGGATTGCCTTGAGACCAGGATCGTTTTTGATCTCCGAAAGCAACTCGCTGCTGCCACTTTTCCCGGGCATGTAAATGTCGAGAAACATGAGATCGGGACGGGGAGCGTCGTTATAGGGGACGTTCCGACGCAAGAAATCGAGCGCCTGCTCCCCACCATTCACAGTGTGCAAACGATACGGTTTATTCACCCTTCCGAGGGGCCTTCCGCATCAGAAAAATATCGTCATCACTGTCTTCCACGAGAAGAATATCAAAGACTCTTCCCGGAGCCTCACTGTCATTCATGACCTTATCTTCTCAGTTCCTCTCGCTTTTTTATCAAAGGTGTATATTACTACCTTGCTCAGTTACCTTTGTATTCAGAATTACCTATATCCTAATTATAAAACATTCAAATCCACATAAAAGAAATCCCCGATTATATTTGCTTCAGTAATATTTTAGTAGTATGTTGCTCCAATCAAAAGGTGATTTAGCAAAATAACGGCATGCTTTCGATGAAGGTTTCAATCAGTTTTCATTAGTTAAATTCTTGTGGACGTTCATTCCTACAACTAATAACGATCGCCTTCCTCATTTCGCTACGGATAAACCTCTATTTTAATTCTCTGCCACCAATAAAAAATATCCGAATGATGTAAAGTCTTTATGTAAATAAGTGCTAAGCTTAAATCGAGACTGATGTGGTACTGTTTAGATGATGAGAGGACACATGATTCGGGATTGCCAGTTAATTGCCAGTTATAGGAGGTCTAGATATCGATAGCGCGTGTATGGTTTATAAAGACTTATATACGAATTTAAAAACGGAAGAATAATCATATAATGAGTCGCAGAGTATCGGCAGTGGTGATTTAAAGAGCTGCCCCACGGAAGGTGGTAAGCTATGGAAATACCTGAAGATATGACAAAAGAGCAACTCATAAATGACCTAATAAAGCTGCGTCAACGCATTGATGATCTGGCGAAAATTGAAGAAGATAAAAATAAGTACTTGGAAGAACTGAACAAAACGAAGGCGATGTACGAGGGCCTTTTCGAATTTGCTCCTGATGCGATCGTTGTTGTTAATCGTGAAGGTCGCATTGTTCAGGTCAACAAGCGAACTGAAATGCTCTTTGGTTATAGTCGCGAAGAATTATTAAGTTCAGACCCCGATGTCCTTTTGCCAGAACGCTTTAGGGGAAAACACAGGGAACATCGCAGGACCTACATGTCTGAACCACGTGTTCGCCCCATGGGCACGGGCCTCGACCTCTGGGGTAGAAGAAAGAATGGAAGCGAGTTCCCGGTAGATATAGCTCTCGGGATGCTTCAACCTGATGATGCTGAACAAGACATGGTCGTACTGGCCGTTGTTCGCGATGTCACCGAGCGCAAAGAAGCAGAGAGGAAGCTAATCGAGGCAAAGGCCCAGCTGGAACGTACCAATAAGGAACTCGAGCAATTCGTATACACCGTATCTCATGACCTGAGGGCGCCACTTCGGCACATCGATGGCTTCATCCGCATGATGGAGGAAGATTGTTCAGAAATATTGAATGAAAATTGCGCTGATCATATGCATCGTGTACAGAAGGGCTCCGCAAGAATGCAGGAGCTTATTACCGCTTTGCTTAGCCTATCCCGCTTCTCTCAGGGCGATATGAACCGCCAGAAAGTGTATCTGACGACGATCGTAAAAACTATAGCAGATGATCTTATAAAAAACCATCCGGATCGACGCGTGGAGTTTGTAATCGCCGACGATGTGACAGCCGAAGGAGATCCTGCCTTGCTTCGGATTGTGATACAAAACCTCATCGAAAACGCTTTTAAATTTACTGGAAAACAAACAATCGCAAAAATAGAATTTGGCGTCAAACAGATAAATGATAAAACTGTTTATTTCGTTAAAGACGAAGGCGCTGGCTTTGACACGGGAAATGCGGGGATAAGGCTTTTCACTCCGTTCCAAAGATTCCATACAGAGTCCGAATTTCCTGGTCTTGGCATCGGCCTTGCCACGGCACAACGAATAGTCCAACGCCACGGTGGCCTTATTTGTGCCGAGAGTGAGGTGAACAAAGGCGCAACGTTCTATTTCACGCTGCAATAAAGGAATTGGTAACGCACGCTTTCTCTCCCTTTCATTGTCCCTCTGCGCCAGCAGAGTGGCTAACAAGCCGTTTAAACTGATTGTGAGCACGCGAAAAGGAAATGATTGACAACCGTGCCATGATCACTACCTCTTCGATTAACAGTCCATATATATAGATTTTACAGGAAGTTAGTTTCGATTAGAATGTTATTCGCTCATATAATAATAAAATATAACTAATTACGTGCTACAATATAAATAAACAGGAGTTAATTTGTATTGTTTTATTTTAAAAGCATGGTTCAAAAGTTTTGAAGCTTCTTTTGATCTATGATTCAAGATCGTATCACTATGTGATTTAAGGCATTTAATGCACGGAAGCCTGTAAGAATGAACTGGTGAGAGAGAACGCTATGGAGAACAGGATCATACTTTTGGTGGAAGACAGTGATGACGACGCGACCCTGACCCTTCACGCCATCAAGAAGAACAATATATTAAACGATGTCATCGTGGCGAAGGACGGGGAAGAGGCGCTCGATTATCTTTTCGGCAAAGGAAAGTACACAGGACGGGATATCAACCAGAAGCCGGAGCTTGTTCTGCTCGATCTCAGAATGCCCAAAATGGACGGGACAGAAGTGTTGCACCGCATACGCGCGGACCACAGAACGACAGATTTGCCGGTCGTTGTTCTGACCTCATCAAAAGAGGACAGAGACCGGGTGGAGAGCTACCAGCTGGGCGTGAACAGTTACATTCAAAAGCCAGTGGGGTTTGACGGGTTGGTCGAAGCCGTGAAACAGCTTAAGCTTTGCTGGTTGGTTTTAAACAAAGCGCCTAGTGAAGTATGCAGAGGACTGGGACAATCTACGCTTGCGGAAAGTAGAGAATGATGAGGAGTGTACTCGCAACGTTCTAGGGGCACTCAGTTGACCGAACAACAGCGATCCGTTATGGGGTAAATTCCCTTTCAGAAAGGGGAGGATTTATGACAACCTATAACACGGTCAAAATTGACAATGTAGACATATTCTATCGCGAAGCTGGACCATCCAACGGCCCGGTAATTGTCCTTTTACACGGTTTTCCCTCGTCATCGCACATGTACAGAGATCTGATGACGGAACTTGAGGGCGACTTTCATCTCATTGCGCCCGATTATCCCGGCTTCGGAAACAGTTCTTGCCCAAGTGTGGATGCGTTCACGTACACCTTTGATCACTTGTCGGATGTAATCGAGAAATTCCTGCAGAAGCTGGGTCTCAGAAAATTCTCCTTCTATTTGCAGGATTACGGCGGGCCGGTCGGTTTCAGGATTGCGGAGAAGCATCCAGAGTGGATCGAATCGCTCATCATCCAAAACACCAACGCCTACGAAGAGGGGCTGACACCTCTCGTCAAGAGCAGGAGCCCACTATGGGAAAAGAGGACGAGAGCTAATGAATGGCCTGTTCTTAAGACTTTCAGGCCGGATAGTACCAAGTGGATATACAGCAACGGAGTACGTGACATGAGCAGGATTAGCCCCGATGCCTGGAATATGGATCAGTATTTTCTGGAAAGGCCTGGCAACAAACTCATCCAGCTCGAGCTGCGGTCGGACTTCGGCTCCAACGTGAAACGTTATCCTGAGTGGCATAACTATTTCAGAAAGTACCAGCCGCCAACGCTTGTCGTATGGGGGGAAAATGACGACATCTTCGGTCCTCAGGGCGCGAAAGCGTATATGCGTGATCTTAGGAACATCGAAGTGCATATGCTCGATACCGGGCATTTCGCCCTTGAAGAGGCCTGCGGTGTGATTGCAAACTACATGAGGAAATTCTTCAAAACCTACAAACTGAATAAAGCTGCCTAACAATTAAAAACGGTGCTGACATATCCCCCAAATAAGAGAATCGAAAGTGGCGTTTCAACCCGTATACGATCTTTGCACATTATAAGCCAGTTTTCCAGCACACCTCTATCAGGTACCACGACAACTTTGCAGATATCATTGCAGGGTATCGCCTTGCATCAAGCATATTTTCGTCTAGGAAACTGTGAATGGAGCGGTGCACACGAAAGCCCTAATATTGCTACGTCCGTAAATGCAAATTAGCTAATACAGTTTACATCTGCTCAACAATCATCTTAATGCAGTTACCTTCACTGGAGATTAGCATGCAACCAACAATTCTTATTATTGATGACAATGAGGACGATATCCTGCTGACGAAAATGGCGCTATCGAAAATCGCGTGGGATTTTAGAACAGAAGTTGCCTTGAGCGGAGAAGCTGGCCTCGCGCTGCTACAGGAAGGAAAAACAGCGCCGAAAGTGATTTTACTCGACCTTAAGATGCCTGGGATGGGTGGCATCGAGGTTTTGCACAAGATACGTCACGATAATAATTTGAGGGGCATTCCGGTGGTCATCGTCACACACTCCAATATGGAATCTGACGAGAAGGCAGCCGTCAATGCTGGGGCAGACAGTTTTCTGCACAAAGCAGCAGACCTCGACCAATTCAAGAAGGATATTGAGCGCGTATTAGACGGCTTGTTGGGTTCGAATGCACCTCATCTGTGAAATTAATACGACTGTGTGTTTTAACCAGAACTTGTTAATTGTTTCGCTTTATCGAAAGTACGGACTAGGTGGACCTCAGATAGTCAGAGCAACAAAGAGAATGAATGCTTCCGAATGAAGTTTATATCCAACACTACCTTCCTTTTATGTTAAAAGTCAAGTCTATCTTAGACTGGACAGATTGGCCGACAGGTTTTTCCCGCTTTTTTATTTGTTTTTGTTAATGGTCATTAAAAGTGTACCAGTCGGGGGGATTCCCCTCTGCAATGATCGTTTGTGAGATTTTCATTTGCAGGAACAGTGACCGATTCTCACAAATGCCCTAGGATCAATTTTCCCAGGGCAGTCCATATCCTGATACCCCCCGTAGAATCCCTTTCTCGGGATTTGTTCGCGGAACGGACAAATCTTTAAAACCACGCTTTTATCAGCAGACATGCCTACATCATTAAAGGCAGCTGCATTTCCTTGATCATGTATTAAAGTTGTGGGTCCGCAGTCTGAAGCAGAGCAGACACGCTTTTATGAGCCGGCTGCAGGAAGTAACAAAGCGGTACCCACGATACATCAGGTCATAAGATCGGCCGCCCCCACGTGATCCCGTTTCTTATTGTATAACCGCGGGCACATACTCCTTCTGGTTCTTCAGGACGTATCTAATGCGGTTCAATAGTTTTCTGGCTATACGGACGATTGCCCTTGTTCTTGGCATGTTTTTGCAGAGGCGTTCAAAGGCCATCAGTAACGCCGGGTCTTTCCGCACAGCAATCCACGCGCTTTCAATAATCAGATGTCGAAGTAATTGGTTGCGTCTGTGGGTGATGCCTGTCGTCGTGTCCTTCTCCCCGCTGGAATCCGTATTGGGAATGAGGCCGACATAGCTCGCAAGTTTGTCAAGTGATCCAAACCGATCAATATTGCATAACTCCGTGAGAAACGTCATGGCGGTGAGTATGCTGATCCCCGATACTTTTTTTAATAACTGAGCATTTACCCGATATTCATCGGTCCGAGAGAGCGAGCGAATGTTCCGGTTCAATTCGACAATGATCCCCCGGATATGGTGTAACTCTTGGAGGTGCACCATAAAGGAGACATTGCCGCTTGCCTTTTCCATGCGGATCGCCTCAAGCCATTTAATGAATTTACTTGCCCAGTTACGGTAAACAATGTCTGCTGGTAGATGAATGCCATAAAAAGCGAGCATGGACTTTATCTGGTTCTTGCACCGGGTCTGCTTCTTGACCATGCTCTGTCGGGTTCTGAGCAAACTGCGATCTTCGATTTTTATCCGGGTGGGGACATAGATTCCTACGAGTTCTCCGTTCCTGTGGCTGCGGGCAAGTTTGCGGCAATCCACCTTATTGGTTTTGCCTGCCCGTTCTTTGTCTTTTGTCGGGACATCAGCGGGATTTACTACTATGCATTCGATGCCTTTTTCTCGTAACTGGTCGTGGATCCAGAATCCGGAATAGCCGGCTTCATAAACGGCGTGATAAGCTGCGCCAGGGAAATTTCGATACAAGTAGTTAGCAAGAACCGAGGGGTCCGGTGGTTGCGTAAAGGTCTTATGTTCAAATTGCTTAGTCAAGATGCATATACTCCAACTTTTCTTATGAACATCCATACCGACATAAAGATGTTGACCGCTGAAATCGAGTTTGCTAATGTTAATCATGGCAAGTCTCCTTTCGGTGTATTTTCTGTCTGTCCTGACGTAAATATACCTTAAGTCAGACTTGCCTTTTAATCATAAGGTCTGAAGCTGTGGAGTTTCCATTAATGGCAACAAATGTAATTTTCAACCCGTAGATGTTAGCGTTCATTTCACATTTTATCCATAAGACAGGCTTGTCTCCGAAGCACACCCATTCACTGACATGCAATGCCAAGACAGTTGGCATCTATATACATCAGGAATATATTCGAGACAATATATGTCGCTGTCATTCGGATTGTGGGACTTCTTGCTTTTAGGTTAAGCGAACCCACTTAATGTAAGGTATCATGCCGCCTTTCGAATTCTTCATAGTCATCGCTGTCCCTTTTTGGTATCCTGATCTAAATGAGCGTACTGCTATTGTTTACTACATCTAACGAACAAAAAAGAATTTGAGAAGGTTAAGTCACCAAAACTTATGACTTATGTTGCAGAAAGACGGACACTGAAATTGTTCAATTATTCAGGCTTAATTTGTGTAATCCGGATGGTTCCATGCAGTATACGGTTGCCGACACTGTTCCTCGTTTTTTATAAAAGTGTTTTGTATTGTAATAAGACCTTGTTTGCCTTATAATTCTGTTCCGGGGGAATTTGTTCATGGAAAATTCCGATAGTCTCCTGGCTTTTGCTCTTGACCGGCAGCGATATGCACTGTCTCTGTCGTCCGTTGAAAACTCAATCCGTTCTGTAGAAATCACCTCACTGCCTAAAGCACCTTCCATAGTCAAGGGAGTCATCAACGTCCACGGGCGTATCATACCAGTCATTGATGTGCGAAAGCGGTTCGGGCTGTCACAGCGGGAACTCGGGCCTTCCGATCACATGATCATCGCTCATACTTCGAAGAGACATGTGGCACTCGTTGTCGACCGCGTGATCGGCGTCATAGAAGCAACGGGACGGGAAATCGTCAAGACAGAGACTGTGGTCCCGCACACCGAATACGTTGCGGGAGTTATAAAACTCCCGGACGGCCTCATCCTTATCCACGACCTCGCATTGTTTCTCTCTCTTGACGAAGAAGCCGCCTTGAACGACGCCCTAAAGGAAAGCGGGCAACCAGAGTGAAAGCGAAGATCCCCGAAGAGCTGCTCGATGCACTGAGCGCATACGTCGCAGACCGCATGGGCCTCCATTTCCCCCCGGAACGTAGGCGCGATCTCGAACGGGGCCTCCTGCGTGCTGCGCCGGACTTGGGGTTCGACGACGCGGAATCCTGCGCGCGATGGCTACTTCTCTCTCCGCTAACGAAACATCAGGTAGAAGCGCTGGCAAGCCATCTTACCGTCGGTGAGACCTACTTCTTTCGCGACCGGAAACTTTTTGAAGTCCTTGAAGGCCGCATCCTTCCCGCCTTGATCGCCGAACGGCGCAAAACGGAACGGCAACTCAGAATATGGTCGGCCGGGAGCGCTACCGGTGAGGAGCCCTATTCCATCGCGATACTCCTGCTGAGGATGATCCACGATATAGATGACTGGAACATTACACTCCTTGCAACCGACATCAACCCCTCGTTTCTTCGCCGGTCTGCTTCAGGCACCTATGGTGAATGGTCGTTTCGCGATGTGCAACCGTTGGTGAAAGAGCGATATTTCCGCAAGACAGGCCAGGGAAGGCATGAGGTCCTTCCCAACATACGAAAACACGTTACCTTTTCGTATCACAACCTCGCCGAGGATTCCTATCCCTCGCTGCTCAACAACACGAATGCCATGGACATCATCTTCTGCCGGAACGTGCTCATGTATTTTTCAAAGGACCGGCAACAAGAGGTCATCGGGAAATTTTACCGATGTCTCGTCGACAACGGGCTTTTGATCGTGAGCCCGACCGAGACGTCGGCCCCACTGCTCTCCGCGTTCGTTCCCGAACACTTTCAGGGAGCGACACTCTATCGGAAGGACCCGACCCGGGCAGCGGCCTCTCAATGCCCGATACCGCAGCCGGTCTTCCCACCTTACCTGAGGATGGAAACAGCGGCAGTAATTGCAGCACCCGAAGTCAAGCCGGCTCACTTAGACGAGGCGCCGTCTTCTATCAAGATAAGCGAGGCACCGATTGTCAAAGCGACTCCTCGGCCGAGTCCGTACGAAGAGGCGTTCGCGCTCTTCGAGTGTGGCAGACTTGCAGAATCGGAGGCAAAGATTTCAGCGATACTTGCCAGTTCCGGCAAGCATGCGGCACCACTGGCGCTTCTTGCACGCATTCGCGCCAACGCAGGGAAATTGGAGGATGCCGGTCAATTGTGCGAGAAAGCGATTGCCGAGGACAAGCTGAACCCCGGCTATCACTACCTCAGAGCGACGATTCAGCAGGAACTGAGTATGCTGGACGAATCGATCGCTTCGCTCAAACGGGCGCTTTACCTCGACCATAACTTCGTGCTAGCCCACTTCAGCCTCGGCAATCTCGCTCTCCGGCAGGAAAAGAAACGTGAGGCCAGCAAGCATTTCGAGAACGCACTGTCGGCGTTAAAGAAGCTGAAAAGGGACGAAGTCCTGCCGGAATCCGGGGGCGTTACAGCCGGGAGGATGGAAGAAATAATCAAGACTGCCACTGAGGAGGTCGTCGCAGTATGAAAGAGAAAACCCCTTCCCAAGAAGTGCACCGGAAGATCGACTGGGACGGAATCAAGACGCGTCTTGAAGCCGCACGGTTGAAGACGGAGCAGGGGTGGACTCCCGGGCCGGAGGAGTGCTCAAGGGTTTTGAGAAGCCGCGCGCAGACACTCGCCCGGGAACACGAGCGCGAAGAAACCGGAAAAAAGATTGAATTCGTGGAATTCCAGCTCGCCTATGAAAGATATGGCGTAGAAACATCTTACGTGCGGGAGGTATGTCCGCTCAGGGACCTGACTGCCGTGCCCTGTACGCCGGCGCATGTCATGGGCATCATCAATGTGCGAGGGCAGATCATATCGGTGGTGGACCTTAAAAAATTCTTTGACCTTCCGGAAAAGGGCCTAGGCGAACTGAACAAGGTGATCGTTGTTAAGTCGGACAGCATGGAATTCGGCATCCTGGCCGATGTAATAGTCGGCGAGCGCGTGGTGTCGGTAAGCTCTTTGCAAAATTCTCTCCCCACCCTGACCGGCATTCGCGAGGATTATTTTTTGGGCATCACAGAGGACCGGACCGTGGTCCTAGACGGCGGGAAAATATTGTCTGACGAGAAGATCGTCGTAAATGAGGAAGTCGTTTAGACGAGGAACTACTTTGTGCTTTGTGGAAAAAAATCATGCGCGATTCAAAATGGATATAAGAGCCTGTTGCTCAAATCATTTTTTGTGAAATACGACCAGTGATTTTATTGAACATATATTTTACAAAATGACCCAAAAGGCTATTTGTGCAACAGGCTCATAATAAAAATTAAACGGACACTGGAGGAACGTATATGAAATGGTTCACCAATCTTAATACGCGGTCTAAGCTCGTTTTCGGGTTCGGTCTTTTATTTATCATACTTTTAGCGGTTATTATTCTGGCGTACACTAGTTTTACCAGCATACAGAAGTCGCAACGCGATCTGTTCCAGCAGAATTTCATGAGTTCCGTGAAAATGGCGGAGTTGAGAGCAGATCAGAACAGGACCCGCGCCGACATCCTTGAAATGATGATGACCAGGGACAAGGAGAAGCAGCGTCAACTCGAGGAGGATATACGGAACCGAGCAAAGGAAATAGGCGGGTTGATCGGAGACATCTCGGTAATGTTGAAAAATGAGGGCGATTCCGGTACGCTGAAAAAATTTGATGAGCTTGCCTCTGCAAGGGACGCTTATGTAAAGACAAGAGACCAGCAGTTCGCCCTGATTTTAAGCGGGAAGATCGACGAGGCCAAAAAACTGAGCACCGATATACAAGAGGGACGGTATAACACAATTCGTGACATTTCGCTTGATCTGGAGAACAGAGAAATAGAGCGTTCCAAGGCGCGTGTTGCACAGGCCGAGACTCGGGCCGGGGAAATACTGCTTATTTTTCTTACCGCCGGGGCGTTTGCGCTACTGGTGAGCATACTTGCTGTCCTCATCCTGAACAGGCTCATTGCCTCGCCGCTCAAGGAAATTACCGGTATTGCGGAACGGATTGCTGTCGGCGATCTTTCGGTGCATATCTCACCCAGGGAACGAAAGGATGAAGTCGGCATCTTAAACAAAAGCTTCTCGAACATGATCGTCTACCTGCGCGAGGTTGCCGACGTGGCAGCCAAAGTCGCATCAGGTGACATCACGTCGTCTCTCAAACCGAAATCCGAATCGGACACTTTCGGCAAGGCACTCAGCACAATGACGGACAGCCTACGGTCGATGACAAAGGAATTGCAGGATTCCATCAGCATTCTGGCATCGTCGGCGAGCGAGATTCTCTCTTCGACGACGGAAGTCGCCGCCGGTGCGACGGAGACTGCGAGTTCCGTGACCGAGACCACGACGACAATCGAGGAGGTCAAACAGACAGCCCATGTGGTGAGTCAGAAGGCGCAGTACGTCTCCGACGCATCGCAAAAGGCCGTGCAGGTATCCCACACCGGCGGTCGGGCAGTGGACGATACACTCGAAAAAATGAATCGCATCCGCAAACAGATGGAGTCCATTGCCGAGAGCGTCGTTCGTTTAAGCGAGCAGAGTCAGGCTATCGGAGAAATCATTCAGACGGTGAATGATCTCGCAGAGCAGTCGAACCTCCTGGCGGTCAACGCCTCCATCGAAGCTGCAAAGGCGGGAGAACACGGTAAGGGTTTTGCCGTGGTGGCCCAGGAAGTAAAGAGCCTGGCCGAACAGTCGAAACAGGCCACGGCCCAGGTCCGAAGCATCCTGAATGACATCCAGAAGGCCACGAGCGGAGCAGTGTTGGCTACCGAACAGGGGAGTAAGGCCGTTGACGAAGGTGTTAAGCAGTCCGAAGAAGCGGGGGAAGCCATCAAAACGCTTGCCTCAAGCATCGCGGAAGCGGCCCAGGCAGCCATCCAGATTGCCGCCTCCAGCCAGCAGCAGCTTGTGGGAATGGAGCAGGTTATTACCGCAATGAACAACATCAAGCTGGCTACCGAGCAGAATGTGACCGGCACGAAGCAGACTGAGGATGCTGCCCACAACATTCATGAACAGGGACAGAAGCTAAAACAACTGGTCACACGGTATAAAGTCTGAGGATTCACGAGCGCGAAGAAGTAATTCCGCTATCCTCAAGCAATCAACTTATGGATAAAGACAGCGCATTTCTGAAAAAACTTCTGGCAACTTTCAAAGTGGAAGCGACCGAGCACATCCAGGCCATCTCAAGAGGTCTGATCGAGCTCGAACAAAGCCCTTCTTCCGAAGCACAGACGCAGACCGTCGAGAGGATCTTTCGTGAATCCCACAGCATGAAAGGTGCGGCCCGGTCCGTGGGTTTGACCGACTTTGAAAATGTCTGCCAAGCCCTGGAAAGTGTCTTTGCTGCGCTCAAACGCCGGGAAATAGTCTCCACGCGGGAACTTCTGGACCTTTTGCACCTGTCAATCAATGTACTCAGTGAGCTACTGGCAGGTATTGAAGGGACGCGCCCTGTCCCTGACAGAAAAAAGATCCGCGACCTCACGTCGAGGATGTCAGACGCTGCACGGGCCCGGCCTCCGGGAGCGGAAATACGGGTGATGGAGGAGCAGCCCTCCGATTATCAGACGGCCCAGCGTGAAGAAGCATGGCCAACAGCGCTTGGGCCGGGCTCCGCAGACGTGATGAGGGTTTCCAAAGAAAAACTTCATTCCCTCATCCTCCAGGGGGAGGCCTTTCTCTCGGTGAAACAGTCAGTCGCCCAGCAAGCGGCCGAACTGCGCGCGATTACCGCCGCAGTCCAAACGGTACGGAAAGAATGGGCAAAAATGCCGCCTGAAATCCGCGAGTACGTGCCGAACAAGGCGAGAAACGACGCCGCTTCACTGCCGGACGAAAAAAAGAAAAAGCTGCTGGACTTTTTTGAGAAGCAGGAAGAGCGAATTTCAAAGATCGCTCATGGCCTGTCGGGCCTCAGCACGTCGGCCGACCGTGACCTGCGGTCGATTGGCGCCCTCGTGGACGGCTTTCTCGAAGATATCAAGACCGTCTCGCTGCTCCCCTTTTCCTCGGTCCTCGAAATAATGCCGAAGATCGTCCGCGACCTTTCCCATGATCAAGGCAAGGAGGCCCGGTTTGCTTCTCTCGGCGGCGAGCTGGAAATGGATAAGCGCATCCTGGACGAACTCAGGGAACCGCTCATTCATCTCGTCAGGAACTGCGTGGACCATGGGATCGAAAAACCGGAGGCGCGGATGGCTCAAAAAAAGCCACCTGCGGGAACGATCAACATCGAGGTGAAGCACCGCGACGGCAAGACCGTCGAGGTCGCGGTTTCTGACGATGGTCAGGGGATCGATCACGTAGCGGTCAGAAACTCAGCAATCAAATCGGGCATTCTTTCTCGCGGCGAAGCCGACGCCCTCGATGACGAACAGACGCTCGAACTTATGTTTCGCTCCGGGGTGACGACAAGCCCGCTCATTACCGATATCTCCGGACGGGGACTGGGACTCGCCATTGTCAGGGAGCGCGTGGAAAAACTGGGTGGGACTGTTTTCTGTGAATCCACCGTGGGGCAGGGCGCGGTGTTCCGCATGCTTCTTCCGCTCACGCTTGCGACCTTCCGCGGAGTGATCGTCCGCGTTGCGGACAGCCAGTATGTCATCCCCACGTTCGGTCTCGAACGAACGGTGCGCGTGAAAAAAGACGAGATCAAAACCGTGGAGAACAGGGAAACCATCGTATTTGACGGAAGGACGGTTCCCTTTGTTCCCCTGTGGGCTGTCCTGGAACTCCCGCCCGAGGGGAAAAACAGCGAAGTTCGGGAAGTTACCCACGCTGTGGTACTGGGAACGGGCGGGTACAGAATCGCCTTCGAAGTGGACGAAGTTCTGGGCGAGCATGAGGTGCTCGTGAAGGACCTCGGCAGGCAGCTTCGACGCATTCGGAATGTATCGGGCGCGACCGTCCTGGGCACAGGAAAAGTAGTGCCGATCCTGAATATATCCGATCTGCTGAAGTCCGCCGTCAAGATCTCTTCAACTGCCCGGCCGATTGCCCGTGCCGAGCAAGTCTCGCTGGAGCGAAAGTCCCTTCTGGTGGTCGAGGATTCCATCACCTCCCGCACCCTCCTCAAAAACATCCTGGAGGCCTCGGGGTACGACGTACAGACCGCTGTGGACGGAGTGGACGCCTTGACCAAGATCAAGACTGGGACATTCGACCTCGTGATCTCCGACGTGGACATGCCGAGAATGAACGGTTTCGACCTGACCGCGAAGATCCGGGCAGACAAGAAGCTTGCTGACATGCCCGTCGTGCTCGTGACCGCGCTCGAATCACGCGATGACCGGGAACGTGGTGTTGAAGTAGGAGCGAACGCATACATCGTCAAAAGCAGCTTCGATAAGAGCAACCTGCTGGAGGCGATAAAGAGACTGATATGAAGGACTCTCAGATTACCGTTCTCATCGTCGAAGACTCCCCGGTAGTGCGGGAATTTCTAAATCACGTGCTTACGAAGGCGGGCATCAAAGTAATAGGCGTCGTCTCCGACGGCGAAGAGGCCGTGCGGTTCGTGCAGCGGACTCGGCCCGACGTCATCACCATGGACATCTATATGCCCATGCTGAACGGCATCGATGCCACCCGCAGAATCATGGAGACCAACCCCGTTCCCATCGTGATCGTGAGTGGGAACTGGGATCCCCGGGAGATCGAGATGACCTTCCGGGCCATGGAAGCCGGGGCTGTGGCCCTGGTGAGAAGGCCGCAGGGCATTGGTCATCCGGACCACGAAGCCACGGCAGCAGAGCTGGTGCAAAACGTAAGGCTCATGTCGGAAGTCAAGGTCGTGCGGAGATGGCCCCGGAACAGGATGCAGCGAACCGAGGCCGTGAATACTCCCCGCTCTACCCCGGTGAGTTTCGCAGACAGCGTGAGGGTCGTCGCAATCGGTGCATCGACAGGCGGACCGCCGGTCCTCCAGACGATCCTCCAGCAGATTGCGCCGAGCTTTCCCGCGCCGGTGTTGATCGTTCAGCATATGGCCGCAGGCTTTCTTCCCGGCATGGTGGAGTGGCTCAACAACACCTCCGGCATTCCCATCAAGATTGCGGCTCGCGGCGAGACCGCTCTTGCGGGGCACGCGTATGTCGCGCCCGACGGCTATCACATGGGCGTCGATCAAAGCGGCATGATCCTGCTGGCCCAGGTCCTCCCGGAGAACGGGGCGCGTCCGTCGGTGTCCTACCTGTTCCGCTCCGCGGCAGCGTCCTTTGGACGGAATGCAGTCGGGATCCTTCTCACCGGCATGGGAAGGGACGGGGCCGCGGAACTGAAAGTCCTCAAGGATAAAGGCGCGGTCACCATTGCTCAGAACAAGGAGAGTTCGGTGATCTACGGCATGCCCGCGGTGGCTGCCGAACTGGATGCGGCGCTCTATGTTCTTTCGCCGGAACAGATCGCGTCGGCGCTCGCTGCTATGACGATCGGAGAAGGACACGATTGAGAGGAGTTGGACAGTGGAAGGCATGAGTGCAGTTGAAATCCTTATTGTTGAAGATAGTACGACCCAGGCCGAGGAACTACGTCACATTCTCGAAAAGTACGGCTATTTCGTCGTAGGGGCGAAAAACGGCCGGGAAGCGCTCGATATTCTGCATACGGGGAAGCCTGCCCTCGTCATCAGCGATATCGTGATGCCGGAGATGGACGGTTTCGAGCTTTGCAAGCGGATCAAGGGCAATGCTTCCTTGAAAGAGATTCCTGTCTTTCTTCTCACTGCCTTGAGCGACCCGGAAGACGTTCTCAGAGGACTGGAGTGCGGCGCCGACAATTTTATAACAAAACCGTATGAAGAAAATTACCTTGTTACCCGAATTCATCATATGCAGCTCAACGCTGAATTGCGCAGGGAATCCAGGATGCAAAACGGGATTGAGATTTATTACAAGAGGCAGAAATACTTCATCACCTCGGAACGGCAGCAGATCCTGGATCTCCTGTTATCGACCTATGAAACCGCCGTAACGCAGAACAACGAACTCAAAGCGGTCAAGGAGAAGCTTGAAGTAATGAACGAACAGCTGGAGAAGAAGGTAGGGGAACGGACCGCGGAACTTATTGCCGAAATCGGGGAACGGAAAAAAGCCGAGGAAGCGATCAAGAGGCTCAATGAAGGGCTCGAGCAGAGGGTTGCTCTACGCACGCAGGAGCTCGAAGGAGCGAACAAGGAACTGGAAGCGTTCGCTTACTCAGTGTCCCATGACTTGCGGGCACCTCTTCGGTCCGTATCGGGGTTCACCAAAACCGTATATGAGGATTATGCAGACAAGCTCGACGCGCAGGGGAAAGACTATCTTGTGCGCATCAAGAACGGGTCGGAACGGATGAGCCAGCTTATCGACGATCTCCTCCGACTGTCGCACATATCCCGTCAGAAGATCGACCGCATCGACTATGATCTGAGCAGTCTTGCATCCGCCGTTGTAAACAGCCTTCGCGAGGCCGCCGCGGCGAGAAGCGTCGAGGTAGTCATTGCCAAAGGACTGCGGTCCGTTGTTGACCCCAATCTCATGAAAATTGCCCTTACAAACATGTTTGATAACGCCCTGAAGTTTACTTCGAAAACCAAGAATGCACATATCGAGTTCGGGACCGCCGAAAAAAACGGAAATACCGTATACTTCGTCAAAGACAACGGTGCCGGGTTCGATCCTTCCTATGCCAAGAAGATGTTTCATCCCTTCCAGCGGCTCCATTCCGAAAAAGAGTTCGAAGGAACTGGAATCGGACTAGCAATCGTCGATCGTATCATTCGCCGCCACGAAGGAAAAGTCTGGGCAGAGGGAGAAGTCGATAAAGGCGCAACGATCTATTTCACGCTGGGACAGACAACAAAGAATAATAGATGAGGCGAAGGGCGAATAGGAGGAAAGTTTGCCGCTATTATTTTCGGCGGCCATTAAAGTATTATGCAACCAGTAATCCTCATCATAGATGACAGCGAGGACGATGTCCTGTTAACGAAACTGGCACTATCGAAGACCGGACGGAATTTCAGGACGGAAGTCGCCCTGAGCGGAGAAGCTGGCCTGGCTCTCATCCGGGGAGGGAAAACGCCGCCGAAGCTGATCCTGCTTGACCTGAAAATGCCCCGGATGGACGGCATCGAGGTTTTGCGTAAGATACGCGAGGACGAGAGTTTGAGCAGCATCCCGGTGGTCATCGTCACACATTCTGATCTAGTCTCTGACGAACAGGCATCCGATAAGGCGGGGGCGGACAGTTTTCTGCGCAAGGCAACCGACCTCGATCAATTCAAGAAAGATATCGAGCGTATATTAGACCGCTGGTTGGGTACAAATACGCCTCATCTGCGAAATTAATTGATTGTATGTTTCAACCAGAACTTCTTAATTGTTTCTCTTTATTGAAATTACGACCTTGTAGGTGTTATGTGATAAAATCTAATGCCCTTTTGTGATACAATTTTTCGGCATGAAGCAGGTAGTGCCTGAGTAATAATCACTGGAGTCTAAACCGTACTTTCGGCAAACTGTTTCCACATGCGGCAATGTTATGGGTAAAGTAACAATTACGATTAATGTTGTTAGGTAAATAAGATGAAGAAAAGCGGAAAAATTTTCTCGACTATTGCGATCCTGCTGCTTCTTAGTTTAAACCATTCGGAAGGTGGCGTTAACTTTCCCAAGTATATTTCAGAAGACTATAAGCCCTACCTCCATGCTTGGTTATCATCCCATCCCTCTTATCGTATTGCGGTAGAAACGGATTGCATCTATTGCGCTGACAGTATTGAACGAATGAGAAAGCAAAAATACGGCGATTGGAAACCTCTGCCGCACTATCAACCCTACTACACAATCGGCGATTTCAATTCGGATTCTGTCGATGATTTTGCTATAGCAGTGATAGACGAAAGTAAAACAGAAAAGAAATTCCTCATCTTAATCTTTAATGGGCCTTTCAATACACCATCACAGACTGCACCAGCGTTTGTTTCCCAACCACTCGACTTAAGTAATGAGGGCATGTTCTACGGTGCTCCTCGACCAAAACCGTGGAGACTGTTAGTTGGTCCCTTTGAATCGGAAGGTAGGATGTTAATACCTCAAGGCAAAACATATAAGTGGGACGGCCATTAACTCCAAGTGATTTGAATCCTAACCACTCGCGTCGAGATGGTCGCCAAAATCGCGCCCCTTACGCGCCTGCTCACAAGTGAGTTACAACCAGCTATTCTTCACCCTCGTTATATTTCTGACATTCCATGATAGTAGGTGTAGGCCGGAGAGCCAGAATTGTTAGGAAGGTAAAATATTCTGTATGAATCATGGATATTATGATATGGTCCTTCTGGCAACAAGAACTTCCTCACGGCAGTTTTATTTTATTGAAATTACAGTTTTCATCTAGAAGTTGTTATCGCATGCCTTAAAAACTTTTCCTTTATTTTGTAGATTCCATTCTTGGCAATACCTGAACTATCAAGCAGAATGCAAAAACGTATACCCTTAAAATACCCCAT
>Ga0335081_10004374_pt1 | contig 22279 bp, 13 predicted proteins | sample Lox_Sample_35_FD_206713 | JGI IMG/M metagenome (GOLD analysis project Ga0335081, IMG submission 206713) | Soil microbial communities from Loxahatchee National Wildlife Refuge, Florida, United States - Lox_Sample_3.5 | ecosystem: Environmental > Terrestrial > Soil > Wetlands | place: USA... | reverse complement strand
TGGGCGGATCGGCGACGACGGCCAGCGTGACCGCCGACTTCACCGGCAGGGCGCGCCGCGGCCGCACCACCGAGACGTTGACCACCGCTCCCGGAGTGCCGGTCAGCCGGCCATCGATCTCCGCCAGCGACATGTCGCGCGTGGACTTGCCCTCGATGGCTTCCATGATGTCGCCGCTGGCGATCTCCGCCTTGTCGGCGGGTCCGCCGGGGATCACCGAAATCACGGCCGCGTAGCCGTAGCGCTTGGAGATGGCGGCGCCGATGCCGGCCTTGCCTTCCTTGCGCGCTTTGTAGTCCTTGAACTCGGCGGGATCGAGATAGCTGGAGTTGGCGTCGAGCGATTCCAGCAGCCCGTGCAGCGCGCCGTTGGTGACGGCGGCGATGTTCGGCTCCTCGACGTACTCGGTGCGGATGTGCGACAACACCTCACTGTAAACGCCGAGCTGGCGGTAGGAGCTGTCGTCGCCGATGCTGGCGGCCCGGACGCCGAGCCCGCCAATGACGACAAACGACGCAATAAAAAACGAGAGTACAAGAACGATGAGCTTCGTGGTCTTCGACATGTGCGATTCGCTGATGGGGAGGGATACCGTCCCGCAGGTGCTCCTATTCTACCTCAGTTCGATGCCCCCAGCGCCGGGAATGTTCCGGGAAATCGGGCGAAAGCTGCATGTGGGCTGGGGGTTGGACGAGGGCGCAGGAGCATCGTAAGCCGAAGCGCGCTGTTTATGAGCGCGTGCTACGCGGCAGCGTTTGTGGAGCCGTTGAACCGGCTTATCTTAGACAACTCTTTCTGGAGCCGCTTCTTGGTGTGATGGGCATCGTAATCCGCCTGCATCCCCAGCCAAAAGGCCTCGGTTGTACCGAAGAACTTAGCCAAGCGCAAAGCGGTGTCGGCGCTGATGCCCCTTTTCTCGAGGACGATGTCGTTGATCCGAGGTACAGGCACATGGAGTTCGCGGGCCAGCCGGTAGGGAGTCAGGTGCAGGGGCTTGAGATACTCTTCGCGCAGAATCTCCCCGGGATGGAGGGTCCACAATCTTTGCTTTTTCTTGTCAGGAGTCTGGTCGCTCATTTTGGTCTTACCCGTCGTGCTCATCCTTGCCGTCTTGGTCCCAGCGATAAAAACTCAGTGATAGTCGACAATCTCAACCTTGTATGCGTCTCCGCTTCTGAACTCAAAGCAAAGCCGATACTGATCGTTAATGCGAATGCTGTATTGCCCTCGGCGCTCTCCCTTGAGACCTTCCAAACGGTTTCCTGGCGGGGAGGCCAAATCGGCGAGTGCCCGAGCATACTCAAGCTGAAAGAGCTTTCGTTTCGCCGCGGCATGAATGCTGACCGGAAAATACTTACTTCTGCCTGCGATCCAGAGCGCCTCCGTTCGCCAATCCGCAAAGCTTTTGATCACCGCCCTTTAGCATAACGGACAACGTTAATAATGTCCAATGTTATCACAACGGCAAGAATTGTGAAAGGCATGCTCCACCCGGACACATCAATTCGAAAACCGCTCTAGAACGTCACCCGCACGCCCAATTGCGCGGCGAAGGGGATGCCCACCGTGGTTCCGGGGCCGAAGAAATCGCCCAGCCCGCCTGCCGGCACCAGCAACTGCTTCGGATTGGTGATCGGCACACAGGTTGTCGGCGTGGGGCATAGTTGGGTTGCGTTCGTCAAGTCGTTCACCGGTGTGGGTAAGGCAGAGATGTCGGTGACATAATTTGCGCCGGGATTGTTGCGGTTGAAGAGGTTGAAGAACTCGGCAAAGGGCAGCACCGTCCAGCGCTCATTGATCTTGATCGGACGCGTGACCCGCAGGTCAACCTGGATGTATGGCGTCCCGCGGAACTGGTCGAGGTTTGTCTGCACGCCATTGATGACCGCGCGGTCATTGGTAGGATCGCCCGTGCCATTCACGTCCACCGGAGTGGTCAGCGTGATGGGGCGACCTGTCTCCGCCTGAATGAGCGTACTTAACTCAAAGCCGCCGGGGACGTGGGCGACGGCGCCCAGACTGAAGCGGCTGACCACGTCTTCGCCGGACGGCCCGTAATCCCCCGGCGCAAACGGGTGGAGCGGATTACACACACCATTCACATAATCGGACAGTTCGCCCAGCACGCAGCCCCAGGTGTTGGCGCGCGAAAGCACATAATTCGCGGTCAGGTTCAGGCGATTGCCGATGTTCCCCTGCAAGTGCAGGAGCAGCGCGTTGTAGCTGGAGCGATTGTCCGACTTGAACACGGAAATGTTCGGCACATTGTCCATCTGGCTCTGCTGGTCCTGCGGGAACAAGGGCGAGGCGAGCGTGAAGCCCGCGGTGTACTCATAGCGGCGATAGGTGTGCACGCCTTCCTGATGGACAAAGTCGCCGCTCAGCGTCCACCTGGGATTGAAGGCGTATTGCACGCCGCCGGTGACATCGAGCGAGTAGGGCGTGTGATAGTGGGGATCGATAATGGCCCCCGCGCCACCGGCCGACGCCCCCGGCAAGCAGCCGGGATCGCCCGGCGCCGCACAGGGCAGAAATGCCGCTGGCGTATTCACGGCGGTGAAGGCATCGACCCACCCGTTCTGCGCCAGATCGTTGTAGTACAAACCGATACCGGCGCGGACAACCAGGTCTTCAATGCGGTCGGGAGACCAGGCGATCCCCAGCCGCGGCGCAAAGGACTTGCGGTAGTCGTGCGGTATGCCGGTGGGCAACGGCAGTTGGTACGCACGGATGGTCTGCACCGCGGCATTGAAGTTCTGGTTGACGCCGCTGGCCTGGAACAACCCGAAGGTCGTGTCCCATCGCAGACCGTAGTTGAGCGTCAGGCGCGGGGTCACGCGCCAGGAGTCCAGCGCATAGAAGCCGAGCCGCTGCACGCTCTGATTGAAGCTGCCGTTGCCGGCCGGAGTGGATGTGGTCTGGCAATTCGCGCCGTCGAAGGGCGGAAGACAGTTGAGTTCGGCGGTGAATTGGCCGGGGTTCGTGAGATAGAAGCTCGGGTCCTGGGTGAGAACGTAAAGCGTCTCCGCGGTCCCTGTGAGCGCGCCGCTCAATACCGGCTCGTGAATGAAATCGACGCCGAAGCGCGGCGAGTGGCTTCCCGCGGAATGGCTCACATCGTACTTGAACTGGTACTTCTCCTGATTTCGCAGCACCGGGAACGCAGTTATGGCGGTGACGAACTGGTTGTCGCCATAGGTCTCGAAGCCGGAAATGGTCTTGGAAGTTGAGCTGAACGGGAAGGCCAGCGCGAAGCCCAGATAACCGTTGCGCTGCGCCGTGGCATGCAGATAGCTGGCGTCGAAGGTGAACTGTCCGAGCCAGCTCGGGCTGAAGGTGTACTGGTTGCTCAGTACGGTGTTCCAGTAGTTGTAGTGGGTGGTGGCTCCGGTGGACGGCAGTGTCGCCTGCTGTACCAGGCCGTTGTCCGTGGTGTTGTTGTCCATGGCCGTGCGCAGGAACCAGTGCGAGTTGGTGGTCGGCGACCAGTCGAAGCGCACCAGCCCCAGATAGTCATAGAAGGGGACCCGCACAAACGGAGGCACTGGGATCGAGGCGGTGTTGGGAATCAGCCCCATCTGCGCCAACTGCGACAGGGCATTGAACTCGGTCAGGCTGTCCGGGCTGTAATTGATGCTGGCGTGCTCGTTCACCATCTCGAAAGAGGTAAAGAGCCATAGCTTGTCTTTCTTCAGCGGGCCGCCGAGCGCGCCAACGTAATTCTGGCGGGAGAAAGGCTGCTTGGGTTGCGGCGCCGGGTTCTCGATGGGATAGCGCGCGTTCAGCGCGGCCGCGCGCTCGTAGAAGGCGAAGTCGCCATGCCACTGGTTGGTGCCGCTCAGGGTGCTCAGCACCACGGCGCCGCCGGTGGTGCGGCCTACGTCAGCGGTCTGCTGGAAGGTCTGCACCGAAAACTCCTGGAGTGCGTCGGGCGAGAAGTTCTGGAGGAAGCCGCCGATGTAGTCGTCGGAATTATCGCCGCCGTCGACGGTGAGCGTGTCATTCAGACCGGAGCTGCCGCCGAAGGAAACTGCCGTAATGCGCGCCTTGGTGGGATCGGAAGGCTCGACCGGCTCCGTGCCCGGCACCAGGTAAGCGATGTTGGCGAAGCTGCGCGCGGCCAGTGGAATGTTCTCAATATCGTGAGTGGTGACGACGCCTTCCATCACTGCGCTGGTGGTGTTCAGCGGTTCGGTGGTGATCGACGAGGGCTGCGCCTGCACCTTGACTGTCTCCGTGACACCCGCCGGACGCAGCGTCACCAGAATGTCCTGTGCGCTGGTGATTCGCACCGCCACCTCGGAGGTGGCCTGGGCAAAGCCCGTGGCATTCACCGCAACGTGATAGTCGCCCGGCAGAAGCTGCTCGAAGCGGAACTCGCCGCGGCCGTTCGTCGTCGCTTTCCGCTGGATGGACTGGTCGGGAGTATTGATCTCTACCGTGGCGGAGGCGATGCGCGCGCCCTTGGTGTCCTGCACTTCGCCGAGCAGCGTGCCAGTGGAATTCTGCGCGCACAGGGCGCTGGCGAGGAGAAGGAGAGCTGGGACAAGGAAGGCAATGTTGCGCCGACAGCAAAGACCAATGGCTGCATTCATGTGGAGTCCCTCTGCGCCAGCGCCTCGTGAATGGGCCGGTCTGGCGCAAGTACAAGTAGTGGTTACAACGGCGAAAGCCTACTCCGCACGGGGCGCGTACTACCACGGATAGTAGGCAGCTTCGTGGAGTGGAGGGTTGCGATTCGGGGATGCGGCGCGATGTGCCAAAGCGGCGAGTCGGAAAAAACCACGCGGGCGCTTCGCTCAGGATGACACTGAACAGCGAAGAGCGAAGAGCGAAAAGCGTCCTCCCCGCGACTCAACTCACCGGACTGGCCGCTGAGGTTTGGGCAGTGGTCAGTTGGTACTCCCGGGCCGCAGCAAGCTGGAAAGCTGCGGAGAAGCCGATAATGGCGTAGACAATGCCGCTGTAAGCGATGCTGAGAAAGAAAGCACCAATCGCGGAGACCAGCACCGCGGTCTGTAAGCAAAGCGCCGCCTGCCGCGTGCGCCGGCGCGGATAGTGGCTGCGATAGCGAGACAGTCCCCGATACGACAAGAAGAACGGGACCGCGAACAGGATGAGCCCGAGAAAACCGGTTTCGCTGGAAAGCTCCGTAAAGGAGTTATGGGTATGGTGCCAGACGCCGCGACGGCCTTGCCCCGCCGCTTCTTTGGCTTCGGCATCCATAAACTCTCCCGGCCCGACGCCGAAGAAAGGATGCTCAAAACTCAGTTCAATACTGCGGCGCAGCAGGTTCATGCGGGCCGAGGCTGACTCCGCAGCCTCTGCTCCAGCCGCCGAGTTCGGGTGCCAGAAGGTGGTGAATCGGTCCATGATCCTTTGCGGTAGCAGCGAGACGGCGAGAGACAGCGCCAGCACCCCGCCCAGGAGAATTATGACCCGCTGCCCCGCCGAGGCGAAGAAGAAGAAGAAGAGTACGGCGATGGCCAGCGCGACCAGCCCCATTCGGGAAGCCGTCCGGCTGACAGCGGCCAGCACCGGGACGATCATGAGCAGAAAAGCAAACCTCAGCAGCCCTTTCTTGACGATGCTGGAGAACCACAGAAATGGCAACCCGACCACCAGGTACAAAGCCATGATGTTGGCGTCGGCCAAAGTATCGTTAGCCGCGCCCAGTCCCAAACGGGGGTCGATCGTGCCGCCGATGTGCAGGCCGCCGCCGATGCTCAGCGAGAGCACACCGATGGCCGCGCCCGCCAGCGCCATCACGAACATTACCCGGTAACAGTCATCGAGCGTGCGGATAAACGCCGCCATGAAGAAGACCAGCGCGAGCGCCTGCACTGTCAGGATGAACACCTGGAAGCTGCCGCCCCGCCAACTGCTCAAAGGCACGCAGATCGCAATCCACATGACGAAGGCGGTCATGTACTTGCCTATCTGGCTGCGGAAGATCCTCTTCGTGCTCCCGGTCATGATCATTCCGGCCAGCAGGATCGGCTGTAGCACCAAACCAGCGTGCAAGGAGTGGACCAACTCCGCGATGCGGCTGCAATAGAAGAACAGATAGATCAGCAGGACATAGTGGAAAGGCTTGTAGAACTCAATCCGCTGACTGCGGCGGATTGGCCGGGGCCGCTCCTCCGCAGGCGTGACCGTCTCCGGCGCAACCGCTACCGGGTCGGGATAGATTGCGTACTCGTCGGTTGCCGTCGGCATTCTCTGATAAGTGGACATCCTGGTTACCCCATTCCCCTCGGTAATGCGTGCTGGACTCGTGCGGGATTGCCCACGGCGACAAACGGCGCAGCAATTGGCCGGACGACTCCGAACCGGCCCCCATGGTGCTGCCAGCCCGAATGCAAGCCATTATGGCCGAAGAGAGCCTAATCCAGCAATCGGCAAGAGTGCGGATTGCATAATTTTCTCCCTTTCAGGCCCGAACTTTACCGATTCCGGAATGGAGCTTCGCCTGGTACAAACCACAAATGACCCTCATCATTTCGGATAAACTGCTGACATCGCTCCGCCCATGCGTGTCCTCTACTTCTCGCCGCGAATCTGCTGGCCTCCGATCTCGGGCGCGCACCTGCGCGACTTCTACTTCGCGCGGCAACTGGCGCGCAACGCATCGCTCACTTACGTCGGACTGGTGAGCGACGACGCCCGCGCCCAGGCCGAGCAGTTACGCGAACGGCTGGGGCCAGAGAGCGCGGTCGAGGTCATCGCCCTGCGCCGCGACAAGGGCTACAAACCCGCCAACATCGTCCGCGGGCTCATCGGGCCGACGCCCCTCAATGTCCTCAACTACACCTCGGCGGCGGTGCTGGCCGAACTCGACCGCCTCCTCCAGCGGCAGAGCTTCGACGTGGTGCAAATCGAGAGCATGCACCTGATCGCCTACGCCCGGCGCATTCGCCAGACCGCGCCGCGCACCCGCCTCATCTGCGACTGGCACAATGTCGAGTCGGAGATCCTGGCGCGCTACTCCGAGAACGACCGCAATCCGCTGCGAAGCTGGTATGCGAAGCGCACCTCGGCGCTCTCGCACACGATCGAGAAGCAGCTCCTGCGGCTGTGCCATGCACACACGGTTTGCAGCCAACGCGAGCGCGAGCTGCTGCTGGCGCGCGTGCCGGAGGCGCGCATCGAAGTAGTGGGCAACGGCGTGGACTGCGAATACTTCGGCGAAGCGCCCGCGCAAAGCAGCGAGCGGCGCGATGTGCTCTTCATGGGCCGCATGGATTACCACGCCAACATCGACGCCGCGCTGTACTTCGTGCGCCACGTCTGGCCGCTGGTGCGCAAACGGCGGCCCGAGCTGAGGCTGGTGATTGTGGGAGCGCAGCCGCCGAAGCAAATCCTCGCGCTTCGCGAGCAGGGCATCGCCGTGACCGGGACCGTCGACGACGTGCGGCCGTATTATCACAGCGCGTTGGTTTCAGTGGTGCCGCTGCGCGTGGGCGGGGGCACGCGACTGAAGGTGCTGGAGGCCATGGCCGCGGGCACTCCGGTGCTCTCAACTTCGCTGGGCGCGGAAGGGCTGGCCATTACTCCCGGCAAGGACATCCTGATCGCCGACACTCCCCAGGCGATGGCCGATGGCATTGTCTCCTCGCAAGCGGAGTCTGCGCTGTGGCAGCAGTTGGTAACCAATGGCCGTCGCCTGGTTCAGGAGAAGTACGACTGGGCGGTGGTGGGTGCAGTCCTGCTGCGTCTGCACGCCGAACAGGTGGAGATGGGGGCGGCGTCATGCCTGGAAGCGAAGTAGCCGCGCGCCACGAGCTCCCGGCCGCGGGCGTCGCCAAGCGACCGCGTCGGCGCAGGCGGCTCGCGCTCATAACGCTTGTGGGCACCCTCGCGCTTGCCCTTTTCCTGCTCTCGCGGGCGGGGGCCTTCCTGGTCCTCAATGCGCCGGAGCACGCGGACGTCATCGTGGTGATGAACAGCGAGTGGCCCAAGGCCGTCCATTTGCAGCGGCAAGGCTACGCTTCGCGGGTGCTGATCGAGGCCGACACCAAGCGCCAGGTTTACGGCAAGACCGAGGCCGACCTGGTCATCGATTTCCTGCGACGCGCCAAGGCCACCGGGGTGGAGATGTGTCCCACGGCCAGCGATACCAAGTTTGACGAAGCCGCGGACGTGCAACGCTGCCTTCAGCCGCTGCACCCGCGTTCGGTGCTGATCGTCAACACCGACTTCGATACGCGCCGCTCGCTTTCCATCTTCCGCAAGCGCTTGCCGCAGTATCGCTGGTCGGTCGCAGGCGCCGCCGCGCCCTTCCATGACGCCGACCAATATTGGAAGCACCGCCGCTGGGCCATAAGCGTGCTCAGCGAGTGGGAGGATTATCTGTCGTGGAAGCTGCTGGAGCAGTGGCGCGCGGACGTGGTGCTGCGGTGAGCCTGATGGCTGATGGCTGACGGCTGAAAGCCCCAGCAACTTCCGCCCGGCCGCAGGGTTCTTGTCACTGACCCACTGCATGCCAAAGGGAAACTCTCGCTCCAAGGAGACCCATGCCCGCCGCATCCTCTTTTGCGTTATGGCAACGCCGCATTCTTCCGGCGACCTTCCTGTTGTTGGCGGCCCCGTCTCTGCCCAGCCAGCAGGCGTCGACGCCAACGTTTTCGTCCAACGTGAAAGTGGTGAACGTGCTGGCCACGGTGCGCGACAAGCACGGCCAGATCGTCAACAACCTCAGCAAGGACGACTTCAAGCTGGAGCAGGACGGCCAGCCGCAAACCATCCACTATTTCGCTAAGGACACCGACCTGCCGCTCACCCTGGGGCTGCTGGTGGACACCAGCCTGAGCCAGCGGCGGCTGATCGAGCAGGAGCGCAGCGCGAGCTACGGCTTCCTCAACGAGCTGATGCGCGTCGACAAGGACAAGGCGTTCGTCATTCACTTCGATCGCGAGATCGAGCTGTTGCAGGACTTGACTGCCTCGCACGACAAGCTGGAGGCGGCGCTGGACAAGCTGGGTAATCCACAGTTTGACAATACCGGTGGAGGCTCTTCCGGCGGCGGCGGGGGAGGAAGTGGCTCCCCGGGTGGCGGCGGTGGACATCGCATGGGCGGCGGAGGTACCACATTGTATGACGCCGTCTTCCTCGCCTCCGACGAGCTGATGCGCAAGCAGGAAGGACGCAAGGCGCTGGTCCTGCTGACCGACGGCGTGGACAACGCCAGCAAAGTCAGCCTCGATCGCGCGATCGAGACGGCGCAGCGCGCCAACACGATGGTGTACTCGATTCTGTACGCCGATCCCGACGCCTATGGCCACCAGGGCTACGGCAGTCCGGGAATGGGGCGTCACGGCGGCTTGGGCGGAGGCATGGGACGTTATCCCGGCGGCGGCTATCCGGGCGGTGGTTATCCCGGCGGACATGGTGGTGGAAATCCGCAAGGGACAAAGCCCTCCGACGGCAAGAAGGTCCTTCAGCGCATGTCCAAAGAAACCGGCGGGCGTTTCTTCGAGGTCTCGAAGAAGCAGCCGATCAGCGAAATTTACAAGCAGATCGAAGACGAGCTGCGCAACCAGTACAACCTGGGCTTCACGCCCGACAAGGCCAACGCCACGCCCGGCTACCACAAGATTACCCTCGCCACGAACAACAAGGACCTCATCGTGCAGACGCGCGAGGGATATTACGCGGGGGAATAGAGAGCAGCAATTTGTGCGTCCTTCGAAGAAGAACTTCGTCCAGGATTCTGAGCGGTCAGATACCAGTCCGCGGCACGCGGTTTGTCGCCGCTGACACCAAAGTCGGCCAGGGAAGGGTCGTCGGGCCCCAGTCTTCCTTAAGTTGAACGATGTCTGCCTGGAATTCTGGCAATGCCGCAATCACTTGCTTTGGGGTGGGAGTGGCCATTGCATTTGGCCTAGTGGCAAGCCAGGACATTACTGCCGGGACGACTCGACCGACAGTGCCGTCGTGAGTAAGTGGATCCAAATCCGGCAAGGTCAGAGATAAACCGCACGTACTGATGCCCTTCTGGCACCAAAATCAACCAATCGTGCTCGCCCGTAGTGGGCGAGGTGAACTTACGAGCCATCGCAACGCCCAGTTCAAGAGGCATGTTGAACCGCGCCAGGGCTTCGGTGCCCTCGCCACGACAACGGCTCAAATCATGGATGGAATACCTCGATGAAAAAATGGCTCGCGTGATCCGCGTCATCCTCGCATCGGAGACCGTTCCAGACTCCAAAGCGCTCCGTGGGAGGAACCCACAACAGACAGTACAAAAAACAATCGAGTAAAACAAAGGCTCATACTCGATGTCGAAGGGACAATTGATGAAGACTGATTTTTCCGGGTTGGGTTGCTCGACCGAAACAGTGTTTGGGTTACCGGCGGTGCTCATGATTGGTGGTTTTCGATCCACGTAGACGGTCCCGGAGGTTGGCTAAGCCAGGATAGAGAGGGCTGCCCGTCCTATGTCCGAGCTTCTCAGCGGTATTTAGATATTCCATCGCCGCTTCAGTGTCTCCAGATTCGTGACTGAAAGACGCGAGCATCATCAACGTCTCTGCGGCGGGAGAGCTTGTCTCACCTCTTGTAACCTCGTAGATTTCCAATGCGCTTCGTAACTGACTTAAAGCCGAAGCGTAATCACCACGGGCTCGGTTCATTGCACTCAAACTCACCAGGAGAGTTGCTGTTAGTGGATGGAATCTTCCGTGCGTCATTAACGCGGCATTGAGTGCTTTCGACAAAGAGTCGTAGGCGGCATCGACGTCCCCCAGTTCGCGTTCAACCATGGCGCGCCTGAAGAGTAATTCAGCATAGCTAAAATGATTAGGAGTCACCGAATCAATTTCGGACTGGATTTGTTTTTTCTCAGCTGCGAGTTCTTCACGCCGAGGTGCTAGCAACTGCGCTTCTTCCCGAATTGCCGCTAGACGAGCTTCCTGTTCTCCGGTCGGATTGCCCAAAGCGATAAAATTGGGCTCGGCTTCACGCTTCAAACCTCTCGCAATATTTTCAACTAAAGCGTCCCAGTCCGTTGATGTTGAGCGAATCTTATAAACGGGCCAAGAGCTCAAAAATGCGGGGGTTTCTGCCTCGTCTACAGCCACTCCCACCAAACGCTTAGCGGGGTTCGCCCACGCGGACTCAAGAGCAGTCTGCCACTCATATTGTTGCCACTTGCTCACCGAAGAAGAAGACGGTGAAAATAATAAGAGTACATACTTTGAATCCCAGAGCGCCTTCTGTATCTCCCTTTCCCAAGCTTCTCCAGGCTTTAGCTGCTCAGTGTCAAGCCACAGCGAGAGGCCACGACTTTGCAGACCTTCTGCGATTCTCTTCGCAATATCTGCATCGCGCGCTGAATGAGAAATGAATACGTCCATATATCGTCCACTGATATTGTAGCGCCAATTGACGTTGGAACCGAGTCGTTTCTGAATCATCGACCGGATGAGAGCCCTCCTATCAGCCGCGTGCCCCACTCAACCGCTCTTGCTTGAGTGGGGCTTTTGGTTCTGGTAGAAACGAGGGGCGCGCCAGTAACAGCCGATGCGCAAAGTGCGACACATGACCGACCATCCTAACGCCGCCCCGCCCGCTTTCCTCGACGAGGACGCCATCCGTCCGCTGCTGCGCATGGAAGAGCTCATCCCCGCAATGGAGCGGGCGCTGGCCGACTTCTCCTCCGGACGAGTGCAACAGCCGGTGCGCAGCATCGTTCCCGTTCGCGAGCACGGCGGCTTCATGGGACTGATGCCCGCGATCTACGGTGACGTGATGGGCGCGAAGCTGGTCAACTTTTATCCCGCGAATGCCGGCCGCGGGCTGCCGACGCACCTGGCAATCATCGCGCTCTTCCGCGCCGAAACCGGCGAGCCGCTGGCCGTGATGGATGGCCGGCTCATCACTGAATTGCGCACGGCTGCGGTGTCGGCGGTTGCGACGAAGCTGCTGAGCCCGCCTGCGGCGAGGAGCCTTGCGATCCTGGGCAGCGGAGTGCAGGCGCGCGCACATTTTCGCGCGCTGTCGCTGGTGCGGAAGTTCGACGACATTCGTGTCTGGAGCCGGAATGCGCAGCACGCGCAGGAACTCGCCGATGAAATCGGGGCGCGGGCGATGTCCGCCGAGGAGGCCGTGCGCGGGGCCGATGTGGTGGTGACGGTCACCAGCGCGGCTGAGCCGGTGGTTCGCGGAGCGTGGTTGAAGCCGGGTTGCATGGTGAACGCGGTAGGAGCGGTGGGCGCGCAGCGGCGCGAGCTGGACGACGACGCCATGCGCGGAGCAGTGATTGTGGATTCGCGCGAGGCCGCGCTGAAGGAATCCGCCGATGTGTTGCTGGCGGGCGCGACGATTTACGCGGAGCTGGGCGAGTTGCTTGCAGGCACGAAGCCGCTGCCCACGGCGGAGATCACGGTGTTCAAGTCACTGGGACTGGCGGTGGAAGACATCGCCGCCGCCGGGCTGGTGCTGCAAGCCCGGGCAGCGATGTGACGGCCACGGGTCTTGCGCGAGCACTCCGACAGGCATGAGGAAGTCCTACCTCACCTGCAACACTGCCAGGCCGTTCACCGGCAGCTCCAACATCATCGCGCCGTTCACGAGGTCCTGGAAATCGGGGCCGGGAAGGCGCGACTGCTGGCGCAGCTCTTCGAGTTGGTTCGGCGTCGGGTAGCGCGGGCTGGCCATCTTCTGCCACAGCGCCAGCGTGTCCCCGTGCTCGGCATCGACGCGGCGGATGGCCACGTGCGCATCGGGCGCCACGCCCTTGAATTCGAGCTTCACGGTTTTCCCTGCGCCGGGCGAGCCGGGATTCACGATGTTCCACACCGCCACGGTCAGCGTTCCGGTATCGGTTTTCGTCACCAGCACGTCGGGATTGGCGTTCTCGATGCGCTGCTCGCCCAGCCGGTGCAGGACCTCCAGCGCGTAGAACGACGCCTTGGGCACGTTGCCGGCGGCGATCAGTCCGAAGCCGCCGTAGAAGGGAGTCTTCACCACGCCCTGCTCCTCGAACGCATCGGAGAAGGTCCAATACGACATCATCTCCGCCAGGCCGTCGCATTGCGCGATGGTGGTCGCCAGCCACGGGCCCATGTAGATGGAGTCGGTGACGTCGACCTGATTGTCATAGGCGGCGTTGTACTCGCTCCAGACGAGCGGCAGGTCGGGCCGCGACGAAGCCTTGATCTCGTCGTGAACTTTCTTTACCGCGCGGCAGACCATCTGGTCGCGCGGGATGTTCTCGTTGGTGTGGAAGACGTCGCTGGCCTTGTCGTTGCCGTAGACGTGGGTGGAGACGAAGTCGAGCGGCACGTGCGTCTGCTCGGCGTGCTTGATCATGTCGCCGACCCACGCCGCCTGGGCGGTCGCCGGGCCGCCGACTCGCAGCGATGGGGCAACGGCCTTGACCGCGCGCGCGGTGTGATCGTAAAGCTCAAAGTAGGTTTGCTGGCGCGGCACACCGCTCCAGAAGTCGAGGTTGGGCTCGTTCCACACCTCGAAGTACCACTTCGCGACCTCATCGATGCCATAGCGCGCGATGAGGTGGTTCGTGAACTGCGTGATCAGGTCGTCCCACTTCCTGTAGTCCTTGGGCGGTGAGACGTTCGGGCGATACCAGAACGATTGCAGGTCCGGGCGGGCGGCCAGCTTGTAGGGCATGAAGCTGAGCTCGACGAACGGCTTGATGCCCGCGGCCAGCAGGCCATCGTAAATCTGATCGACGTAGGAGAAGTTGTAGACCGGCCGGCCCTGCTTGTCCTCGTCGTAGACGCTGACTTCGTCGTGGAGGATGGCGTGGAAGCGGACGTACTGGAAGCCGGTGATCTGGCGCACCGCGCGCAGGTCGCGGCGATAGGGGTCGCGCAGGCTGAGGATGGCGCGCCCCGAGCCGAACATCCGCTCCCAATAATGAGGGAAGGGATGCGCCGGCGCGGCGGCATCGATGGTGATGGTTTCGGTGGCGTTCTGCGCCGCCACGGGCAGCGCGCCTGTCGCGAAGATCAGGAAAGCAAAAATTCGAGTATGCATTGGCTGGACTGTTGCGGACGCTGTAAACACAACGTTAACAGCTTATGGTTCGGGGCACTCTATCCAAATGGCGAAACAGCTATCCCTTTAGATAGGGCGAATGGCCGGCCGGTGTCAAGTGGAGCGCCAGTTCCGCGGCCCCCTTCAGTATACTTTCCCTCACTTTGTAGAGGACCCGATTCGCGAAACGTATTTGGCCATTGCCATGCTCTGACGAGAGCTGCTCGCCATCTTAATCTCAATCAGCTAACCAATCTCCCAAAACTTGCCGCTTACCAATCAGGAGCTGAAGGCACGGCGGCCCAACCAGGAGGAAATATGCCGAACAATGGAAAAGTTGTGGTGTTGCACAACAACGATGTGGTGTTTCTGGCCTGGCAGTATGACAAGCCAATACCGGGCTGCTTAGGTTTCACGGTGCGCCGCAAAGATCTGAATGAAGACTCGCCAACTTTCCAGGCGTTGCCCGCCTGGGTCGGCTGGCAAGGCGGCAGCAACGACAACTGGGTGGCTAAGACCACTGATCAGTGGCCAGTGCAGAAGTTTAACTGGCGAGACTTGACCGCTAAGCCGGGAGGCAAGTATCAGTACCAGGTGATTCCCATGGTCGGCTCGCCGGACTCATTGGAGCCGGAGGAAGACCTCCTTCTGACCAGCGATCCGGTGGAGCTTACTCCCGCGACCGCGAACAAGGTCGCCGCCTACTTCAACAATGGCATTCTCTCTACCCAGCACGTCAGCCACATGCTGCCTTCCGGCCAGGGTTCGGGCGGAAGTCTGATGCAGCACATCACGAACCCGGGCGACCAACTGCGCAACGATCTGGCGGGCCAGATGATCGTCGCAGTGAAGTCGTTGCTGGAACGCGCCCAACAGAAGGAGGGCCAGTGCTACGGCGCGCTGTACGAGCTTGACGATCCGGAACTGATCGCGGCCATCAAGGCCACCGGCAACCGTGTCCACATCATCCTCTCGGCGACGCCGACGAACGATCCCTCGGCCAAAGGCCCGGGCAGCCGGAAGGAGCTGCACGCGGCCGGCATCGATGTGACCGATCGCCTGTTGGACTCGGCGCACATCGGCCACAACAAGTTCGTGGTGTACGAGGGGCCCGATGGGATGGCCGTCCTTGCCGGCAGCACCAACTGGACTTCCACCGGCCTGTGCGCGCAGAGCAACAACTCAGTGATCGTCGAAGACAAGGTCATTGCGGGTTTCTACAAGGACTACTGGACCCGCCTGAAGGCCGATACCGACGCGGCCGGCGGCGTCGCCAAGAATTACCAGGCGGCGAATTTCCGCAACGTCAATGCTCATCCCAATCAGGAGGGCGAGACTGCCCTCTGGTTCTCGCCGAACACGACGCAGAAAACGAAGCCGAAGGGAGCTACCGTTCCCGACGATCTGAGCGACGGCGCCAAGCGCCCGCCGCTGACCCCGGCCGATATGTTCCAGGTGTTCCAACTCATCCACGACGCCAAGCAGGCAGTCTTGTTCCTGGAGTTCCAGCCGGGCACGCCCAGCGTGCTCGACGTGATCAAGGAAGTGGAGCAGAACAATCCCTCGCTCTTTATTCGCGGCGCCGCCACCGATCCGCAGGCGATCGCGAAATTTGACGAGAAGCAGCCGATGACGACCGAGTTGTATCACCGCAGCGCCACCGGCGATCCCGACGTCGTCGATGAGACCGGGGTTGCGGCCAGCGCGATCAACGATGAATTCGGTTACTGGAAGAAGGAGCTGCTGAAGTCGCCCGGCGGCCACGCCATCATTCACGACAAGATCGTGGTGATCGATCCCATGTCGCCGACCGACTGCGTGGTGGTGATGGGCAGCCACAACCAGGGATACAAGGCCTCTTACGCCAACGACGAGAACCTCCTGATCTTTCGCGGCAACCAGGCTCTCGCGCTGGCCTACACCACCCACATAATGGACGTGTACGACCATTACCGCTGGCGCTTTCTGGTGCAGCAGCAGCAGCAACATGCCTGGACCGGCCTGGTGACCACGCCCGACTGGCAGAACCGCTACTTCCAGAAGGGCAACATGGCCTCGATGGAGCTGCAATTCTGGATGTCGGCGCCGAGCTCTTCCATGCCGGCACCTCCTCCGGGAGGCAACGGGGGCGGAACCGCACAGCCGGCGGCGCGAGCCGGAAAGAAGGCGATGAGGGCGGCGGCCGGCGCAGGGACAAGTCACGGCACGCGGCACGAGACCACCACGTCTCCTGTGGTTAATGCGCGGCGGAAGCGGTGATGATCTATTGTTGCCTGAATGCGGGATCGGAGGCGGCGTCGGGCCGCGGCTTCCAGTCCAGCGAATAGTATTGGCCGCGATCGCGCGCCCAGGGATCGAACACGTTGACCACGTGCTGAAGCTCAGGAGTCAGCTCCGGAACATTTCGCATCAGCACACGCTTCAGCGGCGAGACCGGCTGACTATGTCCGTTGGGCTCGCCCGCTTCCATCATCAGCGGCCCTGGCCCGTTGTGATTGACCCAGTCGACGCCGAGCTGGGTATAGAACTCGGGCCGGAAGCTGGAGGTGAAGAAGCGGTCGCTGAACAATCGCCGCGAGGCGTTGAGAATGAACACCACAAACTGGGTTTCAGAGATAGCGAAGCCATGCGGCCGAGTGTACTCGGCCAGCCAGCCGACCACCGTGTCCACATCTTCGACGTTGTCCACCACCGACCCGTTGGAGTGCCCGAGGCAGTCGTTGATCGGCGTCCCATCCTGGTTGCGCTGGGCGTCGGTGATGATCTTCGAGGAATCGCAAACGTGAGTACCGTAGATCTCGCGCAACTGAGCGATCGTCTCCATCTGTTGCTTGCGGGCAGGCGAATCGGCAGGTAGTGTCTGGTCCGCAAAATCGTCGTAGCTGGTCAACTGGCGCAGGCCGTACTGGCGGCGGAACTCATTGAAGCGCGGCACGCCATGCTCGCGGTCGCGAATCAGGTCCAGCGCCGCGATGTCGATCTGCCCGGTCGGCGTATCTAACCGCGGCAGGCGAATGTTCTGGAGAAACTGCGGATCGTTATGCAGCGTGAGCAGGCCCAGGCGCTGTCGTCCCATGCTCAATCCCCAGTTGGCAAGGCCGCGCGACCGCATGGCGTCCGTGGCTTTGCCTTCGAAGGTTTCAATGACGGCGACCTTCTGAGCAATCTGGTTGGGATCTTTGCTGAGGTCACGGTACTCGATCAGATCAGGGACCAGCGGGTGCAGACGATACACCGTGATGAACTCTTCAGGGAAGTTGAAGGGCGACCCGAAGTGGTTCACGCCGCCGTTGACGTCATCCGGATTGGTGATGTCGTAGTGCGCGACGGTGCTGCTGAGTCCGAAGATGCCGGGTCCGGAGGCGAACACCGAGTACCACTGGGTCGCTTTCCTGGCGCTGGCCGAAGTGCCAAAGCCGTGGACCACCACATCGGAAAGCGCTTGCGAAACTTCCGGATCGCCCGTGCCCAGCAGCCCGTTCCAGTTGGCGTTCATGGCCTTGTACAGGGGCTCATCGTAAAGCAGTTGCGGCGTCCATTCGATGGTGTGGATTTTGGCGATTTCAGCCGCGACCACGAGCCGGGCCGCGTTGAAGAGTTCATCGTTGGTAACGTCCTTGTTGCGGACCACGCGGGCCGGGTCGGAGGGATTCCGCAAGCCGCTGTCGGCCTCCGGATTCTGCGCCGTCTGCCTGCGGAATTCGTCCACGAACGAATTGTGCTCGCGGGCAAACAGGTTGTGGAGGAAGCTCAAGCCGATCGACCAGTTGTCCGGAAACGCCACCGACTCCTGTCCCATCCACTGCGGCTGCATGGGATCGCCAGGTTGCAGCACGGGCAAATAGCCCGGGCCCGGCATTCCAGCAACGGGCTCCAGCAGCATCTTTGCGGGATCTTTGGGATCGCGTTTCACGCGCTTCAGCGAGGTCTCGTCGTAGCCATAAAGCTGCGAGGCATCCCACCAGCCCGTATTGGTATTGGCGAAGGTCTTGGGCGCGCGCGTGAGGTAGGTATGGCCGCCCATAGTGAATTGGTCTGGCGGCGAATCCTTCAGTACGAAGGTCTTGTCCACCCGATCGCCGGGACGGCAGCCCAGCTTCTGGACCTCTTCCGGCGTCAGCGGCGTCGCGACATTGTTCACCAGTGCGCTCTTGCAGCCGACCTCCATCATCGGTCCGGGAGCGTTGTGCCCCTCGTCCATGTGCGAGAACCAGTCGTGGGTCATGAACTGGATCCAGTAGGCGGCGAGGACGTTGAAGAACGGCGCCTTCTGATAGTCGCAGTTCGCATCGGGGGAGTTGTTGGCAAGCCCGAAGCCGGCATTGCAGGAGGCCGGGGCTGACTGCACTCGCGTGAACAGCTTGCGGCTGATGACCTGCGGGTCCGGGGTCAACAAATCGATGCGCCCGCCGTGGCGGTTTTTGGTGAGGGTAGTCTGGCCGAGATCGGGAAAGGTAGTGTCAAACTCTACGTTGCGCGCAAACGGCATGCCCGTCGAACCCATCAGCGGATTGCGGATGTCATTGCAGATCCCGGTGAGGGTGCGGGCGCGAATCAGATCGCCCTTGCATAACTGCTCGCCCTCGCCGCCGACCGCCTGATAGTAAGGATGGTCCTTGGGCAGGCGCATCTCCGGCCAGGTCTTCACCGCCGGTCCGCTGACATCAGCGCGACCGTTGAGATAGGTCGGATACGTCCCGCTGTTGTCGAACAGGTTGAACTTGATCAGCTCAACTCGCTGATACTCGAGGTCGAGGAGCGCGCCCGCTACGCCACGCAACTGCGGTCCCTTCACCGAGAGAAAACCGGCCGGCAGAGAAGAAAAGTCGCCGGTTCCCCAATACTTCGCCCAGTCGACCCAGGGCGTCGTTTGGAATTGAACGGCCTTCTGGCCTCCCCGACAGCGTGCCGTGGGCTCGCTCACTTTCGCCAGGAACCGCTGATCTCGCGTGTCCGGGACCTTGAGGAAGCCGCCCAGCGCATGCTTCGCGCAGGCCTCGAGCTCCGCTGCTTCTTCTTGTTTCGGGCTGAGGCCCTGGCCGCTCGCATTGGGCGTGGAAGGATTGTCACCGGGAACGCCGGTGGAAGGCAGGGCGTAAAGCAAAGTGCCGAAGAAGAGAACCAGCAGATGGGGTTTCATAGGCCCAACATGATTGGTTCAATTCTCCCGGAAGTCAAGGGCTTTACATCAAACCTTCTGTTCCCGGAGCTTCTTCAAGACCTCAATCCCGCCCTCTGGGATGGGTTCGCCGTGGCCGACTCCCACCATCTCGACATCGCCGAAATCGGAGAGCTTGCCGACCGATTGCACATTCTGCTTCATGTCCATGGTCAAGCCGGCCCAACCTGCCTCTACGCGCGGCCAGGTCACGATCACATCGCCGACGAACAGCGCCTTCTTCTCCGGCCAGTAGAAGGACAGACAGCCCGGCGTATGTCCGGGAGTCGCGACAATCGTCAAGGGTCCAATGTGGCCGGCTTCTTTCAGGGATTGATCGACCAGGCAAGGCTTATGGCCATCGAAGCCGAGCGCCAGTCCGAATTGCGTATAGTAGGCGGCCAGGGGAGGCTTGGGCCATATCGATACTCGGGTGGCCTTGCGCTGGCCCTCGACGATGCCGATCTCCCATTCGTGAGCGTAGACCCGGGCGTTGGTCAGGCTTTTCAGTTCTGCCATGCCGCCGATGTGCGAGCGGTGCGCGTGGGTTGCGATGATGTTCTTAAGGTCGGAGGGCTGCCGGCCCATGGCGCGGATCTCGTCGAGGATGCGATGCGGCTCGGTGTCGTAGAGGGCGTCGATCAGAGTTATCCCGTTGCCGTCATCAAGCAGGAAAGCGTGAACGTGGCCGCCCATAGTCTGGCGCACGTAGTGAATGCCGTCGGCTAGCTTCAAGCGTCACCTCGCTGCGGCTGCAACTAGGGCTGCGATTTTGGGGGGACCCGAGGCGCAACACTATACACCAAATCGCCGCGCTTGCGCTGGCGATAGGTTGGTAAGGAGCGAGAGGGAGTTCGCTACTATCCTTCTGCCAGCTCTCCATTCTTGCCGATAGTCACGCGCCGCACCGGCTTCAAAGGTACCGACAGGTTGTAACGCGCGTGTCTGAGCTCGCCCGTTCTTACCAGTGCCCCCTTCTCCACCAGGTCGACCAGGTCGCGCGTCGCGGTTGCTGGAGAAGCCCCGGTAATCGTGCTGTACTTGCCGGCGCTGAGGCCGCCCTTGCATCCTTCCGGCCCTTCCCGGAACATTCTTAGCAGCGCCTTCTGCTGCCTGTCATTGAGCTGGCCCTTGAGCCGGTCGAAAAGCTTTGTCTTCTGGATGACAAATTCCGCCAGCGCAAGCGTGCGGCGCTGCGCTTCAATCGTTGTCCCCGCGAACCATGCAAGCCAGCCGGTAATTTCGTTGCGCTTGCTGGCCGCTTCCAGCGCGTTGTAATAACTCGCTCGGTGGGCAAGGATTGTTGCCGCAAGCACGATAAGCGTCGGCTGCCCCAGATTTTGGGCCAGGGACTTTTCGGCAATCGCTCGCCCGATTCGCCCGTTGCCATCTTCAAACGGATGGATCGACTCGAAATACAGATGTGCGGCCCCCGCCCTGGTGAGCGCCGGCAGTGCTCCTGCTCCTCCGGGAGCGGTGCGCCCGAACCAGTCGATGAATCGCGCCATCTCACTGGGGACTTGTGCCGAAGGTGGCGCCTCGAAATGGACTTTGGGCGCGCCCAATGCTCCTGAGACCACCTGCATCGGCTCATCACTGATGCGATAGCGGCCGACATCTATGCCCCTCCCGCTCATCAGCATCCGGTGCCAGCCGAATATCATTTCCTCGGAGAGCGGGGCGGAGAAGGTGTGGTACAGATCGACCATCATTTCAGCGACCCCCTGCTCTCTTGGTGCAACACGCCGTTTGTCTGCGGCGAGTCCAAGCTGTCTCTGGATGGAAGATTGCACGCTGGCGCGATCGAGAATCTCTCCCTCAATCTCGGATGTGGTCAGCGCCTCGGTGGTCATCGCCTCCACGGTGAGCTGATTGCGCTGCTCCTCGCCCAGGTGCTTCACTGTGCCCAGAAGGACACCGCCCCCAACGAGGAATCGCTGCTCTGCCAAAGCGAGGCGGCCCTGGTTCCAGGTGAAATGCGGCCAGTCGGGTTGTTGCCAGTTCCACATCATGAGCGATAGGCGGTGGGTTCTATCGCTCACGTTACGCGACTATATGAGCGATAGCAAGGCATTCCATCGCTCATCGGGCCGGCGCGAATTTGGCCCAGTCTATTCCGGCTTGGCCAGGATGAGTTCGAAGGTGCCGGGCACAATCGCCGGGCGTTGTCCCGGCGGCGCGGGGGCCTCCCGTTGCGCCGTGACCAGATAGACGACGTTGCTCTCTTTATCGAGCGCCATGGTGCGCGCTCCCTTTACCGTCGTCAGGTTCTGCCTAACCGTGTACTTGTCCGGCGTATCTTCGTGGACTACCGTCAGCACGCCTTCGCCGCACGACATGAAAATTTCTTGCGTCGTGGGATTGAAGGCGTCCGCGTCGACGCCTCCGCCGATGGGCACCGTGGTGACTACTTTGCCGGAGTCGGAGTCGACCACCGCCATCATCTTGTTATCGCAGCCGGCGAACAGCCGGTGATGCTCAACGTCGAACGCCAGCGCGCTCGGCTCCTGGCACGGGGCCAGCGGCCAGGTGTTCAGCACCGTCAATTTCGCGACATCCACTTCCGCAATCTGACTTTTGTCCTCCAGATTCACGTACAGCTTGCCCTTGCCGTTGCCGGCGGGGAACTCAGGCTTGCCGCCGAGAGCAACTGTGCCGACGACCTTGCCGGTGGCCGCGTCGATGGCAGTCGAATCTTTGCTCCGCGCGTTGAAGGTGAAGACGTGCTTGGAGAACGGCTCATAGAGGATCGCGTCCGGCCGCTCGCCGACCTTGACGCGGTCCAGCTTCTTGAGGTCCTTCAGGTCGAAGACGGTGACGGTGTTGTCGCCGCCGTTGCTGACGAATCCGCGATGGAACTCGGGCGCGAGCGCCACGCCGTGGATCGCGGAGAGATCGGGAATGTCGCCGGTGACCTTCAGCGTGGCGGCGTCCACCACCATGACGTGGCTGCCGCGGGTGATGAACAACCGCTTGCCGTCGCGGTCGTACACAAGGTAATCCCATCCGCCTTCGCCGCCCAGCGTGACGCGGTCCGTTACCTTGAATTGTTTCTGCGCGAAGGCCGGCGCCGCCGCGAAAGTTGTGGCCGCCAGGACCATGGCAAGAATCCGTTTC
>Ga0335081_10004373_pt1 | contig 22285 bp, 19 predicted proteins | sample Lox_Sample_35_FD_206713 | JGI IMG/M metagenome (GOLD analysis project Ga0335081, IMG submission 206713) | Soil microbial communities from Loxahatchee National Wildlife Refuge, Florida, United States - Lox_Sample_3.5 | ecosystem: Environmental > Terrestrial > Soil > Wetlands | place: USA... | reverse complement strand
AGGTTGGCTCACTCGCCGGTGCATCGGCATTTGCGATTCCAAAGCTCGCGCGGTCCAGTACAGGCTTCCATCCGCCTTCATCACCTGTCGTACTTTCCACGTGGGACTTCAAACTGCCGGTGAATCAAACCGCGTTGGAAACGCTGAAGAACGGAGGCCGTGCGCTTGACGCGGTGGAGAACGCCATCCGGATTGTGGAAGAAGACCCGAAGATTACTTCCGTTGGACGCGGCGGATATCCCGATCGCGACGGCCATCTGACGCTCGATGCATGCATCATGGACGAACAGGGAAACGCGGGGTCTGTCGTTTTCCTCGAGCACATCATGCATCCGGTTTCCGTTGCGCGCCGGGTTATGGAGAAGACGCCGCATGTGGTTCTCGCCGGTGACGGAGCACTGGAATTTGCTCTGAGTGAAGGATTCAAGAAAGAAGATCTCCTGACGGATGAGGCCAGGAAGGCATATCAAAACTGGCTTCACGATAGCAAATACACTCCGCCCCTGAATGAGAAAAACCACGATACCGTCGGCCTCATCGTGCTCGACGGAAAGGGAAATATAGCGGGCGGATGCTCGACAAGCGGGGCGGCGTGGAAGATGCATGGGCGCGTCGGCGATTCACCGCTCATCGGTGCCGGGTTGTATGTCGATAGCGACGTCGGCGGCGCAGCATCGACAGGCCTCGGCGAAACGGTGATCAAGATCGACGGGACGTTCCTGGTCGTCGAGCTCATGAGGAATGGCGCATCACCGCAGGAGGCATGTCGGACCGCTGTCGAGCGGCTTATAAGGAAAAGCCCGCAATACAAAGATATCGATAACTTCCTTGCCGGTTTTGTTGCCGTGAACCGTGAGGGTGAAGTGGGCGCATTCAGCTACAAGAAGGGGTTGCAATATTCACTCCTGCGCGACGGAGTCAATGCGGTCTACGATTCCGACTTCATGGTCAAGTGATCGGATCGAATGTCCGTTTTTCTTGAAATCTCGCTCGATTCTACCGAATCCGCGATCGCGGCTGAACGGGGCGGTGCTCACCGCGTAGAACTCTGCAGCAATCTTTCCGAAGGCGGAACCACACCAGACCTTCACACCATCAACGAGACGCGGAAGAATGTCGATATTCCTGTCCACGTGATGATACGACCCCGCCCGGGAGATTTTGTGTATTCGGACGATGAGTTCGAAAAGATGATGGCGCAAATCACGTCCGCCTGGAAATCCGGCGTGAATGGAGCCGTCGTCGGAGTGCTGACAAGAGAGCGAACCGTTGATCGTGAACGCATGCAGATCCTTCTTGATCACGCGCGAACGATGACGGTGACATTTCACAGGGCGTTTGATGATGTCGAGGATCCCGATCGCGCACTTGAAGAGCTTATCGATCTCGGCGTCGACAGAATTCTCACATCGGGACAAAAGGAAACGGCAGGAGCAGGGATTCCGCTGATTGCCAGATTGCAGGAGCTTGCCCGGGGCCGCATCATTGTCATGGCAGGATGCGGCATTAACCCGCTCAACGTCGGCACGCTCATGCGTGAAACCGGCGTCCGTGAAATCCATGTCGGGCGTGCCGTTAGAACATCTCCGTCGCACACTTCCGTGGAGGAAGGAAAAGTCCGCAACATGCTTGAAGCCATCCGGATGACCTATCGCCACCATATTCATTGAGGTCTGTAGTTCTTTCCGACCATCGTTCGGGCAATCTCATCCATCCTCATTGAAATTCACACGCGAATCGCGTACATTAAATTCATGAATTCCATGAAAATACGCGGTGTCTTGCCTCCCATGATCGTTCCTTTCACGAACGGCGGAGACGTCGATTTCGACGGGCATATACACAATATTAACCGCTGGAACGAAGAGAATCTCTCCGGCTATCTGATTCTTGGCTCGAACGGGGAGACTCCATATCTGTCGGAGCAGGAAAAAATCAAGCTTGTGGAAGTGACTGTGAAGCATGCCGGGAAAGGGAAAACACTTCTTGCGGGAACCGGACTGGAGTCTGCGCGTGAAACGATCCGTTTCACGAATCTCGTCGCCGGACTGGGGGTTCAGGCCGCGCTCGTCCTGACGCCGCATTTCTACGGGCCGCAGATGACAGACAAAGCACTTGTGGGATACTTCCGCGAGGTTGCGGAAAGGTCGAAGATTCCGATCCTGATTTACAACGTGCCGGTGTACACGCATCTCATGATTTCCCTCGAGGCCGTGCGAATATTAAGTGAGCATCCCAACATCATTGGAATGAAAGACAGCTCGGGAGATGTACCCCGGCTTGCGGCAATGAAAGGGTTCCTTCCGCCCGACTTCAATCTTCTCGTAGGCAATATCGGTGCGTGGTATCCCGCGCTCACGCTCGGCGTCAGGGGTGGAATTCTGGCACTTGCGAATTTTGCGGGCACACAGTGCTCCGCGGTCCAGGAACTCTTTGATGCACAAAAGTATGAAGAAGCCCGCGCGCTCTATTTGAAGCTTGTTGCACTCAATGCGGTTGTCGCCTCGGCACACGGGATCGCCGGATTGAAACAGGCCGCGACACTTGTCGGCTATGCCGGCGGTGCCGTAAGAAGTCCGCTTCTCGGATTGGACGAAAAAGCGTCGGTCCATATCAAGGAGCAGCTCTTCAAGAATGGTATGCTGTAGGAATTCACCGAAATCTCCGCAGAGCTGTTCGGAAAAAGAATCTGGAAATAAACATCTCATCTCACGGCAGGAGTCAATCATGAAAGGTCAATTGCTGAAGATCAATGATCCGCTTCCTCAATTTAAGAATCTCCCCAATGTGGATGGTACATCTCTCTCGAGCAACAGTGTGAAGGCCGAAATCCTGGTCGTGGTCTTCTCGTGCAATCACTGCCCGTATGTGCAGGCCTACGAAGACAGGATGATGGATTTCCAGAAGGAGTATGGAGCGAAGGGTGTCCAGATGGTTGCCATCAATTCCAACGACACGAAGAACTATCCGGATGATGATTTCAAGACGATGGTACAGCGTTCCGCGGCGAGAGGATTTAATTTTCCGTATTTGAGGGATGAAGACCAGGCGGTGGCGGATGCATTCGGCGCCACGCACACACCGCAGTTCTTTGTCTTCGACAAATCACGAAAACTCCGCTATTCCGGCAAAATGGACGATAACTGGAAGGAGCCGCAGTCGGTGAAAGAGAAGTATTTGCGCGAAGCGGTGGATGCCCTAATCGCCGGGAAGCCAGTAAAAACTCCGGAGACCTTTTCTATCGGTTGTACAATCAAGTGGAAGTGAGATGGAATAGTTCGTTCATGGGTGCGTCTGATCAGCGGGATGAATGTTGAGATAGGTTCTTCTCCGGGGGGATGGTCCGACCTGTCGCCTGAAGACGAGGTTGTTGAGAAACCGCACTGCTTGCCTATATCATTCGTTAGGAGAAGTTCACGATCATGGATGTGATGAAGTTCGGCGGTACGTCTGTCGAGGATGCAACAGCATTCCGCAATGTCTGTGACATTATTTCGGAACGGAAGGATCCTTATCCACTGATCGTTGTTTCGGCCCCTGCGGGGGTGACGAATACCCTTCTTCGTCTTGCCGATTCCGCGGGTGCCGGAACTATCGAGCCGACGTTGGAAGAAGTTGAAAAGCTTCGTACGCGGCTTACGTCTATCGCTGCGGGTCTGCTGAAATCGAACAGCGCTTCGGCTATCCGGGAAATTTCGCGGGACGTGGATGACCTTTCCCATCTTCTCCGATCCGTCGCAGTCATCCAGGAGGTGACGCCGCGACTCCTTGACCAGTGTGCTGCGTATGGTGAATTCTGGTCGTCGCAGCTTCTGGTCTATGCACTCCGCGAAAGGAATATACCGGCAGAATTCTGTGACGCGCGAAAAATCATGGTGACGAGCGATGCCTTCACAAAGGCGGAGCCGCAGTTTGAGGCGATCGAGGCGCGTGTGCGCGACCTCGTGCAGCCGGCGCTGAAACGTGGAGTCGCCGTGATGCAGGGGTTTGTCGGCGCGACGGCGAAGGGGGTAACCACGACTCTCGGTCGCGGTGGTTCAGACTATTCCGCTGCCATTCTTGGTTCCGCTCTTGGGGCGAAGGAAATTCAGATCTGGACCGACGTCGATGGAATTCTCAGCGCTGATCCCGGACTTATCCGCGAAGCACGATTGCTGGGTGAGGTTACATTCGACGAAGCCGCAGAGCTTGCGTATTTCGGTGCCAAGGTTCTTCACCCGAGCACTATTCTTCCTGCAATGAAAAAAAACATTCCTGTCCGGGTTCTGAATTCAAAGCGTCCGGGCGTTGCGGGCACGCTGATCACGGCACGACCCGGATCGGGTTCCGAATCTCTCGTCAAATCCATCGCGTTCAAAAAGAATATCACCGTCGTGACGATTCAGAGTACACGGATGCTGATGGCATACGGATTCCTGTCGCGGGTTTTCGAGATCTTCAAGCAGTACAAGAAAAGCATTGATGTCGTCGCAACCTCGGAAGTTGGAGTTTCATTGACCGTGGATGACCCTTCGAACCTCGAAATGCTCGTCGGAGAGCTGCGCGAATTTTCCGATGTGAAGATTGAGAGAAATAAGTCCGTCGTATCTGTCGTCGGGGAAAAAATGAAGCACACTACTGGAATTGCCGGCAAGGTCTTCCGTGCGCTCGGGGACGCTGGCGTGAATGTTGAATTGATTTCTCATGGTGGATCAGAAATCAACCTGACGTTTGTGATCAGCGAATCGCAAACCGACAAGGCAGTTCGTGCACTCCACGCAGAATTGTTTCCACCCTCCGAAAGGAAGCCGTAGTTTCTCCACTTGTATTTCAGAGTTTCATTTCCGATACTATACTTCAAATTCCTCGTCAGATATTCAATCCGAAAGGAGTACACTTCATCATGATTCCAGTGCTTTACCGGGCGACAAAGTACCTCGCGGTGGTCTCGGTTGTTCTTTTGGCTTATTCAACGCTCGTTGCTCAAGGGCAGAACCGGCGCGTTCCCCCGCCTGGCGGCAGTCAGGCGGACTTCTCGGACAAACCGGTGGAGGAAGTGCGAAAAAATATACAGGTTCTGAAAGGAATGCCGGCATCTCAGCTGAATACCGTGATGAACCTTATGAGCCGCTCACTCGGAGTCGAGTGTAAATTCTGTCACTATGCCGATGGATCCGGAATCCACTTTGAGAGCGACAGCCTGTTTTCCAAGCGGACGGCACGCGAAATGATCAAGCTTGTCGGCGATCTCAACGACAGGTATTTTCACGGACGACATGAGGTTACGTGCTTTACCTGTCACCGGAATTCCACGCAGCCGATGGCGGTTCTTCCTCTCCCGCAGGTTGCCCATGACCAGCACGAAGAGCAGGAAGGCGAAGAACACGCACTGCCCAGCGCGAGCGATGTCCTTGCACGGTACGAGCGTGCTATCGGATCTGCCGATGCCATCGGCAAGATCAAGACACGCGTGATCAAAGGAACTTCGGTAAATGCTCGGGGCGAAGCGAATATTGAAATCGTGCAAAAAGCTCCCGACAAGTACGCGGTTTCCGTGACCATGAACAACGGCAACGTCAGCAGCCGCGGATTCGACGGCACGACCGGATGGATGAAAAATAATCGCGGATCACGCATTCTTCCCGCAAGCGAAGGAAAAGGGATGGAACGGGAAGCGGCAATGTTTCCGATCGAACATCTGCGCTCGATGGCGGGCGCGATGCGCATTGTCGGTGTTGATACGGCAGATGGTAAGGCCTCCTATATTGTGATCGCACGGCCGGATGAACATACCCGTGAGCGGTACTATATCGATACGGCATCGGGACTTCTCCTGCGTCGGGTTATCATGAACGAAACCGTGCTGGGTTTTGTCCCGGAGCAGGCGGATTACAGCGACTACCGCGAAGTTGATGGTGTCAAAATTCCGTTTCTTATCAGCACATCCACCATTGAGCCCGAAGCCAGCACGGTGCGGAAGATTACATCAGTGGAACAGAACGTCCCGGTGGACGATGACAAATTTTCTCTCCCGAAAGGACAGGACTAATTCCGTGATGAACGTTGCCGTGGCGGCAGAACTGGTCCGTCACGGCAGTCCATCCTGGAGATCGGTATGAAGGAATCCGGTTTTACACGCCGGAGGTTTCTGCTGAGAACGTCGGTCCTCGCTGCATCTGCAGCATTTGGCGGAATCCTGATTCGTTCGCTCGATGGATGCAAGAGTCAGGATAACCCGACATTTCCCAACGGGGGTAATCTCCAGGCAGTCGATGCAGCCCTGGACGGGGGGAAAGCCGTCGTCACGATCGACAGCTACTCTCCGCTCGTCGGTGTCGGTTCTGCGGCCATCGTTGATTTTCCCGGCGGGTCACTCCTCCTGGCGCGTGCCTCCCAGTCCACATTCGATGCCGTGAGCGCCACCTGTACGTACCAGGCATGTACGATCAATCAATTTTCCAACCAGCTCTATACCTGCCCCTGCTGCGGATCTCAGTTCAGCATTCTCGGCGTGGTAAAGAAGGGGCCTGCGACGAGCGTTCTCCGGCAGTATCCGACAACTTTCGACGGATACCTCGTTACAATCAGCATCTGACGAAGTATTCATTTCCGGGAACTCCAATCTCCGGGAAACAAATTCCACCACCTTTCCGTATCAGAAGTATTCATTCTTCATTCTCTTCACATGCTTGAATTGCAGGATGTCACAAAACGATTCCGGAACGGTGTTACGGCCGTTTCCGGATTTTCACTGACTCTCCGGAACGGCGTGCTGGGGCTCCTCGGTCCCAACGGCGCGGGGAAAACAACGCTCATGCAGATGATCGCTACGGTGCTGACTCCGACCTCCGGGAGGATTCTCTTTCGGGGCGAAGAAATCGGTCGTCACCCGGATGTTCTCCGTCGGCGGCTCGGCTATCTGCCCCAGGATTTCGGTGTTTACGAGAACCTTACAGCGGTGGAATTTCTCACATACTTCGCCGCGCTGAAAGGTGTGACGAACCGCGGCAAGATCAGAGAGATGCTCGAGCTGGTAAATCTCCATGGGGAGGCGAACCGTCTCGTAGGATCATTTTCCGGGGGAATGCGTCAGCGTCTTGGTATTGCCCAGGCGCTGGTCAACGATCCCGACCTTGTCATCGTGGATGAACCCACGGCGGGACTGGATCCGGAGGAACGGGTAAGGTTCCGGAACGTGCTCTCCGAGATCGGAGCGGGAAAAATGGTCATTCTCTCCACCCATATTGTCACCGACGTCGAAGCAATTGCCACGCAGATCGCGGTCATGCACCACGGAAAGCTGCTTCAGTGTCTGATGCCGGAACAACTTATCGCTTTGGCAAGGGGAAAAGTCTGGCAGGCGGTTCTCGAGCCGGAGGAATTCGAGACCTGCCGTTCCCGGTTCAGGATTTCAAAGGTTACAAGGGAGACCGATGGGGTACATGTCAGAATAGTTCACGAAGAACGTCCCGTGCAGGGTGGAATGCCCGTGGAGCCGGAGCTGGAAGAGGCATTCATTTCCGCAATTCATGGATAATTTGGTCATGGGTGAAACATTTCGGCCCATCAGAACTATTGGTTGGATGGAATTCCGCATGCGGATGCGAAGGAACACGACGGTGGCGATGCTCCTCATCGTTGGGGCGATCGTCTACCTGATCATTCCCGATCTATCCACTGGCCGCTCACTTCTCCATATCGGAAGGGGGAGGGCATTCTACAATTCCGCGGCAGTGGCTCTCGGATCGGCGATTTTCTGCAGCGCCCTGATTAGTCTGCTGGGATTCTACGTCTGCAGCAGTTCTGTACGCCGCGATCTCCTGAGCAGGACGGGATTCATCATCAGCTCGACACCAGTTCTCAACCGGGATTATATTCTCGGGAAATTCTCCGGGAACTTTTTCTATCTCGTTGTCATCGTTCTGACGTCACTTGCGAGTGCCATGGTGATGTTTCTGATCAGAGGCGAGACAACACTGGAACCGTCGGTTTTTCTCGTCACGTATGCATGGCTTGTGATTCCGTCGGCCGTCTTCACGTCGGCAGCGGCAATTTGCTTTGAGGCGGTACCGTTTCTTTCAGGACGTGTCGGAGACGTTCTGTACTTTCTGTTCTGGGGCGTTGTCATAAGTATCCCGGCAATGTCCCTCCCGACGCGTACCGGGTTCGAATGGACCGACTGCCTCGACATTCTCGGCCTCGGGCCGCTCGTTTCACATCTCCAGGCACAATATAAGACGACATCAATTTCCATCGGGTCTTCAGAATTCGATCCGCGGGTTCCTCCGGTGGTGTTCAACGGGATACGATGGATATTTGTGGATGCCGCCGCCCGGATCTGTACTCTCGTTCTGCCCGCTCTCCTTCTGGTGGCGGCAACATTCGGGTTTCATCGGTTCAATCCAACACGAGTTGCCTCATCACTTCGATCATCGAAATCGGGTATTTGGAGCCGGCTGAACGCTCTGCTCAAACCGGCAACGCGGATTTCCGGGACACTGATGGGAAGGGGAAATTCATTCCCGGCAGTGATTCTCAGCGATGCCGCCCTGACAGTCACACTCTCGCCACTCTTCGGCATCGCGGCAATTGTGGTGATTGTCCTTTCTCTCACCCTGGCGACTCAGGAAGTTCAATCGACCATTCTGCCGCTCATTGTGGTGATCCTTGTGATGATGCTCGCGGACATCTCCGCACGGGATGAAGCATCCGGGATGCAGGAACTTCTTTCTACCGCACCGCGGATCAGGAGAAACTATACGTTCTGGAAATTCGGATCCGCACTTCTGCTTACACTCTGTCTGATAGCCGGACCGATTTTCCGTCTGTTTACTGAACCGCACATTGCGATTTCCATGATAACCGGCGGGATTCTCCTTGCCGGGTCTGCAGTTTCGTTCGGGATCCTCACAAGAAGCGGCAAGCTCTTCGTCGCAGTCTTCCTCCTTCTTCTCTACATCGGCCTCAACGCCCGCGAAGTCGCACTTTTCGATTTCATCGGGATCAGCGGCAGAGCGAATCCCAGCATACAGTCTGGATATACCGCGCTTTCAGCTCTGCTGTTGTTCGCAGCAGGATTGAAGCAACGACGAAAAGCATCATCCTGATAACACTTACAACTGGGTTGTCCCGTCGGGAGTTTGGGTCCAAAACACCCAAACCCTCAATCAAATCGCATTAAACCCAGCCCCCAAAAACCCGTCTAATCATCATACCCGTTGCTGTAGCAGCTCTGTTGCCACGTTATCGACGGATCACGACTGTTTTGTCATTGGGACACGCATGATTACACGATCAGTTCTCTGCATCCTCAGTATCACCATCCTACCGATCATCATATCCGGCTGCGGAAGTACTCCCGAGCTTCAGAGCTCATGGAACAGGAATGAGATTGTCGTTGATGGCAACGGCTCTGACTGGAAATCGAATACCTATTACCTCAACGAACAGCACGTGACGGTTGGCATCAGGAACGATGACAGCGACCTCTATGTCTGTTTGATGTCCGAAGAATCTCAGTTCCGCAGGCAGCTCATGGGGCTCGGCTTCACCATCTGGTTCCAGGCCGATGGTTCGGATAACAAATTGGGTATTCACTATCCGATCGGATTTGCCGCTCAGGGAAGAAGCGGGCAGCCGCCTGCGGGTGATGAAAATCAGCCGGAAGGTCCTGATGAGATGATGCAATCCGCTCTTCAGCAGCTCGAAGTTCTCGGCCCCGGCAAAGACGACCGACAGGAGTTTTCCACGCTCCAGCGGATTCCCGGCATAACCGCAAAGGTCGGGGTGGGTCAGGGAAATGTCGTGTATGAACTGAAAGTTGCTCTTCACAAGTCGACGGATTCCCCGTATGCGATTGGCGCTGAGAAAGATAAAATAAAGCTCTCTATGGAGAGCGGAGTTCCCGGTGAACGAAGATCGGGAGGAGGATATGAGCGCGGGGGGAATGAGGGTGGCGAACCTCCGGAAGGCGGTGGTGGAGGCGGTGGCTTCCGTGGTGGAGGGCGTCGCGGCGGTGGCATGGGCCGTGGCGGCGGGGGAAGATCCCAGGGAAGCGAACGTCCCCAGCAGTTCAAGTTCGAAGCAACTATTCGTCTCGCAACATCGTCGACGGCTTCCGAAATCAAATAATGTGAGAGCGATGATACAGTGCAGATGGTCCGCGAGCATCGGATGAATGTTCTCTTTGTAAACTCCAATCGGGAATGGGGCGGAGGCGAGGTCTGGCTCACCGCTATCGCAGGAGGACTGTCAGATCGCGGGCACAATATTACCGTCGTCTGTCGCCCCGGATCGGCATTGTACCGGCGACTCGAGGGGAAAGATCACGCAGTGATCCCGCTTCGATTATCCGGTGATTTCAATCCTGCCACGATGTATCGTCTGTATCGTCTCCTCCATGATCATGAGATCGATCTCGTCTGTGTCCACACTGAAAAGGAACTTCGCATAGCCGGAACGGCGGGAGCTTTTGCGCGCGTTCCCGTTGTCGTGAGCCAGGATGTTGATGTTGCGGTGAAGGATTCATTTCTCAACCGTCTATATTATGGGAAAGTCGCTGAAGCAGTGATGGTCAACTCGCATGCAACCCGCAATACACTCTTATCGGCAGCTCCATGGCTGCAGACCAGGCGCATTCACGTCGTCTGGAAAGGGCTCGATCTTCCTGTCTATGAATCGGCCGAGAGATCGGCGATACGCCAAAAGCTCGGTATTGCGGATGAGGATTGTGTCGCTGGATTTACCGGCCGGCTTGATGAGCAGAAGGGAATCCCGACGCTTCTCGATGCAGCCCGGCTTGCCGTAACGGCCAATCCCCGGCTCCGGCTGCTCATTGCCGGAGAGGGGAATCTTCATGAGTTCATACGGAGTTTTATCGAACAGCATGCGCTCGAACGCAACATCTTCATGACAGGATTTGTGGAAAATATTCCCTCCTTCCTGAAGGCCGTGGACTTCGTGGTGGTTCCTTCATATTGGGAAGGATTCTGCTATTCGGCTCTTGAAGCAATGGCCGCAGGGAAAATGGTTATTGGATCGAATACCAGCAGTATTCCCGAACTCGTTGTCCACAACAGCACCGGGATTCTTGTCCCTCCGCGGTCTGCGGAAGATCTGGCGGGGGCAATGATCTCGGCCTCCTTGGAATCTGAACTTCGTCAGGAAATGGGACTTCAGGGGCGCAGTCGCGCACAACGATTGTTCCCCCTGCACCTCATGTATGACAGAACCGAGGAATTTTTCTTTGCCGCTCTTGCCAAATTCTCCCATCGCGAGCGTCGAACACGAACCGGTAATTCAAAAAGTACACCATACGAATCGATCCCGCTGCCGGAAATGGTCAAAAATGACCGGCTTCATATCACCCCGTAATACCCTCCGCTGAATCGCCGAAGTGATTCGGCTTTCCGTTGCTCTTCATCACAACCTCAACTCAAGCTCGTTCTCCGTTCATCGTCAAAACTCGCAAAGCACTACTCATTAGCCCCATCAATTCTTCTTTATAAGAATTTTATATCTCCTGCCGCTCTTTTAATGGTTTGTTGATTGTTTCCCGCCTTCTAATCGTTCATATTTGCACAGCTTCGAAACGATAAAGAACCGAGTTTGCAGGTTGCAAACGCGCTTTCAGGAAGAGGATCGAGAGATGCTGCTGAATCAAATTCGAATTTCAATACTCATGGTGATTGTGTTCACCATTCTCACGGGGATTCTGTATCCGGTGGCGGTGACCGGAATTTCCCATCTCATGTTTCCTTCGAAATCCGAAGGGAGCATGATCAAAGACCATGAGAAGGTTCTCGGGTCAGAGTTGATCGGTCAGCCCTTCAGTGATCCGAAATATTTCTGGAGCCGTCTCTCTGCAACTTCACCGTATCCGTACAATGCTGCCGCATCAACCGGATCGAACTACGGTCCATTGAACCCGGCGCTGCTCGATGCCGTTAAGGGAAGGATAAAAGATTTGAAATCCGCGGATTCCGAAAACACACATCCCATTCCCGTAGATCTCGTTACAGCATCCGGAAGCGGGCTCGATCCGCACATCAGCATCGCCGCGGCCCTCTATCAGCTGCCGCGTGTGGCGAAAGCCAGAAATATGAAGGAAGATCAGGTTCGTGCACTGGTTGAAAAATTTACCGAAGGCCGACAGCTGGGATTCCTTGGCGAGCCGCGGGTTAATGTATTAGAGCTCAATCTCGCACTCGACGGACATATCGACATTACGGAGAACTGATGGACGCTCTCTACATAGGAATTACGGTGGTGTTCTTCCTGCTCAGCTGGGGGCTTATGAAAGGATGTGAAGTTCTCGGCAAAGACAAAAGGGGGGAGAAGTCATGAGCTGGCTCTATATCATCTCAGGTCTGATCGCTGCCGGTCTCCTCATCTATCTTTTTGTGGCGCTGTTGCGGCCGGAGAAATTTGAATGACGCTGAACGGTCTCTTTCAAATCGTTGTCTATCTCGGTGCGCTCGTGCTCCTTGCGAAGCCGCTGGGTTCCTATATGGCGAGCGTGTACCAGCGCGAAAAAACATTTCTGGATCCAATCCTCAATCCGGTCGAGAAATTCATCTACCGTGTTACCGGAATTAATGCTGATGAAGAGATGGATTGGAAGGATAATGTCGTTGCGATGCTTCTGTTCAATCTCGTCGGACTCCTGTTCGTCTATCTTCTCCAGAGAGTTCAGCAGTTTCTTCCTCTTAATCCGCAGGGTTTTGGCGCAGTAAGCCCTGACTCATCGTTCAACAGCGCGGTCAGTTTTACCACGAATACCAACTGGCAGGGATATTCCGGCGAAACAACGATGAGCTATCTGACACAGATGCTCGGCTTTACGGTGCAGAATTTTCTTTCCGCAGCGACGGGAATGGCTGTTCTCGCATTGTTCATCCGTGGTATTGCCCGCCACTCGGCGAAAACACTCGGAAATTTCTGGGTCGATATGACCCGCAGCACGCTATACATTTTGCTTCCGTTGTCCGTCGTCGTTGCGCTGGTGTGTGTAGAACAAGGAGTCGTTCAGAATTTCTCGTCCTACGTTTCTGTTCCACTCGTTCAGCAAACTACGGATACGAGCGGGGCAAAAGTTACGGCACAAGTTATTGCGACAGGACCAGTTGCATCACAGCTCGCCATTAAGCATCTGGGGACAAACGGTGGAGGATTCTTCAATGCGAACGCGGCCCATCCGTACGAAAACCCGACGCCGCTGACGGATTTTCTCCTTACGCTTTCCGAAACGGTCATCGGCATCGCGCTCTGTTACACATTCGGAAGAATGGTGAAGGATACTCGCCAGGGATGGGCATTACTTGCCGCGATGATGATCATTCTCGTGGTGGGAATCGGTGTTGCTTACCACGCCGAATCCGGGGGTAACCCGAAGATTGCCGCACTTGGCGTGGATCAGCGGACCACTGCAACCAATCCGGGCGGAAATATGGAAGGCAAGGAAGTGCGATTCGGTATTGCAAGATCCGCTTTGTTTGCAACCATTACGACGGCCACATCCTGCGGAGCCGTAAACTCCATGCATGACTCGTACACGCCGCTCGGCGGAATGGTTCCGCTCATCATGATGCATCTTGGCGAGGTCGTTCTCGGCGGGGTGGGTTCAGGATTGTACGGGATGCTTGTCTTTGTCATTGTGGCGGTCTTTGTTGCGGGATTGCTTGTCGGCCGCACGCCGGAATACCTTGGCCATAAGATCGAGACCTACGAAATGAAGATGGCATCTCTTCTTATCCTCATTATGCCGATTGCTGTTCTTGCCTTTACCGCGTTAGCGGTTGTGACGACTGATGGAAAAGCGGGGATCGCGAATCCGGGGCCGCACGGGTTCAGCGAAATCCTTTATGCATTTACGTCGCAGGCGAATAATAATGGAAGCGCATTCGCTGGCATTAGCGCGAATACTCCGTTCTACAATATCACCGGCGGACTTGCAATGCTCATCGGACGGTACTGGCTTGCGGTTCCAACCCTTGCGCTTGCGGGTTCTCTGGTACGCAAGAAACTTGTTCCGGTAAGCGAAGGCACGCTCCCAACCCATGTGCCACTTTTCATCTTCTGGCTGATTGCAGTAATCCTCATTGTCGGAGCGTTGAATTTCATACCAGCTCTTGCACTGGGTCCGATTGTCGAGCATTTCATGATGGTGCAATAATATGTTTATGGGAACAAAACAGGAAAACGTAAGAACCACTCAATCATCCGGGCACCTCAAGAAGCCGGTGAGTTTTTCGGGCGAAATGTACCGCCGGGCTCTTTTCGATTCCATCACAAAGCTCGATCCGAGATCGATGGTACGCAATCCCGTGATGTTTGTCGTCGAGGTGGGAAGTGTCCTGACGACAGCTCTGTGGATACAGGCACTTCTGGGTTCTGGTGAGGCTCCTGCATGGTACATCGGAGGAGTTTCGCTCTGGCTCTGGTTTACCGTCATTTTTGCGAACTTTTCGGAAGCCCTCGCAGAAGGGAGAGGCAAAGCGCAGGCTGAAGCTCTCCGTCGCGCACGCCAGGATACCAAAGCCAAACGGCTGCGTGAGCCGCAGCGCGGAGCTCCGGTCGAGATCCTCTCTTCATCATCGCTCAGGAACGGAGATACCTATCTTGTCGAAGCGGGGGATATTCTCGCGGCTGATGGCGAGGTGATTGAAGGAATTGCCTCGGTGGATGAAAGTGCTATCACCGGTGAAAGTGCCCCGGTCATCCGTGAATCGGGCGGGGACAGAAGTGCGGTAACGGGCGGGACGCGTATTCTCTCCGACTGGCTGATCATCCGCGTGACGGCTGAGCCGGGCGGCGGATTTCTTGACAGGATGATCAAACTTATTGAGGGTGCAAAGAGACAGAAGACTCCCAATGAAATTGCACTGAATATCCTGCTCGCCGCATTCACCATTATTTTTCTGGTCGTGTGCATTACGCTCCTGCCATTCTCGCTGTTCAGCGTTGCTACAGCCGGTCACGGAAATCCGATTACCGTAACGGTTCTCGTCGCACTTCTCGTTTGTCTGATTCCTACGACAATTGGCGGACTTCTTTCTGCGATTGGTATTGCGGGAATGGACAGGATGATCCGTCATAATGTCATCGCCACTTCGGGGAGAGCTATTGAAGCTGCTGGGGATGTTGATGTTCTTCTCCTCGACAAGACCGGAACCATCACACTCGGCAACCGTATGGCAACCGAATTCACTCCGGCTCCGGGAATCTCCAGGGAACGCCTTGCCGATGCAGCACAACTCGCCTCGCTTGCGGATGAAACACCCGAAGGGAGATCGATTGTTGTCCTTGCCAAGGAAAAATACGGTTTGCGGGGAAGAGAAATCCATGAAATTGCCGCGCAGTTTGTCCCGTTCAGCGCGCAGACGCGGATGAGCGGCGTCGATATTCAGCCCGACGGAAAGAACGGCAGGCGCATCATCCGAAAAGGAGCTGCGGACGCGATCAAATTTTTCATTGAACAGCAGCACTCGGTTTATCCCACGGCCGTTCAGCAGACGGTTCAGGAAATCAGCCGAGTCGGGGCAACACCGCTTGTTGTTGTGGAAAACGGCGAGGTTCTCGGCGTCATCCACTTGAAAGATATTGTGAAAGGCGGAATCAAGGAGAGGTTTGCACACCTGCGTGCCATGGGAATCAAGACCGTCATGATCACCGGCGATAACCCGCTTACGGCGACTGCCATTGCCGCAGAGGCAGGAGTCGATGATTTTCTCGCGGAAGCGAAGCCGGAGGACAAACTGAAGCTCATTCGTGATTATCAGAAGGGCGGCCGCCTCGTCGCAATGACCGGTGACGGCACCAACGACGCCCCCGCTCTCGCTCAGGCAGACGTTGCGGTTGCCATGAATACGGGAACCCAGTCGGCCCGTGAAGCCGCGAACATGATCGATCTCGACAGCAATCCGACGAAGCTCATGGAGATCGTGGAGATCGGCAAGCAGCTTCTGATGACCCGCGGTACGCTGACGACGTTCAGCATCGCGAACGACGTCGCAAAGTACTTTGCCATTATTCCTGCTGCATTTGCAACAACCTATCCGGCTTTGAACGCGCTCAACATCATGCATCTCGCCACACCCGAAAGTGCAATCCTCTCGGCCGTCATTTTCAACGCCCTGATCATTGTTGCACTGATCCCGCTCGCCCTGAAAGGCGTGCAATATCGTCCCGTAAGTGCGCTGCACCTGTTGAGAAAACACCTCCTGATCTACGGTGTAGGAGGAATCATTGCACCGTTCGTCGGTATTAAACTGGTCGACCTGCTGCTGGTTGCACTCCGGTTGGTGTAGCAGAGAATTTTCGGAGACCACTTCATGCAGTATCGTCATACACAGTGTGGCAAGATCATTATCGCATCAATTCCAAGAGCAATTGTTATACTCTGCCCCCCCGGGGAAAATCTCATAATACTATCATCATCCTTTAAAGGAACATGTACCGTTTACTGATCATCCTCTTCGTTCTCGCAACGTCATTCAGTCTTGCACAACAGGATTCGGCGAAGATCGCATCTCCCGATTCGAACGCCAGAGCACCGTTTGCGTGGGGAGACTTCACGTGGCTTCAGGGAAACAGCCGTCTGCACCAACAGGTACTGGATTCCAAATACTTCACCGGCGATATGACAATGGATATGAACTACAACCTGAGCTTCAATCATCCCATTGATCATACGAATTCCGGTTCTACTGCCACATTTCGTTCTGACGAGTTCAATGTGTCGTATATCGAGGTCGGGGGAGATTTTCACGATCCCGAAAGCGGTGCACGAGCCAGGCTGATGCTGCAGTTTGGAACCCGCGCGACCGGTGTTCCCAGGAACGATGCAACACCCTTGCGTGGTCAGTTTGACCTCTACACAGCGCTTCGCTATGTGACGGAAGGGTATGTCGGAATGCATTACAACACGATGCATGGCGTGAATGTGGATGTGGGGATTTTCAAATCCTATGTCGGCCTCTTATCGTATAACAATTTCGAAAACTGGAACTATCAGCCATCCTTCACGTCAGATAACACTCCCTGGTTCTTCACTGGTATAAGAATTCAGACGTTTCCAACAGATCGGCTGAAACTGGAATACTGGGTTATTAACGGCTGGCAAACCTATGGCATGTTCAATAATTTGCCCGGTGTCGGATTTCAGACCATCTACCGTCCGCAGGAATCAGTGTCGATTCTCGCCAGTGCCTATGGAGGATGGGATACGCCGAATACGCCCGGGCGATTTCGGTTTCACAGCGACAACAGTCTCCTGATCCGTTATCGGAACAATGCAGACGGCCTGATTCCGAAAGCTGCTTTTTCCCTTACCGGTGACATCGGGTTCGAGAATGGTGCCGGGGTCGTCCCGTTCGGCGGCGATTCGGCAACTCCGGCTCAGAATTTCCTCAGCTGGATGTTCTACAATCGCCTGTGGCTCGGTCAGGCACAACAATTTGCCTGGACGTTCGGAGGAGGTATGCTTCATAATCCCGGCAGATACCTCGCACTCCTTCCGACCGGGGCAGGAGTGCTTACCCAAAATCCGGGTGACCAGTTCGATGCCTGGGATTTTTCCACAGGTTTCCAGTACATGCCGAATGAGCATGTCACCTGGGGACTTGAATTTGTTACCCGACATGCGAATGTTCCATATTTTTCTGGACCGGGTGGACTTACGTCACCGAATGGATGGAATCCGCCGATCGGGGACCCGACAGGTTTCGTTGCTGATCTTGTGAAGGATGAGAACCGGATCATCGGTTCAATGATCGTGCGCTTTTAGATAGAGAGCCGGCGTGCGGCGGGCTTGCCGACGAGGTGAGTGTATTTAACTTTGCCATGGAACGTGATCGTGATCGGAAAAAGGACGACAACAAGAAGGAGAGCAGGCCGTCAGGCCCTCGGCTCATGACCGTTCTGCGCGCACGAGACGTTGGATCGTATCTCGATCCTCTTGGACTTAATGAGGTTAAGAACTCGAAGCTTGCACAATATGGTCAACGGGTCGCAATCGGTCTCCTTGCCTTGATGGGTCTCGCAGAGATATCTTTCCTTGTGGCGTTGCTCATCCGATTGCTGCTGTAACCGCGACCTTTTGCATTCCCGCAGGAAATCCACATCGTTTCCTCAAAACACACACGAATCGCGTATCTGTTTCCGGATGGGCCTTTGAGCCCAAGCCACGGGATTTTCTAACTGCCGTTTCGTATATTTTGCCATGCCAAGAGAAACCAACGGCCGGATGGATCCCGAGAGTCTTCTCCGCTCGCTGAAACGCAGCGAGGAGAAGGAAGGAAAAGGACATCTGAAGATCTTCTTCGGGATGTGTGCAGGTGTCGGAAAAACCTATGAAATGCTCCAGGCAGCACAGGAAGCGAAGAAGAAGGCTACCGATGTCGTCGTAGGTTACGTTGAAACCCACGGTCGGAAAGACACGGAGAAGATTCTCGAAGGACTTCCGATCGTACCCCGGAAGAAGATCGACTACAAAGGCGCCGGCATGGAAGAGATGGACCTCGATGCCATCCTGGCGCACAAGCCCGCTCTCGTGATTGTCGATGAACTGGCGCACACCAATGCCCCCGGAAGCCGCCATACCAAGCGCTACCTTGACGTCCTTGAACTTCTCGATAATGGGATCGATGTCTACTCTGCGCTCAACGTCCAACACCTTGAAAGCCGCGCTGATACCGTTGCCCAGATAACCGGCAGCATCATCCGTGAAACCGTGCCCGATTCTGTTTTTGAACAGGCCGATGAAGTAGAGGTTATCGATCTGCCTCCCGACGAGCTCCTGAGGCGTCTTGCGGAGGGAAAAGTTTATACTCCGGAACGATCGCAGCGTGCCATCGAAAACTTTTTCCGGAAGGGAAATCTCACAGCTCTCCGGGAAATGTGCCTGAGGATTGCGACCGAACGGGTCGAGCATCAGCTGCGCGACTACATGCAGGTCGAGCGCATTTCGGGGCCCTGGAAATCGGGACAGCGGCTGATCATGGGGATCAGTCCAAGCCCGACATCCGTTCGTCTGATCCGATGGGTCCGCCGGATGGCATTCACCATGCAGGCAAGCTGGGTTGCGGTATATGTTGAACGATCCGTCCAGCTTAGCACGCAGGAAAAGGAACAGCTGGCAAAGAACATCGCGCTCGCGCGTGAACTCGGCGCAGAAATTATTACGACAGCAGACGAGAATGTGGCAGACGCGCTGCTCCGAGTTGCCCGCGAACAAAATGTCACCCAGGTAATCGTCGGTAAGTCGGAGGTTCCCTCCAGGTTCCAGCAATCCATTCTCAACCGACTGATCGATCTGAGCGGTGATCTCGATGTCTATATCGTGGGCGGCGACGAAAAAGACTGGCAACCCCGGCAACGCTGGCGCCTTCCCGTAATACAATCCGGAGCTCTGCAGTACGCCATCGCGATCGGTCTTGTTGCCCTGGTTGCAGCAAGTTGTTTCCCATTCAGCGCGGTCATCGGATACCAGACCGTTTCGCTTCTCCTGCTGCTCCTTATTGCACTTCTGCCGCTCCGTTTTGGCGTGGGTCCAATTATTGCCGCCGCGGTCCTGAGTGCGTTGGTCTGGGACTATTTCTTTATTCCTCCCTTCTTTACCTTTGCGATTCATGAAGTTCGGGATGTGCTGATGGTCATCATCTATTTCGCAATTGCAATTGTCGCAGGAGTACTGACGGTCAGGGTGCGAAACCGTGAACGTGCCGTACGGCTCCGGGAGGAACGCACTTCCGCCCTCTACGCGCTTACCAACGATCTCTCGGTGGCGAATACACAGGAAGAGGTTGTCGCTGCCTGCGTGAAAAACATCAGAAAGTATTTTGGGGCGGAGGTGGCAATATTTCTCAGTACGCTCGAGGGGGATTTTGTAAACATGCCGCATCCGAAAAGCACATTCTCACCCGGCGAGAAGGAGCTGAGCGTTCCCGCATGGGTACACTGGAACGAACGGAAGGCGGGTAAATTCACCAATACACTACCGTTTGCCGAGGCAACGTACTTCCCGCTGGTTGGGCCGCGCTACCCGATGGGTGTTATCGGGATCAGGAATCCCTCGGGTCAGCGGTTCACGATCGATCAGGAAACGCTCCTCGAGAATTTTATCAGTCAGATTACGCTTGCGCTCGACCGGGAGTTTCTCAACGAAATGGCAAAGCAGTCGATTGCTCTCGCGGAATCCGAGCGCCTCTACACGACGCTCTTCAATTCCATATCGCACGAGATGCGCACCCCGATCACTGCGCTCATGAGTGCAACGGAAGGGCTTCTCAATGATCAGGTCGGCGGCAGGCCGGAGATCCGCCGTGAGCTGGCACATGAGGTGGAAGAAGCAGCGGAACGCCTTGACCAGATAGTCCAGAACCTTCTGGCGATGACACGTCTGGAATCGGGACTCATTAAACCGAAACTCGACTGGTGCGATCTCCGGGATATCATCAATTCCTCGATCCGCAAACTCCGCGGGGATCTTCAGGGCAGACCGATCAATGTTCATGTGGCCGACGCTGTTCCTCTTCTGAAACTGGACTTTGGCCTGATGGAACAGGTTCTGCTGAACCTGCTCCAGAATGCCGTCATGTACACTCCCCGGAACACGCCGATCACGATCTCCGCGCAGGCAACGGCGGACGAATGTACGCTCACCGTCGCGGATACAGGGCCCGGCTTTCCGCCGGAAGCGATCGGCAAAGTGTTCGAGAAATTCTTCCGCGTGCCCGGATCGAAAGCAGGCGGGCTTGGCCTCGGGCTGTCGATTGCGCTGGGATTCATCCACGCGCATAACGGTTCACTCACCGTCGAAAATCTTTCCACCGGCGGGGCACTCCTCACAATTCGATTGCCGATCAGCGAACGCCCCCATTCTCCGGAAATGAATGCCAATGAGTACAGCACCGATCATCCTGGTCATTGACGACGAAGTTCAGATCCGGCGGCTTCTGGATCTCACGCTATCATCGAACGGCTTTAAAGTCCTGCTGGCGGATTCCGGTACGGAGGGATTGCGGAGCGCGTCGACAGACCGCCCCGAGCTCATCATCCTGGATCTCGGATTGCCGGATATCGACGGGTTGCAGGTCTTGCGGAAGCTCCGGGAATGGAGCAAAATCCCGGTGCTGATCCTGTCGATTCGCGATGCGGAAAAGGACATCATATCCTGTCTTGATGCTGGAGCAGACGATTATCTCATCAAACCGTTCCGGACTGGTGAGTTACTTGCTCGTGTGAGAACCGCTCTTCGTCATCAGCCGAGCATTTCGGGAAATTCCACGCTGTCGGTCGGTCCACTGCATATCGATCTCGATGCACGCGTGGTAAAAAGGGAGGATGCCATCGTAAAACTGACATCAATCGAATATTCACTCCTTGCACTCTTTGTGCGGAATGCGGGAAAAGTCCTGACGCATAGATTTATTCTTGAACAGGTCTGGGGGCCCACCTTTGCCGAAGAAACCCAGTACACAAGGGTCTATGTCGGACAACTGAGAAAGAAGCTCGAGGAGGATCCTGCCAATCCCAAATTCTTTCTGACAGAATCGGGAATCGGCTACCGTCTCGCGGTGGAATAACCTACATCCTGAAATTCTTCAGCGTATATGTTACGGTGAGGATGCCGTACCGGGTGAGCACCTGCGGCTGAACATCCTCGATGTACGCCGCGGTGATGTTGCGGATGATCTTGTTGTTCTGGTTGAAGATATCGAAGGCGTTCAGTGTAACTTCCAGATTCTGCGCCTGAAGGAATTTTTTCCCCAGCGCGAGGTTCCAGAGCAAATACTGCTGGTTGAACTGGCTCCCGTATCCCGCGTAGAGCTGGTGACTGAGATCATTTCTCAACACAATCCCTTCCCACACGATCAGGTTGAATTTTAGCTCGGCGGTATGCTGGAAGTAATTCGTGTTCAGCTGTGGCTGCATCGTGTTGCGGACATAATTCAGAGAGTAGGTGTAGGAGAGCGTGAAGTCCACCGCCTGACTGATATTGCTTCCGAGCACAAAACCCTGCGTGAATGTTGTCGTTCCCGACGTGTTCAGTACGTCGTTGATCAAACCCGGCGTTCGTGAATAGGAAAGCCCCGTGTTGAGATTCAGGTTGCTTCCCAGGAAGCCCACCGGCAGACCATACGTCAAAAACGAATTGAATGATTCATAACCGCTCAGGTTCACGGGCTGGAGGAGCTGCGTTCCGCTTGGCAAATGAATGCCTCCGGAGAGAGTCGTGTCCGATTGAAAAAGATATGTTGAAGTTCCGATGTATGTCGGCGTGAACGTGGCATTCAGCAGGATGAAA
>Ga0335081_10004372_pt1 | contig 22286 bp, 17 predicted proteins | sample Lox_Sample_35_FD_206713 | JGI IMG/M metagenome (GOLD analysis project Ga0335081, IMG submission 206713) | Soil microbial communities from Loxahatchee National Wildlife Refuge, Florida, United States - Lox_Sample_3.5 | ecosystem: Environmental > Terrestrial > Soil > Wetlands | place: USA... | reverse complement strand
CAGCGTTCGGCTCTTGTCGGGTGCTCGATCTTGCGCCATTCATGCAGCATATCTCATGGCCGGACGCATCTCTTAAGCATTGGCCGGAGCCGGACGCAGCTTTCGATGTCGCAGAATCCCGGCCGCTTGCTCAGGTATACTTATTCGTTTCATTCTTACGTTTTGTCACGCGACGCAACTTCTCGCGAGAAATGAGGATTATTTATGGCTTCTCCGGCAGTCGCTTTTGCCCGTGAAAATCAGCAGCGTTTCTTGAATGAACTTAAAGACCTTCTCCGCATCCCGAGCGTAAGCACTCTGGAAGAACACAAGTCGGACGTGCAGAAGGCCGCCGACTTTGTGGCCAGCGAGTTGCGCCGCATCGGGATGGAAAATGTAGAGGTCATCCCTACCAAGGGCCATCCACTTCTCTATGCAGATTGGCTGCATGCTCCCGGCAAACCCACGGTGCTGATGTACGCGCACTTTGATGTGCAGCCGCCCGATCCGCTGGATGAATGGCACACTCCGCCGTTCGAGCCTACCGAGCGCAACAGCAACATTTATGCTCGCGGCGCGGTCGACGACAAAGGCCAGCTCTGGATGGAAGTGAAAGCGCTGGAATCACTGATGAAGGCTCACGATGGCAAGCTGCCGATCAACGTGAAAGTCATTTTCGAAGGCGAAGAGGAAGTCGGCGGCGAGTCGATTGCAGAATATGTCCGCAAGCAGAAAACCAAGCTGAAAGCCGACTTCGCGCTGGTGTGCGATACCGAACTGTTCGCGCCGGATCTTCCAACGTTATGCGTTGGTCTGCGCGGGCTGGTTTACACCGAGATCGAAGCCTATGGTGCCAAGACCGATCTGCACTCCGGCATGTACGGCGGCGCCGCGCCCAATCCGTTCTTCGCGCTGATCGAAGTCATCAGCAAGCTGAAGGATGCGAAGGGAAAGATTCTGATTCCCGGCTTCTACACCAAAGTTAAGAAGCCCACCAACGATGAGCTCAAGGCCTGGAAGAAACTTCCGTTCAACGAAGAGCACTATCGCAAGACCGAAGTTGGATCGAAAGTCCTCACCGGCGAGCCGGGGTTCTCAGTTCTCTACCGCACCTGGGCGCGTCCGACGCTTGAAGTTCATGGCATGCCAGGCGGATTCGTCGCTCCCGGCGCCAAGACTGTGATTCCGGCGAAAGCTGCCGCAAAAGTTTCCATGCGGCTGGTGCCGAACCAGGACCCTGAGGACATCCTGAAGCGCTACACCAATTTCGTAAAGAAGCTGACGCCCAAGGGCATCGAGACGAAAATTAAAGTCTGGAGCAAAGGTCCGGCCTGCGTGGTGGGAACCGACAACAAATTCGTGAAAGCTTCTACCGAAGCCATGCACGATATCTTCAAGAAAGATACCGTGTTCATCCGCTCGGGCGGTTCGATTCCAATCGTGACCGATTTCCAAGACGTGCTCAAGATTCCATCGGTGATGATGGGCTTTGGATTGCCGGACGACAATCTCCACGCTCCCAACGAGAAGTTCCACATCCCGAACTTCTACCGTGGGATCGAGTCCATCTGCCTGTTCTTTGAGAAGCTGGGAGGATAACTCCTAGTTAACCTTCAAGGGTGCCGCCCCGCTCAAGCCGGTTTTGCTTGGGCGGGGGTGTTGTCGGTGGACCGAATCCGCAGTGTGGGCATAGTTCCCTGCTAAGGGATGATTTCAAACACCGTGCCCACTTCGTGGGCCCCACCGTAGACGGTCATGCCGTACATATTGCCTGCGGCGTCGAAGATTACTCCGCTTGGCGTGGCACCGTCGGTGAAGTTGAAGCTCAACTGTTTCTTCGTCCACGTTCCATCTGGCTGGTCGGTTAACTCGAACACCGTGCCGGATCCGTAAGCGCCGCCAGATCCTGTCGTGCCGTAAAGATTGGCCGATGAGTCAAGGATCACACCAGCGCTCGGGTTATTCCCGTCGTCGACCTTGACCGTGCTGAAATAGTGGAGAATCTCTTCGGTCCAACTCCCGTCAGGATTAGGCATCAATGCGAAAACGGTCCCGCACCCAAGGTCAGTCCCGTTTTCGCATGGCGGGCCGTAGCTTTGCGAGGGGCCATATTTGGTCGCACCGTAGAGATTACCTAGCACGTCGAAAGTCACGCCCGCAGAGGGATAGTTTCCATCTTTGCCGCCGTAGGAGCCGTCGAAGGTATGCAAAATCTTTTCCGTCCATCCCCCGCCGGGATCCGGTGTTAACTCGAAGACGATACCCGCGCCATAAAGACCGCCAGCTCCACCTTCATTGGTCGTGCCATAGAGATTGCCCAAACCATCCAGAATCAAGCTAGCCTCGGGCCAGATTCCGTCGTTTGTTCCTTGGAAGCTGTACAACACTTGTTCGGTCCAGCCGCTTTCCGTCGGCGTAATCTCGAAGACGGTTCCGCAGCCGTGCAGATTTCCGTCGGAGCACACCCCCTGGCCGCCAGAGCGGGTTGTACCGTAAAGATTTCCGGAGGCATCGAAGACGAGTCCAGCGCGAGGATTAACGCCGTCCGTGTTGTTGTTGTAGTAGAAAGAATGCAGCACGACCTCTGCCCAAGCCCCGTTCGGGCTCGGCATCAGTTCGAATACAGCCCCGCACCAACTACCACCAACGCCGCAGCTCTGCCTGCCGCCGTTGGAGGTCGTTCCATAAAGGTTGCCGGAGGCATCGAAGACAAGGCCACCATTAGGGTGGTAGCCCCCAGGATCGTGCAGGCCGAAATAATGCAAGACCTTTTCGGACCAACCTCCTCCCGGCTGCGGCGTCAGTTCGAACACGACTCCACAGCCGCGCAGAAACCCGTCGTAGCATCCCTGGCCTCCGCCGTAGGTAGTTGCTCCATACAGATTGCCGGCCGCATCGATGGTCAGGCCTCCGCTATACGGATACGCCCCGTTCTTCCCGTTAAAGTTGTGCAGCAGTTTCTTGGTGAGCGCCTGTGTGGTTGTAGGGAAAGTGGTCGCGGCCAGAATGGCAAGAGTGAAGACTAACACCCAAACTCGTGTGCTTCGCATCGGAGTTCTCCTCGCAGTGGGCACGCCCTACCCCGCAATAAACGGCAGGTTCTTGGCGAGAACCGCTAGCTTACTCTGAAACTTCCCCTGGGATCGGACCGAACAACAAAGTCAACACACATTACTGCCGGTTCAGAAGAATCCTCGGCGCAAGATCCGGCGCTCGAACAGCCGATCAATGATGATCTCCTGTCCTCGGGCGGTCAAGTGAAAAGATTGTGAACCGATGGAGAACCCACTCACCCGCCGCCTTTGCGGATGAGTGGGAACTAGTAAAATTTCTAACCCCAGACATCCGCGGTAGCAGCGGACGTCGGAGTCCGAACATTACCTTCCATCAAAACTGATCTTGAGAATGGTCCCATTCTCTCCCACCAGCCATCCTGACTGCGGAGATGCGAAGGCCACTCCCCAATATCCCGTGACGTTGTCCAACGAATACCAAGTAGTTCCCTCATCCGGCGTCCAGGCTGCGCCGCCCGTGTCAGCGGTGATTACAACCGTGTGGTTCCTGTCGCCGTGGCCCCAACCGCGACCGCGATCTTCGTGCCCGGCATAGGCCAATCCGAAAATCGCGCCCGTCACTGGCGGAGCATTCGTCAGCGTCCAGTTTTGCCCGCCGTCGCCGGAAACCGCGGTTCGAGCATTATTCGGATCGCCCGGATCCAGATCGCCTCCGCCCACAATTCCATGCCGCGAGTCGCGAAATGCCACGGTAAACGCTCCGGCACTCGGAGAGCTGTAGAGCGGCGTGTCGTAAGCGTTCCAGGTATCGCCGCCATCGCGCGTCGCCAGGATTCTCGCCGTCGCAGCACCGCCGGTTGCGATCCATGCATTGCTCCTTCCTTCAGCCGCCACGCAGGTCCCGCTCGATGCGAAAGAGAATTCGCCGGGCAGCGCCAGCGGCATATTCCCGCTGATGTCCTCCCAGTGGCGGCCGCCGTCTTTCGTGCGAATGTCAGGGAAAATCCCGTTCACCGAATCGCTATGCGAAATGCCGCGCCACGGAGTCCAGAACGCGAAACAATCGTAAAACGCGCCTTCCAGTTGATTCTGAAACTGCAGTGTCCAATTCTTTCCGCCGTCTTCCGTCTTGAAAATCTGGAAATCACTCGGGTTATCACCGACAGATTGCAGATAGGCGACCCGGTCACTCACGCCTTGCACATCGCGGAATTCCAGCGCGTCAGTTCCCGGAACCACGCCCGATCTCCAATGACGACCGCCATCGGTCGTCACTACGAATGTCCCGCCCGCGCCCGAAGCCCAAACCACGCGGTCGTTCACTGGGCTGACGGCGATCAACAATTGAGTGGTGTTGCTGTTCTGCGGAGTTAATTTTGGCTGGTGAACTTTCGAGTCCTGGGCCACGCTCAGGGTGGCAAGGCAAGCGATCACTACCACAGCTAACCTCTTCGACATGGCAATTCCTCCGAGGAAAAGTTCGTGATGCGGAATTCGAGTCGCGTCGAGCGAATTTCACGCGACCACCCGGAAAGCCCTGACTGGCGCGGGAAGCGGCGAACCGGGATGAAGGCATTGTCCTCCTACTATGAGGGCAGGTCAAGGATAGGCCTTGCGCTCTTGATGGCGAAGTCCTCTTCGGTTCGCATCAATTTCTCTGTCATTTCGAGCGGAGCACGAGCGTCCGCAGGACGATCTTGCGCAGTCGAGAAACCTGCTTCTAGAGCGCCGAGAAAAAACAGGTTCCCTTCGACTCGCTGCGCTCGCTCAGGGCAGGCTCTCGACTACATGGAATCATTCGTGAGCGAATGACTCCACTTCGCTCGGAATGACAGCAGGGGTAAAAACCGGGCTAGCGTGCGCGCCACGTCTGACCATCGAATATCCAGGTCGTCTGCGGATACTTCCATTCTTTCTCCGGCTCCGTCTGCCGGCTCTCGCCGCCGAAGAACAGACTGTTCCGATGATCGGGGTCGTAGGCCAAGCCAAAGAATCCGTTCGGACTCGGGCTGGGCGATGTTGGCGGCGCAAGTTTTTGCCAGCTATCACTCCGCAGAACCCAAGTCTCCATGCGGGTGGTGAGCAACATCAACTCCTGTCGCTTTTCATCGAAGGTCATGCCTCCCCACATGGCGCGCGGAGGCTGCGAATCTTTCAGCTGCTTCCAGTCCGTGCCGTCCCACAGCCATGTTTGCGTGCCGGTTCCGCCGTTCACGCCCCATTCTTTTCCGTCCCAGCCCAACGGCTCTTTTTCGCTGCGTTCCTCGCCAACCAAAACGGCCTTCCGGAGATGCTCGTCGTAGGCAAACTGACAGCCGTTGTCATCGCAGCGCATGGGGCGATGCGTTGGTTGCGCCCGCTGCCACTGTCTCCCGTCGGACTCCCAGATCTCGGCGTCCATGTCATACGACGCCACGTAAAGAACCAGCCGACTTCGGCGCGAGTCATAGGTCAGCTTGGGATCGCCCTGCGCCGACGAGCTTACCGGCACATTCTCTTTACGGCTCCAGGTTTTGCCATCGTTCTCCCATATCTGATACTCCCCGCCTTCGTGTGGCGTGGGACGTCCGCAGACGACCAGGATGTTTCTTTTTGCATCAAAGGCCATCGAGTGATGGGCGAAGGCCGGCGCGCCGCTCATTTCCCACTGCCTCCAGGAATCTCCATTCCATACCCAGGCTTCGTTCATGGGCCGCCATTTTGGCGGGGCCCAGCCTCCGAACATAACCACACCGTCGACGAAGGGAACGTAAGCCATCGCGTAATCGATTCGAGCGGAAGGAGGGTTGCTGGCCGCGCTTAACATCGGAGCAAACCAAAGCATCACGATCAGTAACGATGTGAAGAATTTCATATCAGCGGATTAGACGAATGGCAGGCTTAGTGGTTATTCTGCTAGCCGTATGTCCGCTGTATCCAGAGTGGCCACTGTTTCGTTCGCTGTCGCGATCTGTTCAATTTTCTCGGCGGCCAAGCAGCAAACCTGGGTCGAGGTACGCAGCCCTAATTTCATTGTGGTGAGCGATGCCGGCGAAAAATCTGCGCGCAAGGCAGCCGTTCAGTTTGAACAGATTCGCGCCGTCTTTCGGCAGTCCATCGCAATTGCGAGCGCGTATCCCACTCCAGTCGTGACCATCCTCGCCGTCAAGGACGAGTCTTCGATGCGTGATTTATTGCCCGAGTATTGGGTAAAAGGACACGTGCATCCTGCAGGGCTTTTCATCAACCGAATGAACTTGTACTACGCAGCGGTTCAGCTCGATGCTCATGGCGAGAACCCCTACGAGACCTTTTATCACGAGTACTATCACGCCATCACTCTTCCCTACTGTCCCGATTTGCCTGTGTGGTTGGCAGAGGGTCTGGCGGAGTTCTTCGGACACACCGAGATTGGGGACAAGGTTGTAGGCCTCGGACACATTGACCCATATCTTCTGGAAGAACTCCGTCAGCAAACCTGGATTCCTCTGGATGTGCTCTTCAAGGTCGATCGATTTTCTCCTTATTACAACGAAGCCAACGCCACGTCGATTTTTTATGCCGAGTCTTGGGCACTCACGCACTACTTGATGACTAAGGCGCAACCCAGCCTTGCGGCATATCTCCGCGGATTCGATCGCGGGCAGCGCCCGGACGAAACCCAGGCATTTGGCGACCTCAAGGCCCTGCAAGGCCGATTGCAGGCGTACGTTCGAAGCAGCGAGTTCATGTACTTGAAGGGAATGGCACCGCCCCGGTTCGAAGAAAGCACACTGAGAATTCGTGAGCTTTCGGAGGCGGAGTCAGATGCCTATCGCGGAGGCTTCGCCGCAATTCGCGATGACACCGCGGACGCAAGCAAACTGTTGGAGGCAGCGATTCGTCTGAATCCGAGCATTGCAATGGCCTACCAATATCTCGGAATGACCGAGTTTCTGGAAGGCCGAAAAGATGAAGCGCTGGAATCTGCGTCCAAAGCGATCACGCTCGATCCGGATAACGGCTTCACTCACTACATGCGGGCGTTTCTCACCACAAGCAGCGAGAAGGGGATGACGGACGAGGAAACGGAAAAGGATTTGCGGCGCGCTATCGCCCTCAATCCAGACTTCGCTCCTCCGTTCGCTTTGCTGGCCCAATATCTTGCTTCCACAAACCAGAATCTTTCGGAAGCTTTCAATTTCGCGCGCGCGGCAATTTCACGAGATCCCGGGAGCTCCAATTACCAACTGGCGCTGGCGCAGGTGCTGGCCAGAATGCGCAAGTACGACGAGGCCGAACACGCAGTGGCACGCGCCGGGCAGTTGGCCAAGAACACTTCAGAGAAGGCCAATGTCGACAGCTTCACTTCGTACCTTAACCAGGTACGGGAATACGACCGCATGGTGGCGGCGAGAAACGCTGAGGATGAGACCACGGCAAGGATTGAACCGGCAGAGGTCAGTCCCGTTCCGAAAACCGGTGGTGGTGTTCGGGTTGAACCGGCAGGTTCGGTCGACATGCAAATCCAGACCAGCCTCAGGGTTTTGAGCAGCACCTCGGGCGTTGATCTCAACCCTTATTTGAAACAGTTAATGGAATCCCTGCGCACGAGCTTGACTTCAAGCATCTCCAGGGTGCCCATTTCCAAACAGCGCAGCACGGCAGTGGACTTTTCCATCGCCAGGGATGGCACTCTCAGTGATGTTAAGGTAACCCTGAGCTCAGGAGATCCGGAATTCGATAAGGCCGCCCGGCAAGGGGTCGCCGAGTCCGCTCACGTTCCAACCCCGCCGCCGCAATTGAAGGCGGTACTGCGGATTCATCTAGGACTGACCTGTACGGCGCAGACTCCAACTTCGCCCTAGCTCACGTTATACGTGACTCTGCTCCTACACTCCGTTCGCCCGGGCTCGGATCAATGATAGGAATTCGGTCCGCGTCTCCTCTTCATTACGGAAACAACCGAGCATCGACGACGTGACCGCCGCCGAATGCTGTTTCTCAACGCCGCGCATCATCATGCAAAGATGCCGCGCTTCGATCACAACCCCTACGCCCTGCGGTTGGATGGCGTGCTGGATGGTCTCGGCGATTTGCGTGGTGAGACGCTCCTGTATCTGCAGCCGGCGGGAGAAGATTTCGATCAGCCGCGGAATCTTGCTTAAACCGATAACCTTGCCGTTCGGAATATAGGCCACGTGCACCTTGCCAAAGAATGGCAGCATGTGGTGCTCGCACAGGCTGAACATCTCAATGTCTTTCACGATGACCATCTCGTCATAGGAGACGGTGAACAGCGCCTTCTTGAGCATGGCTTCCGGATCTTCTTTGTATCCCTTCGTCAGATGCTCAAAAGCGCGATGCACCCGGTCGGGCGTTCCGGTGAGTCCTTCGCGAGTGGGATTTTCTCCCAGCCGCACGATCATTTCGCGGACGAGATCTTCAAAGCTGGCGCTGATTAGAGTTGGACTTTCGGTTGAGACCTTCATAAATCCTGGCGTTGTTTTAACTACGGATGATGCCTCCGCCTGCGTACTCGAAAGAATTCATCATCGTTTCTTCAAACCGTACCTTTTCCAGATGATCCTGGGCCATGCCGCGCTGCAAAATATCATAAACCGTAATACAGAGGTTTTCGGTGGTGGGCACGGCTTCAGCAAACTCCCGTAAAGTATTTAAGTTCTGCTGATCAAAGCGCTGCAGAATCTCGCTTCGCACCAGTTGGTCCAGGTCTTCCCGGCTGCAGACCATTCCGGTGTCGCCGCTTACCTGGCCGGAGATCGTCACCTCCAGAACATAGTTGTGGCCGTGGCCATGCGGATTGTTGCACTTTCCGTAGACGGCTAGGTTTTCGGAGTCCGACATGGCGTCGCTGTGCAAGCGATGCGAAGCCGCAAACCTGTATCGCCGGGTCAGGTAGACTTTCATGCCTCACCGTAGAAATCGACGAACAAATCGGGAGTCTCGTAAACCCGGACGCGATGCAACCTGGCATGGTTCAACTTTGGTGCGAGCCGTTGCCAGATGGCGATGGCCAGATTCTCCGTAGTTGGGATGGTCGTCGCAAACTCCGGGACTTCTTTATTAAGGAAGCGGTGGTCCATCGCGTCCAGCACTTCGCGGTGCATGGTTTCTTTCAGCTGTTTCAGATCCACCACAAATCCAGAAGTCGGATCCACACTGCCTTTGACCGTGATCTCCAATGTGTAGTTGTGTCCGTGTCCGTTTGGATTGCCGGCCTTGCCGAAGAGCCGCCGGTTCTCCTCATCGGACAACTTAGGATTGTGATAATAGTGCGAGGCGGAAAATTCGGCTTTGCGCGTGAGATAAACCATTTCGAATCGTTCAGCTATATTGCTGGCGCGCCTCGGCGGTTCGGCTGACCAGATGAATATGTCCTTCCCTTCCAGGTTACGCCACCATGCTTGTGCCGACTGCGGGACCGCAGCAGAAGGTACGAAAATACGGGCAACCCAGCTAACGACAACGTGGTTGCAACCCACGAGAAATGCGCCTTGCGAATCCGGAGAAAGAACTCTGCATACACGGCCATCGCCAACGCACCCGCCAATGAGAACATAGCCAGGTTCCCGTGAACGGCGGCACCAACAGCCATAACAATCCCGCCTGCAACCAGCAGAAACTCCATGATTCGGACCACGGCCAAGCGGCCCGGCATGGAAAATAGCAAAGCAAGATTCTTCGTCCAACCCTCCATCAACTGGGCGAAGCTGCGATACATGCGAGTGCGCACCACATCTCCGCCGAACCGGAAGAATATTCTCCGACCTGAAGCCTTGACGATGTTAGCCAACGCGACATCCTCCAGCAGACTGGCGGCAATCGCAGCATGCCCGCCGACCGCTACGTAAACCTCGCGGCTGATCAGCAGATACTGCCCATTGGCTGCCGCAGCGGGCAATGCAGGATTACTGACGTCCGATGGACGATAGGTCGTCGCCAGCTCAGCGAAAATCACCGGCATAATCGCGTTTTCCCAGAACCCGTGAACCTCCTGCTCCGGAGAATACGAGAGCAGGGACGCTCCTTTCTCGTTCGCCTCCGCCAACGCCCGAGCTAGCGAGCCCGGAAGATGCACGGTGTCCGCATCGGTGAATAGAAGCCACTCCCCTTGCGATGCCTGCGCTCCCACGCATACCGCATGACTTTTCCCGCTCCAGCCCAGCGGAAGGCTGCCGGCATCGATGACCCGCACGTGGGAGAAAGATTCAGCAATCGCCCGGGTGCGATCCGTCGAACCGTCATCCACTACGATAACTTCGAAATTCACACCTGTCTGGGCCGCCAACGATTCCAGACAGGCTCCCAGACTCGCTTCCTCATTCCGGGCGGGCACGATCACCGACACTGTTGGCCGACTCGATACTGGGCCGGAACCACTCATAAGCCGAATTTTGTATTATAACTTTGTGCGACGTACTTTCTTTCTGCTGGGCCTGTCCTTCCTGCTTACCGGCTGCTATAGCGGCTCTCGTCCACCCCGCATTGGAACTGCCGCGCCCGACTTTATTGTGCAGGATGCAGATCGCAAAATTGAATTGCGTGACTACCGCGGCAAGATTGTCGTCCTTAACTTTTGGGCAACCTGGTGCCCGCCTTGCGTCGAAGAGATGCCCTCGCTGGTTCAGTTACAGCAGCGATTCAAAACCAAGGGTGTCACCGTGCTCGGTGTAAGCGTTGATGCGGACGGCGACGCCTATCATCGCTTTCTTACCGATCATAAGATCGACTTCCTCACCGTGCGCGATGCCGATCAGAAAAGCAACAACCTGTACGGCACGTTCAAATTTCCTGAGACTTACATCATCGACCGCAACGGCATCGTGCGGCGAAAGTTCATCGGCCCGGTGGATTGGAACCAGCCTGAGATTGTCGATTTTTTAAGCAAGCTATGACCCTTTCTAGTGCTGGGCCGGCTGCGCCGTTGGGACGCTCAGAATCCAACGTTTCGGATTGAGCCGCGCACCCCACACTTCAGTATCTGCCCGATGGGTGAGGAGAAAGACGAATGAGATACCTGGGGTGGCTGCAACTCCTGCTGTGCCTGCTTGTAATTCCCGTTTACAGTCAACAATCGCCAGCGACTTCCGAAGCCGATGCGGCTTTATTACAGAAAATTCGCGACCTTGAAGACCGGGTGATCGCGCTTGAAGGACAAGTGCGCACGCTGAAAGCGCAAGCCGCCCCGGCGGCGACTCCGGAGACGGCCGCGCCCCCGTCAACTGCGACCGGCGCGCCAGAGATGGTAACCACCCAGGGTGCCGGTTCGCCTTCCTTGGGCGGAGCCGGAGGCAGCGCCGCCAAAGCTCTCAACCCGGACATCAGTATGATCGGCGATTTCATCAGCGTCGCCGGACATAACACCGTAGATCCTTCGCCATCTTTGCAAATGCATGAGTCGGAAATTGGCATGCAGGCAATTATCGATCCTTACGCCCGCGGCGACTTTTTCCTCTCGTTCGGCGAAGAAGGCGTCGATCTCGAAGAAGGCTATATAACGTTTACTGCCCTTCCGGCTGGCTTTGTCGCCAAGGTCGGCAAAATGCGATCCGCCTTCGGCAAGGTCAACCCCATGCACAACCACGTCCTGCCCTGGGTTGATCGCCCGCTGGTGACGAACAGCCTGGTGGGCGGAGAGGACGGCATTGACGACGCCGGCATTTCCATTCAGCGCATTTTGCCCGCCCCTAAGGGAATTTTTCTGGAAGCAACCGGGCAGCTATTTCGCGGCGATTCCGGCGACCAGCAACATCCTTTATTTCATGCCTCCACGACCACCGATTTGAGCACCGTCGAGCACTTGCGCGGCTACAAAGACATCACGGAATCCACCAATCTCGACCTCGGGCTTTCCTACGCACGCGGTCACAACGACGCCGGCAGCAACTTCATCACTCAACTCTACGGGATCGACGCCACACTGCGTTGGAAGCCTCTGCGTCGATCGATCTATCACTCCTTCGTTGGACGCGGAGAATTTATCTGGAGCCAGCGCCAGCAATTCCCCAGCGAGCAACGCGCCTTCGGAATGTATACCTCAGCTGATTATCAGTTCGGGCGACGGTGGTTTGTGGGCGGACGCTACGATCGCTCCGGCCGCAACGAATTTGCCAATCTTACGGATCAGGGTTTCTCGACTTTGGTCACCTACTGGCCAAGCGAGTTCAGCCAGGTGCGCGGACAATACCGCTTCACTCGATATGCCGGCAATATCGACGCCAACGAACTACTCATGCAGGTAATATTCTCGTTGGGGGCACATGGAGCGCATCCATTCTAGATATGTTGTTTGGAGGCTTAAGAGTTGTTCTTTTAGACCTTAAACATTTGTCATTCCGAGGAGCCCAGCGACGAGGAATCTGCTGTCGGCCCTCAAGAAAGAAAAGTATGACGACATCCATCACTCGTACGCTGGCGGTCTTATCGCTGCTCCTCTGCTTGCTCTCTCCGCTCACCGCAAGCGCCAAGAAACTCAACGTCGTGACTGCCACCACGGACATGGCAGCACTCACCCAGGAAGTGGGCGGCGATCGAGTCAACGTCGATTCGATCGCCAAGGGATACCAGGATCCCCACTTTGTCGAGGCCAAGCCCAGCTTTCTGCTGCGGCTGCGCCAGGCAGACCTGCTCATCGTGGTTGGTCTGCAATTAGAGATCGGCTGGCTCCCGCCACTCATCACGCAGAGCGGAAACCCCAGGATTCAGGTTGGCGCTGCCGGCTACCTTGATGCCTCCCAGTTCGCCGAAATCCTCGAAATTCCCCAGGGAACCGTCACCCGCGCCGAGGGCGACGTTCATCCTTTGGGTAATCCTCATTATTGGCTGGATCCCGACAATGGGCGCCGAATCGCGCGTGGGATCGCCAATAAGCTTGCAGACATGGACGGAGCCGACGCCACCTACTTCCAGCAACGCTTCCAGGATTTCGACAAACGCCTGACCGCCGCGGAGCAAAAGTGGGACACGAAAATGAAACCGTATCGCGGGCGCAAGGTCGTCACTTACCACCGCTCATTTCCCAACTTCGCCAGGCACTTCGGCATGGATGTGATCGGTTATGTCGAGCCCCGGCCGGGCATTCCGCCTACGCCCAGCCATACGCTTGAACTTATTCAGTTCATGCGCCAGCAGAACTGCAAGCTCGTGCTGGTAGAACCCTATTTTGACCTGAAGACACCGCAGTCCATCGGGCGGGAAACCGGGGCTCAGGTGGTAGTCTATCTGCCGTCGGTAGGAGGTGAAAAGGGCGTTGACGGCTACTTCAAGCTTTTCGATTACGATATTGACTTGCTAATTAAGGCCTTCAACGCATCCAAGTAAGATAGTGCAAGGAGCATCATGGAAATTCTGCCGTTTTTGTTGGCGCCATTTCTGGCCAGCCTGATCCTTGCGGGAATTCACGCCTATCTGGGTGTGCACGTGGTCGAACGCGGCGTGATCTTTGTTGATCTAGCGCTGGCTCAGATTGCTGCGCTGGGCGCGACCGTCGCTATTTTGATCGGCATCGATCCCCACAACGGCGGCGCCTACTGGCTCAGCCTGGGATTCACCTTCGTGGGCGCGGCCATCTTTGCCTTTGCGCGAACCCGCCGCGGTCACATCCCGCAGGAAGCCTTCATTGGCATTGCTTACGCCGTCGCTTCCGCTCTTGCCATTCTCGCCATGAGCAAGGCCACGGGAGAAACCGAGCATCTCAAGGACATGCTGGTGGGCAACATCCTGGCGGTCTCCATGCACGATGTGACCAAGACCGCGATCCTGTACGGTGCCATCGGCCTCTTCCATTACATCTTTCGCCACAAATTTCTTCTTATTTCTACGAGTCCGGCTACCGCTGAGGCCAAAGGCCTCAACGTCCGCTTCTGGGATTTTCTGTTCTACGCATCCTTCGGTTTTGTGGTGACCTCCTCGGTCGCCATCGCCGGTGTCCTGCTGGTGTTCTGCTACCTCATTGTCCCTTCGGTGGGGGCCATGCTCTTCGCGGACCGCATTGGCCCGCGCCTGGCAATTGGCTGGACCATGGGGACCCTGGTTTCGGCCCTCGGAGTGTATTTCTCGGTCCTGCTTGACCTTCCGACCGGGGCCACGATCGTTTGCACCTTCGGAGCCGTCCTGGTGCTGATGTTTTTCGTTCACTTGCTCTTCTTTCATGGCCGGAAAGCCCATCCCTTGCACGGCGCCGCCGGGGAGGAAAGGGCCCGGCAACACGTTTTGCAAGAGCAGCGTTAACCTACCTGCTTCAACATTGGCAGACCGGCGCGTAGTTCGGCTTCCGGATACTCAATTAAGACTCCATGCAATCGGAGTCTATAGTCTCCAAATGCCGTCTTTTCTTTGACATTTGGGCACCTGGATGATAAAAACCATTTGCCCGACCTCAGTTCCTACGAATAGTCAGCCCTCTGGCCAGCTCAACTATTAAGGGTTATGGCACGCAACTCAACCGCCGTGTCCGCAGGGTCGGACGCGCTTGGTGATGTGTCCATTGGCAGAGGAAGATTGCTGTGGGGACGGCAAGCTACAGAGGTCGTCGTGGGAGTTTCTACAACAGTATCCGATCGGGAGGGTTGGAGTAGCCATGGGTAAGAGCGCGTTGGGAGTTTCGCGAGTAGCAGTGCTTTTGTTGTGCCTTTTCGCCGTAGCGGCGCAAGCCCAGAACGCCATCACCACGGTGGCGGGTGGAGGACCGACGGGGGTAGCGGCGACAACGGCAAGCATAGGGTTCCCGGCCGGGGTCGCACGATTTTCCGGCGTCACCTATTTCTCTGATAGCCGCTCCAGCCGCGTATTTAAGGTAGACGATGCGACAAAAACTCTGACCGCCGTTGCAGGCGACACTCTAGCCGGCAACACCGGTGACTACGATCCGAACAACTCACAACCGCAACCCGCAACGCTCGCCAGTCTCAATGGTCCTCAAGGACTCACTGTCGACGCCGCAGGAAATGTCTATATTGCTGACACCAATTCTTTCGCGATCCGCGTTCTAAATACGGGCAACCAGACTGCGACGATCGCCGGGGTACAAATCGGGGCGGGAGCCATTTCCACCGTCGTCGGATGCGTCAATACACCCTGCGATGCGAACGAAAACACAGCTGCTCTGAGCGTCAATCTCAACTCGCCCGGTAGCGTGGCTCTGGATGCGTCAGGGAATATCTACATTGCAGACACGGCGAATCACGCAATCCGGGTGGTTAACGAGGGCGCGACTGATATTCAAATCGGCGCTGTAACCGTCCACCCCGGAAAGATTGCCACAGTCGCAGGACACTTGGGAGGGTCGGGAAGCTCAGGCGACACCGGACCGGCAACCAGTGCGTTTCTAACTTCTCCTTCCGGAGTCTTCGTCGACGGCAACGGGTACATCTATATAGCAGACACGTTCAATTCGGCCATCCGAGTAGTAAATCCCACGGGAGGCGACATCACTGTCGCGAGCGTGCTGATTCATTCCGGTGATATCGATACGGTGGCCGGAAAGATAACACTCGCGTGCACACCGCCTGCTTGTGGCGATGGAGGCCCAGCCCGGGACGCCAACCTCAACTTCCCGATAGGAGTTTCGGTCGACGGTGGCGGCAATATTCTCATCGCGGACACGAAGGATCACGCGCTACGTGCGGTGGATACTGGTGGCAACATCAGTATTTTGGCTGGCAACTATTCCGCATGCGGAACTGCACCCTGCGGTGATGGCGATCTTGCTGCAAATGCGTTGTTAGCAGCACCCAGCGCTTTAGCAGCTGACGGCGCAAATATTTATCTGGCGGATGAGAATGACAATGCCATCCGTGAGATCACCGGCGCAGACCAAAAAATCAATAGCGTTGCTGGAACTCTCTCCGAGAACCAGTTCTACGTTGCATTCTACGGCGACAATGGCCCCGCAACTGACGCGGAACTCTTCGCGCCAACCGCAGTGGCAATGGACGTTGCAAATAATCTCCTCATCGCAGACACGTTCAACGACATAATCCGCAAAGTAGACTTTGGAACTGGAAATATCTCGACCATCGTAGGAACCCCCGAAGCTGCTTGCGGCTCGTCGCCATGCGGGGATGGAGGAGCCCCAGGTAGCGCATTCCTTTCTTATCCTACGGGGTTATACGCGGATGCCTCCGGTAACACATTCATTGCAGACTACTCGCCTGCGGTTGGGGGAAGCCCCGGTGTAGCGGTGATCAGAGAAGTCGTGGGCGGAAAAATCACAACCATCGCCGGAAACTACGTGGGCGTCGGGTTTTCGGGTGATGGTGGTCTGGCAACTTCAGCTCAGCTTGGTGGGCCCACGCTAGGCAGCACACCACCCCTCAATGTATTTGTTGACAACAAGGGAATCGTGTACATCGCTGACAGTCTGAACCAGCGAATTCGCGTGGTCAACACAACTGCTAAGACAATCACGGTCGCGAAAATCAACATCGGCCCGGGCGATATAAACACGGTCGCAGGTGACGGATCGGTGTGCGCCGCTCCGCCAAGTTGTGGGGACGGAGCTGCGGCGACCAGCGCTCAACTCAACAGCCCTTCTGCAGTTGCAACCGACAGTGCCGGAAATATCTATATTGCCGACAGCTTCGACAACGAGATTCGCATCGTCAACAATACGTCGGGTGTCATCAACACATTCGCAGGAAACGGTATCGCGTGCGCTTCCCAGGGTTGTGGTGATGGAGGCGCTGCGAACAGCGCCGAACTGGATGTGCCGACCGGCGTGCTGGTTGACTATGTGGGAAACGTTTTCATATCCGATACAGCCGACTATGCCGTACGGGAAGTGACTTTGGATGGGAAGATCGCTACCGTTATGGGCCAGCAGCGGCATGGCTTCGGCGGGGACGGAACGAATGGCCTGCTGGCGCAACCGCTGGGTATTGCAATTGACGCCTCGGGCAATGTCTTCGCTGCCGATGTAGCCCAGTGGCGCATCCGGAAAGTTACCGGAATTGCAGCTACCGCTCCCGCCGCGACCCCTTCTCCCTCCAGCCTCGGCTTCGGTTCGCAGGCGCTCACGACCACCAGCTCCGCCAAGGCCATCACCATCACGAACACTGGCAACATCACGACTCTAACGATCTCGAAAGTCGCCCTGACGGGAACGAACGCCGGCGATTTCGCGATTTCAAGCGACAAATGCACCGGTACATTGGCCGCTGGATCGAGCTGTGAAGTCGATGTAACATTTACGCCTACTGTCCTCGGTGCCCGTAGCGCCAGCTTGACCCTCACCGACAGTGCTCCCAACAGCCCCCAGAGCATTGCGCTGTCCGGTACCGGCATAGCTGCACCGTCATTCGTCCTGCCGAAGCCAAGCCCCGCAACGCAGAGCGTGAGCGCGGGCTCTCCAGCGACTTATACAATTAGCGTGACTGCGCAGAACGGCTTCAACAGCGCGGTAAGTCTCTCCTGCCTCGCTTCCACCGTGCCGGCGGGTGCATCCTGCAGTTTTGCGCCTGCATCCATCACCGGTTCTCAAACTTCGACCCTGACCATCAGCACAACTGCAGCCCGCGCATTCCTGAACCGGCCTGCCGGCGAGCGCCGTGCATTGCCGATCTACGCGATGTGGTTACTGCTGCCGGCGATGCTGCTCACCGGAGCGAGTATGAGCTCTCCGCAGCGCAAGAAGCTGATCAGCTGGATGCTTCTGTTCTTCGCAGTCAGCGGACTGCTCTTGCTCGTGGCCTGCGGCGGCGGAAGCAGCAGCGGTGGTGGTGGAGGCGGCGGCGGTGGCGGCGGCACGCCGACCGGTAACTACACGGTGACCATCCAGGGCACAGCGACGGGCTATACCACACAGACCACAACTGTGACCCTCGTGGTTAATTAACGGCAATCGACCGGACCGCCACCCGCGGTCCGGTTTTTCTTTTGCGCTTCTACTGCGCCCCCGCGCAACCGCCCGCCCAGTACGGGATTTGAGACGGATCGCATTTCGTGGCACAATGGGTCACCAGCCTGCACGCGGGGCTCTGATTCCCATTTCCTTCCGGAGGACACCGCAATGCGTTTTCGCAGTCATTCGTCGTCCATCATTACTTTTGTCCTCGTCTTGCTTTTCGCGTCTTCTGCCTGGGCGGCCAGCAACGGAAAGTATCTTTACAGCTTTAGTGGGGGAGCGGATGGAGGCGATCCGCACACTGCCTTATCGTTCGACAGCGCCGGCAATGCTTACGGCGTCACCGTCACCGGCGGCGAGTTCGATTGCGGCACCGTATTTCAGCTTTCGCAGTCCGGTGGCAACTTCACCGAAACACCCATCTTCAGTTTCGACTGTCTCAGCACCGGAAAAAATCCTTATGGCGGCGTCACGATCGACTCTCAGGGCAACCTCTATGGCACGACTGTCGCCGGCGGCACTGGCGGAGTCTGCGCCGGTGATGGCTGCGGTGTGGTTTACGTGCTGAGTAACGCGACGGGGACCTGGGCCGAGACGGTTCTTTACAACTTCACTGGCGAGGATGACGGATTCGGTCCGGGCGGAGCCGTGATTCTGGACTCCACCGGAAACCTGTATGGCACAACGCCGGATGGCGGTACTGGCGGTGTCGGCGTGGTTTATGAACTTTCTCCAACTCACGCTGGTGAATGGAAGCTAAGCGTACTGCATGCATTTACCGGTGGCTCCGATGGCGGCGTCGGATCACTCGGCCCATTGGTTCTTGATCAGAACGGAAATCTCGAAGGCGTCACCGAATTGGGTGGCAAGTTCGGCGCCGGGACCGTCTTTCAGCTCTTCATGGCCCGCGGACAGTGGAGCTTTTCCACGCTTTACGCTTTCAAAGGCCAGCCCGATGCCGGCTTCCCCTACGGTGGCGTGATCGTGGACGCCAAGGGCAATCTCTACGGCACCACCTATTTTGGCGGAGCATCAGGCGTGGGCGCGGTTTTTGAACTCGACCTGGCCCACAAGAAGGAACATGTCCTCTATTCTTTCAAAGAAGGCACGGATGGCGGTTACACCACGAGTTCGCTGATCTTTGACAATCGCGGCAACCTCTATGGCACGACTTCTATGGGTGGCGATCCCCAATGTGATTGCGGCACCGTCTTTGAACTAAGCGCTGGGCAAAGTGGGGTAAGAGAACGCATCTTGCACCGCTTCACGGAAAAGCCTGACGGCGGCTTTCCTTATTACGGACTGACGGCGGACAAAAATGGCAATTTCTATGGCAGTACCGTTTCCGGCGGAAACTTTACCCAGGGTGTGATCTTCACCTTCAAACCGTAATCAAGCAGTCAAACTGTGTTGCCACGGCGCGGCCTTCCAGGTCGCGCCGTTTTTGCAAGCGGTGACATTCAAGCTTCGGCTCCGTACTTTGTTACACCGCTCTGCGGAGATCAGTGGTATAGATTCTGCCAGGAGTACCGCCATGCAGAAGATCGTCCTTCGCTTTCTGTTGATCCTGCCATTTCTCGTCACCCTAAGTACTGCGCAACCCGTCTTCACGAAGGTCGATTATCCCGGCGCGACCGAGACTGACGCTAACGCCATCAATCGTGCTGGAGTCATCGTCGGCTTCTATGTGGACAGTGCAGGTGTGAGCCATGCCTTCGGACTGATCAACAATAAGTTTTCCTCTTACGATGTGCCCGGTTCCAAAGCCACTCTCGCCTATGGCATCAACGACCACAACGATATTGTCGGCTGGTACACGGATTCGAACTTCGCAGTTCACGGCTTCTTACTGACAGGAAAAATCGTCACCAACATCGATCCGCCCGGCTCCGTTCAAACCAATGCCTGGAGCATCAACGACTCCGGAGAGATCGTGGGCGCGTACCTCGATGCCGCGCGTGTGCATCATGGCTTCATCTACTCCAACGGCACTTACACGACCTATGACGCTCCCCGCACCAGCTCTACCGAACTGACCGGAGTTGATAATAAAGGCCGTCTGGTCGGAAATTACGTCGATCCAGACGGAGACCAGCACGGATTTGCACTGGTGAATGAGAAGTTCTTCTCTATTAGTTATCCACAGAGCACTTGGACGGCAGCGGAAAGAATCAGCGACCAAGGCGAGGTCGTCGGCTATTATGGCCCCGGCGGACTAGGACCATTTAGCGGCTACACGCTTGTTAAGCAGGCATTTACCACCACCGACTTCCCCGGCGCGAAGGACACCCGCATTCGCGGCGTCAACAAAGGTGGCATGATCGTGGGTCGCTATACGGATACCGGTGGTGTTGTGCACGGATTTGTCGGCGCGCCCTAGCTCGCAGTGGAAATCCGCTCCGGACGCGGCATTTACCAATAAACATATCTTGACACTTCCCCCCGTCACTGCATACTATGGTCGCCCAATAGTTCTCAGGAGGCTGCCAAATGCCGAAGAAAGTCCAAGTCTTGTTTCTTTGCTTGTCACTCGCTCTCGTAATTACCCTCGTTACGCGAGTGCAAGCTGCAACCTTTAAGACAATCGATGTCCCCAATGCGGAAGAGACCGACGCCAATGCCATCAACAACGGCGGCATCATCGTCGGCGACTACATTGACAACACCGGGACCAACCATGGTTTTGCGGTCATCAACAATAAGCTCAAAAGCTTTGACGTTCCGAAATCCAATGGGACGTTTGTTCGCGGCATCAACGACAAGGGCCAGGTCGTGGGATATTTCAACGACAGCAATGGCATCCAGCATGGTTACGTGTATGCCAGCGGAAAGTTCACCACAATCGACCCGCCGGGCTCGACCCTGACCAACGCGTGGGGCATCAACAAGAACGGCGAAATCGTCGGAACTTACACCGACTCAGGTGGCGTGTTCCACGGTTTCACACTGCTGAATGGCACTTACACCAGCTTTGACGCTCCCAACGGCTCCATCCTGACTGAAATGCTCGGCATCAATGCTTCGGGCATTATCGTTGGCATTTATGACGACAGCTCAGGCGAAGAACATGGCTTTGGTTTGGTGAAAACGAAATTCGTTGACATCACCTATCCAAATGCCTCAGTAACCGCATCCGACAAGGTCAACGATAAGGGCAGCGTGGTTGGCCTGCACGGGACGAGCAATTCCGGTCCGTTCAGCGGCTACATTCTGACCGGTGGCAAGACTTTCACCGATATCAGCGTTCCCAACTCGACGGAAACTCGGTGCCGCGGCCTGAACAATGCGCAGGACGTCGTGGGCCGTTACACCGACTCCAGCGGAATCATCCACGGTTTTCTGATGACGCCGTAGTTTGATCTTTTGCAAGGGAGCGAGGACGCTCCGACAGCCCAACCCCAAGCCGAGGGGACCGCAAGGTTCCCTCGGCTTGTTTTCTGCGCAGAGACAAGGTTTGGCGGCGCGCACTGGCGGCTTGACCGGGATCGATTCTAGCCAGGAAAATCTCCAGGGACGAATGAACTGAACAAGTCCGACAACGTCCAGTTTGAATCCACGTAAATGCGACAATCAGCCTACCGTTGCAATCAACGAAAGGATCCTCATGGCGATCTTTCGCACCACGGTACTGGTCTCACTCTGCCTCTGCGCGATTGCATTGAGCGCGTTTGCGGCCGATCAAAATGCGACTGCACCGGACAACACACAGGATATGGATCGTTCCATACAGCCCGGCGACGACTTCTACCACTACGCCAATGGGGGCTGGCTTAAGACAGCGGTCATCCCTGAGGGGCAGCCAAGCCTCTACACCAGCGCGATATTGATAGCGAAAAATGCCCAGCGAGTCCGCGATCTCATTCAGCAGGCAGCTGCGGCCCAGTCCGCTAAAGGCAGCGTGGCGCAGAAGGTTGGCGATTACTATGCGAGCTTCATAGACGAAAGCAGCATCGAGGCCAAGGGGATGGCGCCACTAGCTAATGAGATCGCCATGATCGCTGCGATTACTAACAAGACGTCGCTGTCAGCTTATCTTGGCGGCACCCTGAACACCGAGGTTGACGGACTCACCGGCAATGCCGACCATGTTTTCGGTGTGTGGGTGAATCAGAGTTTTACAGATTCGGAGCATTACTGTTTTCACCTGCTGCAGGGCGGCCTCGGCATGCCGGATCGCGATGCTTATCTCGACCCGTCAGAGAAAATGGCCACATTACGCGTCCAGTATCAGGCGCACATCGCCACCATGTTGAAGCTGGAAGGAACTGCCGACTCGGAGATGAAGGCAGCACGTATTCTGGCCCTTGAAATCCGCATCGCGCAGTCGCATGCTCCCGACTCAGACGCCGCTGACGTGTTCAAGCAAAACAATCCCTGGAAGCGCGCTGATTTTGCCGTCAAGGCCGCAGGAATGGATTGGGACGCCTATTTCACAACCGCCGGCGTTGCGGATCAACCTGAATTCGTAG
>Ga0335081_10004369_pt1 | contig 22292 bp, 22 predicted proteins | sample Lox_Sample_35_FD_206713 | JGI IMG/M metagenome (GOLD analysis project Ga0335081, IMG submission 206713) | Soil microbial communities from Loxahatchee National Wildlife Refuge, Florida, United States - Lox_Sample_3.5 | ecosystem: Environmental > Terrestrial > Soil > Wetlands | place: USA... | reverse complement strand
GTTTCTGCTACCGGCAGGTTACGGGTGCAGTCGAGATTCCTGTCCTTGATCGCCACTTCCCAGCGCCGCCGCGTCTCATCCGTTTCTTGGCGACGATATGCTCCATGACTTCCTGCCACATCCGCGTAGCCAGCTTCGGGTCCGCACCGTTGATGTAAACGCGCGCAAACGCCAGATTGAATTGCGGCTGGCTCTCCGAATCGTTGCGCGCCTGGAGCAGACGTTGCGCTTCTGATTTCACGCGTGTCTTGAGGCTGATTTGCTCACCAGAGACCTTGTTCTTCAAGTAAAAAACGCCCCAGGGACGCCGTATCAGACCGAACTGCTGTTTCATCGTTTCACCCATGATTGCGAGTGTGAAACAGCCGGCACCAATCGCGTTAGCGAGCAGTGGGCGAGCGTTGACCGAACAGTGGCCGAGTTCTGAACGGGCCGCCAATCAGGTGGAGATTCCGGTGAAGATTCGGCCCTCCGCTTTTCCCAACCCTTTGATGCAGAACCATCAAGGTTTGGAGGCGAGGGTCGGAATCGAACAAGAATTGCGGCTTTTTTCAAAGCTCACTACTAGCCTACTACCGCCCTACCACCAGAGGCGTGCTGCCTCATAACCGACGAACGCGAATAGCCTCAGGCATTTCTACAGATCTGTCAAGCACCCGACATTACGCGCCAAATGCCAATGACCTACTCACCAACTACTTGTTGATTACCCATTCACTGGCACTTTCACTGGCAGTAGAACAAATGTCCGATAGTTGTATCTTTGATCAGAACCTTATTAAGCCAAAGAAAAACTTGAGAACAATTTAGTCTCGATCCATCTGGGGGACCTGTTGGCATCCTCACAGGAACTTGGAAGGGTTGATCCATTTAACTTGCCAATCCCAATTCCGCGCTTCTGGTAGTTCCTCGCCGCATTGGTGGATATAATTGTTGTGCTCTATGAACTTGTCGCAAATAAGCTGATTGGCATAAGCGGCCCATGCACCATACACGGCCCGGCCGAGCACATCGTCGACAAGATATAAGAGTCCAAGTCATTCAGCACCGCCATATCCAAGGGAAGGGCGTCGCGGTCATGCCGTTGTTCTTGTGGCTTGCTTCAGATCTCCTTACTCAAGGAAATCGCCAGACTCGTGATTCTTTCAGACAGAGAAAGAAAAGTCTTCAAATGGGCGGCGAGCACCCCTTGAACTTCAACGGAACCTGCAATCCGGACGGATTCCTTCAGGCTTGTAAATGCAGTTTCCAAGCTGTGCGTCTCCCCACGCGCCTTGTCATCCAGACGGTCGGCTATCTCATCCAGTTCGTGTGCCAGACATTTTTCAAACTGTTGCTGCGCAAGGTGGACCGGCCCGGGCAATTTGAAACCGGGAAGCTGAAGGCGATATTTGACCAAAGCCACGCAATTGATAAACAGCACCCGCAGTTGCAGTTGCCGGCCAAGGATTCGACTTCGCAACGCCAAATCCCGCTGCCGGGAGGCGCCGAATTCAAACCACACCGCGTCCGCGAGAGCCCTGACCTGGCTGAAACGGTTGTTGATGGCTTCGCGAAGAGTATAACCCCGTTCGATGGCGTCTATCCGGTTGCTCGCAAGCGATTCGCCGGCGTATTGCGCCAACAACCGAAACACAGAGACGAAGGTTTTTCTCATTTCGACCGCCGTGGGAGCGCTCCACAACTGATCAAATACAAACCACATCATGAGCAAGCCCAGCATGATGCCGACAATACGGTCTCTCCCGGGCACCAGGGACGTCTGAATTGCGAAATCCTGAAGATTGATGATATAGAACGCCAGGGCCAATTGGACTCCAAAGTAGGACAGGCGTGGACTGGAAGTTGCGATCCATGCGGCCACAACACTAACCAAAATGAAGAGGACCGTAAATCCGGCGATCGAATCAAGTGACGGAAGAATAAAAATCTGCGCGGCGAGACTGATTGCTCCGCCGGCAAAAGCACCCGCAAAACGCAAAACCTGTTTTTGACGCGATGAGCCGATCGTAGTCAGGGCCGTCAAAACGCAGGTCATGACTGCGGTACTGATCCCATTCCAATTCAGAGCCGTGTAAATGATGTAGCAAAGGCTGGCCGCCAGGCAGCCTTTGAGCGCGAATTTGATGTGTTCGGGGTTGGTGAGTGCGCCCCGGACAAAAAAGTTCTGTGGCGGTTCGCCCTCATTTGATAGCGGTGGGGCATGCGCGCTCAATGATTTGGAACCCTCAAAAACCTCGGCAATCAGCGAAACCGTTTTCTCCATCTGTGGCAGGAGGGGCATTGACTGAGAAGCATCAGCAGCAACGGGGAGTTGACTCAGTCGCGGAATTCGTCCGCCCTGCAAATCGGCGCGAAGACCGGCGATGTTTTGCGCCAAGGTTTGAATTCGGCTCCGGTCCTCATCGGAAACCCGGACGTCAAGGGACACCAAGCTGGCTGCGACATCCACCAGGTTTCCGACGAGCGCGACGACAACGCTCATTTGCTCCGCGTAGGGTGGCGAGTAACCGGATCGCTGGATATTGCGCCGCATTGCGGATGTCCCCAGCATGGCCATGCGCGTGATTTTTTTCGCCGTTTTCTGCTCCACTGGACGACCGGTGGAATAGCAATCAAGCAAATCTTCAACGCTGGCCAAGCGTTCGGCGATGAAACCGACCAGAAAGTCCCTCGGTTTCAGCCCGGCAAAAAAAATTGCGACCAGCGCGGCAATGATGGCTGCCAGCATTGTCTGGCCAGCCGCCCAGAGCGTCTCCGTCACCTTCAGCTCCGTCGAAATGTGCTGATCCAAAATTGGAATGGACAAGACGACCACAATCCCAAAGCCAACCGCCGTTCCGTAATCCGCAATGATGCGGATGGCAAAAAATGCGATGAACAAAGATACGATCACCCACAGCGTGCGCAGCATGGGATCATCCAGAGAGAACATCGTTCCGATGACGACGTAGCCAGCCCCCACGGCAAGGGTTAGAATGGCCATCCTCACGGCCTTGACCGTCGCCCAATGAGTGTCGCGCGAGATGACTAGCGCGTAGATCGCCTGGACGCCAAACGGAAGGCGAAACGTCATGGTGATGAGCATGACCAGAGTCGCCGCGATGACCATCCGCGCAACCAACATGCCCCTTCCCGGATACGGTGCGAGTTCCTCCTTGAGAAATTCCCGCAACCAAGCCAAAGGCCGGGGCCATTCCTCCGCGCGTTCGGCAAGAGAATCCATACTCAATTGCCGCGGATAATGACCACGGCGGATTCGCTGATACGGAACAGTTCCGGGTCGGGATTCTCGACGCGCACGCGCACCGGGTATCTCGAAGCCAGGTGAACCCAATTGAGGGTTCGCTGGACGTCTGGCAAGCCGCTGCCGAAACTGCCGACCACGTCCGCGTCCGGTGTGACTCCAAAGCCAATGCTGTCCACCACGCCGGAGAATCGGCGGTTCGGCTTGGACATCACATACACGTCGGCCTTCATTCCCGGCCTGATGTGTCCGAGCTGCCCTTCACGGAAATTGGCGACGGCCCACCATCGTCGTGCGTCTATTAAAATAAACATCTGTTGACCCACGTGGGCGTAGGCGCCTTCAGAAATTGTGAGGCTGGTGACGCGCGCGTCGAAGGGCGCGCAAACGCGGCAGTTGTCCAGATCGTAGCGGGCACGCTTGACCGCGGCCTCCTTTGCCCCGCGCTGGCTGGTCAGCGGGTCCAGCGTGGTCACGGCATGGGCGGCCTGCTCGTGTTGCGCCTGGGTTGACTTCAACTCTGATCGCGCAAGCACCAAATGCGAGTGCGCTTCCCGAAGAGCTTCCTGGTGCGCGATCTCCGAGGTTTTCGCCTTGTCAATGTCGTCCACCGTGACGAAATGATTCGCCAGAAGAGGTTCCAGGCGTTGTAAATTGTTGCTGGCATAGGCCCACTCCGCTTGCGCACGGTCCACGCCCTGTTCAGCCGCCGCCACGCCAGCCTCGGCGCTGTGAATGTTGGCCTCAGCGACCGAAACCGCGCTTTGGAGCGATGCAATCCTTCGCTGTTTGTCGGCAATTTGCCCTTCCAAGGAGGCCTGCTCCGACAAGGCCGTTTCCAGTGCGTAGCGATAAGGCCGGTCGTCAATTTCGAAGAGCAGTTCGCCTTTTTTTACGAACTGGTTGTCGTGAACAGCCAGTCGGACCAGCGGACCCTCGACCTGCGGCGCTACCCCGATGTAGTTCGCCAATATGGTCGCGTCGTCGGTCCGGGGATGGTGGCTCGCCTGACGGAGCACAACCAAACCCAGCACTGCGGCGACCACCACAATGCCGATGCTGACCCAGCGCCCAATCAGCTTTTGAGAATTCGCATCCGTTTCAGCACTCATAGCATCTAGTTCCTTTCTTAACGAAAGAAAAGCAGCCACAACAAAAACGTGAACAAGGCCGCCAGACTCGGATAAACCAGGACGGGAAACACAACGGCGATTTTTTGTCGTAACAGTAGCCAGTGGGTGATGACCGCCAGCAAAATGCCGAGAAACAGGCAAACGAGCCACGCCGGAAAAAACGACCCGACAATATCAAAGGTAGGAGATCTGGAGCAGCCTGACAGCAGACACGGGATCAACGCGACCCCATAGCCTGGGAAGCGGCGGATGAAATCACTTTTCATGTTCCGGTTATTCTCATGGTTCGCTCGCGTTGGCCTTTACGACGGAGGCCCAGGCAGCCTCAATAGGCAAATGCGCTTCAATCGGCAATCAGTTGAATGCTCTTTGGTATAAGCTTCGACGTTAATCATGTTCATTTGAGATTTCGCAATGCACACCATCAGAAGTTTAGCAGTCGCGGCGCTTGAACCAAATGGGACTCCAGGAAGAGCTAGAACTCTTCCTAAAGAGGGATTGCGGATTTTTGAGCCGGTCAGGTAAAGTCATCGAATTATGAAAACGATTAGATGTAACGCAGAACCGGACCTGCACTTAAACAAACGCCAGCCGGCAAGGAAGGCGCCAATTCGAATCGTGGTTGCGGATGACCACTCCATCGTGCGCCAGGGCATCATTGCGAATCTGAAGGAACAACGCGACATGAAGGTCGTGGCCGAAGGAAGCGACGGGGATGAGGCTTTGGCGCTCATCAAGCGACACATGCCCGATGTCGTTCTGTTGGATCTCCGGATGCCGCGCATGGACGGTTTAGATGTGATTGCGGAAGTCACAGCGTTGCATCTCCAAACCAAAGTGATCGTGATGACAACCTTCGAGAGTCAGGAGGATATTCAACGTGCCGTTCGGGCGGGGGCGCGCGCTTATCTTCTCAAGGACTGCACCCAACAGACGTTGCTCGAAGCCATTCGACGAGTTTACCTCGGCGAGGTTTTTCTCTTGCCACAAATTGCGCAAAAACTCGTGGATCGGATGCAAAAGCCTCAAATCAGCCGAAGGGAATTGGAGGTTCTGAAATCCGTCGCTTCGGGAAAGAGCAACAAGGAAATCGGGGTTCAACTCTTCATTGGGGAAGGCACGGTCAAAACCCATGTGGCGAGCCTGCTGGAAAAACTCGGAGTCACAGGTCGAACCTCCGCTGTCAGGGAAGCCGTGCGCCTTGGTCTCGTGCAGATGAACTGACCAGTTAATTGGGTGCGCCCAGAGGAGATGACGCACCCGCTGCAGCCTCACAAATAACTATATGATCAACACACTCCCAGAAACTTGCGAGGAACCTAGTTGGACAGCTGATGAATCCAATTTCCCCAGTTCGGCCGAGCCACCGCGTGGTGATGTGTTGCATCTCTATCTTCGCGAGATCGGCCAGGTGAAGCTACTGACACGGGAAGAGGAAATTGCACTCGCCAGACGAATCAGGCGCGGCGACACAGAGGCACGAGACCAGATGATCAAGGCCAACTTGCGACTCGTGGTGAAAATGGCCCGCGATTACGAAAACCTCGGCCTGCCTTTGCTCGACCTGATCAATGAAGGCAACATTGGGCTGATGAAAGGAGTCGAGCGCTTCGACCCAAACAAAGGAGCAAAGCTTTCCACCTACGCGGCATGGTGGATCAAGCAGTCCATCAAACGAGCACTGGCGAACCAGTCGCGAACCATTCGACTATCCGTTCATGCGGTGGATGAAGTGGCCTTGATTCGCCGGGCCGAGACGAGGCTGCGCGAAACCCTGGGCCGGGACCCAACCGAAGAAGAAATCGCGCATCAACTTGGATTCAGTAATCCGCGCCGCGTGCGGCGACTGTGCGACGCAGCGAGGAGACCGGTGGAACTGGATGCCCCGCTCGGGACCAATTCGGATTCAGAATTGATTTCGGAGACCGTCGCCGACCCGGATGCGGAGGCACCGTTCGACCAGCTCACCAAAGACAATGACAGGGCACTGGTCCAGAAGGCATTCACAACGCTGGACAAGCGGGAGAGCGTCATTCTCACCAAGCGCTTTGGTCTTGATAACGAAATGCCGAAAACTTTGGAGGAGATTGCCCAAGAATTCGGCATCACTCGCGAACGGATACGGCAGCTCCAGAATCTGGCGCTGAAGAAAATGCGAACCGTCATCGAAAAGCAGGACCGTTCATCACCAATCCAAAATACAAATTAAATTACGAAAACGAGCACTACAAGTGACGAATCATTCGTTGAAAGCAATTTGGGCGGCGTTGACTTGCTCAACCGGCCCACCCGCAACAAAGGAACCGCGTTCACCGAAGACTGCTGCCGCCGCACATCGGCACGCTGGAGGAACAGATGACGCGGCGATTGAAAGTCCTGCGCGCTTTTGAGACGGACTTCGAGCGCTACGCGTTTCTCCGCGAGTGGCAGGATACGAATGAAACGCTGCTCTACGCCCTGCTCGCGCGCAATCTGGAATGCCCGTGGCTACGGTTGGGTTGAACGCGCCGCCGGAAATTGGGCCCAGGCGAACGCCATGGTCATGACCGTGGATCCAATCGCCAATCCGTAAAAAGGAATTCCCCGCAGTGCCCTTGGCCGTTGCCGCGTTTAACACAACATATGCCAAGGCAAATGTTCCCACGAATTCCGCAATCAATGCCAGGAAAACGGAAAAGTTTATGGGCGTCACGTTCGGGTTTCCCTTGAGCGCCAGCGCAAAAATAGCAATAGCGACTCCGCCGGCGATTTGGAAAAAAAATACGGCAGGACGTCCGACGTTGAACAACGCCCGCGCAGCCAAACCGCGAGCATTACTGCCGGATTATAATGGCCGCCGGAGACGTGGCCTCCGGCATAGACCATGATCATGAGCGCCGAACCGATCGCCAAGGGCGCAAAGTTGCCGATACCCGGCGCAATCGAGGCCGCGCCGACTGTCAACACGAGAAAAAATGTGCCGATCAATTCCGTGCGATATTTGTTCATAAGAAGTTCGAGTATTTTAATTTATTTTGTCCAACGTTTGCCTCTACGAACAGATTAAGCAGGTCGGAATGCCCTTCCGTGGCAAATGGCTGGATTCAATAACTTGATTTATCGAGTTTTACTTTTCCCCGGAAAATCCAGTAGATGCAGAAGGTGTATGCGATGACCACTGGCACACCGATACAGGCTATAATTAGTATGATACCGAGCGTTTTGGGCGATGACGCGGCGTTGTAAATCGTCAGGTTGTTTTCGGGATTGGACAGGCTGTAAACCAGGTTCGGAAAGATGTTCAGTGCGAACAGCACCATCAGAGTCACGATGGCGGCGCAAGACGACAAAAATGCCTTCCCATCGTTTCCGTGATGGAATTCTCGCGGGATATTAACGATGGACAACATGTTCACCAGCGCGACGCTGAAGAGCCACGGATTTTCCCGCACGCGCGTGGCCATGTGCGGCACGTAAAGCAGTGTGGCCATCGTCAGTGTAATGGTGCAGATGACAAAGAAAATGATGCAGCGCATCGCCCATACTCGCAGTTTGTCGTGCAAGGTGCCTTCAGTTTTCATCACGCCGTAAATCGCGCCATGCATCATGAATAACGCGACGGTCGTTACGCCGACGAGCAGTGGATACGGTTTTAACAATCCGAGAAATGTACCTGCATATTCACCGTTGGAGTCAATCGGCACACCCCAGGCAATGTTGCCGAGTGCAGTCCCGATAAGCAGTCCGGCCAGGATGCTGCCAATGGAAAAGCTCACGTCCCACATTTGCCGCCACCAGGATTCCGGGCGTTTGCTGCGGAATTCAATCGCCACCCCGCGAAAAATCAGCGCCGCGAGCAACAAATAAAACGCGAGATAAAACCCGGAGAATATTGTCGCATACACATTGGGAAACGCGGCGAAGAGCGCGCCACCGCCGGTAACCAGCCAGACTTCGTTGCCATCCCAGACCGGCCCGATGGCATTGAGCATCATGCGACGTTCCTCGTCCTTGTTGGTGAACAGATGCAGCGCGCCGACGCCGAGATCGAAACCGTCGAGGATGGCATAGCCGGTGAACAGCACGCCGACGAGGATGAACCAGATGGTGTTGAGATCGAGATTCATGGTATGAATTTATTTTTGTTCATTTGCGAGTGGTTCGGGCAAAGCAAGTTTGCCGGATGGAAACAAATCCGCATCGTCCGGGCCGTGATGAATTTTGTCGTTGAGCAAATAAATAAAAACGGCGAACAGCAGAAAGTAAATGAACGTGAACAAAATCAGTGACGTGAGAACGGCGTTCGCTTTGACCACGGCGGACAACCCTTCCGGCGTTCGCATCAGACCATAGACAATCCACGGCTGGCGTCCGACTTCGGCGGCGAACCACCCGAGTTGATTGGCGATTTGCGGGCCGATTACTGAAAAAACCAGAATCCACAGCAGCCAGCGCCGTTCATGCAACGAACTGTGGCGGAAATATAAAAATCCCAGCGCCGCGATGCCGATCAACGCAAAGCCGATGCCCACCATACCGTGAAAAAACAGAAAACATGCCGTGACCGGCGGACGATCTTCCGGCTTGAAATCGTCCAGGCCGATGACCGGTGTATGAAAATCGTTGTGCGTCAGAAAACTTAACAATCCCGGTGCCGTGATGCCGATGACCTTTTCGTTTTTTTCGTCCGGCCAGCCCATCAGCACCAGCGGCGCGTTGGAAGTGGTTTCGTAAAGTCCCTCAAACGCGGCGAGTTTGGCCGGCTGATTTTTTTCCACACCCTGCGCGGTTATGTGACCGGTTACACCTTGCAGCAACGATGCGACGAGCGCAACGGTCAGACCGACCTTCAGCGATGCCCGCGCGAATTCCAGATGCGTCTTCTTCAGCAGATACCAGGCGCTCACGCTGACAACAAGAAATGCCCCCGCACACCACGCCCCGCAAACGGTGTGGAACAGACGGTCAGGAAACGATGGATTGAATATCATTGCCCAAAAGTCCGTAATTTCCGCCCGTGCGCGCATGCCTTCGTCGACGATGTGATAGCCGGCGGGCGTTTGCATCCAGGAATTCGCCACGACAATCCATACCGCGCTGAAGTGCGCGCCGAGACAAACCATGCAACTAGAAAAAAAGTGCAGTTTGCGTCCTACCCTGTTCCAGCCGAAAAGCAAAATAGCGAGAAATCCGGACTCAAGGAAAAAGGCAAAAATTCCTTCCGCCGCGAGCGCGCTTCCAAAAATATCACCAACGAAACGTGAGTAAGTTGCCCAGTTGGTGCCGAATTCAAATTCCATTACGATGCCTGTCGCGACGCCGACCGCGAACGTAAGGGCAAACACTTTTGTCCAGAATCGCGCCATCTGGTGATAGAGCGGATTTTTAGTCTTTAGCCACAACCCTTCCATGATGACCAGAATAATGCCCAAGCCGATGCTCAATGGCGGGTAGATGTAATGAAACGCTATGGTTGCGCCAAACTGGATTCGAGAGAGTGTTAGAACATCCATATACAATTAGTTAAAAGTTATGATTTATATTTTCAGAAAAACCAACTAACTCCCACCATTCCATTCACATTATTCAACCCCAGGTTCGGACTACTAAGACCAGCGCAGGACAGGTGGAGATAGCGGGCTTCAATGCTTAGCACGACATTGTCCCTGATGAACCAGCGGACGCCGATGGCAGCTTGCAGATTAAACTCGAAGTAGTGGGACAGATCTGGAGGCCCTATACTCGTCGCGGACACTCCGGCCCCGGCATCAACAAAAGGTATCCAGCGGGTGCCCGTCATGAAGTTATATCGCAAGTGGGGAGTGAGTCCAACCAGCCAATCGCTAGTCGGAGAGAATTGCGCGCCGCTGATCAATTCACCTCGAAATTCCCAGTGGCCTCTATACCAGTGGCCTTCCTCTTCCACAGAACCGAGCATGTAGCCGTAAGAAAGACCGGCCAAAGCCAGATCATGATGTTCCTTGGTGCCTAAAATGTTAACACCATAACCGACACCGGTTTCGAAACTAGTTGATTGAATCCCAGGCTCAAATCCCTCGCCGACACCATTTTGCCAGATGTTTGAAGTAGAAGGTTTCAAGGTTAAGACCCCATGAGACGCAGAATCTGTCGGCGCTGTCTGTGACCATGCCTGGGCGGATCCTAACAAGATCAGGGTGGTGGCTTTCCCTCTCCGACCAGCGACGCGACAGCAGGTCCGAGCCACTCTCGCTGGACTCGGCTTCAATTGTTTCACAGGCACAGAAAAGCAAGTGAGCTCAGAGTCGGCGACACACAAAGCCAATCGCTGCGATTCGCGCCTGTCGTTAGTTGTGCTCTCGACCTTCATTTGTCACCGGTGGCCGGCACGAGCGGGACCTGTGCGGCAAGTTGGAGTTGAAACAGCAAGTCAAGACGGGTCTCTACCTGCGCGAAGCGGAGCGCCTTCGCCGCCGGCAAGATCTTGCTGAATTTCTTGAAGTAAGCCGTTCGCTTGTCCACCTGCTTCTGCTGCAGGCCGGTGTATTCCTTCAGCCACACCTTGGCGCGATCTTCGGGGACATTGGGATAGACTTTTGCGTATTCCAACACCAGATTCATGAGCGTGTCGGAAATCTTGTCCATTTCGAACCTGTATTCATGGTAGAGCGGCCAAAAGTCCTTGCCTTCAGCCTCCGTGAGTTGCATCGTAGAGACGACGACTGCCTGCCGGTTAGCTGTAACCGTGCTGTGAGCAACTTCGATCAAGTCTTGAGGCGTTTGCGCCGGCGCCTCAACAATACACGCGGCCAACATGCCGCAAGCCAAGACGGCCACAAATAACTTGCGCGTTGATTTTGCCTTCGTTTTCATTTTCATAATTGGTTTCAACAGTTGTTTCATCTCATACACGATTGAAATGTTACGACGCAGCGACATTAAATCTATTAGCCTTGCGGCGGATTCCTTGGTCTCTATTTTGAGGGAGGCCTTGCCCTGATGAAATCGCTCGGCGAATCCCGCTCCAGTGGAATGCCCAGTTGATCGGGTGGTGTCGGATAACCGCCAGCATCATTCCACCAACGTGGGCAACAATCTGCCGCGAAGCGCTTAAGTTCTCAGTCGAGTGCATCTTGATCACAATTGAATATTATCGTTCGGGAAGTTTTAGAACCATTGGACTTGCGCCGGATTTCGGACTCCCTCTTTCGGACGAGTTCATTCCGTCATTTTGTCCCTTTGTCTGAAGACAGTTTCACCAAGGCGTCCTGAACCGCCGGCAAATACAGGTTCCCGAGATGCCCGCCCACACGATACTCGGTTAGATTGCGACCGAATGTCGAACGGAACCAGGGAAGGTCAGACGGCGAAAGCAGAAAATCATCATCGCAGATTTGAACGCGAACTTTTGGATTGTTGCGAAGCCATTTCGTCATTTGAGTCAAATCGGTGTTCTCGAAGACCTCCTCCCGATTTCTCACGCGGCCGGTCTTAATCAAGTGAGGAATAACAAAGCGATCGGTATATTCGGCATAGTCAATTTGCCGGATTTCGCGAATGGAATCCTGGCGGACAAATTTGTCCGGGTTCACCGTCAGGACGCCTAGGTTGTGCCTTCTCTGGCTGTCCATGATGACATTCATGAGCGTGTAGCGGAATGCCAGACCGATAAGAAAGTCGGACTCGGTGCGGGTCAAAGGAATGTTGCCGGAGACATCCAGACCACTGTCGGCAAAGTAGAGCGCCTTGTAAACGGCATCCTCCATTCGCTTCCGCCGCTCGTCCGCCGGCCAGGCCAGCGGCGCATTGAACATCTGATCCAGAAGCAGCGCCGCGTGGGCAAGATTTGGTGGCGGATTGACGGCGACGTAGCGATCGAACGACAATCCGCCGAGTTGGCCAGCGGCCTCGCGCGCGGCAATCATCAAGGTGAAATAGGCGCCGTGGGAAACGCCGGTCAAACTGGTTCCGGTGATTTTGTTTTCCTGCCGCTTGCGCACGTCGCCCAGGATCAATTTAAGCGCGTTCAGCACGTCGTCGCAGTCCGCCGGACCATAACCCGGCACCGCCATGGTCAAGGCCGACTCCATGAATTCCTTCTGGAACGGATTCGAAAAGGCCACCACGGAGTAGCCGTGCCGATACAGCATGTCCGCATACGCCAGCGTGGAGCGGTCCGTCCGGCAGGCACCGAGTCCGGGAATGTAGCAAACGAGCGGGGCCGGTTTCTTTTGCATCCAGCAGGAGTAAGGAAGTTTTTTCCCGGTCGTCGGCACCAAGACTTTGTGCGTGACCGCCAGGTCCGCAAAATTTGTGATGGCAGGCTTGAACAGCACCGCGCGGATGGTGGGATTGGGATTGTCGTTGGTGTCGCAGCTCGGAATGTAGTCAAGAATCAGCCGCTGCCGGTTCAACGAATAAAGCGTGCGGAACGCCTCGTAGGGATCCACCAGTGAATCCAGCGTGCGCTTGTAATCGCGTGCGTTGCCACTAAGATCATTCACCGCAATGCCGGGACGGATTGCGTAAGGCCAGAATCCGTCTGGATATGCGTAGCCAATCCAGAACAGGATATCCAATGGCATGTCCACAATTTTGCCCACTGCATCGCGGCCATTACTCGGGCCGAGAAGAGGAATTACCAGATAGAATCCAGGCCCCGACCCCCAATGGCCCAAGGTCTCGCCAAAATCCTTATCCGAGCGTCCGATCTTCAACTTGGTCGCCGGATCAAAAAGGCCGCCCAATCCAATGGTGGAATTCGCGCCGAAACGCTCGGTTTCCTCCCACGCCCCGTGCCATTTCCCTTGGAGGCAATTGTTGACCAGCCTGACCGGATAAGTGAGGTTATGCCCGGCATTGCCAATCCCGGAACGAAGCGGTTTGGGCACCGCGAAGTTATACGCGAAACTAAAAGGATAAAGCACGTCGCGGAACAAGAAGACGTTCACCGCCCAGGAACTGCGGTTGAACCCTTCGAGCGGATCCGGCACCGCGTCGAAATACGGCATCTGGCCGGGCAGCACTTTTTCCGCCTGGCTGTCTGGCGTGGTCCCCTCCGCGAGAAGACCGGTTGATTGCAGGGTGACGACAACCGCCAGCATGAGAGTTTCAAAGCTGGCCAAAAAATATTTAAACCTCGACTTGATTGAACAAACCGGAGTGTTCGCCGGGCCAATTTTAATCATGGCTGAAAGTTATGGCGCAGGCAGGTCCAAATCCATTGGCCTTGCGCCGGATTTCCGGCTACCTCTTTCGGATGAGTTGTTGAATCAATGATTCACGTTGGATCATTGTATTAAATGTTTGCGGTATTTAACATTTTCTCCCGTTTCCGGTGGTGGTGCAGTAGGATTCGTTTGTAGTCCGGCGGGATTTGGGTCCAAAGGCGAAACCGTTGCTTGATTTGCATTAAGCTGTTGTTCTTGCAACTTGTCCTCCTCCGCTAGCACACGAGTGAAACGCCTGACGAGAAAGACACCGCAGGCAATAACACAGAGCGCAGCGCCAAGGCCTTCATAACTTTGAGCAAGTGCGGAGCGCGACACATAAACAATGACCGCGATCACACCCAATGACACCAGGGCAATCAACCTTACGAAATGCCGACGTTTCCTCCGAGCAACCGAAGTTGTCGGTAACAGTGGCTCGCCGGGGTTGTCGGACTTCGTCGCTTGAACGCCATCAATTGATTTGGTGCGGTCGGTGTTAATGCCCAGTTGTTCCTTGTTTGAGTCGTTCATACATTTTTGACGCGGACATTCTTATTTCGCAGCCTGGGAATGGGCTTCGACAAACCACAGCCATTTGTCTATGCCGCGCGAAATTTCCGTGAACAGATCCGCCGTATCGGCATCCTCCAGGGCATTCACCTCGTCAATCGTGTTGCGGGCTTCCCGCCCAAATGTGGAAAGCGCGCGGGCCACGGCTTCGACATGCGCCATGCCCTCCGCAATCTGGAGTGGATATTCTGGCAGCCGCGTGCGTGACGACGCCACGCGCACTGTGCCTTCGGAGATGCCACCCAGTTGCGAGATACGTTCGGCAATCAGGTCCACATAGTCCTCCACGGCTTCTGCAACTTTATCGAATAGTTCATGCAGGCCGATGAAGCTCGGACCTTTCACATTCCAATGCGCTTGTTTCATCTGCATTTGCAAATCCACGAGTGACGCCAGCCGCAGATTCATCAGCGCGTTCAGCTCCAATCGGCGTTTGTTTGGAATATCGTTTTCGGTTTCATGCATTTTAGGCACTTCCGCGATTTTGTTTTTTTCGGCTTTCATAAATGGATTCTTTGATCGTTGCACGAGAATGTTTTACAACTCGCGATGAATGTCATGAAGGCGCAGCGGGCTCTGCCCTGAATGATTTGCGCGCGTCATGCCGGTCACTTGTGATCCTTTTCACAGAAGATAGTCTGCGCCCAAGCCAATTTTTACGCCATCGCCCGTGCAGTTGATTTTCAAATACCTCTTTAGGTAGATAAGCGTGACCGGCGGAAACCAAGCACGCATCACCCGTTCACGGCGTGATGCGCCGGCCAAGCATCCGCCGGGGTGCGGTCAGGTCCCGGATAAGTGGTGAAACGCACCATGTTCGCGAGATTGAGAACCCCGATGCCGCCTTGACGCAGGCGAAAATGAAGCGCCGGCGCCGAAAGCAGGAAATGAATTTTGTTCAAACGCTCGGCCGGCAGTTCGACGACAAATTCAATCGCGAGGAAGATCTGCTGGCCGCCGAGCATTTCAACATGGAGAAATCGCATGGTAAAATCTCCCGGCGTCTGCGGCTTTTCCCGTTTTTCCATCTGCTCCATGCCGTTCTTGTACAGGCGCTGGTGGAATTCCTCTTCCGACATCTCGACCATATCGGAAACGCCCTCTGGAAATTCCCAACACACAAATGTTTCGCTGATGAAATCAATGCGCGTGACCTGCGAAGTCACGAAGGCTGTCAACGAACACTCACCGGCAATGGTGATTTTTCCCGTGGCGAATAGCCGCGCGGGGTGTAGTCCGTCAAGAATGCGCGAAGCCAGGGCCTTGTCATCTTGCACAAAGGTCTTGTCGGAACCGCTGGCACCGTGAATCTGAATGTCCAGTAACATTTTTTTGTTTTTCATGCTTGGTTTTGGTTAGATTGAATATTGGGGCTGAAGTTTACCGGACCTGTTCCACGCTTTCCGAACGGCGAAAATCCGCCGCAGCTTCAGCGAGAATTTCGGCCAACGCCCGGTTCCAGCCTGCCATCAAGACGGCGTCAGTTGGCGCGGACAACGGTATGCTGCGCGAATAGGCTTGCTGAAGAATCAATTTCCCGGGAACGCCGTTCGGCGCGTCGCAGAAAACAAACCGCATCGTCATCACTGCCGCCGGATGCTCCGACTGGCGAAAATCTCCGAAAAGCTGGCTTACGCTGATCTCCACTAGCGTATCCGGCTTGAGCGCGCCGCCGGCTTCCACCACGGCACTGAAGCTGCCGCTGTCGCGCAGCCAGCCGCGCATCGGAGCGAGAAGCTCTTCGGTGGGCGATTCCAGAAATCCCGCATACGGATCGCGCTCATAAGAGAATTCCCCGGTGCGATAGACAAAGGAACGCTCGTCGAAGGGCGCGGCGATTTGCAGCTTGCGGATGCCCAGGACACGGCCACCGGGGATGGCGTTCGTGCCAGGAATCGCTGGCGCGGCGAAAGCGAACGTCTGTCTGGTCATAGCAGGTCTGGAAATGCAACCCGCCAACCCGCAAATGCTGGCAACCAGGAAAAGCAGGATGATGTTCATGGTCCGTTGAGGATGAAGGTGCGAGGGTTTCATGGTTTCGGGGGAAAATGGATTCTCATTTCTCAGGTGCTGGTTGAACAATCTTCACGGACGGGGGTGGGTTCCCAAACAAGAAACCCGATGGATAACTTTTTAGTTGGGCCAAAACCTCGTCCAAGTCACGGATGGTCCGTTGGGCGTTCACCAGGGTTTGATTCAACGCATCAAAATCAATGTTAGCCAAGCCGGGTTGCAGTTGGGCAATCGTGGCGTGCGATTCGATCAGCAGCGCGTTGGCATTGGTGCTCAAAGCGCCAAAATCCAGTTGGTTCACCTTGTCCAGCACCTGGCCCGCAGATTTCAAATCACCTTGCACCAATTGGTTGATGGCGGCGAAATCGAGCTGTTCGACGTTGTCCAGCAACTTTTGTATCGAAGCGAGCAGTTCGTCGAGCTGCCCCGGCGCTGCCGGAATGTAAGTGTGTTTCGGTGTCCAGGGAACTTGCGCCGGAGGATTTCCGGCCGGGTTGAGGTATTCGAGCGACAAGAAGCTGGTGCCGGTGACGCCCCGGCTTCTGATCCGCGCCCGAAGACCGCGTTGGATGGCGGACTGGAGCATCTCGCTGCGCGCTTTGCCTGGCGGCAATGGGGTCACATCGTTCCGCATCTCGAATTCCACGACGATGTAACTCGGCGTGGTTTCCTGATATTCGCTCCAGGAAAAACTGATGCGTTTGACTTTCCCGACATCCACGCCCCGGAGTTCCACGGCCGAGCCGACCGCCAGTCCGGTCACGTCGCCCGGGATGTAGGTCTCAAACAAACTCGTCGGTTCAAAATAACTGCGCGCGCCAAAGGCAAGAACACCCGCGATCAGAATGGCCAGCCCGCAAAGCGTGAACAGGCCGAGTTTGAAATGGTTGGTGGATGTGCTCATGACATTAATTGGGATGAACGGCCGAAGCTGAATCCGGTTCGCGGTTGAAAAAACGGCGCACCCACGGATCGGGGGCGTTGTCGCGCAATTCGGCGGGCTTGCCTTCGGCGATGACTGTTTGCGTCCGGGCGTCCAGCATGATGACGCGGTCGGCGATGTTGTAGATGCTCGCCAGCTCGTGCGTAACGATGACAAACGTGATCCCGAAATGATGCGCAAGTTCCTTGATCAAAAGGTCAAGTCCCGCCGAGGTCACCGGGTCCAGCCCGGCAGAAGGTTCGTCGAGAAAGAGGATTCGCGGGTCGAGCGCCATCGCCCGCGCAATCGCCGCCCGCTTCTGCATGCCACCGCTCAACTCCGATGGCATTCTTCGCGCGGCGGCACCGAGACCAACAAGTTTTAGTTTGGCGAGCGCGACCAGTTCCTTCACCGGTTCGGGCAGCGCGGTAAATTCGTCGAGTGCCAGGCGCACATTTTCCAGAACGGTCATCGAGCCGAACAAAGCGCCGCTCTGATACATGACGCCAAACTTGCGAAGCATTTGCAAACGTTCGCTGTCCTTCGCCGCGATGAAATTGCCTTCTTCAATCCACACTTGACCGGCGAGCGGCGTGTAAAGACCGATCAGATTTTTTAGCAGCGTGCTTTTCCCGCAACCGGAGCCACCCAGAATCACGAGCACTTCACCGCGCCGGACCTGGAAATTGACGTTCTGAAGAACGACCTTCTCCGCGTAACCGATTTTGAGGTCGCGCACCGTGATGATGGTTTCTTGCGATACGCTCATTTTTTTAACAAAAAGAAAAGGATGGAGAACACGGCGTCCGCGATGACAATTAGCAGTATGCTGGTCACGACTGCGCGGGTGGTCGAAATGCCGACCGCGCTCGGGCCTTGCTGAGTTTGCAAACCACGCAGGCAGCCAACGGCGGAAACAATTGCGCCAAAAACAATGCCCTTGGCACCACCCAGGGCGACGTCGCTCAGATGAACGCTCGAAGTCAGTTGATGAAACACCAGCGTGAGCGGAAAGCCCAGGCTCAACGTGATCAGGACGCCGCCCAGCACTCCCATGAAGGTCGCGTAAAACGTCAGCAGTGGCGTCAGAAGAATTCCGGCGGTGATGCGCTGAACCACCAAAAACCGCATGGGATCAAGGCCGAGCGTTTCCAGCGCGTTCAATTCCTCGTTCACTTTCATCGTGCCGATTTCCGCCGCGAACGCCGATCCCGAGCGGCCCGCAAGCAGAATCGCCGCGAGCAACGGGCCGAGCTCGCGCACCATTACCAGCCCGATCATATTGGCCACATAAATTTGCGCTCCGAACTGCGCCAGTGGCTGCGCGGACTCGAACGCGATGATCACCCCGACCAGCACGCTGATCAACGAGACGATGGGCACGGCGTTCGCGCCGGCGAGTTCAAAAACACGGCGCACTTCCGGCCATCGCATTCGTTTTCGATCAATGAGGGTCGGCGGCAGGCTGGCCACGATGTTGCCAAGAAAGGCCACCTGTTCGCGCAAGTCGGCGGCGGCCAGGCTGACCGATTCGCCGATTTCTTCCGGCAGGGAATGTCTTTTCGCCCCTGCCGTCGATCGGAACGCTTCGTAATCGTCGAACGTGAACCCGAGGAAAAGTTTTTCCAGTTCCGGCTCCAATCCCAGGACCGAGACGGTTGCCGACGGCGTCATTTTCCTCATGTTCAAATAGCGGAGCAAGGCCAGGCCCGCGCCGTCGCAGAATTGCAAACCACCCGCGTCCACCTCGAGGACTTTGATTTTCACCGCTCCCAATTTTGGCTCCAGAAGGTTCCAGCACCCCACTGCGGTTTGAGCGTCCAGCCGGCCGCAGAGAACCACACGGATACAACCGTCGGGTCTGGCTTGAATGTCAGTTGTCAATTCGTGCTGTGCGGTGGTAGTCACGGCGTTTTTATGTAGTTCGCAAATTCATCAGCTTCATTACAAACGGAACCGTTTCCTGGTAGAGCGTAAGGCGGGCACGGATTTGCGCGGCGACGCCGGCGTCGGTCACATTTTTGATTTGTGTGGCAACGGCTTTTTCCAGTTCCACCAATGCGGCTCGCAAGTCGGGCATGGGGCGTTCGGATTTGCGTTCAACGTGGTCGGCCAGATTCAGCAGCACTTCTGCCAGCGTGGTCCGGAATCGGGCTGTCGCCGTGCGCAGCGGCGCCGGCACGGAGGATGGCCGCAAGTCAGACCGATGCTGAATGATGGCCAACTGATGCAGAAACAGCGCCTGCGCTGTGTCGCCGATAACTTCCAACCGCCTGCGCTGTTCCGCGCCGGACTCGAACTTCGAGCTTTCGAGCAATTCATTGACCGTGCCGAAATTCTGATACGCCTGCAGACGCAGGGCGTAGGCCTTGGTCAATCGCAGTCCGTGTTCTTCATCCGTGTCGGGCAGGCTGGCGAGCTTCGCGAATGCGCGCAGGATGGACCCCAGTTTCGCACGCAGGTTGCCCAACGCCGTCACCGGCCAGAGCCGGCTGTTAATAAATCCAAATACCAGAAGTCCAAGCGCGATGCCAATCAGCCGGTCGCGCACCACGCGCAGTTCCGTGTAAGTGCCATAGGTTTGCAGGGTGCATTTGCAAAAGGCCAGACAGATCTGGATGCCGCAGTAGGAAATCCGCACACTGCCGAAGTTCACGTAGGCCGCCAATGCAATGACCGCTCCAAACGGAAACCAGAAGCCACCGAGCGAGTCGAGTTGCGGGAAGACATACATGAGCGATATGATTCCAAGAACGCCGCCAACGACTGCGCCGGCGAAACGAAGGATGCCCTTTTGCAGGCTCGCTCCCACCGTCGAGAGCGAGCAAAGGACGCAAGTGAGGACAGAAGTGTAAATGCCCGGATAAGCCGACAGTGTATAAATGAGATAGCAGATAAAACCGGCGAGCGCTCCTTTGATGGCAAAGCGAATGTATTCTGGATTGGTGAAGGCGTCGGAAGCGAGGAACCCGCCTTTATCCTGGTTGGGTGCCGGCTTCAGCTCCTCCGGCAATTCCCGGCCAGGAAAGGTGAGTGGCATCAGTTGAGCCGCGCGCTCCATTTCTGCAAGCGCCGGCAAGGCGTCCTGATCCGAAATGGTTCCGGCGTCGGCTGCCGGCACACTGGAAATTGCCGGCGGCTTGTGATTTTCAATCGCGGTGCGCCAGCGTGCGCAGGCGTCGGCCAAATTTAGGAGCCGTTGCTGCACCGCTTCATTCGCGGACGGGATGCCCTGCGCCTCGAGCACGGCCGCCGCCGTCACGAGGCGGTCAACGACGATGAGGTGTGCGCGTAGTTCGGCCGCGTATTTTTTAAGCCACGGCTCGACTGTGCCGGTCAGCTTGAGCTGGCGCATTTGTTCCACCACGCCCGCCATGGCGAGGGGAACGAGTGACGACGGTTTTGCACCGGCGGATTTGCCAGCGGCCAGCCGCCGCAACAGACCTTCGACCGCGTCAAGCCGGGTGGTCAATCCACGCAGGAGCACGGACTTCGAGGTTTGCGGGTTCAGCAGAAATTGCACGCCCAGATTGACACTGAGTCCCAGCGTCCAGGCCCAGCAATAATAGAACGGCGTGCGATTCAGAATTTCTATATTGGAAACGGTGTCGGGAATTGTAAGGCCGAAGCCAACGATAACGGCGACGGCTAATCCGAAGACGCTGGGATTCCCGACCCGGACCAACAGCAAGCCCAACATAATGATTGCCGGAACACACAGCACGCGAAGCCACACCAAGTCGAGCAAACATACATAGTAAAGAAGTAGCAATCCGCAAGCAGCGACGGCGCCAATGATGGCCACCACTGTTCCCAGCAGCGTGGTCGAAATGTCCTCTTTGGTGACCATGAACATTCCGATCATCACCATGAGCGGCTCTTTCAAATGAAAGGCCATGACTGGAATCGTGCAAGCAATACAGGCCAGTGTGATGCGTAGCGTGGCCTGCCAACGGCCGGGCGTCGGGGCGAGTTCGCGGCGCAGGAATTCCGAGAATTGGGAAATCCACAAACTGGGAGCTGTCAGCGTCGCGGTCACAAGCGTTCCAGTTCTAAGGATTTGCCGCCGGGTTTGGTTTAGGAGCCGGTCCGATGATGGTCACCACGGCCGACGCGCCTACGCGGAAACTGTCGTCGGGATTTTCCACTTGAATCCGGACCGGAAAGCGTTGCGCCAGCCGCACCCAGTCCAGGTTGCGCGGCACATCTGGCAACCCTTCCACACTCGTTCCGTCTTCAGGAACGACGGCCCACGCGAGGCCGACGACTTTGCCCTTGAACCGTTTTCCGCCTTTGTATTGCAGATAAATTTCCGCCGGCGAACCATCCTCGATGTGCTTGAGTTGCGTTTCACGGAAATTCGCGACGACATACCAAGTGCTCGTGTCCACCAGCGTGAAGACGTCCACGCCCGTCCGCGCGAACTCGCCGATGGAAATGTTGAAATTCACCACCTTGCCACTGAACGGCGCTTTCACGCGGCAGTATTCGAGATTCAACTCGGCTTCGTGGAGCTGCGCTTCGGCGGCGGCGATATGCGCGTTCACATCGCCTTCTTGGCCGATGTCATCCTCGGCTTTGTTGCGTTGAGCTTTTGCTTCGTCCACCGCAGCGGCGGCCGACGCGAGCATCCTCTGTGCTTCACGAACACTTGTGTCGGCCACAAGCCGGCGGGTGCGCGCCGCTTCGAGTTGATCGGCCGTGGCAAATTCTTTCGCCAACAACGGTTCCAGGCGTTTGACGTGATCATCGGCGTCCTTGAATTCCGCTTCGGCGCGCTCGACCGAAGCTTCCGCGGCCAGCCGCTGCGCTTCCGCGCGTATAATCGAAGCGTCCGTCACTTTCAAGGTATCCGCCAGAGACGCCACTTGTTTTCGGGTGAGATTCAAATCGGCTTTGGCGCTGGCGACCGCGTCTTCGTAAGGGCGCGGATCAACTACAAATAACAGATCCCCTTCCTTCACGAATTGATTGTCCTTCACATACAGCTCGACAATGTGGCCGCTGACGTGCGGCGCGACGCCGATGAAATTCGCGCGCAGCGTTGCGTCATCCGTCTCCGGCCGGTAATCATGCGTCCAAACCGCGATGATGGTCACGAGCACCGTGGCGACTATGATGGCCAGGGCGACTCTTTGACCGATGATTTTTGGATCCGGTTTCGAATCAGGTTTAGGATCCGGTTTGGCTGGCTCGGCGGGAATGGGATTCTCTTCGGGCATAATTTCAATTCCTGA